>FTCU01003072.1_pt1 | contig 19373 bp, 12 predicted proteins | sample 1639521 | NCBI WGS metagenome assembly FTCU01 (sample SAMEA3914864, study PRJEB12502) | metagenome | biome: forest; material: soil | place: USA | collected 2012-03-12 | depth 0.3 m
CTCGAGTGGTCAAGCGGCTTTGGGAGGGGGTCAACGGGTGGAATCAACAACCGAAGTGGTCGCGGGTTCGACTCCCCACCAGCGAAGTAAAATCTTTCTTTAAAAAAATAAAAGAGGATTTTCGTACCCGACTACCCTCATTCGACCGGCGAATGGGGCTAGTCGGCGAGCTTTTTGTTCTTTTCCTCCCATCCTATTATCATCTCATGTCTTATTACATTGCTCAGCTGAACTCTTGAAATGGGTCAAGGTCAGAAGAAGATACATTGTTGATGCGTTGTTTATCCTGTCGACTGCCAACCCCGCCTCCTCCCATTTTCCCTGCTTGTCCAAGCTAGACCGATCTGTCCGTTGTTCCATCTGAATCTGCTGCGATCTGCTGACCTGGTTTCAAATCAACCAAATTGTCAAGTGTGTTTGTGTCTAGCGGTTTCTTATCCAGCATGGATGCTGGAAACAAAGACTGCCCGCCGCGGCCAGGGTCCTGGACAAAGGATTGTTGATACAAGCCATACTCCACTCCAGAAAGCCACAGACAGAAACAATGTCTTTCAGCATCTCTCAACAGCTCGTGTCTGTGACTAACACAGTAGTAAACAGCCATGTTCCATCTGCTATATAAGTCTGGCTTCTTCCAGTCTGAATCATGTTGTCAACACCACAGTCCACCACCAACCACAGATCCAAAATCCACCCCACCACCATGTGCTTCCACCGCCGCATCGTCTTCTCCTGCAACCACCACGTCTGGCTAGACATCACCCGGCCTTGCCCGGTCGAGGAGTCCTTCAACCGCGGCGAGGCCGACACAGGCTGCAGCGTCCGATGGTCGCACGGATTCGACACCATCCGCATCCAATCCAGCTGTGTCAAGTGCCTCGAGCGGCAGGCGGGTGAGCAATTTCGTCTTGGGGCAGTTAAGGATCAGATCAAAGTGCTTAAAGAGCACCTCAGAAGAATCAAGGAGGTGGAGGACATCAAGGACGATGACTGGCTGAGCTTGGACTCGGAGCAGGAAAATGCGAAGTCAGATGAAACTTCGCCGTCTGGAGTGACTGAAGATACCGATGATACGCTGGTCGAGGAGGTTTCTTTGGATAAAACTTTGGAGGAGGTAAGAGTTGATCCCAAACACTGACTTTTTAACTATCTCAGATTGTTGCCAACTGGGTGCCAAGGGAGGCCGAGGCCACCAGCACCGGGCGAGTCTGAGCAAATCGTTTATTGTACTTTCTTTCGTTGCATATTTGGTTTTGCTCGCTGTTGTGCCCCTGCTAACCACGTGGAGCAGAAGAGCGAGTTCGTCAGCGGCAAACACATCATCTCTGTTGTGCCCGAGTCATTGAAACAACTGTGGAAGCGTCAATGGCTTGAAAGGGAGGGGTTGCCGGTACGTCCGGAGCAGAGAAAAGGATAGGTTGAGAGTGGCAGCGCCATCGACGAAGGTCTAGAAGGAGGTCCAGATGGAGGAAGGTAAATCTAGCATGTGTCCTGATACAAAGACAAGGGGAGGGAAGCAAGAAGAGGATGTTCTCTGCTTGAGATTTGCAACCGCAGCAGCATTCGACTTGTAGGAAGCGGCAATTGTCTGGAAAATGTGAAGATGTCCCCCGATATCAAATCACTCAGGTGGCTCGAGCAGCTCAAGAAGATCTCACCTTGAACCATGTCAGATGGCATACAACATGCCCCATAGCTCTATTGTGAAACGATACGAATGTGGTGTCCGAGAAGACCCCTTGGCCTATTTAGTAGCATGTGTATATAATAAGAAGCGGTGATAAAAAGCACACAAAGAACGTCAAGCTGTTTATCATGTTTTCCAATTACCCACTTCGCCGTAACACGCTTAATTACACCAGATTTCTCAATGGCCAATGATAAAGGAACATGGCACAGCTCAGATGACAAGTTCAGCACGCCCGAGTCCAGGTTTGGGTTGGGCATCGTCGAACTGGCTACCAACACCAACGAGCACGTCTTCTCTATTTCCAGCAGCTTGCCCATGCACAACGCCACGTCTATCCGCCCTGCTGTGCTCCTCGTGGACCCTGGCGTTCATGGTGGAGGACCCAATGGTAGCAGACCCAATGGTAGCAGCAAGCGTTGGCGAGATGGGTTGGATCGGTCGACCAGCAGGGGTGCTACGTGCGAGATGGAAGTTAGTATCAGCAGATTCATCAAACAAGGATTTGGTGGCAGATAAACAAGACTGACAGTTCTGCGGGCGCCGTCCAGTTTTGAGCCCATGTGCGTGCTGATTCCATGGCAGCAGTGGTGTTGCTGCGGTCGAGCTGCCGAGTCTGGTTTGTTCTGAAGATGGTTGGCGGAGTATAAGACCGAACATTGACGAGGAGGAATGGCAGAAGTGTCGAGAAGAGTAGTTGGTCAAGGACATAAGCTTGCCCCAAGTCTCATCTATTTATTTCTTGCGCAGTTTACATATGGGTTCCCCCTTGACCAAGCCCCGTATGCGTTTTCCCATGTCTCTACCGTTGGGCACAGTTAGACCTGACATAGGTAAACGCATATCCGCCTGCAAGATCTATCATACAGATGGTGTCAGCCAGCAAATATATACCATGTAATAAACAACGTTGAGGGAAGTTGTAGAACTTTCTTTTGTTACTCGTCGGAATTCAACGCAACGCAACGGAGTAGGGCATCTATCTGATGCCATTGATACCTATTCACACCCAACAGGTTCATACCATTTACCCCTCGTAAGCTCGAGTTCTTCAGAGCAAAGCTTATTATAATATCTCCATGTGCGCTTCCCAGTGACCTGCGCGCATACGCGCACGCACAGCGGGCAGTGTCAGGGGTTGTGGGAAGCAGCCTGACCGGGCTGTGTAAGCGCACTTTTACCAATCCGGCTTAGCGTGCGCATATGGGAACGTCTAAGTGAGGTCGCCGAAGCCTCGTCAACTCTGACTTTTCTCTCGCTTCCTCCCATGTTCTAGCCCGTTTACCTCCTTTCCTGCTGCCCAAAGCCGGGAGGCTCTCACCGCAGACCGCCGCTACATTTTTGCGCATCATGTACTCCCGGGATGCCTCACCCGATGGTGAGACGACGTTGCGCGGTCCGACTACCGAGGAAGCTTGTCTTGCTTGGTCTCCTTGGTTTCCTGACATGAAACTGGACCTCGCCGCTTTTCTGACACTCAACGCTACCCCAACACTCAGCGATGCTTCGACACCTGCACTCAGCAGCACTACGGGTTTGACACCAGCGCTCAGCACTACTTTGACTCCTGCACCCATCACTAGCTTGACACCCGCACTCGGCACTAGATGGGTATCTGGCACTGTCGCAGACAAGGGCGGCGATTTGTAAGTCTATGAACATTGCGTCTCATTTCCTAGGACCTACCTAAGTCCCATGTACAATGAAATTGACTGCACAACTGACGAAATGGTCATATCAAAGTCTTTTGTTCCCTGAAACAGTGATACCAGAAGAGACACCACTGTGCCCCGACAGCCTGGGCAGTGAATTCGATCTTTTCGAGATCGAAACCTCTCAGATCTACAAAACGCTTACTCATGGCGCCGGAAGTGATATGGCTCGCAGTGATATGGCTCGCAATCACTCTAATACTTCTACGAAGAGCGCCGATAGCGGGTACAGCACGGGCAGTTCAGCTTGGTCCTCCAGCGATGGTACCCCCGGCCGTCCAACTCTAACCAGCCCCTTCGGGATTCCTACGCTATTGCCCGCACCTTCTGAGGGAGAGAGCGTGACAGACTTAATGATAATGCATCCCCCCTCCCCAGCCAAACATATTCGCGAACCTATCCGAAAAGCCTGTATGGGCGTCCCCAAACCGATGGCAAGAAAGGCGTTCCCTCCAGATTTGGAACTCAAAACTCATGCCATCTCGGTTAAGATGGCCAGTGAACCGGGGATCAAGATCCCGCCTGAGGAATGGGAGAAACACAAGCAGGAGATCCTTGAAATCTTCGGGCGGGGAAGGCCTGACGGAATGCCTGTCCGTTACGTGCGCGAGCTCATGATAGAGAAGCATGGCTTTGAGGCAACGTACGTATGACTCCGAATGACCGAAACCCACCGTGAGATGGCAGCGCTGAGATATGGGGTGCAGCACACGGCAGTACACATACCGGCTCAAAAAGTGGGGAGCTCTACCCGCCGTTCCTACACGGGCTCAGGTCAAGCCTCTTTCAACGCGCCGAGTCACACAGGCCACGAACAGCACATACGGGCGGCGTGCCACTGATGATCCTCAGTCGCCCGTTTCAGTTGCCTCCGCCGCCCTCGCCCAGAATGCAGCCAAAGGCTCGAGGCCCGAGGTGTGTAAGGACATGGATGAGACTGCACTCTCTAGCAGCCAAGAAACCGACACGGAAGCCGTGGATATCGAGGATGAGGAGGCTGATGCCGGGGAGTCAGACGCTCCCACTCCCTGGCCAGAGAGCTGGTACGAGGGGGGCATGGACCTTGGGCTGCAGGAGTTTGCCAGCAAGGTCATGGCCGAATGCCTCAGCCAAAATCCAGAGGCCTCAGATGATCCCGAGATGTTGCACCGTCCCATGGCGGCAGCGCAGTCCACCCAAACGGACGCCACAGACCAGCGTTCATCGCCAGATGGTCCAAGCCCGGCTGCCGGACCGACGCCTCGGGCCAGACCCGTGTCTTTGAGCCATTCAAACAAACGAAGGATAAGTGAATGGGACGGTGACGATGACGGCGCCGAGGATCAGGGGAACCCAAAGAGACGACAAGGCATGGAGCCGCCATGGAACGATGCCACCCGCGGACCGTTCTATGCCTGCCCCTACCAGAAGCGGTATCCGGCGGAAAGCCCGGTTTGCGGGTTGCCGCATGGGTCGAGGCGCGAGTACGGCTGGGACAGCGTCTCGAGAGTCAAGTGAGCACCTTTGAAGATTGTGTTTCGAACCAACCCCTGAGCAATACTGACGGACACAGACAGCACTTGCTCGAAAGTCACGGAAGAGATCACCATTGTCCTAGATGTTGGAAAGCGTACAAAAAGCCGGCAAATGCTAGGCATTGCCACCGGATCAACGAAAAATGCTCAGTGCGACCAGAACCGCCCAAGTTTTGGTTGCCGGATGAAGTCGCCAGACAGCTGCGGGCTGCAAGGCTTCCCGGCAAGGGTCGCGACGCCTGGTACAAGATGTTTGGGCTGGTGTTCCCGGACATGGAAGAGGACGGCCCAGCAGGTTTCCGGGCCAGGTACACGCCGTGTAAGTCGAGCAGCTGGGGAACACAGCGCAGCCAGGACACTGACATGCTTGCCTTCTAGACTACTCCAAAGCTCAGAATCTCTCGCCATCTCGGCCCCCAAACGGCAATGGCACAGCAAGCCCGAGCAGACCAAGCCCCAATAGTATCTGGACCCCGAGCAGCGACAACTCGACAAACTATGCTGCCGGCTTGACGCCGTTAAGTGGCGATGGAAGTGCCACGCCATACAACTACCCGGCAGGACCAGAGCCAGATTTACGTCCACGGCCACCCGAGTCCGACCCACCATCTCAGGAGGCATTCGAACCTGTCTATCAACAGGATATTGCCCCAGCGGAATTCATCTTTGAGTCGTTTACCCAAGGCTTTGACAACCTACCCGAACCACATGTGCCCGACATGTCAGCAAGCGGTATGGCCCTGGTTGGACACACCACTGCAGAGCCGCTGCCTGGACTCTCAGCCAGCGAGGCGATGCTTGGAAATAGCCAGACTCTGCCCACGCCGCCGCACGAAGGCATCCTCCCGGCCACCCCGAGCGTCAACGTCCTAGAGCCGTCATGCTCGTGCTTGTCATTCCCAAAATGCACGTGCCGGCTCAGGACGCGGAACACAGAGCTCCGGGCCGAGAACGAGATGCTCCGGGCCGCGTTGGGAAGGATCCGGCAGGTCTTGAACCGGCACGACGAGCTCCTTCAGAAGATTGACGACGGGAACATGCTGCGGGACCAGGCTGTGATGAAACAGCTCTGGGGATGCCAGGATGAGATGAACAAGTTGGTTTCTTCACATCTCTGACTTGGATACCATCAGGAAGATGGAAGAGGTGTCAGCCGCCAGTCTCTGCCCCGATGGCACATAAACCCGGATGTCGAAGTCAATAAGCACATACGACCATAGATAGCAGACAACATGGGATCCCGTCCGCTCTCCCTTAATTAAACTGCTAATCGCTAAATCAGTACTCAGGTCGGTGACGACTGGGGAATCCTTGGTGTTGTATGTTTTTGGTGCTTTTTGCTCCATTTTTGCTGCTGCTCAGTTCGGTCAAGGTTGTGTGTGGTGTGGAGGAAGAATTGAAAGGTTCCATTGGAGCTCCGCGGCAGGCAATGCTCACAGGCAGAACCCGGAATGGACCGCCGAGCCGCCCCACCCACTCACACCGAACCTCAAATTCGCAGGCGGGGGAGACCCGTGCGCCCATCTACAACCTGAACCCCCAAGCTGAGCCGAGTGAGCTTCCAGTTCCGTATTTTCGGCACACCTGCCGACCGCAACCGCCAATATCCCGCAGCACGCCGGCGGCCAACCCACGATGCCATGGGGCTTCTTTTCCTCTTCCTCGCCGACCGGCAACGATGACGAGGGGGACCCAAAACGGGGACCGGCCAAAAACACCACCCCGACGCACACGACCTGGCGAAACCGACTCTTCGGCTCACCGCCCCCGCCACCAGCACCCCCAAACAATGCCGACTCGTGGTTCGACTCGGCCCGGGAGAGCGCCCGCGACCACCTGGCCGTCCCGCACAACTGGATCGCCCCCGCGGCCGCCGCCGTGCTCAGCATGAGCCTGCTGGCCTTCTACCAGTCCTACCTGCGCCGCATCCCCGCCGTCGACCACATCCGCCCGGGCTTCTACCGCCGCCGCAGCCTCTTTGGCAAGGTGACGAGCGTCGGCGACGGCGACGGCTTCCATTTGTTTCACACCCCCGGCGGCCGCCTCGCCGGCTGGGGCTGGCTGCGCCGCGTGCCCAAGGACAAGAAAAAGCTCAAGGGCAAGACGGTAAGTTGCGCACCCCCCTCATCATACAAACCAAACCCACCCACCACCACCACCACAACCCTAACCTCTATTTTTGCAACACAGCTCTCCATCCGCCTCGCAGGCGTCGACGCCCCCGAAGGCGCCCACTTCGGCCGCCCCGCCCAGCCCTTCGCCGCCGAAGCCCTCTCCTTCCTCGAGAGCTACCTGCACAACGCGCGCGTGCGCACCTTCCTGCACCGCCGCGACCAGTACGAGCGCGTCGTCGCGACCGCCTACGTCCGCAAGTGGCCGTGGTTCTTCCTGCGGCGGGACGTGGGGTTGGAGTTGTTGCGGAGGGGGCTTGCGGTGACGTACGAGGGCAAGACGGGGGCTGAGTTCGGGGGGAAGGGGGTTGAGGAGCGGTATAGGGCTGCGGAGGCGCTGGCGAGGAAGAAGGGGAAGGGGATGTGGGAGGGGGAGATGAAGAGGGAGGAGGTGTTGGAGACGCCGGGGGAGTTTAAGAAGAGGATGAAGGCTTTGGAGGGGGGGGAGGGGATTGTGAAGGAGGAGGGGAAGGAGGTGAAGGAGGAGGTGAAGGTGTGAAGGTGTGATGACTGCAGTGGAGGAGGTGGGTGTGATGACTGTCTTGATGGAGGAGGTGGGTGATGTGATATGACTTGATGTGGAGGTGGAAGGGGACGATGTGTGGTGGCGAGATGGGGTGGGTATGATGTGATATGATACGACTTGATATGATATGATACCCATGAGGCACGAAAATTAGAGCTGTTATGGATTGATGATATACCGTGGTCTTCTCGGCTGTGTGATCCTGGCTTGGTCTGGGGAAACCACCCGAGCAGCTGGTTCAAGCACACACGCAGACAGGGTTCGGTCCGGCCTGCAGCCAGCCCTACGTGCAGCCAGCGCATCTTCATTCAGACGGCCCTTGCCCGCATATACGACAGCACCCATGGTTCCCGCCGCCCGACTGCCGCCGGCGACACCTGGATCTCGGGGTCTGCGGTTGGCATGTTTCGCATGACGTACAGAGAAGGGCACGCTGGCCCGCGCCCGGTATCAGGGCCGCAGGTACGGCACTTGACGTGTGATCGGCAGCGGAATCCGGGGCGCTGCGCTGCGGGAGGCCTGCGAGGACGGCGAGAGGTTCTATGGGGTGGGATCGCCATAGGAGACGGGCTGACGACGGGGTTGCCGATGGTATTGAGGTGAGTCTTTTTGCATGGCATTGGAGAGGTGTGAGATGGTGGATAGTGAAGAAGAGAAGGTTGTACTTGCAGATGGTAAAGTGCAAATGGAGGACCAGCCCATCTCGATCAAGCCAGATGGTGCTTGATGCGATGCGAGGGAGGCCAGATCGGAAATGCCATTTCGGTATTCCGTGGAAGATGCACGGCTTCCTCGACGAGTTGAATGTCTTTCAACCCGACACGTGCCTCTTCTCTGTGCAGTTCAGAATAAACTTCCCTTTCGAGGCCTTTCCCCTTCAGCCGCCTTGCGGTGGAGACTGGAGAGAAGGTTGCCAATCGGCCGATGGTTCGATGCATGATGCACGATGCAAGGGGGCCGAAAAACCCCCCGACCTCCTTGGAAGATGCATGCTGCCCAATGACATCGCGGGCCCCTCCTGCGCCGCCGGGCGGCCCCTGAATCCAACAGAGAGGCGGTGGACCAGAACACCAGCTGGTAGAAGCTGACTTGCGCCCGTCTCTTGTTGTTTCTTTTAGATCCTTTTCTCTGTTCTTCTTCCTCTTTTCAAGCCAGTGGCGAGAGACGCGGGTTTCGGGGACAGAGAGCCAAGCAGAGAGACGGACGGGGAGCCGACCGACGACATTCCTTTCGACTTTGACTTTGGACGTTGCAGCACGCTGCCAGCTCATTCCACTCCTTTTTTCCCTCCTTTCGGCGCTGCACATGCACATTGTTTCGACTGTTTCGAGCCCGGGAGCCGGGATTCTGAAGCGTCGTCCCTGACATTCTTTTTTTCTGGTGTGTTTGCCAGAGCCGCTCATTGCGCGCCCATCGACACGACGACGAAACGGTGTGACCTCCTGATCCTCCCCTCCCCAGACCAGCAGCCACGGCAGCCCGCGGCAGCACACGGCAGCGTCTCCGTGACTCAACCCTCACTGGAAACGTCCCACCCAGGGATTGTGTCTGAGCGATCACGGCTCTCTCTCAACCGCTCGCGCCACCTGTCGGGAGCCGTTCCCGCGAGACACTCATTTTCCGAATCAACCGCTGTTTGGTGTTTCAAGGCATCCAATTCGTCCGGCCACAGCAGGACAGCACAGGACAGCACAGCACAGGACTTGTGTCTGCACGACATCCCGAGAGGCACATCCAGTGCACGGCTTGTTGCACGACGCAGGGAGCCGCATTCGAGAGACGAGGTTGAAGCAAGCAACTGTCCATCCGAATCCCAAAGCTCGGCGTGCCGTGTTTGGGTTTCCCAGGAAACATCCAGAGGTTCGTGCCACTGCTCCGTCCCATTTCCCACTCGTTCATTCTGCGCTCCGCGCTCCATGCTCTACGCTCCACGCCAGTGCGTGCGTGGCCAGGGCAATCGACTGCGAACCATCAACGTTGCGCTGCACAGACAATATCGAGTATCGAGCCTGGCAGTCTTCGTTCTGGGCCTCCTCTTGATGGGAACCCCTTGCGGTACATGCTCGCCGGTTGCTGATATCCATCGCGGTGACAGACCCTTGATGGTGTCGCTGGAGAGTGTCTCAGAAACCCGCCCAGGTATGAACGGTTCACTGCTTTCGCGTTCGTTGGAGCTTCCGGCCCCATGTTTCCCAGGTTGCCCTGGGCCTGTGCCTTTGCTGCCCTGCCATTTCAGGCTTAGCCGAGCCGAGCTGACCAGTGAGCTCCCGCGTTGCAGATTTCCAGGGTCGTGCGTGCTCCGCTCCAATCTCCGCCCGCGATTGAGCAGCGCTGGGCACTGGCCACTGAGCCACTGAGCCACTCTCGGTTTCTTGGTCTTGGTCGCGAAAACAGGTCCACGGGTGCTGAGTGCTGACGAAAGGCAACCAACCCAAACTCACGATCCTCGGTCGGAGGTTCCAACCCACGACCCAACCACAAACAATCCCTCACCGGGCAGGTTTGGCTTTCGTTATTCTTCTGCACCTCCACCGACCAACCGCGACCGGCTGCGACCGACCGTGACGACTACCATTTCCGACCGATTTTTTATTCCAACCATTCCAACCTTCCCACCACACTCGTTTCCTCGACCGTTCCGACGCCGACCTTGACTCGGCCGTCGTGCGACAGAGCTTCATTTAATTCCGACAGCGAATCCCACCCGCCACGGCGCGCCGTCGCACCACGGTACCATCACACACCGTCACCATCGACAGCTTTTTTTTTCACTCGGCTATGGCCTCCCGGCGCTGACAGCTTGGACCCGACCCCATCTAATTGAGCAGCTCGATTGCTCGTCGGTCTCCCAAGCGCTGCCCGCAAATATTCGCACATCTCGACCGGGCCCGCCATGCGAATTCCCCTTCGGCGGCGCCCTGCCGCGCGCAGCGACCCGATTTCCCTCGTTTCCCTCGGCCTGTCGATTTTTTCCCTCGCGGCATCTCCTGCGGGCGCCATCTCCTTCACCCCAGTCCCCGCTCCGAATCTCGACCTCTCGCAGCTCGGCCGGGTGGTCCTAGCTGGCGACTTCTCAGGCATATCCTTGTACCAATTCCAGGAGCAGAGCGAGCAGTCGACCCGAAACAATGGCAGTGAGCAGCTCCTGGCGCGCATGCCCAATGGCCTCTTCGCGCCAATCGTCAATACGGACGCGTCCATTCGCACCATGTGCAGCTTCGATACGAGCAACGGGACCGTAGTTGTGCTGGGCGGGAACTTTACGAGCATCCGAGGCCCCGACTCCGGCGCGCAGGCGATGCAATCCGCCGCCATCGCCCTCTTCGACCCCACCACCGCGGCTATCACTCCGCTCTCCGGCCTGTCCGGCCAGATTAATGCTCTCCTCTGCGACCAGGACGGGAAGACGGTCTATCTGGGAGGAACTTTTGTGGGCGCGAACTCGACCAACGCGGTGGCCTGGGACGGAGGCAAGAGCTTGGTCAATCTGCCATTCGCGGGCTTCAACGGACCCGTCACGTCCATCACCAAGACCTCCAAGGGCAGCATCGTTTTTGGGGGCAGCTTTACCGGGTTGGGCAATGCGAGCACGCCAAGCGCCCCCGACGGCCAAATCATCAATCTCTCGACGGCAACCATCACCGGCGAGTTTTCGACCACATCTGCAGGGTTCAGCGACCCGAGGAACATTATCTGCAAGACGAGCGGCGCAGATGGCCCAGGAAACACGTGGTTGCTGCAGGACAATGTGCCGGGATTCTGGGAGGCGGGACTCAAGCACGGGTTTCGGCCTACCAAGCTGCGCCTTTACAACACCCACCAGGACGGGCGGGGGACAAAGACGTGGCGCTTCACTGCCATGCCCATCAACGGCATCATGAACTTTACCTATGTCGACCCCGTTACCCAGCGGAACGCGACCTGCACCAGCGAGTGCCCGTTGAGCAACGACAAGTCGGTCAAGTTCCAGGACTTCCACTTCGTCAATGTCATTGGCATGAATGGGTTCCGCGTCGACATCTCGGGTTTCTACGGCAGTGGCGGGGGTTTGAACGGTATCGAGCTGTTTGGGGACGACATCTTTTCGTATGCCGTCAACGACTTTAACGAGCCAGCCTGCGCCGGCCTCGAATTCCCCTCCACGGCGACGGCGACCGGCCCTTGGACCGTCACGCCTTCATATCTGAGCACCGCCGATTACCTGACAGCTCAGCTGACGGCCCCAATTACCAATACTTCGGCCTCGGTCGTTTTTACTCCCGACATCAGGGAATCCGGGCACTACTCTGTCAACCTCTACACCCCGGGCTGCCTCCAGGACAACACGTGCACCACACGGGGCCAGATCCAGCTCTCGGGGCAAATGACCGCCAATCCTTCGAGGAGCGTGCCCATCGACGTCGACCTGTACCAAACCAACAACTTTGACAAGTATGACCAGATCTATTTCGGCCTGGTCGACGCAAGCTCAGGCAGCTTCCGTCCCCGCGTGACAATGACGCCGTTGGCAGGCCAGTCCCTGGCCCAGATGACATTCGTTGCTCAGCAGATCAGCTTCACCTTGATTAACAGCACAGGCGGCCTGAACGGGCTCTACGAGTACACTCCCGGCACTGCCATTAACTCGAGCGACTTCATGACATCTGCTTTCAACCGCCTCGGCGCCGGCTTCTCGTCCGGGTCTACCGTCAATGCCCTTGCCACGTCTGGAGATGCCACGTTTATCGCCGGAAACTTTACCGCTGGTGGCCTGCGCAACATTGTCGCCCTGAAGGGCAACGACACGACTGCCCAGTCTCTGGACGGCGGGCTCAACGGCGAAGTCAGGTCCATGTTCTCCAACGGCACTAACCTCTTTGTCGGCGGCAAGTTCACCAGCACATCGGACAACAAGACCGAGGGCCTCAATAACGTCGCCGTCTACGACACGTCAAAGAACACCTTCAGCCCGCTCGGCGCCGGTGTCAGCGGCCGCGTCCTGCGCGTGGTTGGCATGACTATGAATATTACCAGCTCCACGCCCGAGGTGGTGGTCAGCGTGAACGGAGACTTTGACCAGCTGCTGGCGTTTGGCGGGAACCCGGCCGTCAAGGTGGACGGGTTCGGTATCTGGGTGCCGTCGCAGGGTAACTGGCTGCAGAATGTCAAGTTGCCGGTTCAATTTGTTGAGGGCTCGCTCTCTGCCTCGATCCTGAACTTCACCGGCGGACTGTCGCTCTATTCCGGCTCGCTCTCGTCGTCTAGTATCAACGCTAAGGACGCTGCGGTTCTGAGCGGCGAAAACTTGGGCCAGCTTCCCGTGGATATTCAGTCCTCGACAGATTCGTCGTCAACCGGCTTGACGAAGCGCGACGGAATCTCGGCCAGTGGCAACATCCAAGGCGTTGTGACTGGCGCTTTCGACACCAACAACGGCAGGAACCTCACCATCCTGGGCGGCCATTTTACTGCCAACGCCACCGACGGCTCGACGATCCACAACATTCTCATCCTCGATGGCTCCAAGAGCGACCAGGTCACCGGCCTTGGCGACCAGCTCTCTTCTAACTCGACCTTTACGGCTTTGGCGGTGGAAGGTGATGTTTTATTCGCCGGCGGCAAAGTGTCTGGCGCCGTGAACAAGGCCACCGTCAACGGCCTCGTCACGTACAATCTCGCCAGCAGGTCCTTCAACACGCAGCCCCCAGCCCTCTCGGGCGGCGACGGCACCGTGTCGACCATCGCCGTGCGCTCAAGCACCAAGGACGTCTACGTCGGAGGCTCCTTCACCGCCGCCGGCTCTCTCGGCTGCCCCGGCGTGTGCTTCTTCAGCACCTCGGCCTCCCAGTGGAACCAAGCCGGCCGCAACCTCGCCGGCAACGTCAGCGCTCTTATGTGGGCGACCGACAACATCCTCATCGCCGGCGGCGACCTCACCGTCAACTCCACCACCCGCACCTTCCTCGCCCGCTACGACGCCTCCAAGCAGTCCTGGGACACCTACCCGGGCGCCGACCAGCTCGCGGGCCCCGTGACGGTCCTCACCGCCGGCGCAAGCGACGGCGCCGAGGTTTGGGTAGCCGGCACCTCCTCCAAGGACGGCTCCGCCTTCCTCGCCAAATCCAACACCGCCTCCTCCACCTTCACCCAAGCAGGCCAATCCGCCCTCCAGCAGGGCACCACCATCCGCAGCCTACAGATCTTCTCCCTCACCTCCTCCCACGCCTCCTCCGACCTCCTCGCCAAGGACGAGTCCCTCCTCCTGACGGGCTCCATCGTCCTCGCCACCACGGGCTCCGCCTCGGCCGTCCTCTTCAACGGCACCGCCTTCACCCCGTTCGCCCTCACCGCCTCCACGTCCTCCTCCGCGGGGAGCATCGCCCGCGTCTTCTCGGAACAGTCCAACTACTTTGCCAAGGGCGGCAACAAAATGCCGCTGGGCTTTGTCGTCCTCATCGGCCTGGGTGTGGCGCTCGGGTTGACGGTGCTGATTGTCCTGGCGGGGTTGGTGCTTGACCGCGTCAGGAAGCGCAGGGAGGGGTACATGCCTGCGCCGACGAGCATGATTGATCGGGGGAGTGGCATTGCGAGGATCCCGCCGCATGAGTTGCTGGGGGGGTTGGGGTGGATGGGGGCGCCGAGGGTTTAGGTTGATCTGAGGTGAAGCTCTCTCTAGTGAAGCTCTGGTGAGGGAAGGGTGTGGTTTGCATGGCATGGTTTGGGTTGGGGGCATGGCGTTCGGGTTTGCAATGGACATGGACAGGGAATGGAGCAGGGGGTTAAAACGGTTGCTATTATACCACGAGGTTTGCCATGGTTCTGCTTCTGCGCTTGCATTCATTGGGCTGGTTGATTCTTTTTTTTTTTTGGCGTTGTGGCATACAGCGGTTGGTGAGGGGATGGATGGATATCATCGTCTTCTTCGGCATCATCGTCATCGTCATCATCGTTGCTGGTGCTTTTTAGCTGGCTGCTGCTTGCTTGCTTGCTTGCTAGCTGCTGCTTGATGGTGGATGGATGGATGGATGGCTGAGGGTGGTGGTGGTCTCCTGTGTGCTTCTCCTCCTCCTTGTTTGGAGGGAGGAGAGGTGCCTATTTTTTTTTTCTTTTCAGTGTCTCTCGTTGATGACTCTTGATGAGATGAGCGGGGGGTTTTGTAGTTGTTTGTTGTGTAGTAGTGGTCACTTCTTAATGTTTAAGATAAGATACTTAGTTTACTTACTTTGCCTCAGCATGATGTGGTGTGATGTGTGCTGTGGTGTTAGTCTGGGACACAGACAGCAGAGTTTTGTGCTACGTTGTTGTAACCTATCTTGCTGCTTCTTTGGTTTGATGCTGGATGGTTCGGGACGTCTCTCCTCGAATGTCACTCGCTGCCCACGGGGTGGAAATGGGTTGATAGGAGAGGGGCGACGGCGAGGGGACAGTGACTGGTAAGCGTGTATCCATTGAGGGGAGCATTCAGGCGGCACCTATCCTCTGGTTCATCTCCAAGGTCTGGGTTCGGTGTTTCGGGAACTTGGGTTCGCTAGTTTGTGCTGTTGGGTTGTGGGTTCCTTGCCTGTCTTTGGTGGGCTCTCTTTGTCGGAAGGTGGCTGAAGATGGGAGTCTATCTGTCTCTGTGGGTTGAGGCCGAGCTAGAAGGGAAAAAGTTGTTGGCTGGTTGGTATCACGGCGAGTACTGTTGCCTTGAACGAATATTTGTTTCGTGTCTGCTCAGAGTTGTTCCCTTTCTCTTCTTTGTGGGCATCAGTCTCTGCCCGGTACACCTCCCATCTGCGGTCCTGGTCTGTGTAGCTTGAGGAACGGGCAGTGGCTTGGTCAAAGCAGATGATCAGTTAGAATATGAGATTGCTGGCGATAGAAGAGTCGTGTTTCCCAAGTCTGGAAGCATGTCGAAGGTTCCCATCCAAAGGGGTTTCAACACTGTGGCATCTTTCTGTCTCGTCTTTGTGCCATGGGAACCTCGGTCTCCGAGATCAGCGTTCTGTTCCGGCTCACTCATCGTAGACAAATCAAATTTTGCCATTTCTCTCAAACTCAAGTACACAATGACTCACGGGTAGTAGATCTTGGAGTTTGAGTCTACTTCACTCCGATTATCAGGTTTCACGTGGATATGGGGTCAGGGGCAGGCACATTATGCTCTCCCTTCATCTCCCGAGCCTTCCAAGAATAGTCCAAGATCACCGGAGATAATAGATGACGGGGTCAGAGCACCTACGAGCTCTCGACTTCTGTCAGTACTACGAAATTGGCACACCTGAGCGAGAGAAATTTGTAATGAGGCCATTCAACGTCTGATACATACTTCTAAACCCACATGTCCCATCCAGGAGACAAGGAGACCGAACCATCTCGTTCGCCCCAACGGTGATAAAACTACTGTGAGCTCTATGGTACCAAAAAACTGGCATCTCCATGATTGCTGTACCTACGCATCCACACAGACACACACCTCCCATGATGTTGAACATCACAGCCTCGAAAGCTATTCTGTGCCCCGTCTCCTTCCACCGCTCACGTCAGCGGCCATGAAGACTGGTTACCATCCCACCAGACCACCAAGGAAACCACTACCAGCCCAAGGACCCGCCGTGGGCAGGGAAATCACGAAGTTGCCACGCAAGACACAACACAGCCCAGTCCACCACGCAGGACGAGGCTCGGCGCGGAAGAATTCCACAGCACGCTAGTCTAACCAGGGAGGTGGAAGTGGGCTCCTCCCCAAGAGACCGCAGGCCAAGCAAGTCAGCTGGTAACGTCACCAAGGGGCTGTGAGATGAAAGGGAAAGGGGGGGGCTCGGCCTGGCCGCGCGACGACTTGGCCCGACTCGAGCGCTGACCCGGCTTGACCCGGCTACAGCACAATAAGGACCAACGGCGGCAGACAACATCCTGCTGCTTGCTGCCTCGTCGTCGACCGACCTTCCTCTTTGGCCCTGCCGGTCGGGCTGTGCTGTGCTCTGCGCGTCTGCTGTCACGCCATGTGTGTTTGCACAGCACCACACAGAGCACACTGCTGCTCTGCAGCAGAGTCAGCGGCTTGGCTCGACCCTCTGCTCACTGTTCGGAGCGGGGGTGGTGGGTACGGGGGCAGCAGGCGGAGAGCGCGGGATGGGAGATGGGGGGTCGGGGGCGAGAGGAAACGCCACGAGTACGGAGCGGGAATGGTTGCGTGTATGTGACGGTGCGGCTTTACCCAGTCAGCGGCCGCTGTCGCACGGCAGTTGACCACGACGAGCCCAGTCCTTTCTCCTCCTGCCGCGGGGTGAATACCAGTCAGTACATGTGCTGCTGTGGTGGGTAGAGCGGCTTTACTCGACCCGGCTAGGCTGGATTGGGCCGCCTGCTTCGCGACCCAAGCGGTGATGGTGATGACGCTCGTGATGCTGCTGCTGCTGCTACTGCAAGATGGCGTACCAGACTTTCATCGAGCATCACGATCGTCGGCGCCGCTCAGGATGGATCGGCTGGTAGGAGATGAAGGTCCAGCTAGATCGAAGTATGCCTGCCTGCCGTGGGGGAGGAGTAAGACTGGGGCCAAACACCAGCCCACAAGGCGTATCTGCTGTAAAACGTGTTCGCTGCTTGGCCCAGGGCCCGGTTGCCATCCACGTCTGGCCCCTCCTCTGCCGCCACCCCATCTGTCGGGCTTGGCTCTGTCCAGTTCGGCGACGATGTGGCCACGCTCTCTCTGATTTGTCCCGTCCGACCTATCTGGGCATGGAATGCATGTCCATGCTGTAGGGTGGCCTGGGTGTGTGACAGTACCACAAGTGGTGGGCCGCAGGGTCCGTCGGGTTCGACAGTGAGGTGGAGTGGGTGGGAACCCGCCTCAGCTTTGGGGGGTTACAGCGACGCCCGGTACTTGCGGTAGGTTGGTAAGGGCCCTCCGGGCGACGTCCCGACCGACTATGTAGTAGAAGGAAGGTCGGTAGCACGGATGGACGTCTCAACAAGCAACAGGCGGCTGGGCCGGGCCTGGACCAGGCGCCGTGTCTCACAGTCGTACGGCGTTGCGATTTCTTCAGCAACCTCATGCAGCATCCGTCCATCCCGGTGGGAGAGGCGATGCCCTCCCTGCCTGTGTGCTTGCCCCGTCCGTCCATTCACCGCTAGTCTCCCGCGCCGGGTCGCCGTCCAGCGGCGTGATGGGATGTGAACGGCACCACGGTTGGCCCGGGAGACTGGGAAGGCCCTTAAGGACCTTCCTTTCTCGTCATGGCGGGCATCACGGGCAACTGGACGACGGTGCTTGCTTCATCGCCCGCCTCGCTTGCCTGCTGGCAGAGCTTACACGAGCAAACAGTCGAGCTAAGGCACGAGCGGCGGGTCGAGGGGTGAGACAAGCGTGACCGGTGGGCCGCGCCCGCAAGGGACTCACGGCATGTCTCGGGGGATCTCGTAGGGCAGAGCAAAGGCTCGGCATTGCTTCATCTCGTCGACGAGCAGGGACAAGGACGAAGGGAACGACGCATGTGGCTCGGATCCCGCTGGTGAGGCGGGCCCTTCCCGGCTCCATGGCGCCCAGCAGCCTGGCTCCGGCGTACGGATCGCTGAGTGCCCCTGCGTAGCGCGCACCACATCACCGGCGGGGCGGCGATCACTGACAGAACTGCGCAGAGGTCAGCCCAACATTTTGCCAGGGCAACCTGTCGTGCCGTGCGCTTGTGCTCTCGGTGCTCAACAGCGTCTCGCGTCCCGCATTCCTCTCTGGCCGGCAGATGCTGGCAAGCACCCGCCCCAGGTGCCTGAGTTGCATGGCAGGGGTCGTTGATGGGAGTACCGCATTCTCTAGTGTCCGGCAGAGCGTGGTCCGGACGCCGATGCCAACACGGGACCTTCCGCTGCCGGAGACGGTGCGGGTCTGGGGGCCTGCTCTGGCACTCGGTAATTTAGCGGCTTGCCAAGCGGCCGGCGGAGCGCTCATCCTCATGCCAAAGACGGGAAGTGAGTGTGTTGACGATGAGTGATCGCTGATCGTCCCAGCCGGCCAACGCACGTTTCCGGCGTGGGAAACGGTTGGGGGTCCAGACCAAGCACCAAATCGCCAAGTAGGGGAATGCGCCCTGCGGTCGTGATAATGCGTGGTGTGGAGAGGGTATGGTAGCATCAGCGACGGCAGCACCGGCACTCGGTGGAAACAGACCCACCCCCACAAAAGCATGAAACACAGACGTCGAAATGAGGTGTCTAACTCCCGGTCCCGTCGAATCAAGACGACAAGCTTCACGTTGGTGTCGAGTGCGAGGCTCGAGCACATGCCCGTACGACCGCGCCAAGAAGTTTGTTTGACGGTGACTGACCGAGCCCGACATATGGATGCGGTTGTGCTCTCCGACTCACACCGCGCATGGCGCTGTAAGACGGGCAGACTCCGACAGCGCACAAGTGCCCACCCACCCGGCCTTGCTGGCAGCAAACCCTCCAGGGTTGGGCCGGGCCGTCTCAACAGATGCGACGCGGCACGCTGGAGAGATCCCTACCGCCGCCATTTGTTCGTGTTGATGAGAAAAGAATGCGCGTGTCTCTCGACTCGGCCCGGCTTGGCGTGTTGAACAGGCCATGTCTCAGAGCGAGGCGCCGTTTTGTGACCGGCTTGTTGGCCGGCTCTACCTCGCTGGCTCTTGGCCGGCAGCCTCCCGACCGGCCCTTGTCCTGCAGGCGGGACTGGCTTGCAGTTCTCCTCTTGTGACGGAAACACTGGACCCTGGATGGCGGACGACCCTCTCGCACATCGAGCGGAGGGCCAGGCAGGGGGGGGGGGTGGGAAAACCCCCC
>FTCU01003607.1_pt1 | contig 19292 bp, 13 predicted proteins | sample 1639521 | NCBI WGS metagenome assembly FTCU01 (sample SAMEA3914864, study PRJEB12502) | metagenome | biome: forest; material: soil | place: USA | collected 2012-03-12 | depth 0.3 m
CAGTAACATCACACCCCCCCACAGGCAAAACCCCCCACCCCTCCACCACCCCAACAGCAAACCGATCCACATCCCGATCCGTCACATCCCACAGCGTCCCCACGACCGCAGGACACCCGGCCATCAGGTAATTCCACACCGGCCCGGCCGGCTCAAACTCCCCGCGATCCGCCAGCGCAGCGCTGCTGCACCCCATCAACAGCACCGTCGCGCGGCACCGCGGCGCCAGCCGCCGGATGGTGCGCGCGCGGATGTACTGCGCGCCGGAGCCGTGGCCGAAGTAGAGGAGGATGTCGGAGGATGTGAGGGCGGCGGTGAATTCCGCTTCTGTTGGCGCGCGGGCGGTAATGGCTTTCCAGGCGGGGAGGTGGGTGGCGAGGGGTTGGGCGAAGGTGGATTGGGTGGAGGCGAGGTCGGCCGAGGGGTTGAGGATGTAGGTGCCTGTGGTGGGCTGGGCGTGGTGGCCTTCCTGGGCGGAGGGGGGTTGGTTGCGGTCGAGGAGGAGGCGGCGGAGGCAGGCGAGGGAGGGGAGGCGGGAGACGGCGAGGGGTTGCATGCAGGGGAGGGATTCCCAGGGGAAGATGTGGAGGGATTTGTCGAGGAGGAGGATGGTGTGCGCGTTGGTTTGGGGGGGTGCGTCAGCGTTGGCGGCGGAGTGGTAGGCGGTGAGGGCGTCGAGGGTCTCGACGACCATGGAGTCGAAGTCGATTTCGTCGTAGGCGTTGCGCTCGCCGTGGAATTGGAGGATGTCGACGACGAAGTAGAGGAGGTCGGTGAGCTCGTCATCGAAGTCGGTGTTGGGTTGCGTGGCGTCGCCCAGGCCGATGAAGAGCTCCAGCACGTTGAGGTCGAGGGTTGCCTTGGGGGCTTGCGCGGCCGACTTTGTCTTCTTGCCGCGCGTCTGCCGACGCGAGGGGAGGTGCTTGTCCAGGATGGTCAAAAAGGCCTTCTGGAACCTCGCCAGCAGCTCCGGGCGGCGCATGTGCTGCGAGAAGATGCCCCTGAACCCACCCAGCCAGATATGCTCAATGTTCTCGAGAAGCTCCTTCAGCCGCTCGTCCAGCGCCTCTCGCTCGGCCCACCACGCGTTCTTGGCCCCCTTGGCCGTCATGTCTCGGGAGTCGTGGCACGTCTTGTTGATCAGCTTGATGATCTCCAACAACTCGGAGCGGCCCTGCTGAAAGTCGAAGACGTCGTTGTCGGCGTCGCGGGAACTCGCCCGCTCGAGGGGCAACCGTATGACGAAGGGGCTTTGGCCGGCCTGGAGCTTGGTGATGCACAAGTCGTGATTGCCGTCGCTGAGCGAGATGGAGAGGACGTTCCAAGACTTGGGGACGATGTCGATGTAGTCGCGCTGGATTTTGTGTAGGTCGAGCGTCAATCCGAGACTCGACCGTCTGGTGGTAACCGACTGGAGCGATGGCGGCCACTGCAGGCCATCGTTTTTGCCGGCATTCTTCTCCTGGCTCAACGCCTTGAGCTCCCGACGCCAGGTCAAGTTCCGGGCGAGCTCGACCGAGTATGATGTTTGAGCCGAGTGGACGGTCGCCTTCGGTGCGGTCGACGTGGCGGTAAGGAACAGGCTCACATTCTGGAGCAGGCCCGAGATGCGGTGAACCAGACTGGCATCGCCGCTCAGCGCCGCCACAGAGTGGGCCTCGAGCAGGTAGTCGTGAGCCTCGCGCAGGTTGTCGACGTAGAGTCCCTCGGCTACCTCTCGCTGGCTCGCGGGGGCAGTACTCCGTGGCTTCTTAGGCGACAAAGCCTTGGCTCTTGCCGGGGACGTCTTATCGGAGCCCGAGAGAGCAGGGAAGGAGATAGTCGAGTCTTGAATCACAGAAAACACGGGGTCTTGAGCCATCTGCTCCATGCTCATGCCCAGAAGGCACGATGCCATGGCAATCTGTCTAGCGGGGAGCAGGCCAGACGCTTTCGACGCAGCTGTGGCTTGCGCAAGGACACCCTGAGCCGCGGCCCAGTCCTTGTGCCGCAACATCGACATGGCTTTTTGCACGAGTATCGACGCCCGCAACTTGGCGAGTTGAGCATCCTCCACAACGGCCACGGGCTCGGGAGTTGCGGCGGTGGCAGTGGCTTTTGCTTTGGCCGTCGATTTGACCGTCTTCCTCACGGGTGCTGGCCGAGCGGGCGCTTTGCGACCACCCCTCGCAGGTTTCTGAGCGATGCTGAGTTTCGCCATCTTCGTCTCGACGACAGCCGTATCAAGCTTCTCTACCACGGCCGGAGCGGTTAAGCCCTGCGCAATGGCCTCAGCCTTGGCAAGCAGAAGCTCCGCCCCCTCAAAGTTGTTCTGGGACAGGTACATGGAACCAATCTGGCAAGCGAGTGCGGCCGAGGAATACGAGCGATTGTCGTCGGGAAGCAGAGAGGTCGCCAGCTGCAGCATCTCGTGCGACTTGGCCGCATCGGCGGCTCTCCAAGAGACAGATCCGATCCATGCGGCGCATTCTGCGTTGTAAAATTCTGAACCGACTGTCTGTGCCATCTTCAGAGCCTGCTCTGCATAGTACATGGTCTCCTGGAACATGCCTAGATGAGCATACAGCGATGACAGTCGGAGGACGCTGCGGAAGAGACAATGGAAGAGCCTCCAAAATTCGGGACCGGGGCTCTGCTGGTGACCCTCTCCCTTGAGCTCTATTGCCGACTCATCGAGGGTTTGGTCCTCCAGTTGACTCTGTTCAGACGGCTTTGGCCCGAGCCGAGACTCCAGCTTCGTCCAGTCTTGGAAGAGGGTGCGGACGCCGTCGCGGGCGTAGGTAAGGGCGTGGTGAGAATCGCCGCGCTCGAGGGCGATGAGGGAGTGCAGATAGTAGGCGTCTGCGACAAGTCGTCTTCTTTCCGCGCGGGTAGTTTTGTGAGGGGCGGCGTCGGCGTGAAACGCAGCCTGTGCTTGGGCGAGGTGATCTTCGGCCTGACGGACGTGGCCTAGGGCGAGCAAATGCTCGGCGAAAGCGAGGTGAAAGTTGGCCACGACCTCGCAGCGCGTCTCGTGTCCAATGTGTTCTTGCGCTTTGAGAAACACCTCCTCAGCCTTTGACGACTGGCACAAGTTGGTGTATTGCAGAGCAAGGCTTGAGCTGTGCTGGACCACCTGCTCCGCCTTCGGACCCTCGGCCACACGGGAGATGTCTGCCATCAGCTCCAGAACGGTCGCAAGCAACGTGTCCCGGCCCTTCATCTGAAGGAAATCCGAAACCGACTGCAGATGCTCCACAAACCCCGGCACGTCGTCAATTGTCCGCTCCAAGGCCGTTCCATCTTGACATGCCGAGACAATCGATCGCCAAGTGGAGATCGACGCCTCGAGTGCTGACCCGTCACGGTAGGCGTCTGCCGCTGCAGCCAGCGAGTTGTAGAGAGCCTTCATGTGTGGTAGAAACCCGACCAAACCAGCGTCTTCGCCGAGATCCCCGTCGCCCTCGAGCTGCGCGGCATCCTTAGCGACCGACAGGAGCTCAGGGGCCCTGTCGAGATTTCCAAGCGCCGAACAAAGCAGGGCAAGAAGCACCCTGAGCCTGCGAATGGGATATTGGGTGGGTATGTACGTGCGAAGCAAGGCGTCGACGACGGGGTGCTCCAGGGTGAGGTCGGTCTCCTTCGCGCCGTCTTTGAGCAAGAGGAAGCGCAAGCGATGCTCCAATGCGGCGGCCCGTTCGGTATCTGGGAGATCCACAGTCCAGTCAATCCAGACTTGCTCCATTTTCGAGAGGGCCAGAAGTGCTCGTGAAAGCCCCTCGGCCTTTTCATTACGAGCCCAGACCACCGTGGGCGACTCGGTCGCGAGAGTTTTGGCAATCGACGTCAAGACACCATCTTCCAGCAGACTCGTCCGGATGGCTTGAAGAGCACCAAGGGCCTCCTCCACCCTGCCCAGGGATTTGCTGAGCTCTGCCTGGCGCTCCAGCTTGAGAGTGAGCTGTGCCTTTTCCTTTTCCCCGCTGGGCCTGTTTTTGATGCACTCGACGGAGCGGCGAAGAGCGCGTAAAGGAGCGACGTCTTTGGGGTCGGTCGACTGCTGGCGTAGGCAGCTGTATTGTAAGTAGTAAAAGTGTGAGATTTTCACATAGGAAGATGTCGAAGCATCCGCTGTAAGCACATTCCCGGTGTACTCCAAGAGGGTGTTGCAATCACTGAGGATCGAGTCCATCAGGTCCCAAGCAAGTCGCGACTGATCCAAGCAGGTTTTTATGGTCATGAATGCCGAGTCGAGGATGTGCTGAAGATACTGCAACATGAGCTGTCGCCGTTGATCGTATCGGAGGTAGTCCTTGGTGCTGCCCTTCGGCCCAGGGGGCTTGCCGAGCCACCGAAGACAGAATCTGGGACATTGGAGAATGAACGTTTCCAAAAGGTCTTTGATCGAGGTCGAAGGTCGGTGAGCGTCGCCGCCCTTGGCGAGGTCGAGAAGGAAATGCATGGCTGCTTTCCGGACAGCGCAGACGTTGGCTAGCAGCTCATCCAGCTCGGTGGTGTCTCCTCTGAGTGGTCCTTGAATACCGGCGAGAACCTCTTTGAGGAGCTCATCATCGGCGAGATACTTGGCGGGTTGCTTGAGATGAAGACAGAGGAGCTGAGCCGCTGTGGAACACGTCTTTGCGATGGATTCGGCCTTTGGGTCCATGGCTTCTCGGAGTTTTGAGGCCCACATGACAGCGTCCGGTATTTGCTGAGCATCGCGTGCCAGAGTCGCGAGCGTCTGGCATATCACAGCAAGAGGGAGCTTGGATCCTTTTGATGGGCGATGGCCGTGGTTCTGAATCTGCAATTGGATTCGGCTGAAGATGTCGGAGCAAACGGAGTAGCTCGACTTTGGGCTCTCCGAGGTCCGTCGAATATAAGCCCCGAGACACCGTGACAGAGGAACCATGACGTCCTTCTCGGCATCTCCCTTGTGTTTCGCCAATTTCCACCAATGCAACCGAGCCTCCAACGCGAGAACCTGAAGCTCGAGAGCCGATGCCGGAGAGATGCTGAGCCGCGACTCTTGAGCGACGCTGTCGTCTTTGCTGGCCACGCTGGGCGCGAGCGAGAGCAGGCACTGGGCCAGGGTTTCGATTTGTCGCGCAACCTTGCCAACGTCGACCCCGTCCTCCTTCGCCGCGACCAGGAGCAAGTTGATGGGCGAAGAATCGTGGTCCTGTCGAAGAAAGGGCAGCGCGGCCTCGACAGCCGACGGCTTCTTTGTCATGGCGAGCACCCGCAACACCTGGATCTGAGTCGTGATCAGCAGCAGCAGTCGTGGGCCGGAAGCTTTCGTTCCGGTAAAGTTGAGAAGCTCCGAGAAGACCTGGGCAGCGTTCTTGGGCTCAGCAGCGGCCGCCTTTGGCGCTTTCTTCGCGTCAGAACCCGGGGGACTGTCCAATCTCTTTTTCAATATCCGCAGCTCCTTGATGGCCTGCTCGGGGAGATTCAGGGAGATCAACCTCCCGACCAAGGCCGACATGCCGGACTCGAGCTGCAGATCTGGAAGGGTTATCTTGCCAGAGGCGGGAATCTGGCGCAGGGCAGCCAGGGCCACGCGGGCGCACTCGACTGTGGCGAGCAGATTTGTCGTATTTGACGATTTTGAAGGCGAGCGCGCGTGCCTCACAGCGACTGGCGACGTCGACTGCCGGTTAAGCGAGCGGGGCTTCAAGGGCGTCATGGGCACCGAGCTTGTCCGCCGGAGCGCGTTCTTGGTCGCCGTCTTGACCAGTTCCTCCTCCTGAGCGGGTCGTGGGGCGGCAGGCGCAGGCTTCGCGGCCTCACCGAGCGCCTTGAGGGTGGCATTGACGACGTGTGTTGCGAGGGCTGCCTTTTCGCGAATGGAGAGGCCATTGTCGGCATTGTCGGTGGGTGCCGCAGCAGCAGCAGTGGAAACGGCAGGTTTGGCGCGTTTTGAGGGTGCTCGGGCAACCGTGTTCGCTCTCGATCGGGTGGGATTCGCAGTCGTCTTGGTCGTCGAGGGCGGTCGGGAGTTGGTCTCGTCAGCGGGTGCCGTGTCGTCCCTGGGCAGCAGCAGGGTCTTGAGGAGGGCCGATGTCGCGGGCGAGCATGACGCGACAGACGAGACGGCGGCGCGCACCGCGTCGGCGTGGGCGAGGAGCGTATCCATGAAGAGAGGGTGTAGCGGGCTGATTCTTAATCATATCATCACCGTGTCGGGGATCGGCTATCCAAAAGCCAGCAATAAATACCGTGCCGTGTCTCCAAAACCCAAGGTTGGAGCTGGAATCGGAGCTGGAGGTCAAAGTTTGGAGTGGAATTGGTAGTGGAATCTCGAATTGCGGCCCGGATCGCGTGGTTCCAGGCAGGCAGGGAGGGTGTCTTCCAAGCTTCCAGCAGGGGTTGGTTGGCTGTCGACGCCAAATCCGGGCTTGACTCCACGCCACAAAAGATGCAGCTCGGTTGGCACGACAACCGACCCACCTTTGGCTTGCCTGCCGGACACGCAAGGGTTCTCGGGTCCATCTTCAATGCTGCATCTGCATTCTGCAGTGGGTCCCCGCATTTCGCATTTCCATTTCCATTTCCATTTCCATTTCCAACGTCGACGACCTCCCGCACCACTCGGCCACCGCACAACGACAGCACGGCGACAGCACAGCAGATTCAACTGTCTAGTCAACAACAAAGTTGACACCGCACACAGCATGAACCGCGTCGCGCTCCAGCGGGCGTCGCTATCGCCAGCATTGCGCCGCCCCCTCCTGCTCAGGACACCGCTCCCCTCGGCCCTCACGACGCAGACGCGCCCTCTCAGTTCGGTCACCGAGACGTCCTTCTGGAAGTCGCTTATCCCACGGCCGTTGCGGTCCCCGGAAACGGCCGGGCAGCGCAAGAAAACTAAGGTACAGAAGGGGTGGAACCCGGCGACCTTCTTCATCTTCATCTTCTTGTTGATCGGATCCATGTCCATCCAGATGATCTCGCTCAAGAAGGACTTTGCGACCTTCATGCGCCAGTCGGACGCCCGGATTGGCCTGCTCCGCGAGGTGGTGGAAAAACTGCAGAAGGGCGAGGATGTGGATGTGGAAAAGGTGCTGGGCACGGGCGACCCGGAGAGGGAACTGGCGTGGGAAGAAGGTCGGTAATCCCCAGAGGCGGTCGTGATGATGTTGGCCGGGAAAATGCTGACAGATATGGCAGTTCTGAGAGAACTCGAGCGCGAAGAACCGGTGAAGCAGCAGCGAAAGAAACACCAGCCCGAGCCGACACCGGCGCTGACTCCCGAGGCCGACGCCTCCCCGGTTGCGCCAGAGACGCGGCGGCCCGCCGTGCAGAGTACTTTGGCCAGCCAAGGATTCTACTGATTCCATCCTGCCAAGCCAGCACCTCGAAACACTACGACGAGCATGATCTGCAGTCTATTGCAACATGTCTTTAAATACGCCAGCCCCGTTCTGCTGTAACGAGGCCTCGTCGGGCGAGCCGCCCGCTGTCCGAAGCTTTCGCTCCTGCAGCTCTCCGACGAGAGCCGGAAGCACGCTGTCGGTGGACAGCTCGATTCTTACCCCCTGACCACCCGCCTGGTCAGGATCCAGGCCCTCGAAGAAGACCTCCTCGCCCCGGACACCGCCGATATTTACAATGCCAATCGGCATCCCCCGGTCCTTGGCGCGCTTCGCCAGCCTCCACGCCGAATATGTCGCCATGGACGTCGCGAGAACCAGCAGCTTCCCGGCGCCGTCAATCGCTCCCTCGGCGGCTTCCTTCACACTGGCAGCGATGCTCTCTCCAAACATAACAACAGCCGGTTTGAGAATCCCGGCGTTGCTCGTCGGGCTCCAGGCACCGTCGCCATCCACCTCGACCCTCCCTTGCGTCCCGTCAGCCAGCACCGGCCGGCTACCCAAGCACGACGGACACGCCGGATACCGAAACGTGGTGTACGGCGCCTCGCGCAGCTCCACATCACCATCCGGATTCATCTGCATCCCCCGCGCATGCTTCTCCAGCCCGCCCGCCGCGACGGCCTCGTTCAGAAACGCATCCCACAGGGGATTCAGCCTCGCCAGCTCCGCCTGCAACCCATCCCGCGGCATCTCCCTCCTACACGACGTGCACACCGCCGCGCGCAAGTAACCATGCAACTCCAGCGTCGGAATCTCCGGGTGCGCGACCGGATGGAACGAGTCCACATTCTGCGTCACCACAGCCGACACAAGGCCCAGCCGCCCCAGGTCGCGCACGGCCAGGTGGCCCGCGTTGGGTGCCGCGCCGCGCAGCGTGCTCCAGCCGAGGAAGCTGCGCGCCCAGTAGCGCTTGCGCGCCTCGTGGCTGGCCAGGAACTCGTGGTAGTAGGTCGGGCGGAACGTCTTGTTGACGCGGTAGGTGCCGTTGGCGCCGCGGTAGTCGGCCAGGCCGCTGGCCACCGAGAGGCCCGCACCCGTGAGGACGACGGTCGAGGGCGGGAGGGCCTCCCGGCCCCGCGGTGGTGGCGCGTGCAGAAATTCTTGGAGGGCGGCGACTGCGCCGGGGAGGGAGCGCGCTGTTGATGGGATGGTGGTGGGGGGCGGGAGGAGGTCGGTGTAGGGGATGCGCATGAGGGGGGGCTTCATTTTAGGGGGTGGGTGGTTTTGCGGGTTGTGTATGAACTGTGAAAGAGCCGTGTGGCGCTGAACCGTGGATGAGTCTGTCTCGGTGAATCCTAGTCATGACGGGAGGTGGATGAGATGAGTGAAGGGCCGTGCTTCGCTCTTTGGAGTGTTCACCGGTCCCGCTGCGGCGTAGCACGTGACTTTCCCAGACAACCCCAACCCTGGATATACCCCCTTATTTCCGTCTTGGACACCCTCCGGCTCTCTGGCTCTATGGCTCTGGCAACCCAAACTGGTCACACCATTTACATGCATATTCTTGCAAACCAGCGCGTCTTGTTGAATATCGGGACCTCAAACTCTCACATGTAACAACCTTAGATCCAAATGGTAATCCAACACCAACCATCACCCAACAGCGTTAGAAGAGCCCAAACGTCAGGCGAATCTCGACTCTGAACATTTCCTCCTTCGTGAGTGGGCCGGTGCGGTGGGTGTGCTCCCTCTGTTTATAGGTAGGCAGGCGGGCAACCCCCATCTCTCACCCCTCGCTCAATCGTTCTCTTCCGCCTCAAGTTCCAGGTTTCGGTTTTTTCTCCGACAGCAATCACCTACACAGCCATGACTGTATCCGTGACGGCCGTCGTACGGGGATTCAAGGTCTCGGTGGCGGTTCTCGACCGCTTTCTCGCCGCCAACGGCGTCACGGAAACCGACGGCTACTCTCCCTTCTACGACAGGACTCTGGACGACGCATCCAAGCTGCTCCGTGCCAAGGTTTCCGGTAGCGACAACAAAACTCGCCTCTTTATCCCGTTCCAGGTGAACCGGCACCGGTCGGCCTCCGCCTACGTCGCATACGCCTGGGTCTTTCTCAACGCCCAGCGGAAGCTCCAGATCGCGGAAGAACTCCCCGACAAGGCGCCGGAGGGCTTCGCCGAGTTAATGGACGAGATCATGGGGTTTTCTGATGCTAATGCCAAGGGGGCGGAGGGAGAGCCGCACCAGGACGACTTGACCGGGCTGTTTGTGGTCGTCACCGACGAGCAGGCCTTCCACTTTACGGAACCGTTTGTCCGCAAGGTAGATTGACCATAACATTCTTGACAACCAATCCAAGTTTAGGTACCTATTCATACTAACACCTAATTTCTACTATCTAGTCCGATCTCCACTGCGCCGACTGCGGCGCCGATTTTCCAGATTTTCTGGCGAAAGTAGCACATCGCAGGGACGTCCACGGAACCGGGGAAGACATCTACAACCTTCCAGATGATCTCTGACATCAAATCAGGATGGGGGAAGTGTGGGCTGCTGCCTCGGAAAGATTCATTTAAACTCCTAGCATGCACCTGTACAAAATGAGCTGAAATACCTTATGTACTCTAGTCAGTACCAGTTATAGCAGCTTCTCTGGCTTCACCTTCTTCCTTTATGCAGATGAGACGTCTGAGATAACACAGAATATTTCCAAGTTACCTTGGGCACAGATACAAGAGGTCCTTCTACCTATATTCCTGACGGCTTGCCCCCGATTCCGTCGAGCATCGTCTGCTCCATAAGTCCCTCCCTTGAGACCTTAAGCTTTTGGTCTGTCCGGTTAAGAAGCTCATCACCAAATGCAAAACCAGAAACGGACGCTAGCCTCTCGGTAGCGCCGCGTTGACGGCGGACATGTCAAAGGCACCTCGTGACGGAAATGTAGTGCGTCTGGGAGTGTCAACGACGCCTCGAAGTAGAGATAGGCGAGGCTCTCCCTCCACCACTCCGTTCGCGTCCATCGGGCGTAACTGAGGCGGTGAAGCTTCGTGGCTGCTCCGGGCCGCCACGTCCACAGATGGTGTGACCCCGGGTGATGCGACCGAGGAGGACAGGGGCGTTGCCAGCCCCGGGCCGTCGTTGCCGCTGAACTCTGTTGAAGCGTGGTGACGAGAGGTGGGGGTTTCTGGCCATGGGGAGTTGTTGTTGGAAGCCTCGGTGGGGGCCGCGGTAAGGAAGCGGCCTTGAGCGACGGTGGTGACCTTCTCTCGGTGGACCTCCTTTTCTTCGGCGAGAATCTCGATATCGCTGTCAGCGATACTGACATCCACAATCCCATGCTCGTCCAGAATGTCGTTGATTGCAAACGGCTGGGCGCTCAGCACGCTCTGGACAACGGCCACAGCATCAGGCGAGACTGGCGCCACAATCTGGGTCGCTGGATCCGTCATGATCCATTCGCAGAGACGGCGGGGAAGCTTGCTGTTGAAGCAAACCTCTTGACTCCTCTTATCCCTCGGCACGTAGACTTTCAACCCGTCAATATCCTCGCGCATGTGAAGCGACGCTGACTCTTTCTCCACCCGCAGTTCCGTGTCGTCTTGGGTTAGGAGAAGCTCCGCTGTGATCTTGTCCGTCTCAAGCGTTTCCGAGTTCTGGAGGAATACGTACAACTCGTTGCGGTTCGAGTCCCGGCTCGTTCTTGGGCTGTTGTAAGTCACCGCAACCCTAGAGATTTTTGGTTGTTAGCTTCAGGCTATGTCGAATGCAAGCAATCCAGCCATGTTCCAGAGCCAACATACCGAAGCAAAGCGTGTGAATTTCTCCGAATATCGCGATGAGGTGTTGAGATGGGCCGTGTTGATTCCGTGCCCGCACTCGTGATCTCCTCGACGGCCCTAGACAAGTACCTGTCTTCCAGACCAGCCCACTGAAACAATGGTTGTAATATGCGGACCTCTTGCATAGAAAAGTCGAGGAACTTGGCCAAAGCCGCAAAGTCCTCGCCGAGGAGTTTGCGATCCATCAGTGCAAACTTTTCGGTGCCTGTACGAAGGCTGACCTTGCCGTTCGGGAAGCGAACCGGGAACACCGGATTTGCAATGACGGCTGCCGGATCAAATCCACCACTGCCGGCTGCGAGGAATGAGTTGAACTCAAGCAAAGTCTCCTTGGCCTCCTCAACTGACATCTCGGGGCCGTCCTTTGCCGCGAGCTTATCATAGACCAGCTCGGCCGTCAGTTCAGACACGCTCAAGACACCAACAAAGAAGTCCCGCAAGTCGTTGCCGTAAAGGTTGTTGAGGATGAGTTTGCCCCTGATTGGAATGGTACTCGACCATAGACATTCTGACGCTGTGTACCATGCGTCGTCGAAGCCACATATGAGAGCCTCGCGCTCAAAGGTCCCCCTAGATATTGGTGATGGGGTCAGCAAGCATGCCCAACATGGCCCCCATGTGGTCACCCCCTATCACTCAGGTAATACTTACTTGAGACTACTAGCCGAAGTGCCCAGCAACCGCATCTCGGAAAGACACTTGTACAGTTCCCTCGCTCTACTCAGATCGAGATCGAGGAGTAACCCGGTCGTGTAATCCCTGATTTCGTCCACGACATGCTCCCACTTGCAGTTTGGAATCCCAAGGGTGCGCACGAAGAACGTTTCATGACAGGCAAGGCTGCTATCGCTGCTTGAGAATGTAGGAGTATACGCTCTGGCTAGCGTGTATTTGGTAAACATTGCGATGGGTGCTTTCCAGAGACAATCTCGGGGCTCGGCCCAAGCTGGACCATGTGTCTCGCTTTCAGGAACAAAGATGGATGGTCGGGACGCAAATGCGCTCCTGGATTGGTTGTAAGTACCTAATTAGTGTTTAGATTAGAGGGGGTGCTGTGATTGGGGGCTTACCGGATTTTCTCTCGGCACGCTCCGCGATGTCTGGACTCGTGCACCCTGTCCTGGAGGTACCCATAGAGCTTGAGCATACGCTCTGGCTGCCTCAGATCCTCCGCAAGAGGATTTGCCTCCACGATGGACTTCAAGACCTCCAGGGCAAGGTCCAAGAGCTCGCGGTGATATCCCAAGCCGAACGCAGATGCCAGGTGTCTCCATTCGGTGGGAGCCGCGTTGTTGCTCAGTGGAGTCTCCAACTCCAACCAAGGGAAGAACTCGCCGTCCAGCATGAACCAATCACAGACCGTCACCAACTCCTCAAGAGGGAGAAAGGTTGAGTGGAGAGGTCGAAGGTTGATACCGGGCCCCTTGCACAGGACCGGGATCCAGCCGAGATCTTCGATGATGGCGCTATCCTTCCGCTCCAGATGTAGCCCATGGCGTTTCCAATTGACGCGAAGAAGACCGAGGAACTTTTCGGGGCGATGCTGAGCAACATAGGTACAAGCTGGAGTCAGCTCACGTTCTTGCGTGTCAGCCCCAGCTTGGCGGATCCATGTCACACAAGGTTGCAGGCCGCAGGTACGAGTGAGCCAGCACTCCCATGTACCATCAACACGTCGTTCGGGAGGATTTTGGAAGTAGGCCGCATGTGCAAACAGAATGTCCAGTCCGGGTGCGCCAGCGCCCGCACCAAGTCCAGGCGCCGTCGCTCGTAAGAGCTGTGCTGCCCCGTACGGGTCGTCGTCGTCTCTGATGAAGACATCCGTTTGTGTTGCGTCCTCGAGCTTTTCGTGATGAGAATAAATTCGCAACTTCTCATTGCCGTCGTACAGATGGTTGGCAAGACGCTCGGTAAGGTACAGGAAACGAAGATAGGACACACTCTCCGGAAGCGTGGGGTGGGTGTTGCGATACCTGTCCAAGACAGCTGCCCGGACATCAGCTGCCGGCGCATTCCTGACACCCAGAGCGTCAAAGAGTTGTTTCCGATCGGCGTTGGCGGCAGCGGTTGGATCTACAACTTTCATGTTCAGAGCGAGACCCGGGGGAATGTCTAGATCGGTGCCCTGAACCCTAGAGTGGTAGATGGAGCCAGATGCCGCTGACGTCCAAGTACCGTCTCTCAGGGGAAGCAGGTCCAGCTCCATCAACTCACGGCACATGCAGCGAAGCGCCCACTGCATTTCGATGTTGGCTGTGGTGTTCTCCACAAACGGGTAATGCAATAGCCTCGCGAGGCGTGATTGCCAGTCTTCGTCTTGAATCGTTTGTATCCTCGACGTTGGTGCTGTGAGATCAGACTTGGCCCTCAAGAGGATCCCGTGCATGTCCAGATCTTTGAGCCCAAGATCGTGCAATCGGTCCAGATCAGCGCTCTCGTACCGAGGAGACAGATAGGGCCATGGGTCAATGTCGGGAAGTAGAGGTTCACCGGACGCATCAAGGTGTGTAGATCGGTGTCTCCGTACGCTCTCTATCAGCCGGAGTGGGCCTGGAATGGCCGCGCGGAGAACCGGCGTCCCCTTGATTTGCATCCTGATATCCGCGACTACCCCCTTCCAGAAGTCGTCCCAAGGATATGCAGTTTCCTCTGGAAGGTACCGCATCCACTGGTATTGCAGTGTTTCGTGGTTGCAAAGCCGAAGAACCGCCCTGATGAAGCCCTTGGAGATCTTGGTGGCAAGCTCCCGATTCCGGACAGAGGTGGTAACAATATCCTGCCTGTTGGCCTGCGTGACAAAGTCTGCGTGGACTAGGAACTTGAAACCCATCTGGCGGACAGGCAGAAACGAGAAGACCCATTGGTTCTCCAGGATGGGTACCGAGTCCGCCGTCAGAGGAAAGGCTAGAACCACCTCCCCTCTGGAATAGGCCCCCGATGCGTCTTCGGATTGCGAGTAGATGCGGCCCTCGGCTTTGCTCAGACCCGTCGCGATACCCTTCATGACGTAGTACCATCGAAGTTGGGTGTGTTCGTAGCCCGTTTGGGATATGCGTTTCATGCAGACAGTTCTCGCGCCCCGATCTATCCGGTGGGTGATGGTGCTCACTGGCTCACCGGGCCCGCCTCGTTCCTGGTCATAGAAAGCGACCTCGATCTTCTCAATCTTCTTCATGAACAGAAGGATTGCGTCGTGGAGTTCCTCGAACTGCTGCCGGATCGTCTGGTTGCGTCCCGCTTGCTCCTCCGGCGTCCCGCCTTGCTGCAGGTCCAGCGTGATTCGAGTGCACCGATCACCGAGATATAATCCATCCTCCCAGATCGGTGTGATTATGCCGAGCCCTGAATCACTCTCTCGGTGTAGAAAGTGGAAGGAGAAGTGGCCAGACTGGACATGGACCCGATATGCTGCCATGAACACCGACTTGAACCCGATGCCTTTTTCTCCAATGTACCCCCGAGCTCCAATCTTGGAGCTTTGGCCGACGCTGCAAATGGCTCTTAGGTTCTCTTCGGTAAAACCGTCCTCGTTACACTCCAGGACCACCTGGTTGGGATATACGCTGAACGACACGTAGGGCTCCTCGCCGTGTGCTTGAGCCTTTGTGTAGTCGTTGTCTTCAGCATTCTGGAGCAGCTCAAAAACGAACCGAGCTTTGCTTGCATAAAGGTTCTGGACCAGGCTATGGTGTTTATGGTCAGATAATGGACGCTATTTGATGCACAACCAGCCATGGGTGGTAGGCACTTTTCCAGAGCGAAGCACAAAACTGCCCGCAGGGGCCATGACTTACGTCAAAACAGAAGGACCAATCGTCGGATTCTTTGTAAGAATGGCATGTTCAACCTGTCGACGATCGGCATCTGACATACGGCCCAGCACCTCTTCAGGGATGTAACGATGGTCATCGGCAATGCTCTGCACTAGCCGTCGTGCTTCCGCCCGACTAGTTGGGCGAGTGCTGGCCGCCATCTGTTGTTGTCTGTGTGTTCACAAAGCGCATCAAAAGAGGTTGAGAAACCGCGAGCGTGGCCTGGTACGATGGAAGAAGAATGTGCGGGTGTGTAAGAAATGATGCTGGCACCTTCGTGTCTCGTCGGCTCCATGAGGTGGTTGAGGGGTTGACACTCCCTCTCAGGCGACTTCCAAACCTGTGCCACAGCCTTGCTTGATGCAGGGGGTAAAGAACGCGTGACTGAGATTGGAGCATCCTTCCCAGAGTTTTAAGGGGTTGCTGCTCCAAACACAATCGGTTTGGGGGGCAAAAACTGCAGGGGTGAACTTCTTCCAATCGTTGGTCCTACTCCCAGCATACCTGCACACCCTGCATGATGCAAAAGTCTCACGCCAGCTTCTCTTGGCCATGTAGGACGTCGTCGCCAAGTTCTGTCAATGATATTTCCGCGTCAGGGAGATAGGTTTGCCAGCCAAGCACCATATTCAGTCACTCTTTTGGGTCTTCCATATCTGTGTGTCTACACCCTTCGAACTGCAGTCCATTCACGGCTTCAGTGCTCTGTACAGGTAAAGTCCACGGTGCAACAGACACTAGACATGCACCGTACACGCTGCGGCCCTTTCTGGTTGCGGCAGGCTCTGAAGACCCAGCTAACGTGTTCCTCGGCAACTCAGGGCCGATGTCACACCGCGCTTCTTCTTTTTTTGAGCGATAAATTGGGTACCCCGCTCGTCCTCTCCTCAAGGCGCTCTCCCTTCTACTTGGCTTTCTTCCGGGTTGGTACTGAAAGTCCATGTCCCAAACGCCTCCCTTGCTGTTTCCCTTCCATACCTAAGTTAGCAACCCGTCTACCGCAAAGGCCCGGCAACATGGCTTCTGCTCAGCTCCAGGCTTTGGGTCCCACCATTCGGGAGATCTGCTCCATTACTGGCGTTGCTGGGGTATCCATTGGGGTTCTCCATCACGGCGAGGTCATTTACCGAGAGAGCTTCGGTTTCCGGGATGTCGAGGGCCGCGTCGAGGGCGACGCCGACACCATCTACTATCTCGGGTCCATGACAAAAGCCTTCACAGCGGAAGCCATTGGAATATTGGTCGAGGAAGGGAAGCTCAAGTGGACAACTCCTGTGAAGGATATCGTTCCCGAATTCCGCCCGAACGACGATATCATCTACGAGCACTCCAACATGGTCGATCTTCTCAGCCATCGAACGGGTCTTGAAAGAGCTGATTCCTTCTGGGCTCAGTCCAACAACAACATTCTGCTCAGCCGAGAGCAGGGAATACGGACCGTTAACCAGTTACGAGCAGTGACACCGTTTCGAGCAGAGTTTCGATACAACAACTGGAGTTATGAGATTGCCGGAAGAGCCATTGAGAACCTCACAGGCAAGACGTTCTCCGACTTTCTATCCGAGAAAATCTTCGACCCGTTGGAATGAGCCGCACCTTCAACAACGACTCGGAATGCCATGGTGCGGCCAACGTGGCCAAGGGTTACATCGCCTTTGATGATGCCACGCCCCGCCCCGTTCCACGCCCCCACATGACCGAAGGGACGCTGATGAACCCTGCTGGCGGTATCCAAAGCACCGTCAATGACTTGCTCAAGTATTACGGTACCCTCATGAAGTCGGCAAACGATCAGTACCAATCGAGGACAACGTCGACGCCAGGATCGCCTCTCAAGCAACTCACGCAGGTCCTGAGCTCGAACATCCGAACCGCGCCGAGTCTGCGCGAGCAGAGCTACGCCATGGGCTGGGCTCGGGTCCAGTTGCCGGGTATGCTGTGTGACACTTCTCGAAACCAGGCCACCATGGCCCGGATGCCCGTCATCGGCACGCCTGACCGCCCCCGCCTTGCCCTTTACCACCACGGCATGCTTGTTGGCTTCAACAATGCCGTCTACCTTTTTCCGGAAACCGAGACCGCAGTCATCCTCCTGTCAAACGCTGTTGCCATCAACGACGGGCCAGATTGGATTGGCCATCTCATCATCCAGACGCTTTTCAATGATACCATCAAGCATGACTACGGCGCACTGGCCAGGGACACTCTGGCGTTTGGTCTGGGGACATACGATCGCATTGAAAACGAGCTGAAGGCGGAACTGGTCAACAAGACTGTCAGCCCTCCAAAACCGCTTCAGACGTACGTCGGCAAGTACTTCAACGAGGCCAAGACATTTTTCATGGACATCTCTCTGAAGGGCGAGGAACTGTGGATGAACCTGCAAGGAAACGAGGTTGAAAATTACCGGCTCAAACACCATGACTCGGACGAGTTCAGTTGGCACATGCCGCGTAACGAGCAGGTCAAGCGCGGGAGGAACCCCATTGTCTACATGGAATACTGGAAAATCAAATTTGACTGCGGGACGGGGACTTCGCCGGAACGGATTTTCTGGGTCATTGAGAAGGATTTGCCCGGTGACGGGATGGAGCTTACCAAGGAAGCATTCCCTATGAAGGTCGAGCACCCTCCTCTCTATTGACATCCCCACCACCGGAATACCCCCTTTCTGTCAGCGGTTCTGGTAACGGGGGGGAGGACGGATGAAAGCGGAGGGCAGCTTTGCGCACAGTATTGCACAAAATGCGTGGTGCCCTGATCTTTACGGAATGGCTTGGTAAGCTCTTGGCAGTCTCTTTTGCAATAGTACCGTACCTATTGTATAGATCCTGCGGTCTTACGCAGCTCCCACAGACCTTTTCTCTCTTTTGTTGAACCAATGCACTATTCCACAGTTATCTTCCACCACCAGAAGCTCCCTGTTGTCTGACAGAAGTTGTGAGGGCTGAGCCACTGGCAGGCAAAGCAGGTATGCGGAAGAGAGTGGCACGGAAGTGTGTATTCCACCTGATAGCAATATCGGTTTGGCTTGCCCTGTCTCTGCCGTCGAGTCGAGTCGACTCGTACCCAACATCATACGAGTCGCTTGCACCACCCATCTCACATCTCAGTCAGACGCCCCAGCTCCACATTAACGTCACCACCCCCTCGCTAATCGGGACCTCGCCCTCGCCCCTATCCACGCAACGAAACACGACAAGACCCGACACAGCCGACGCTGATACCGACGGACCCACCAGAGCTCCAAAGCTCCAACCTCAGTCATCAGACGGCCGGCTAGATGCTGGATAGGGAGATATGCTACAGACGAGGATGATGTGATTTGATGTACATGTACAAGCCCAGACACTTATTCAGTAGGTACATGAAAACAAAACAACCTGAAGCTCAGCCCCCCCCCCATGAGTCAATCTTCTCCATCGGAGCGGAGCTATCAGAACGCATGAGTTGAGTTGAGTGGGGAGGTGGGGTATTCGAAACAGTCAGACTCCCTCATCCCATCCCCACATATCCACCATACTGTGGTACCAACACAGAGGGTTCATACTGTACACTCTTCACTTCCAAAACCACCCGCCATCCTTATCCTGCTGCCTCTTGGGCTCCTCAGCCGTCGTCTCCTTGTCCGCATCTGTATCCTGCTTCGTAGAAGAAGAAGTCGAAGACCCATCCTCAGCTGTCTTTTCCTGTTCTGTGGAAGCCTTCGAGCCCCAGTGCACCTCCCTCCCCACAGCGCTATGCACCCGCCGCATGACAACACGGCCCTCTTCATCGGCCCAGGAGGTCTCGGTCTTGGTGTGGGTGTTGCCGAGGGTGTCGACGAATTCTGTTTTGGTGGTGGTCTTTGTGAGGCCGTTCTCCACGAGCTGGGTTGTTTCTGTTTTTGGGGGGGAGGAGGGGGTGGGGGAGGGTTGGGTATTGCTATCGTTGGGGTGCAGGCCGTCGGAGAGGGACTTGAAGAAGTTTGTGAGGGAGCGTTCTGAGTCTTGGAAGGCGGATTGGACGGCTGAGTAGAGGTCGGATTCTGTTGAGGCGGCGGGGTTGTGGTCTTTGTTGGCGGGGTTGTTGTCGTTGTCGTCGTGCTGCTCGCGTTGTTGCTTGTCTTTGCCAAACTTTTGCAGCGACTTGCCCTCGTCTTCCAGAACCCTGCCCAACGCCCTCACGACGCCGCTGATACCATCAAAAAGCCCCGTGCCCGTCCTCTCCCGGCCGCTACCCTCATCCCAACCCCTCTCCCTCTCCGCATCCCACCTTCCCTCCCTCTGCCTCTCACCCCACCTCCCCTCCCTCACCCTCTGGATAAAAAAACACACCGCCAGCGCCGCACCCGTGAG
>FTCU01003427.1_pt1 | contig 19245 bp, 16 predicted proteins | sample 1639521 | NCBI WGS metagenome assembly FTCU01 (sample SAMEA3914864, study PRJEB12502) | metagenome | biome: forest; material: soil | place: USA | collected 2012-03-12 | depth 0.3 m
CCCCTGTGTGATGCTCAGGGGCGAGTCTTTGTACGCTCCGCCGGTGCTCCTTCTCGTTTCACCGCTCCCAAAGAAACCGAAAAGTACATGATACCGGCCTCCGAGTCGAGTCCACGCCGCTGTCGGCCCGGAGAGTTTGCGGCGTTGTGCTCGCTGAGGCCGGGATTTCCTGAACTGGCTGTCTCTGCTTATGCATGGCTGACAGCTTCTTGATGCCCAGACTTGGTCTATTGCCTCTCCCAGCGCGTAATGAGCCGAGTGATTGGACGTGTTCCGCCCCCAGGTGCCATCACGGCCGGACCACGCTCTCGTGTGTCTTGGTAGAACGGCCACAGCCGCTATCGGAGATCAGGGGGTAGCGTTGTCTGCGGTCGACCTCTCAGGGGTACCCATCCGGGCTGCCCCAGACTTGGTGTCATACTCTAACCGTTTTCCTTCAACATGAAGAGGCACTCACCGACCAGGCCATTATGCGGGTCGGCCAAAGATGCCACCATCTAAACACGCGTTTTGGATAGGTACATGTACCTGGCACATCGAGTGGAGGTGAGGAGACCTTCTCGCCGGGAACACGCCACCGAGCAAAGTTCGCTCGTGACAGACGTACACGTCAAAAAAAGCCCGGGGACCAGGGCAGCCAAGCCGGTGTGCCACCAAACAACCCCTGAGCCGGACCAGGGAACGGATTGGACGGCCCAGGCGCCATCCCCGGCCTGGTGCTGGCCAGCATCCGCCGCTACTGGCCGTTGTCGGCACGCCCGCCCTGGATCGATCGGGAGCGTCCCGGATCTGCACCCCGGACGGGGACAGGACAGGGCGGTCTGGGGAAATTTGGGCTGTCCGCGTGACGCGCGGGGTTCGGTACCCTGTCGCGGGGAATGGCCGCGGATTGTCGGAACGGGGGTTGGAGGCGCGAGGTTTGTTGGTCGCTGTTGTTGATGTTTGTTTGTTAGTGAGATCCACAAGAATTGGTATCCCGTTCCTCGGAGCTGGGCTGCGGGCGTCGGAAACGGGGTGTTGACCTTCCAGAGTGTTTGTTCAGGGGTTGTATTCAATTTCCCTCCTGTCCTGAGCCATAACTAAATACATAACAAATAATATCCATCGGGTATTCCCGCCCAACGAAAGGCCTGTCGTGATGTCATCTTCATGTTCATGTTCAACCTCATCCTCATCCTATCGGTCTCTCCTCAACTTCAATATGTATTCCGCATCCTGTGTGCCCTAAATCTTCCTCCCCGGATTCTCCCACTCGCCCACATTCTTGACCCCCTTCGCCACATCGCCAACGCCCTTCTCGACACCAGTACCAACGCTCGAGATGGCGTCGCCAACAGGCTTGGCCAGGCCGCCGGTCGTCTCGTTGAGGGTCTCGCCGACGCCGCGCGACGCCGTCCCCAGCACGCCGCCCACCGTGCCCGTCAGCCCGCCGACCGCGCTGCCCAGCGTCGAGGTGACGCCCTTGGCTGCGCCGGACACGCCGGACGATTTGGTGGTTTTGTCCATGTTGGAGGAGGTGGTGCTGGAGGAGGGGATGATGGGATGAGATGGGTTGGCTTTGGGCGGTTCTTCGTGGTGGCTGAAGGGATTCATTAATTAAGATGTGATTTTCTTTGGGAGGTGTTTTGGCTGGGAAAAGGAGTTCAGCCAGGAGGTGAGATGGGCAACACGTGGTCGACTTATATGCGTTTTGGGCTGCAATGCATGTCAGTTCGACTTCCTGGTCAAGACCGGCATCAAGCTTGCTTCGCGCCGTCAGCTGTCCCATAGCTCGACGTCATCTCGCACCCAGTTCTTGACAGGGCCACGCGGCTTGGTGGCGGAAACGTGATGGTTGCATTTGGAGCACCGCCGTGACGTCAAGCCAAGCGTCCGATTTAGATCCCGGGTGGAACGTGTGCAAATCGAAAGGACCCTTGAGTTTGACACGTGCGTTGCCACCGCAGGGTGCAAGACCCTGCAAAACAATTCAATTCGTGGTCAAATGCACAGACCCCATCATCGGAATCATCATCATCATTGCAATGTGTTCGAAGTTGCATTCACCTATTTGATCGATCTTCTCTGTAGCCCTCTCCAACCGTCCAACCACGGAGACGCAGCCAACCCGTGAGAAATCAAGAAACATATATATAGGTGCCTTCGAACCAGTGAAAATCGCCAAATGCAACACGGGAAGCCGTTTCTGTCTCACGCCCCCAATAATAATAAGGTACCCTCACGGACGGAAACGGCTTTGGCGGTGGGTGGGTGCTCAGACGGGCAAGACACGCCACGGGGACCTCTGGACGGAGATGGACTTAGTTGACGAAGAGGTTATCGTAATCGTCATCGTCATCGTCGTCGCCGCCGTCGTCCTGGGGCTGGTTGTCGCCGGCCTGGGGCTGGTTGTCGCCGGCCTGGGGCTGGTTGTCGCCGGCCTGGGGCTGGAACTGCTGCGGACCCAGCATGGCGTTGCCTTGGGGCTGGTCCTCCGGCGGGGCCGGGATCAGGCCTTTGCCCTTGCGGATCTGGCAGACACGCGTCTCGAGAGCAAAGCGCGTGCGGCGTTTCTGCCGGAACAGCAGGCAGTCGTCCTGGGCCATGGTCAGCCTTTTCCGGGGTTTCCAGAGAGAGAGAGAGAGAAAAACTTACAACCATCTGCTGGTAGGTCAGACGGGTCTTGCCGTTCTCGTCTTTGTCATTGTAATAGGCCATCAGAATGGTCTCCTCTTCGACGGTCCACCGCTCGGTGCTGCGTCTCTTGGGCGGGGCATTGGGGTCGGCGTCCTTGTCCCTGGCGCGCTTCCTCTTCTTCGGAGCAGCAGCCGGGACGTTTTTGACCGGCTGAGCCATGACCGGCTGAGCCATGACGGGCTGGCCCATATTGGCCGGACCAGCATGGGCATGGACGAGCTGGCCCATGTCGGCCGCCATGGGAGCCCAGTGGGGGATGCCCTTGCTGTGTCAGCATCGGCCGCAGCGGTGGTTGCCGAAGCTCGGGAGTTTGCTTACCGGACCGACGAAAGGCTGGCCACCAGTAAAGAACTGCCGCTGGAGCATGGCAAGCTGGGCCTGGTAATCCAACTGATGGGCCATGGCGCCGTAGCCAGCCATGCCGTTGTAGCCAGCCATCATGCCGATGTGAGCGCCTATGCCACTGTGGGTTCCCGTGCCGTTGCGGGTGTCGGCAATGGCCATGGACTCACCGACAGCCACGGGCTGCTGGTCACCAGCCTGCTCACCAGCCTGCTCACCAGCCTCCTCACCAGCCTGGTGAACAAGCTGCTGCTCGCCAGCGTGGTGAACGGGAGCGCACTCGCCGCGGCCGCAAGGGGCGGACGAGGGGACCATGAAGGGCTCGCCCTTGGTCGGGCAAGCAGGCGCTTGAGCGAGCTGATTCGTGACATAGGGGCTGATCAAACCGTCAGGGCCACGAGGGTCAGGCACGCCACCGCCCACAAGGGCCTGAATCATGTCGTTGCACGGCTTGATGAGGTGGTGGCCCGTGGGCTTCTGGCAAATGCGGCAGACAACCGTGCCGTGGACGCACATGTTGATTGCTTTGTTGGTGAAAGTGGTTTGTTGTGTTTGTTCTGTGTTGTTGTCAGCGGCAAAGACGGAAAAGGTGAACAAGGCAAGGCAGGGGGTACGTGGCTCTGGTGGTCGACCAGGTTGGTCAAGCGATCAAATCGGCTGAGTTGGCCAAATTTCAAGTCGAATAAATCGAATAAACGACTGAGCCGACCAAGTCGACCAAGTCGAGTAAATCGAATAAACGACTGAGTTGGCCAGGTCGATCAAGTCAAAGAAATCGAATAAATCGATCAAATCGACTGAGTCGACCGAGCAGATCAAGTCGAATAAATCAAGGAATTAAACGACTGAGTTGGGCAGGTCGATCAGGTCGCTCAAGTCGAATAAACGACTGAGTTGACCCGGTCAATAAATCGAAGAATCAACTGAGCTCACCAAGTCGATCAGTCGAATGAATCGAAGAATCGATCAAACGACAGAGTCGGCCAAGGAGATCATGTAGATCAAGTCGAATATAAACGAGTGAGTTGACCAAGTTGACCAAGTCGATGAGATGGACCAAAACGACCAAATCGACGCGTCAACCAGGCCAAATGGACCGCGTCGAGCAAGTCGAAGCGACCGAATGGACCAAGATGATCAAATCGAGCGCGTCGACCGCGTCGAGCAAGGCAAATCGACCGCGTTGACCTGGCCGACCAAGTCGAGGCGACCGAATCGACCAAGCCGACCAAGTCGAATCGACGCGTTCGACGACGTCGACGAGGCCAGCGAGCAAACAAACAAACTGGGGCAAAACTCACCAAGCTGCTTTCGCAGGAAATGCTTTCTTCTTTGAGAAAGCTGGCGACTGGCAGGCGACCAGTCGAGGAATATCTCGATGTCGAACAAGATAAGTCGAGGTCGAGGTTGAGGTTTTGGGGTCTTGAGAGAGAGAAGAAAAAAGTGGAAGCGGTGGGGGAGGAAGGGCAAGAGGCGAGCATCCTCGGAAGCGGGCAGGAAGTTCAAAAAATGAACAGGCCGTCCTCCCATTGTGTTGCCGGCATGGTCGCCGGTCAATGGTCTCAAAGGGGCTGTGAGTGGTGTTAGTGAGAGGCCATTCCCAGTGGTGAACCCGGCGCACTTCGGCCAAAAAACCGGTTCCGGCTCCCGGACCTCCTTTTTTTCTCCCACGGCCCCGTCCACAACACCAACCACCAAGCTCTTCTCTTGATATCCTCGCGGACGGCGCCGTCATAACGAACGGTTGATAGTTAAAAGATGATCATCTGGGACTCAAGAAAGGTCTTGTGGTGGTGTTGGGGGCTGGGGTGAGCCTTTGGGTGAAGCGGACTATGTGGTGGTGACTCTGGGACTCTTGTGGGCCACTCTGGGCTTTCCCCCATGAAAAAACATGCAGCAGGGCAACAGCAGCAAGCAAAATGAATGCAGCATGCAGGAAACTAATGAGAATGAAGGGTCAGAAGTGGTGAACAAGTGAAAAGAGTCTGGAGGTGGTGGTGATGGTGATGCCGGTGTTGGTGTTGGTGAGGTCCGGGCCGGGTCCGGGACCAATGCCAAGAGATGCACTCACGCAAACACAACCATGAAGACCATGGCACTCCGCATGTCTGCTGCCCATGCTGCTCTGAGTGAGCCAGAGCCTCTGTCGGCAGCATTGAGCAGCAGAAAGCAGAAGATGGCGATGATGGTCAAAACGAGGTCGCAGCACACAACCACGGCGCTGACGGCTCGGGCGCGCCTCAGGAACAGCAGGGACACAATCTCGTAAGTGTCCACGATGATGGCAATCACGATCTATGCAAAAGTCAGTCACATCATGCTGTGCAAGTTTGGGATGTTGACAGAAGTGAGAAAGACGTTGACCAAAACAGGGTCCAAGTGGTGTAAGTCGGAAGTGGAGCCGGGCCGGGATTACGTCATTCAGGGTCCAGTGTAAGTGACGTATGCACATAAACACAAAGATGCACTTACCGGAAAGAATGATGGCAGCAGCAGATCAACTCTCATCGTGGGCTCAGCATGCCAGAAGTCGTAGAGGTATGCAATGAATGAGATGGTGCCCAGCTCAAACAGCGCCGCCACAGAGCGGCCACTGACTTGGGCCCATGCGAACGGGACGACGGGAGGGCGTTTGGGACCGCATGGCTGCTGCTCTGCATCCATGTGCAAACTGGAAAGGTGCTGCTGTGCTTGCTCATCGGCTGCTGCTCTTGCTGGTGCTGCTGTCATGGTCATGGCGGGCTGAGACATTGAGAGACGGTCGTGGCGAGAGAGAAGTCAAGGACGGGTGATGGAAAGCAGCAGTTGGCCATGCTGGAGTTCTGAACATGCCAGTCAGTGTCGAAATATCATCTGAGAGGAGCCCTCACCTCTGCGCCACCTTTCTTGTTTCACATCGGACTCTCGCATCGCGGCGGCACAGCACAGCAGAGCAATGCACACGCAGCACAGACTGGCTCCTGCAGGCTCCAGCAGGCCCCAGCCTTGCAGAAGACCCCAGCAGGCCCAGGGTTTCAACGGGGCCGATGTCCTTGGATTGGTCATGGCAGGGACAAATGTGCCAGAGTTTGGTCGGCTTCTTGCGTGTGTCGGATGCGAGACGGGAGCTCTTTTCCTGTCTTTGGATCTGCTGCACGCAGCACGCAGCACACATCCGACGGGCGATCCAATAGACGGCGAGAGCAAAGAGGAGTCATCCAACAGACAAGCAGGATGCCAGCAGAGAGACAGAAGATTGGGGGTCAGCCGAGCCCAAGCCACGCCCAATGTCCATCTGCGGCTTGCCTCGCTGCCCAACCCGTCTTTCCCGTCTGAAGCGGGGTAAGGCCCATGTAAATTCAAACGAGCTGGGACACGATCGAGAGGAATTCCAGGCATGAATTAATCAATTTGAAATTAAAGTCGTTGGGGGCGAAGCGAAGCAACTGCCTCTTCCTGATGCACTGCCGCCAAATGCAACCGTTGCACGCAAATCCTCCGGGACTGGCGGCAGGGGCGGTGTTGGAGCAGACAAGAAGGCGGCCAAACACCGGCGCTGCCAAGACCCGCAAGTCTTGGCAGGACCACCAGCGGTCTTGGCAGGGCCAGGTCGGGCAAGGCTGGGGCCGCCGGCCAGGGCCGGGCAACAAGGCAGACGTGCACAGGCCAAGAGTTCCCAAATTTCAACCTCATTCTCGTCCGAGTCTCGGAAACCCTCCCGCGACTGATGGCCCGCGGACACATGCCCAGCGCCGCCTTCTTGCCCTTCATTTTTTGAGGGATCGACGGCGCTTTAAGGCAGTCGGCCGCCGAAATGCATTCTCGGGAGACCACTCCTTCGATGGCCTAGCACAAAATGAAAATAGCTGCTCCCCTCCTGGCGAGCCTTGACCCTCACTGCCAATTCCCAAAACCTCTCTGCAAGTCCCGAACCTCGCAGCAAATCCCTAAACCTGCACTCATCTGTAAAACCCCTTCGCGGCCCAATCCACATCGTGTCTCCCCGCAACAACCGCGACACCAAAACTCCATCTCTCCCCGCAACCCAAGTCTGCAACCCCAACACCTCACCAAACGCAACCACGCAAACAAACAATCAAACAGAAAAAAATGAAGAGATAAAAAGCCAAAAGGAAAAATGGATGCCCCTCCCACCCCAACCAACAAAATCCTCGCCCTCGTCAAGCTCCACACCACCCTCGCCGCCCTCCTGCTCGCCGTAACCACCGCCACCACCACAACCATCATCACCGCCCTCCCCAACAACACCAACAACATCAAACAACCCCAGTACACCACTCACCACCACAACTCCACCCACCTCGCCCTGACCCACACCCTCGCCTACCTCCACCTCGTAAGTATCCCTTCTTTTCCTCCTCTGGACTGTCTCGTGAGAAGGGGTCCGTTTGACTCTCGAGACAGAGCTCCCAAATAAATTACCCAAAAAAGACAAGAAGAAACTGACACAAATTGTCTGCCAACAAGTGGTGCGCCGCCCTCGGCTTCGCATGGTGGTACTACCACCACCTTACCCCCGCCAAAGAAGACCAACAGCAGCAGCAGGGATGCACGGTCCTCGCCGGCTAGAAGCCTGTGTTCCATGTCCTGAGCGGCGGGCTGCTGGTTGCGCTGGCGGGGGATATGCTTGTTGTGGGGCTGCGGGGGTGGGAGAGCCATGGTATTACTCTGCCTGATGGAGGAGGGAAGGGAAACGGGGCAAAAGGGATGGGGGAGCGGGTGATGGGGTTTGGTACGTCTTCTCCTTCTCTTTTGGGTAGTAGTTTTGGGGATGGATGAAAGGCTGACTTGGAGCGAAGTGTCCTTCGCGGTGGTCGGCGGACCCGTCGGCCTGCTGCTTGCCGTGCTGTGGCCGGGCGTTGGGGGGTATCTGCGACGTGTCGGACGAGCCGTGCGGTTGATGCTGCCGGGGACGGTGTGCGCTCTCTGGTTCGCTGCGAGGTGGTTTCTGTGGGCGCTGCGGGTGGCCGTGGCTTGGCTGTTTTGGGCGGCCAGGCTTGCGTTGAGGATCGTTTGGGGTCCGGGATAGGCGATCAGTTGCCTAACTGTTGAGGGCGGATCTTTGACTTGCTGAAGCGGGAGATGGGATGCTTGAGGCCGGGGGGGACGGCTACCCTTGGGCTTGCGACTCTTGGTCGAGTGTGGACCAGTCTGGTTTGCGTTTGCTGTGGACATCCCTCCACTTTTGCTTTCCCCTTTGGGCAGCTTTTCTCGGGCTTGAATGACAGGGGAATCAGTCAGCTGCCTCTCGGTTTCAGCAGCACTCCTGACAGCCGCCTTTGTCCCATTCAAAGAGTCCTCTCCCGATATGTGCCCAGTTCCAGTATTATCTCAAGCTCTGTGACCGACCCTAGCGCCTTGGAAGTGGCTTCCATGTGAGACAAAGCTGTCTTTTTGCCCACTGAACACACGCACATGCACCACCATCCCCGGGCAAGTCAGTGAACCTGCGGGTGTGCCCAACGCCTTTGACGGCGGAGCTGGTGCATGTTTCCGCATGTTTCTGCAGCTTCCCGCCGTGGGGATACCCGAGGCGAACGGCACTTCCATTCCGCCGTCGCAATGTGGAGAGGGCACCGGATGTTGGCGGCAATGGACCGTCCTCTGCTCCTTGCGGGTTCCGGTGTGCAGTGAAAACTCTGGCGGCGATGGGAGGGTGCCGGTGTTGCGGTGTTTCTTTTTGTTTTCCTTAGCCCACGTTGATTCCATAGCACAATAAACCGAACCCCATCCTTCCCAACCAAGAAAGTAAAGGAATCGTCAGTTGCCAGCCATCAGCAGACCGAGCGGAAGGTAAGCAGGATCGTGGCGGAGAGACGGGAGGAGACTCCTCTCGACCCCCACGCCCATCCGACGTGGACGCCGCGTGGCCGTCCAGAGTTTGTGGTTAGAGCTGTCGGTAGTCGTCGCCGAACCATGGTCGCGTGCTAACTTGGCCGTTTCAGGAGAACCACTCGACGCAGATACCCGAGCCAGCGCACAAGATCGTCCGGCGTCGATGTCGCACAAGACACCGGCTCAAGCATCCAAATCAAGAGAAAGTGGGAGGGCGACGGCAAATACAGAGAGGAGAGGGGAATGCAACACTCGGGTTGTGGGACAAGTCGTTTCAAGAGAAGGGACAGCACCACCACACCACGAGACCGACCACATCGAGAGACGACCGCATCAAGAGACCAACCGTAAGAGACCAACCACAGAAGCCGACCGAGTCGAGAAAGACTGGACCAGAAGGAGGGCTACATAAACAAGAGGAGAGATACACAACAAGAGGGAGGATCTACAACAAGAGAAGGTATTCGACAGATGGGGGACACACAGCAAGAGGAGGAACATTCAACGAGACAAGGAACGCGCTTCCAAGAAGACCAAGACACAACCAAGCATCGAGAAAACCGACAAACGAATGGCGTTTCAGACACGCTCGCAAGGGAAAGGACGGAGTTGGGGGTTGCAGAAATGCAACATGAAGAGAAGGGATACACGTTCAAGGGAATGATGCAGCCGAGAGGGGGGAACACGCACACAAGAGGAGAGTGGTTTGGTCAAAAGCATTGGCCAAAGAAACATGGACACGGGTTAAGACATACAACGAAGAGGAGGGCCCATACGATACTCGGGAGAATACCAAGAGGAGGGGCGAAGATACACCAAAGCCATCGAGAAGTCACGATCCCTTGTCCCGAAGCCCAGACCGAGACCAAAGCCAAGACACATCGAGAGGAGGGAACACAAGAGAACAGACAGTGGTCAGGGGGAAATACACAGACAAGAGATAGGATGCTGGGCGGATACACTTGCAGGAGGAGGAACTGCATTGCAAAGGGACGCGGCATATACATTGTCAAGGGCTGGATTGGCCATCAAGACCGAGCAAGAACCGACAACACCGCGGCGACCCGACTGGCTTGCGAGCCTCCCCGGTTCATGCCGAGTCTTCCCCTCATTGGCAACCGAGGACGCCTGGACACGAAGCACCAATGCAGTGCCGCAATATTGAGCAGAAAATGGGGATAGAGTTGGCAAGAGGCGGAAACATACGAGAGAAGGAACCGGCCACGGCCCGGGTCAAGACAGAGTCAAGAAGAACATGCCACCAACACTCAACGCAGAGATGTCTCGAGGCACGGAACATGGTCACCGTGGCCAAGATGAGAATGGAAGTCCACCAAAAGAAGCAACTGGCCAGTCAGGTCTTGAGGGAGAAGTACGTCAAAGTAAACAGAAAATGGGTGAGTATAGAAGCAGTGAGGGTGAGAGCCGAAGCTGACTGGACGCAATGCAGGGAACGAACAGTTGGCAGAGGGAGAGAGATTGCAGGGGAATATGATCACATTTGAGAGGAGATAGGAGGCGACGGACGGAGTCAAGCTCATTGAGAAGAGCAAGGGAGCAGGAAGAGAGAGATGGAGCTCAAGATGCCAGGCCAAGAGGCAAAGGAGGGCTTTGGGGTTGGAACTGTGTGCTCCTGTCTTTCTTAGGTTCACTCCCAACCTTGTTCCCGCGTATAAGTCTTTGTCCCTCACCTTTTTGGGATTCCTCTCACTGAAGCTTGTTCAGATCGTCATTTGAACCATGGTTTGTTGTCATTCTCATCAGCTCGGTACAAGGACTCTATCAGACGAGCAGGAAGGCTCCTGTCTTGCAGCAGTCCGCCAGTTCTTGGGTTTGACGACACTTGTGCAAATCTCCCACGCCGGTGGCTCAACAATGCCGACTCATTTTGCGTCAAAATTGGGAATGGGCCATCTCTGGGCCTTGCTGGAGCTGAAGAGATTGCCCGTCTTTGTTCTGTGCTGCTCAGCGGCGCGGACGGAGTGACCCGGATCTGCAGGCAGGTCGTGTCCAAGTGGCAGAGTGAAGAAGCGGGCGTTTGAAAACCCTCCGCATTCCTCAGACAACAAAAACAAATGACTTGGGCCGCTGGTCAAGCTCACTATCTGTTCACACAAAGACATGCAAGTGCCTTTCTGTGCTGCTGTGCCTGGTTGCTCGAGCGGTGGGCTGAGTGCCGAGCCTTCTTCCACTGGACAACTTGTCGACCAACCTCCGGCGCTCAACCAAGAATTTCAAACAAGGACGCCCAAAAAGGGTTAAACTCCCCAAAACACAATCATCGGGACTATTGAGTTCTAATCCTCAGGAACAGGTACCGAAATTGCTGAGAAATTGTTGATGAGTGTTGTGCTGTGGTCGGCCTATACGGCTTTCTGGCTCTCAAGACATTCCCGTCAAATTCCCCTTCTGACACTCGACTTTGGAAGGAAGGCACCGAAACCGCGGGTTAGGCACACTAGGGAGGCAGATCCATCGTTTCCTTTGACGGGAGAAGGGTGGTGCGATGGGGAGTGGGAAGAGAGGAGACGAGAATAGAACGACACTGACAAGAAGACAATCCGAGCACCCAGGGCTTCCTTTTTGTATCGTGGCAGCAACGGAGACCGTCGAGTCCTTAGAGTCTGTCTTACTCTGCGTTCCCATGTGACAATAGCCAACTGGACGGAGACTTTGGTGGTCATCCATCCACGTCAGCTCGGGAGGCTTCCTTCTCTTCTTCGAGAAGCAGTCATTACTTACACAACCTCGGCATGAAGGCAGAGACTGCTCCATGGCAGACTGAGGGAGCTCGTTTAAGTCAAATGGTCAAGGTAGTATCCCTTTCCTTGGCATCCCCTTTACCATCGTTCCAATCCCCTGCTTGCCACAGAGAGAAGCTTGCCGTAACTCCCAGAACAATATCCCACCAAACAAGACCTTATTGTCTCCGTGCTTCCTCTGAGTTAGCTATTTACCAACTGGTCCACTCTCTGTCATCGTCCCCTTACACCAGCGAGGTAACGTCAGGCACCGCAGGGCCACCATCCTCTCTCCAGCTCCGTCGTGCGTCAACAACCAGACGACGGGCCAGCCTGAAGCAAGGCCGTAGCATTCCCAAGACCAATAAGACTCCCTCCAAGTTCGCTGCTCTGCCCCTGCCCAAGTTTGTTATCTTGACGGACATGACAGGGCTACAACCGGCCGTCAGCTACCCTGCCCCTGAAGCTCGTCGACAACACATACAGCCAGACGATGGATACAACAGGTGGCAGTGCCAAGCGAGGCAGACAAACGAGGGAGACTAGGGGCCAAGGTAGACAAGCATACGAGCGGCAACCGCAGGCAAGCAAACAAGGGCGAAAGCGCCAAGGAAGACAGCCTGCTAAGGGAGACAAACAGATCGGGGGCCACAACGAGACACACAACCAAATGAAGAGAACAATAAGACGAAAAAAGCACCACCAGACGAAGGGGCACAACCAGACGAAGAGAGCAGAACAAGACGAAGAGGGGACAACGAGATGAGTGACACAGCTACCTCGACGAAGAGGACACAACCAGACGAAGAGGGCACAACCAGACGATGAGAGCATAACTTGAAGCAGAGGGAACAAGCAAACGAAGAGGGCACAAGCAAACGAAGAGAGTGCAACCGGACGAAAAGAGCACAGCCAGACGAAGAGATCACAGCCAGACGAAAAGGCCACAGCCAGACAAGAGAATAACACCATACAAAGAGCCCAACCCAGACAAGAACTACCCGTCTACAAACGAGCACAACCCAGTCCAACCTTGGCTCCCAACCGCAACCAAGCACACAGCCCAACCAACAGCAGCACCACCATCAAGTCAAACCACCAAGCCAAAGCAGCCACAGGGGCAAAACAGCACAACAGCAAGCACAGCCAACCAAAAAGCCCAGGTAGACAGAGCGAGTTGCAAGGAACAGACAGTTCAACCTTGCCCCCTAACCCCAAGCACACAAGCCAAACACCACCACCAAGAACAGCAGCAGCAAGTCAAAGCAGCAGCAGCCCACCACGTCAAACCACCAAGTCAAACCGGCCTAAAAGACAAGAAGACAGCACAGCACAGAGCCCACCCAACCAACCAACCAACCAACAAGCCAAGACAGCCAGAGCAAGCAAGCACAACACCCACCAAGCCCATAGTACCGACCCAAGCAAGTACCTACCTAAGCAAGGCACTCGAGGAAGAGGTCGCTCGCGGAGAGAGGGAGGGAGAGAGAGAGAGAGAAAGCACAACACCCACCAAGCACATATTACCGACCCAAGTAAGTACCCACCTAAGCAAGGCACTCCAGGAAGAAGTCGCTCGCGGAGAGAGAGAGGGAGAGAGAGAGAGAGCACGTTAGTAGCAGTAGAAAACACAGCACACAGAGAGGGAGAGGGAGAGGCACAAAGACACAGGACAGGACCAAGCACGTAGCAAAGCACAAGGCAAGGCACAAGGAGCAAGAGGCACAAAGACACAGGGCCAAGTACAAGACAAGGCACAGAGAGCAGAGGCAGAGAGAGAGATAGAGAGAGAGACACGCAGACAGGCAGGCAGCAGACTCAGTGATGAATAGCATTGCGATGACGACGACGACGAGTCAGTAGTAAGAACAAAAAAATCATCCCCCTTCCAAGCGAAATAACCAGCCCCAATCCATCAGTCGCCCAAAGACTGGTTGGTACCAGGTCAAGCCCAGGGCTCTATTTTTAAGAAAAACGAGAGGCCCCAAAGCCAAAACCAATGTCCCCCGATATTCCTCCAAGAGGGAAGAAGAATAAAAAAGATATATCATCTCTCTCCCTCTCTCGAAAAAGATCAAAGCCCGAATGATGGATGTCGAAGACCAGTAATAGATCCCTCTGCCCAGTTCCGACTCGGCTCTCTCCCCAGAAATATCCCGTCCCGAACGACCGACTCGAAGGACGAGGCGTGGTAATGAAAACGAAACGAAAAAGGAACGTCGTGAAAATAAACGCACGGCATAAGATGGGGGGAAATAAGGAAAGAGAGGAAAAACCAGATTTCGCAAAGCGCGCATCCATCATCCCTTCCGTTCCTCATGTCTCGTCAATGAGCGAGCCCAGATATGCGGAAACCAAGCAGACGACTTAATCCGAGACCGGAAACTCCCAGCAATGCCGAAGGGACGAAGTGCAGGCCCAACCTCTCGAGAATCTCAGCCCGTTCAATGCTTTTGGTGAACCGTGACGCCCCTCCAAACTCCATGCGATGAACGACTGAATTCAGGGATGCGGAACGAGATTTACTGTCAAGGAAGGTTAGCGAGACGCGTTCGCCACGACACGAGAGACAATTGCTTCGAGATGTGAACTCACAGCCAGAGGGCCAGGAGCAGGACCCTGAGGAGGGTTGCCACCGAACGGCGGACCACCATAAGGGCCACCAGGACCCGGCGGGCCACCGTGAGGCGGCATGCCACCCATGTAGTGGGGGGGAGGAGGGGCCGGACGGTAGGGGGTACCCACTCCAGAGTTGTTCTGGCTCCGTCCCCAGGAGAGACGGACGCGCGAGTTACCAATGGGGTAGCCTTGCATCTGGTTGATGGCCATCTCGGCCGCGTGGCGGTGGACGAACTGCACGAAGCCGCAGCCCTTGCCGGGCGGGATCTTGACGTAGGTGATCTCGCCGAAGCCCTGGAAGAAGGAGCGGAGCTCGTCCTCGGTGACGTAGCCCGAGAGGCCGCCGACGAAGACGGTCGTGTTGTTGGGGTCCGTGAACTGGTTCATGGGCTGCATGGGGTTGAATGCGGCGCCCTGGTTGTAGTACGCGGGGGCGCCCCACATGGGGGGGGCGTTGGTATGGCCGGGCACCGGGTTCATCATGGGGTTGGCACCGCCAGGAGCACCGTGGCCGCCATACTGGTGCGACCTGTGACTGGTTAGACGCCGCCGGTCAACTGAGAGCGAAGGGACATACCTCGTCTTGGGGGTCGCCGTCGAGATCCTCATGGGCCGGTTGCCGCAGTAGACGCCTTGCATTTCAACGAGCGCACGCTGTTGGTCGGACTCATCGGAGAAGCGGACAAACCCGTATCCACGGGACTGTCCGGTCATGGCATCGGTCATTATTTTGGCCGACTTGCATGACGGAAACCGAGACTGGAACAGAGAGACCAGCACGAATTCGTTGACCTCGGGACCGAGGTCGCCGACGAAGATGCTAAACTCCGGTCCACGGTCGTCGCTGCAGGCAGGTTAGCTATAGGGCTTGGCTGTCAGTTCCAAGGGGTCTTACCGCCGGTCAACAAGGCCGCCGCCAGAAGCCCAGTTCAGCTTAAAGACGCGCGTAGAGTTCGGGACCGGGGTACCGTTTAGATTGAGGGCCTTCTGGGCAGCGTCGGCCGTCGAAAACTCAATGAAGCAATAGCCAGCGTTGCTAAAAAACGTCAGCGCGATGTCCGCGTGGGGATTCCAAAACCGACGGCAGAGCGAAGCAGGGTAAAATGTGCCAGCCCTTCGCAAATGATTGAAACACTGCAGCTATGGAGAACGCCGGCAAGTGTAGACAATGCTAGCAGACTTGGAGAACACTGGCAAGCTGAGTCCTTGTGCGACCGACGAACTCAACCAAGTTGAGTCGCCGTGCAAGCTGAGCGAACCCATGCAAGCCAAGTGAACTCGCGCAAGCTGAGCAATCTCTCGCGAGCTGAGCGATCTCCTACAAGCTGAGGGATCTCCTCGAAGCTGAGCGATCTCTCACAAGCTGAGCGATCTCTCAAAGCTGAGCGATCGTTTGCAAGTGAGGCGAAGCCCCGCAAGTCAAGAGAACACCGAACACCGGGAGAGCCGCGAGTGGGCAAGGAAAAGCGACGGCGACACCGATGGAATATCGCGGAAGAGTGCGGAGAGGGAAGACATACCCGGAGTTGCGGTCACGAATGACCTTGACCTGCACGCTCTCGGCCAGGACAGTCTGGAAGATGTTCTTGATGAAGTTCTCGTCCATCCATCCCTCCATCTCACCCATCCTGTCGCGACCATCCGTTAGCCAAGTCCCTAGACCCGGGGCGATTGATCAGAACTTACCAGAGAGTCTTCGCTGCCTCGTTGGAGCCAGGCATCGGGGCCGAAGGGGCGAAGCTTGCGTCGCTGGAGCCGTTCATGGTCGTGCCGTTGGTGGGAGCGGCCTGGGGGCCGGTCTGAGGGTAGTCGGCCATTGTGACAACTGTTCTTCCAACGTTAGCACCGATCCCAAAGCGAGGACGCGAGTTGGAACTCGCAGTCAGCTCAACTCGAGCGGCTTGAACTCGTAGGTCTGGTCGACTCGCGGAATTCAAATCGAGAACCGAGTCAACTCGGGCAGTGAAAATTGAAATGGGCTCAGCCCGAGCTCCAGGAAAGCAGGCCAGAACTCGCAAGGTCGGCGGGGGAAAGAGAAGACCGCGACCGGCACTCGGTCGATGGCAAAACGAAGCCAACTGCGGTGCAATATTCCGGTCGATGGAATCGGCGCGCCCACGAGAGCGCGACCAGCAACCGCGGGAGAGAGACCGGCGATCGCGGGAGAGACCAGCGACCGCAAGCAAGAAATCAAGAGCGCAAGAAACTTGAAAAGAAAATACCACGTACCTCAGATCGCAGAGAAACGTTGAGAAAATGGAGCTGGCCGCGGAACGCAGTAAGAGTCTTCAGAGGTGCTCGAGGTTAGCTTGCGCAAAATATCGCGAAGACGGCGCAAGGAGAAAGGTACGCGGACGAAGAGAGGAAAAGGTGGTGCGAACTCTCCAAGTGGAAGACGTGGGTGGGAGAGGGAGAGTAGGGAAAGGGAAGAGGAAGAGGAAGGTTAAATAGAGCAAAGGAAGGAGTGGCTAGGAAAATCCACTGCAAAATAGAGAATAAAACCAACTTGAGATGAAGATCACGTGAAAGCTATTCTGCAAGAAAGACAATGAAGACAGCCGATAAGAAAGCTGATAAGGGGCAAAGGGGGGAGATATTCAAGTCCAAAACACATCTTAGACTTAAAGCAGTCACTGTCTTAATACTAAGACAAGAGAACAGCTTAAGAGGTTAAGAAATAAGGAGGAAAATAAAGAAAAAAGCTAAGATAGATATAGCAGTAAAGGGGGCTTCAAATATCAGTCTCTAGATAAGATCGCGGTAAAGTTAGGAGACCGCCGCGGGAGTATCCTCAAGCTACTAGCTGTCACCGCGATGCTCCCTCTACGAAGTCTTAGCGAAGTTCTTAGGGCTAGAGATTAAAACCTCTAGAAGATCCTTAAGGCGCTTGCTAGTACTCCTTGCTAGTACTCCTCTCCGGCAATCCTCGCCGGCGCTCGCCGGTACTCGCTAGTGCCCCTCGCCGGTGCCCCTCGCCGGTCCTTACCGGCCCTCGCCGGTCTAAAAGAAGAGATCAAGGAAAAGAGAGGGAGAGCTAGAGCTATAGAGGTGACGTAGAAGAGAAAAGGGAAGACGTCTACCTATTAGGTAAAGGTATAGCTCCTTAGGAGGCTAAGCACTTGCAAAGAGAGAGAAAGAGAAGAGAGGCAACAGCAACTACTGCTTATTTAGCAAAAGAAGAGCTACTTACTTGCAAGAGATCAAGAAACGCAACCAGCCTTGAGAAAGAAGTCTAGCAAGAACATTAGCCTACGTTATATCTCGCGGAAGCAGCAGTATAATAGGAGAGGAAGCCAAGCGCCGCTTCGCCAAGGGCAAGGCATTGGAATGCAGACGGATACGGAATGTGACATGGGTTGCCCCTTTGTTCTTGGTCTTGGCAAGCCAGCTCGGCTGGATTGTGTCGACGATGAACAACATCCGTAGGCCGACGGGAACATCCGTTCGCCAAGCGCAGAGAGTCAAGGAAGTGAGGCAGCGCGAGGGGGAGAGTCGGAAGGAGACTGGCGGAACATATTGGGTTGGAGACGAAGCTGGAATCACTCACCAAGGGAAAGCCACCAGAGACTCAACTCGGTAAGGCAGCAGAAAAGGAGACGGAGGGTATCGCTAGGATCGCTTGCTCCAAACCTAGGTGCCGGGCAACGTTAGCAAAGCCCTGGAGATCACAGCACGTTCGACGAGGGATGAAGAAACGTAATCCGGAAGTCCAGGCCTGATCTGGTGTCATGTCCGGTTTCCGATTCCCCTCGCGCCTTCGAAAGCCAGGCTCCGTTGGATGGGGGAAGGCTCGGGAATGGATCTCTCGCCCCCGAGGTGGGACGCCAGCTCGGGGGGGAGATGAGGGTGAAAGCGTGACGGGGAAGTGCAAGTGAAACCGAGTCCGGGCTCCAGCCGAGGTGTTGTTGTCGTATCCAGATCCAGCAGGCCAGAGTGCACACGACGTGGAGGTTCAGGAGGGTTGGCTCTTGCGGTGCCGGCGGCCATGTTCACTGAGCTCGCCAAGGCCCAACGTGCTCAAACGTCCTGGACGGCGACGGTGATCCTTGGGAGCAGGTGGAGATCGTGTAGGCAAGGAGGCGGTCCAGGGTACCAAAGTAGATGATGGTGGCGGCGGACGAGGGCAAGGCCGGCATCCGTGACGAGGATGATTCGTCACCGGAGCAGGGACCGTTGGTGTTGACAAGCCAGGAGCAACGGGCTGACGGTCGGGCAAAGCAGGCGTCAGACGGCAGAGCCCCGAGAGGAGTTGGAGGCAGCGCTTGACGAGACCGCCGGTGCTCTGCTCCTTCGAGGCCAAAGGCGTGAGCGGTCTCGTTCGAGGCTTGTCCCAGCCCAGCTTTGGTTCCGGGGACGGGGGGTTGATCCTGCGGACGGAGTGCCGGATGGCTCAAGGCGATCCGACGGGACTGAGTGCCGCAGTTGAGGGTGGTCCGTTGGAACAGAATGCTGGACGGCTGAAGCCGAATTGCCGAGACAGAGGCCCGAGATTACTGAAGGCGATCCGCTGGGATGAAGCAGCTCATGGTTGAAAGCGAGCTGCCGGGACAGAGCGTTCGATAGCTGAAGATCCGCCAGGAGGCAGCGCCGGATGGCGCGAGGCGAACCTGACTGAACCGAACACCATGCTCCAGGCCCAAGTTGCCGAGATGGTCTCCGGAGATTCGCCATATTGCTCGGGACCATGGACTGGAGACAGGTCCACGACCGGGGGAACGCGCCAGGAGAAGGGGACTGTGGAGATAACCACGACGAGGATGCGATTCGACGCGACCAGGAGGAGAACCACGAAAGGGGCGGGCCGGGCGCCACGTTGAGGTGTCGGAAAGGGTTGGGGAAAAGGGGGGCTGAAGCAAAACGAAACCCACTCACCGATCAAGGCAGTAGAACGCAAAGCCACCCGAATGAGACTCGACCGCTCCCAGGCGAGGCCGATGCAATGCTTTCGAACTGAGCCGAAAGCAATATCCAGGACCCGAAGAGCAACTGCTTGGTAGACGCCTTCACGCCGTGAAACGCAGACCCTATGAAC
>FTCU01002375.1_pt1 | contig 19200 bp, 7 predicted proteins | sample 1639521 | NCBI WGS metagenome assembly FTCU01 (sample SAMEA3914864, study PRJEB12502) | metagenome | biome: forest; material: soil | place: USA | collected 2012-03-12 | depth 0.3 m
GGGCCCTCCCGCTGCTGCGTGTGATTGGACCCCTGTTCCCTTCCTGATCCGAGCCCCTTATCCTCCACCTCCCGTCACAGATCGCTCCCTTCGTTCCCGGACGCTCTGCAAGTCGTCAGGGTGGTCTCTCCGGGAGAAGAGCCATTCACTCACTCATTTGATCGCATTCCACAGCGCATAGCAGTCATTCCTTGAATAGGCCAACGCGCCATTCACAACAACAGCAACAATAACATCCATCAATAACAACGGGCTATTGTCCCCCGACAATTGACAATTCATCAACAGCTGTCCTCCAGCCACACCGTCGCATCATTTCCGCTTCGGTCGACTTGACACCAGCCGATCAAACCCGACTCGCAGGCGCTGTCCAGGTATCCGTACATAGTACTCCGGTCCTCCGTCGACCCAACCCAACCCAACCCACACCTCCACCACTTGGCCGCGCGGCTATTCGTCTCCGTGCCCTCTTCTCTCCTCCAACCCGTCACTGCGGAAGCCGATCCATCGCGATCCGGCACCCACAGCACAGCGCCGAGGGGATTCGAGCGACGCGTTGCTTGCCTACTTCCCACGCAGCCGCCTTGCTGCTCAACGCCACGGATACTCGATCACCGCCATCTTTGCGATGCTCGCAAGTAGATAGCGCTGCTAAGGTCGCCGCTGGCCTGCCGAACCGACCAACCCGATCCATCTCTGGACGCCTCATTCTCTTGTCTCTCGCCTTCCTGGCAGCGACGTCTCATCGAACACTTGGAGTGTCTCGCTCCTTCGTCAACCTAGGCGCAGTCGATCACTTCGCGGGCGAAGACCGACTTGCGCGACGGCGGCCACGGTGCCCCAACTTGATTCACTCTTTTTGAGATACCCCCACGGCACATTGAGTGTGCTCACGACTTTAACTTCATCCAAATTCCTCGACAGCGTCGACTCCACCGTCTTGGCCCGGCTCGCCTAGATTCTTGCGCCTGGTTCGCAGCGTCGCCACAATGGGTTTCCTCAGCCACCGCAGACGCGATGTCAAGATCAACCCGGAGCAGAAGTGGGAGTTTATTGTAAGCAGCGGCGAGGCAGCGCGGCGAGGGTAGACCCCATGAAGTGTAAGCTAACCCACCTCCAGAGTCTCAACGACTTCAAGTCCACGTCCTTCTTCACGCCTCTGGCCTACATGGTTCTCTGGTTCTCCCTCTTCATCTCGCTCGCCGTCTACGCCGTCGACATCTTCACCGCCTACCAGCTTCTGGCTTTTAACAAGTGGTCGTCGCAAATCGAGCCAGACAAGTTCCTCATCCCGTTCGACGTTTCGAAATGGATTTTCACCGTCTGCATCATTCTGTCGTTCGTCAACCTGGCGTACGAGTACCTCCGTGCCATCACCATCATGCGCCGAGGAAGCGTTGCCGAATGCTTTCTGGACAGTTTGGCCGCCCGGATCGAGAGTACGCGCTTGGGAAGCGGCCAAGGATGGAAGCGATTCCTCGTCTTCGCCGCGCTGACAGACAGTAAAAAGGGCGCCGAGTACATCGCCCTATTCACCTTCTTCAGCTTCCAATGTAAGGCGCTCCGTGCGTGAACCTTTGGCGCATGTTGCTAACTTGGAGCAGCTTGGATTCGCACGATTCTCTGTTCCGGGCCCCGCCAGGTTGTCAACGGCATCACCCTCTACTCTGTGTATAGGGCGAAACTGAACATCAACGAGGCTACCTTTGAGTCCTCGCTCGCGAGCTTCTTTGATAAGATCAAGGCGCTCGCGACCGCGGAACCGCGTCAGGCCGTTATCCTGTCCGGCATGTGCTTCACCCTGCTCGTCTGGGTCTTTTCGTTTTTGTCCCTGCTCCTGGCGGCCATCTTCTTCGTCTGCTACCTGTGGAGTTACATCCCACCGGAAGATGGCGGCTTGAGCGGTTTCTGCGAGCGCAAGGTCAACAAGCGTCTTAAGCAGATCGTCGCCAAGAAGATCGAAAAGGCCATGGCCGACGAGGAACGGCAACGGAAGAAGGCGGAGCTCAAAGCAGCGAAGAAAAACGGCGACGACCGCCCCATGACGATGAAGCCGTCGCTCCCTGTTCTCGGCGACGACAGTCTCCCCGAGATGCCATCAATCAAGCGGGCCGATACCTTTGCCTCGTTCTCGGAGAAGCCTTCTCGCCCCACCACCCCTGGAAGCTTCGAGATGAATGCCATGGGCCGAAGGCCGCCGATGCCGATGCGGTCAGACACCAAGTTGACAACGGCAAGCCAGTATTCGTCCAATGCATCACTGCTCAACAGTGCTGCTGACATGGGCATGGCTCCTTCGGAAGCTGCCACTCCCACTCTTCCGCCGCTCGACCTCGACGGCTATCCTCCCGTCCGGACCGGCACGTCGGCATCCAACCGGAGCTATGGCCAAGGACCAGGCGGTCCGCAGCTCCAGCGGATGGCCTCGAATGGCTCCTCCCTCCGCAACGGCTACTCAGCCAGCCCCGCTCCCTTCTCGGAATCCATCCCAACTCTCCCGCCTCCAGTCCTGTCCCCGGTGGGACCCTACAACAACTACAGAGGAAATGGACCGAACCAGCCAAGAGAGCGCCTCCCGTACCCCGGAGACAACCGATCCGTCTACGACGACGCCGCCAGCGGCCGCGCCAGCCCCGCCCCAACCTACCGCAGCAACCCCATGTCCCCCCGTGGCATGGGCCCAGACGGCTACCCCATCCGCAGCGCGACCAACCCCATGCCCCCTCGCGGCCCACCCCAAGGCTATCCTCCCCGGTCCATGACCCAACCCTCGCAATCCTCCTTCCAACAATATCCAGACAACGACACCCGCAGCACAACCAACTCGGTAACCCCGCGCGGCCCGCCGCAGTTCCCGCCCCCGCGCTCCATGACCCAGCCGACGCTCCCATTCTCCCAGTCCACCGACGGCCGCAACACCCCGCAGTTCTCTCCTGCCCGATCCATGACCCAGTCGACGCTCCCCTTCTCCCAGTCCACCGACGGCAACGGCAACGGCCGAAACACCCCGCAGTTCTCTCCCGCCCGATCCATGACCCAACCAACCCTCCCCTTCCACCAGCACGCCGACAGCAACGGCTCCCTGTCGTCGATGAGGAGCACCCCTGCGCCGGCGCCGGCGCCGTATCACCAGCCGAGCGCTAGCAACAGCTCGCTGAGGAATATGGTCAGTGCTGGTGGTGCGAATCAGTCGGATGGTGGAAGCGAGTATGGGTTTGTGGCGCGGCCGAATCCCATGACGAGTAGCGGGTCGAGGGGACAGGCTGCTGCTTCCTCGAGGGGCGGCGGGTATGATGGGGATGGGTGGGGTCGGGAGAGGGATTTGGAGAGGGGTGGCGGTGGTGGTGGTGGTGGTGGGTCGAGGTATCAGTACTGAGCCTTGAGCGTTGAGTTGAACGGATTGAGGTTGGGGTAGAAAAAGGGGTGAGGATGATGAGACTGGGCTGGCTTTCCTGGGTTAATGGTAATGTGTGCCATGCATTCGTTCGTTTTGGTTGGTTTGGGGTGGTTTGGAGGCGAGGCTGGCGAGGACTGCCTTTCAGGAGAGTGGGAAGGATTTGGGGATGATGATAGGCCCGGGTTGTTTATCGATGGGCCTTTTGTATGTACATATTTGCATACGGATTGATGATGACGCATGGGATTTGAAGAGGAGCGGATTCTTTCTGATGATGAATACGTACATACCTTCGCTTCATGCTCGGCTGGATAGGAATTGAGTTTGCCTTGCTGTATGGCCTTTCCTTTATGCCTCGTGCTCTGGTTGGTTTGTTTCCTTCGATGACTCGAATGCTCCCACGAGCTTTCCTTCATCTCAATAGCGATGAATGTTTCTGATCCATATCAGGTCTTGTTGTTCTCGGTGTCACTCACCTCATTTGACGACCAACAGCAGAGTAAACGAAGCCAAGCACACCTCCGCGGTGTGTTATCTGAGGTAGATGGTAGGACAGCTGTTTCCCACATCACAAACTGCGGTTTGAACTCTCTATCTCTCTAAATGAGACACTGGAATTTACAAGACCAGCGCACCTCAAACAATTAGCAAACGGGCGTAACATCGCGAAGTGCGTATGCTCTTCGGCTCTGAGCGCCAAGCGCCCAACTCCATATGTGAACTCACCAGAAACAAAGCACCCCCCCCCTCCAAACACCAGTTCAAAACTCTCGGCGTGGAATCAAGGCCCCCAGCCAACCGTATACAGTGTACGAAAATGTCGGTGAAGCAAACGGCTAAAGTGGCTGCCCAGGGCCCCTGACCCAACCCATTGGCCTGGATCCGAGTCGAGTCGGGTGTTTGCATGCTTCCCGCTGCACGATGCACGCCACAACGTCGGCAGCGCAGCGCGTGGCAACACGATTCATCCAACCAGGGCCGTAGCGGCCAATCCCGAAGGCATGCAAGGCATCTCGGTTGCGCCAATGATGTCATCCAACAACGACAACTCGAGGAACTGCGAGAGTTAAAAATATCCATGACCATGGTCATTATTCATTACCAACCCCTCTACCGCAAAGCAAGTATCTATACCCAAAAAAACAAAAAAGTGGAATCGACAGGACGACAAGAGCTGTTGCTCATGAGGCGCAGTCATGCAAAGTGAATCGAAGGCGGGCTCGGCGCCGTGTTGCGCGGGCGGAATGCCCGCAGCGCGAAGGCCCTAGATCCAATGTCCAAATGTCCATCCAACGCCCAACGCCTCTGGTTTCGGGTGTATCGGGGTATCTCAAGACCCGGCCTCGGTACCTTATGTAGATGGTTCGTGGCGAGAGGCCGTCGCCATGTGTTGAGCCGGTCACGTTGCTGTTCCGGCTCCTGCAGGGCTGGCGCAATTTGTCCGCGACCCACTGCTTGTGAAAATGTCATGTTCGTTCATATCGAGCATGGAGTTCATTCAGCCCTTGGCAGGCTTCGTGTTTGATGGGCCCGGAGCGACGTCTGGTGTCCTGTCCCTGGACTTGTTTGTGTTTGGCTCCTGGAACAGTCCGTGCTCGTCGATGTACTGGCATGTGTCAGCGAGCGCGCAAAATCAGGCTCTCGGGGATGACAAACCTCCACAACAGGGTCTGGGATCAGGTATCTGACGCTGAGGTCCTTCTTCAGGAAGAGGCGGACTTTCGTGGAGCTGATATCGTTCTGGATGACCTGGCCGATGACCCAGATGTTGTGCTCATACTGGCGCAGCGAGGCAAGCGCCTCGTCGATATCGGTCCCGGAGCGCTCGATAATGAAAGCGCCGTACGAGCCAAGGATCGTACCCAGATCATTGGGCGCCCAAAGCCCAGGCTCGCCCATAGACATGACCAAGTCGGCGCCTACAAAGTTGCATGTCAGCAAAGCTCCGTGCCATGTAAAGCCGGAGTTGACCTACCAGCCAGCAACGCGATGCGAGCCTTCTTCATCTGGCCATCCGCACCCTCAATGCCCCCAAGCACGGTGTTGATCTCGTGGTCAAAGTGGCGCAGGACCTTGGCGGTTGGGACGTATTGCGGGACTCCATTCTCGTCGCAGTTGACCGTCTCGTACGGGTCGACCATGAGCCAGGACGACTGCTCGACGGCCCGCGAGCACATGTTGACGCGGTGGTAGCCCGCGGCGAGCCCCACCTTCTTGTAGGCGTCGCTGACCTGCAATCCCTCGTCAGTGCTGACTCACGGGCAGGTGTCCCCACACAAGCTTCGGGTGTCATACTGGTGATAGGTACCCGGCGCACACCTCAAAGTCCGTGTTGAACCGGACGAAGTCGGAGGCCATCTCGAACATGCGGAGGTGGAGGAAGGTGATGGCTTGGAAGACACCGTTAGCGCAGGGAGCAACCAGGAAGAATCGAAGCTGAAGACATACGAGAGAAAGAGCCGCAAGCAACCAAGACTAGGGGCGTCTTCCCAGGCTGTGTCGCGCGGCGCTTCAGCTTTTGGGTGGGGAAGACATAGGGTGACTGTTCGCTGGTGGGGGTCGACTGCTCCATGAGGGCGGCGGGCGTTTGCGTGCCCGAGTCGATGGTTCCGGTGGTCATTTTGGCGGATTGTAATTTCGCGGCGATGTTGAGCGAGCGAGTGTTTTGAGCGTGGTTTCGCCGGTGGCGGGTGGCAGGTGACGCAACGAGGGCTGGTGATCGCAAGTGTTCTACCGAGGGAGGATGCGGGGCACACGGCAGTCAATCCGGGCGGCGCGGGATGTTGCCGAGCAAGACGCAGCTCTTTCGGAATGCGACTCGAGTTGTCGCCGAAACCCGGCGCGGCGATGGGGCCAATTGAGCGAGGGGCTGTGACGGTAGCGATGCAACTTTTGGCGATGCAATCAATCGGTCGGCAGAGGAGGCCGCAGTATCGGTCGATCGATCGAGAGCGAGGGAGGGGCAGGGCGTCAGGTTGGTTGGTGGATTGCGGATTGCGGAATGTCGAGAGTTGGAGGATGACAAGGAACGGCCAGGCAGGCTGTGGTGGGGAGGACAAGCCCTGCTTCTTATTCAGCCACTGACGCGGGGGTCCAAGACTCAAATCTGGAGCTTGAACAATTGAATCATCAACAAATGTCCGTTGCCGGAGTTTAAGCCTGGCGGTGCTAAAAAGACGCAACCCACTCTTGGGCGCACACAATGGACATTGGTCAAACCGGCCGACTAGGGTGAGGTTATCATCCTTCTGGTTCTAGGACCGGTCTGTTGGTTTCAGGGCTTTGTCAGACAAGACCGGCGACGCACAGGTTATAGCGCATGCTGCTGCTGTGAAGGGCGTGACTCGCAGCATGGAGGCACTGCAGGATGGCAGCGGGCAGGCAGCCGTGCGGCCTGCGGGGTGGCAAAGGCTCACACACGATGCGCCCGGCCAATCGGACACGCCAACGCTTTCGGACTCATATGTCATCAAACGGGCGCTTCCTATCAGGGCAAGGGCCGAGGCCTCTCATACTGTCACGGATCTTCTGCGTGTTTTGACTCAGCTGTTTTCCTTTTCGACTTCGGATGCCAAAAACATAGCTGGCTGCAATGCAATGGAAGAGGGGTGCTGGAAGTTGGACCTAGAAATGCACGGCCCCGCCATCGTGATTCACAGTGCGTGCAGCAGCCACGGGCCACACAGCAAGGGACTTGCAAGGATGTAAGGTTCGTCAAAAAATGACGGACATGGGAAGAAATGGAGCTCTGGGTTCCGGCTAATCTCATCGCACGCCAAAGAAACGCTTTTCTATTTTCGATACTGCTAGCCTGCAGCATCAACTCAATGAAGAACGATATCACCAAGACCAGCGTTGTCCTACAGCGAAAGAATTGACAACCGAAAAGATGTTTTTGAGACCCCAAGCCCCACTCAGTCAGCCCATCTCCCATCGTGGTCCACATTGTCAACAACGTTTGTCACAGTCTGGGTTGTTCGGCCGTCCCCGATCTCCCTTGAACCCCTGAACCACCAAACCCAAACCCCGTCAATACTCGAAACTCTCAAAAACAACCTCCTCCTCCCCAAGCCAGTCCACCACCGATTTCAGCATCACAGGGCTCGCACAAGCAAAGTACTTGGTGCCCCTCACCGCGTCCCTCACGCCAAGCAGATCCCCCTTCTCCATCCTCCTGACCCCGACCCGCGCGCCCAACCCTCTGACCCGTTCCACCAGCCCGTCCACCTCCTTCCCCCCTTTCCCAGTAACAAACACCCTCACCACCGCCCCCAACCCCTCGATCCTCTCCAACGAATCCACCACCAACCCCAAATCATCCCCCCTCACACTCCACAGCACCTCCACCTCCCGCCCCGAAGCCAACACCCCCGGCGCCTGCGCCAAAAGCGGCGTGATCCCGATCCCACCGGCGACAAATACCGCCTTCTTCTCCCCTTTCTTCTTCTCACCCTCACCCTCAGACTCAGCCGATGCCGCCACCACCAACATCCGAAACCCCTCCTCCCCGCCCACCGCAAGAACAGGCACCTCCAACTTCCCAGCGCGCGCACCAAGCGGATGCGACAACAACAGGCCCGTGACGGGCCCGTGCCTGCGCACCGTCAATTGGACTTCCATGCCTTCTTTTCCTTCTCCTCGTTGATCTGTTGAAGATGATGATGGCGGTGGATTGGAAATGGTAAAACTCCGAACGAAATCATCGTTCAAGCTCTTCGGGTCGTCGTCGCGCATGTGGCTGTACCCGACATCCAGCTCGTCTGCAAAGGAGAGCGTGACGTGCTGGCCTGCATGCCACGGCTGGAGCGTTTGTGCCGTGTTATTGCTGGGGTGGAGGGCGAAGGTGAGGCGGGCGATGGTTGGCGTGAGGACTTCGCGCCGGAGGAGGGTTGCTGTTGCGAGCGGGGCGGAGAGGGAAAGGGCGGCGGAATCGGGCTGCTCAGTCGCGAGGCGGCGGACGGGGGGGTTGTATGGGCTGGGCTCACCCGGGTCGCCGCGGAAGGGGAGGCTGTTTTGGACGAGGCGGGCCGAGTGGACTGTGATTTTGACGGCGAGGTTGGTGTGCGGCATGACGGCGGCTGCGTTGGCGCCGGCCAGGAGCTGGGTGGTGCCCGTGAGGTAGAGGACGTCGGAGGTGGTATAGTCTGGAATGGCGATGCCGATGAGGGGGTTGGTGTGCAGGTTGCCGAGGGTTTGGTACAGCCGGTTGCCAGAGAACTCTGGGTACACGATGACCACGCCGTCGCCTCCATTCTCTGAGGGTGAGTTGCTAAGGACGCGGATGAAGCCGGCTGGGCCGCCACGATGGTTGGTGTCCATGGTTTGACCGTTAGTGGACGAGAGGAAGAACATGTCTGCTTGTTCAATCAAGGACAGAGCTTCTGGGGGAAGAGGCAAGTCGGACGACACCAGCTGAGGCGAGGGGAGATGTGCGCGAATGTCCTTCTTGTTGAGATACTTTGGACAGTTGCCCAGGCTCTCCTGGACGAGCATGGCGAGCTGTGCCTCGCCCACGTCCTTGCTCTCTGGCCGCCCAGCGACAGCCCCAACCATCATCTTCCCCATTAACTTGACACGATCGCGGGTCTCGAGGTCGATGCTCAGGGCGCTCATGAGTTTGTCGACCTCTGGCCGGACCATCTCTCCTTCGGCGACCCCTCCAAGAAGGGCTTGCACCACCGGGTCATGGGCCTTGTCGACTAGGCTCTGCAGGCCGAGGACGCCCCGTGCTATGGGTCGCGCAAAGCCGCGCTCGCCACCCCAAATGGAAGTCCACGGCCGGCCTTGATCATCTAGGGTTCCGATGGCAACGAGAGGTGATATTGACACACGATGGCCGTACGCGGGAGCCAGTCCCGCAGCAGTTGGATTCTGACGTCCCGAGGTGGGTACGTGGAGTAGCTTGTGAACGGCTTGTTCGCCCGGGCTCCAGCCGTTGGCGTTTTTGAGCAAGGTCGCCATGGCTGGGAAGTTGCTGTATGTGAGGATGTCGAGCTGTGGAACAAAGGGCAGGTCTTGGAGTCGCAGTTGAGCGAGGGCGGCAGTGCCTTGAGCTGTCAGACTGGCGAGGGCCAAGAGACAGTTGGGCAGTGATATCATGAAGCTTCTGAAAATCCAGGCATGATAATTCTCCCTGTTGAGAATTTGTACCCAACCGAGTACAAGGAGAACGTCTGGTGTAGTTGGGCTGCGGGGTGTGGCGACCGAGACAGCGTGACAAATCAAGCAACACGGACTCGATCGCAGCCGACGGAAGGGCGCTGACTACATTATCCGCATTTGATGGTGCCATTGCATCATGCAATGTCTCTTTGAGCTTCTTGGCCGTATTCTTTGTTTTTCATTCGTATTTCCTCATCGAATTGCACACACGCATAATATGGAACTCCTGACACTTCCAACCTCTGAGAGGCCCAATGAAGGTGTAAAAAGGGTCTTTAAGCCCCATCCTCCATTTTGACATGCCATTCATTGCCCACACACAAAGACAACAAGCATCTACAGATATCTATTTACACAAAAATCGTCCCAAGGCACACTCATATCCCCAGTCTGTACGGATGAACATCCCACAGAATCCTCATCGCTTCATCCCTGTCTTTCCAAAACAGCGCCCAGTCGCTTAAAACCCGCTCAACTTTACGAGCCCCAAAAACGCCATGTTACCCAAAAATGTTGCGCGAGAGCCCGCCGTGATATGCAATGCCGAAGAGACCCAACAGCAGATCCGTCCCGCCCATATGTCCGCCCGCCCTCATTAGATACCCCCATCATCACCACGCTCCCGCCGGCTCGGTCTTGAAACCCCAAGTCCCGTCCTGTCCCATTTCCGCAGGACAACAACCCCGCCAACCAGCAACACCGACAAAGGCAAAACAGCCCCGTCAGGTTGTGCCCCTTAGCAAGGGACCACCCAAAACCGGCACCAGCAACCCACAACAACAACTCTAATCAACACCCTCACAACTAAGCTAGCTAGGTCAACGCCTGTCGTCGTCCCCGCGCTCGTTGCTGCTGCTGTCGGACGACGACGTGATGGTCCCGTGCACGTTCCGCGCCATGCTCACCAGCTGGTAGATGCCGAAGGCGATGAGGGCGAGGACGATGAAGAGGATTATGATGATGAGGGCGATGACGTCGTTTTGCTTCATCTTGGCGGCGGCTGGTGGTTCGGTTCTGTGTGCCCTTGGCGGTGGTGTGTTGGGCTGGATTTGGGTTGGGTTGGTGGTGGTGTTGGAGCGGTTGTTCGGTCGGCGACGGTGGGGATCTGACGCTGGCGGAGGTGCTTGCTTGTCTTCGCTGTGGGTTGGAGGCGGTGGTTTGGTTTGGTCTGCCGGTCGCGCGGTGGCAGATTCAAGCAATTCGATCTGTCCGACGGTTAGTTGCTTGACCCAGCCGCGAGAAGCCTGCTTTTGCAGAGCCGGGAGAAGCTTACCACAGGAATGCAAGATGCAGCAGCTCGCCGATGCGGGGTTGCGGGAGCTTCGAAGCAGTGCAGCAGAGAGCGAGGTGCAGTGGTATGTATCACCAGACCGAAATACACACAACACAACAAGAGTTGAAGGTCCGTAACGTCGTCAAAAAGTAGTGGAATGCGAGATGCAGCGCAAGTTGGGCAGGCCACTGCGTGCGCGCGGGAACGCAGGCGCCCGCCGTCAAATAGGGTGGTTGCCCCGCCACCTGATTGTTGGAAAAGTCAATAAAAGGGAAGGCTGGCAGTGCAGGGCTGGCTTTGCTGGCTGGGCCCGATCCACTTTTCTGGTGCGAGCCCCTGTCGGACAGGGGACCACACAGACCACGTTGGTGGGCCCGACCAACCTCTCTCCTGCAAATCCGGGGTTTTGGAAGCTCCAAGGGTCCGGCAAGCTGCCAGCAGGGTGCGCGGTGCGTCATGGCCCAGGTTTTCAACCCAGCGAGTGTGCTGCTGCAGCAGCAGAGAACGGCCAATTCAAGAATCAATTATAGATACAAGATACATGAGCTCAATGCGACCATACTGCGGCCAGCATCCGCTGGGTGGGTACTCACTCGCATGCACCAAATCTGAAATGCATGCATCCCACCTCGTTCCAATACTAGAGCAAGGAAAAAGCTTCGTTTGCGAGCACGGCCTTAGACCCGACGCCCAAGTCGTGGATCCGGCATCTCGCTGACCCAGAAGACGCCATGAAAGGACCCGATCAAATTGCCTGCTGTGGAAATAGATCATGGAAGTTGAGGATTCGGCTTTTGATCTGCAAGCCAACCCCGGGAAAATCGGCGCTCACTGCGAGATCTCTGCTTCGGCCGATTCGGCATCAGGATCTCGCTTGATGATCCTCACATGCCGCTCGTAGAATTGCAGCATCTGTATAGAACGAGAGTGAGCTTCTGCCGCAGGGAAAGAGACTAGAGCCAGGGCATGCAACGTACCTTTTGTGGGCACCTCTGGTAGATGACCGATGTTGTGTGTTGGGTCTTCTGGCCGTTCTTCCATGTCAGGTACACCATGAGGCTGTTGGAGTCCTCGTCTTCGCACGCGTCGAGGTTCGCAATGTGGTCCTCCCAGCTCCCCGGAGGCGGTTTCCATGTTACCGCCTTTGCGCTGAGTGGCGGTTCGGTGTCGTCGGGGTGGGTTCCGTTCCGTTTTGACCTCTTTCCGCTTGCCTGTGGTGTGGAGGATGACGGCCGGCCCCTTTTCTTATTTTTTAGCGCGGCCGCGCTATCCTCAAACAGCTTCGTCCTCCCGCCAATGCTCTCCAGGTACTCGTTGAGCGCTTCCGTGGCATTTTCGCTGGAGGGACCGGGTCAGCGCAAATCCAACGGTACTCCAGCCAGGCCTCTCTTACATCAAATGCTCCTCTGGTTCCCACGTTCGATCTGACTTCTTCTCGTAGCCTTCCCACTTGACCTCGAAGAGCGGCTCGCCGTCCTGCTTTCCTGTTAGACCTCGCCCACGCGCAAGGACCGCCATTGGCGTGCGCACCTGATTCATCATGTGAGACAGGATCTTCTCCACGACGTAAACTTCCCCCTCATCGTCGTCCTCGCCCTCGTCCTCATCTTCGGCGCCGGCAATTCCGTTCTTATCGGTTGACACAGCATCGTCTTCTTCCAGGTCAACTTCTTTAATGGCAGGCTTCCTCGCGCGCCCGGATGTTGGAGCTGCCGCCTGGTCGATCTCGGCGTCCGAAGACGCCTCACTGAAGGCTGCACAAAAATTGTCAGGCTAGGGCTAATTCGCAGGGTGCTTTCAACGCCAGAAAAGGTGCACAAATCGGCCGATTGTCCACGCGACGCGACCAGGCGCGCCGCTGCGCTTTGCAGACGACCAAGTAGGAGCAAGTGGTGAGCTTACCTGGTGGCATTTTGACCAAGATTCCAAATGGAGCACTGCGATAACTGGCCGGGGGAGAGGAATACAGTGGTCGGAGTTAGTGGCTCGGCTTCGTCGGGTTGCTGGGTTCCTGGTGTCGCTCAGGAAGGTCGAAGAAAAGTGGCGATAGCTTCCAGCCGCAAGCGCGAAAGAAATGGGGCTGGGACCGGGATGGGGCGTCACAGGCCAGCAGCTTTGCGTCTGGTCACGTGATGACGCGGCGATGGAGATCGGGTTGGAGGGTTAGGGTTTCATGCGCTGGACTCTCGATCGAACCTATTCGGGGTAGTCGCTTCCAACAGCACTATTGCTCGCACTTTGAACCTCGACCTCTGGTACGAGGCTCCGGGCATACTCGAGAGGGACGGAGTACTGATGGCGGATGCCTTTACCGAGGACACAATTCTCTTCAACCAAGCCGCTTGGCAACCCCTTTCCAAGAACTTGGTGCTTTACTTTCTTGTCGATTTCGTTCTCGACTCCCGTCCCGTTTTCTCTTCCTCTCCTGTATTTCTCGCTCCTTTGTCTCTTTCTTCCCTTCCTATCTCGTCTTGATCCTGTATTTTCCCTAACTCCTCTTTCTCGTGGAGGGTGATCTCACTCTGTATTCTGTGGAATCCGAGGTCTGACGCGGCCCAAGAGAAAACCAAGAGATTGAGATTGGGGACCAGGCTTGGCGTCCCCGCGTGCGGTGTGGGGTCCACGGCAAGATACCCGAGCAGAGCAAGCCGGCCATCGGCCGGCCACAGAGAAGCAAGGCCCGCGACGCGCCAAAAGGGCCAGGCTTTGGCGGGTACACTTTCGGTCTCGGTAACGAATTCCAGGCCATGCAAGCCCAACACGTGGGGAGCACTCCGCGTTTGGATGTGCCCCAGGCACGCCAGAGGTCCAGACCGGTCCACGAGGGGAAACAGAACCCAACTAAGCGGCAGCCAAAGCGCCCCGACTCCGACGGAGCAGCAGCCGGGCGGCACGCCAAGCACCGGGGGCCGCTTGGGGGCTGCTTGGAAGCGTGGATGCTAAGCCTCGCTCAAATAGCTGCGGGATCCCACCCTGCATCACCCTGATTGCGCAATCATTTCGGTTCAGCCCACCTCTCGTGGTCCTGTCCGTCGCCAGCGCTGCCGCCAACGATGAACAGGACATAATAACAGCGTCGGCCTGGTTGTTTTTCTACGTTTGTTCGGAAGAGACGTCGCGACTCGCGAGACATCTTTTGTCGCCCGCCAATCCGCAATGCGCCCCGGAATCGAAGCCAGAAATTAATTTGAGACATTCGGTCCACGAGATAAACTTAAACTCTAATTCCAGCCAATTGACGCACGCCAGGTGCATTGCACCACCACACAGCCTGGCAGCACGATCCCGCAGCGGCCCCATCCTTTCCGTCTGAACTTCTCTCGCCCGCGCCGATCACGACCGAGAACGGAACAGGCCGACCCTTCGGGCCCGCGCCGACATGGCGCTCCTCAGACAGACGTGGACGCTGGCGCGCAAGAACTGGCTGATTATCCTGGGCCGCCACAGCTTCGCGACCATTGTGCGCGCCTTCATCCTTCCCATCATCCTCACGGCGTTTCTCAGCTTCGCCCGCAACTTCTTTGTGCCCGCGGCCAAGTTCGGCATCAGTCCTGCGCACCCAGTGCGGTCGCTGGCTGAGGGGCTGAGGGCTTCGGCCAACACGGGGCGGGACAATGTGGTCTTTGTGAACAACGGGTTCGTCGGCGGGGACATCGAGCGGGTCATTGGCGAGTTGGGGGATGTGGTCAGGGGCGCCGGCAAGAACGTGACGGTGCTGAAGACCGAGGATGACGTGCCCCTTATCTGTCGGGCGTCGCTTCGCGGTGTGACGCCATGTTACAGCGCCGTCATTTTTCACGGCTCGCCGTCCGAGGGCAAGGGGGGGTTGTGGAACTATACCCTCCGGGCCGACGCCTCGCTCGGCGTCGGACGCGTTAACGTCGATATCGATACCAATGATGCCCAGACCTACCTGCTGCCGATGCAGAATGCCGTCGACGCCGCCATCTCGCGTCGGAACAATGGCACCCACGGCGCTGTGCCGCTGCCCGACGCCACCGACGAGTACCCGTTTACATCTCTCACCGTCGAGGAGCGGAATGACCGTGTCCGGGTCGTGTATCAACAAATGGTACGGAAACCTGAGCTCCTGTGGAGGAGAAGCATGACTGACACTGCCTTAGGTTATAAACTTCCTGGGCGTCACCTTCATTGCGACCATCATTGGTGTTGTCTACCACATGGCCGGCTTCATCGCCACCGAACGCGAAACGGGCATGTCAACACTGATCGAGGCTATGATGGCCACCAAGAGCCGCTGGCAGCCCCAGGCCGCTCGTATCCTGTCGTACCATCTGTCCTTCTCGCTCCTGTACCTGCCGAGCTGGATCATCTCGGCCCTGATCCTGCGGCAGGGGGTGTTTGCCCACACGAACGTTGGCGTGGTTTTGATCTTCTTCATCCTCTCCGGCCTGGCCCTGAGCTCCATGGCTATTCTCGGCTCGTCCTTCTTCAGGAAGTCGCAGCTGAGCGGTGTCTCGATCACCATCGTCTACATTCTCTTGGCCATCATCGCCCAGACGATTAGCTACCCCAAGACGCCGGCCGTCATCGTGCTGAGCCTCCTGTTCACGCCATGTAACTTCACTTACTTCATCACACTGCTTGCTCGCTGGGAGCAGCAACAGTGGCCGACCGATCTGACCAAAACGCCTCCGAACAGCCCGTGGAAGCTCCCTGGGATTGCGTTGTTTGTCTTCCTCATCGTCCAGATCATTGCTTACCCCATCCTGGCCGCCTTGGTTGAGAGGTGGCTGCACGGTACGACCTCCAGCGGGCGCAACATTGTCGTAGGGGAGGACCGCGGTGATCTCGGCCCGGACTGCGCTGTGCGGCTCGAGGAGTTCACCAAAGTCTACAGCCCCGGCATTGTCCGCCGCATGTTCTCCTTCATCTCGAAGCCAAAGGCACCCGTCGTGGCTGCCAACAAGCTCTCCCTCAGCGCCACCCGCGGCCAGATTCTCGCTCTTCTTGGTGCCAACGGTAGCGGCAAGAGTACCACGCTTGACACCGTTGCCGGCATCAACAGGGCCACCAGTGGCAAGATCACCATCGACGGCACCGGCGGCCTGGGCATTGCCCCGCAGAAAAACGTGCTCTGGGACGAGCTCACCGTCTTCGAACATATCCGCATCTTCAACAAGCTCAAGTCGCCCGGCAACTTCGCCACCGACGAGGAAATCCGCCAGCTTGTCCTGTCCGTTGACCTCGAGCAAAAGATCAAGGCCCAGTCGCGGACCCTCTCTGGCGGCCAGAAGCGCAAGCTGCAGCTCGGAATGATGCTCACGGGCGGCAGCGCAGTCTGCTGCGTCGACGAAGTCTCGAGCGGTCTCGACCCCCTGAGCCGCAGGAAGATCTGGGACATTCTGCTCGCCGAGCGCGGCCGCCGTACCATTCTCTTGACGACGCATTTCTTGGACGAAGCCGACTTGCTGGCCGACTACATTGCGGTCATGTCCAAAGGCAACCTGCGCGCGCAGGGCACCTCCGTAGAGCTCAAGGACCGCCTGGGTGGCGGGTACAGGATCCATATCAACAACACCAAGCTGATTCCCCTTCTCCCGGATGTCGCAGGCGTCAAGAAGAAGGCAACCCACGAGGAGGCAGCGTACATTGCTTCGTCGTCGGCCATGGCAGCGACGGTTATTAAGGAATTGGAGGCAGCGGGCATCACGGATTACCGATTTTCGGGCCCTACCATCGAGGATGTCTTCCTGCAGCTTGCTGAGGAGGTGCGCGGTGACGGTATCGACCCGCGTGGTGTTCTCAGCTCTTCGGACGAAAAGTCATCTGAGAAGGGTGGCGTTGAGGTCAAAGTGAGCGAGCCGGGGCTGGAGCTCATGTCTGGGCAGCCCGTCGGTTTCTTGCGGCAGACTTGGGTGCTTTTCCTCAAGCGCTGTGTCATCTTCAAGGGCAACTGGTTCCCGTCCGTGGCCGCCTTTATCATTCCCATCGTCGCCGCCGGCTTGGTGATGCTGTTCGTCAAGGGCCAGCAGGCACCCGGGTGCTCCCCCGCTGATCAGACGTCAAAGGCGACGGCTGTCAATATCTTCGACACCAACTTCCAGCTGTTCTTGGTCGGTGGTCCGGCGGACAAGTTCTCGGAGTCGAACCTGCTGCGACTTTTCGCCCCCATCTACTCCAACACTCAGGGCAACACCGGCAATGGCAATGTCAGCCAAGGAGACGGCTTGTCGTCCCGTGCCGTGGTCAACCCGGCTACTTTCCTCCAGAACCTAACGCTGGTCAACTCGCTCGACGAGTTCAACCAGGCTGTCGTCCAGTACCGGAAGAACATCACGCCCGCTGCTGTCTGGCTCGGCGATGACCACTCCCGCCCGACGCTCGTCTACAAGGGCAACGGCCCTGAGATTATCAACGCCTGGTTCGGCAAGTGGGCCATGGACATGCTCCTGACCAACAACTCCATCGCGTCGACCTATGTCTACTTCGACACGCCATTCAGTCCCAGCACCGGCAACTCGCTGCAACTACTGATCTACATCGGTCTTGCGCTCTGCGCTTACCCGGCCTTCTTCTCGCTGTATCCCAACCTGGAGCGGCGCCGACAGGTCCGCGGCCTGCAATACTCGAACGGTGTCAAGCCGCTGCCCCTGTGGCTTGCCTACACCGGCTTCGATTTTGCCATCGTCTTGGCAGGCGCTGTCATCAGCATCGCCATCTTTGCTGGCCTTGCTCCCGACTTGTGGTTTCACCTCGGCTATGTCTTCCTCATCTTCATCTTGTACGGCTTGGCTTCGACTCTTCTGGCCTACAACGTCTCGCTGTTCAGCCCCAACCAGCTGTCTGCCTACGCCATCACCGCTGCGTACCAGGTCGTCTTCCTTCTCCTCTACCTGATCGCGTACATGTGCGTCATCGTCTACGCACCGGTCTACCGCGTCGACACCCTGGTGCTGGTCGTGCATTTCGCCATTTCGATTGTCTCGCCCATCGCATCCATCATGCGCGCCATGTTCATAGCGCTGAACCTCTTCTCCACCGCCTGCAACGATCACGAGCTCGCCACAAATCCGGCGGCCATCACCCAGTACGGTGGCCCCATCGTTTATCTGATCCTCCAAATCATTGTTCTCTTCCTCATCCTCGTGTCGGCGGACGGCGGCACCGCAGGTTTCAGCCTCTGGCGCATGTTCAGGCGCTCTTCCAAGCCTTCCACCACCATCACCGCCGAAGCCGAAGCCGAACGCGCCGCCATCTCAGATGAAGAGGTCGCCAACGAGCTCGTCCGCGTCAAATCCAGTGCCACCGACCCGACGGCCCAGCGCACCGACGGCCTCCGCGTCATCAACCTGACCAAGTCCTTCGGCAGCAACACTGCAGTCGACAACGTCACCTTCGGCGTGCCCCACGGCGAGGTCTTTGCCCTGCTCGGCCCTAACGGCGCCGGCAAGTCCACCACCATCTCGGTCATCCGCGGCGACCTCAAGCCCTCGGGCGGCGCAGCCGGCGGCGACGTCTTCGTCGAAGACGCCTCCGTCACCCGCCAGCTAGCCGCCGCGCGCACCCACCTCGGCGTCTGCCCGCAGTTCGACGCGGTCGACCAAATGACCGTCGAGGAACACCTCCGCTTCTACGCGCGCGTGCGCGGCATCCCCGACGTGGCGCACAACGTCGACGCGGTCATCCGCGCCGTCGGCCTGCGCGCCTTCCGCGACCGCCAGGCCCACGCCCTCTCGGGCGGCAACAAGCGCAAGCTGTCGCTGGGCATCGCGCTCATGGGCAACCCGACGGTGGTGCTGCTCGACGAGCCCTCCAGCGGCCTCGACGCCGCCGCCAAGCGCATCATGTGGCGCACCCTGGCCGCCACCGTGCCGGGGCGCAGCATCCTGCTGACCACGCACAGCATGGAGGAGGCCGACGCGCTCGCGGGTCGCGCGGGAATCCTCGCCAAGCGCATGCTCGCCATGGGCAGCATCGAGCAGCTGCGGCAGCGGTTCGGCGAGATGCTGCACGTGCACCTGGTGTGCCGCGGGGCGCCGCGCACGAGCGACGAGGACGTGGCGCGCGTCAAGGAGTGGGTGGTGCAGAACCTCGAGGGCGCCGAGGTCGAGGACAAGACGTACCACGGCCAGATGCGCTTCAAGGTGCCCGTGGCCACAGCGCTCGCGCTCGGCGGGTACCAGCCGGACGAGATTCGTTCCGTGTCCGGGTCGGCGTCCGGGTCGGCCATCGGCCAGCTGGTGGTGCTGCTCGAGGAGCACAGGGAGGCGTTGGGGGTCGAACACTACAGTGTTAGTCCGACGACTCTGGATCAGGTGTTTTTGACGGTTGTGGGGAGGCATAATGTCAAGGAGGAGGGGTATGAGCAGAAGGAGAAGAAGAAGTGGTGGCAGTTTGGGAAATA
>FTCU01002544.1_pt1 | contig 19125 bp, 23 predicted proteins | sample 1639521 | NCBI WGS metagenome assembly FTCU01 (sample SAMEA3914864, study PRJEB12502) | metagenome | biome: forest; material: soil | place: USA | collected 2012-03-12 | depth 0.3 m
AGGGTGGAAAAAAAAAAAAAAAAAAAAAAAAAAAAAAAAAAAAAAAAGGTCAACACAAGAACCGAGGCGCCGAAGAGTGGCGCCGAGCACCTGTAATGACCGGATGTTGCGAACAATGGCAACAGCTCAAAGGTACGCTATTGCGTATCCAAGACAGGAACAGCCAAGGGGACAACCCCGTTGGCCTTCTCCATGACGGCTCCGTTCGCCATAGGGTCCTTGGCCTCTTCCTCTGGAGTCCCGACGGGAGTCTTGTCTGGCGTTGTCCTCCGCGTCAAGCTTGACGTCTCTGGCTCCTCGGGTATGGTCGCAAACTTGGCCAGAACTTGCTTCAACGCGGGTCGGCGAATCGGCTTGCTCAGGAATTCGTTCATGCCGGATTCCAGGCACTCCCTGACGTTGCTCTCCTCAGCGAAGGCGGTCAACGCGACGATTGGAGCCGAGTAACCCATCTTCCGAATCAAGCGTGTCGACTGAAGGCCGTCCAAGTTCGGCATCTGGACGTCCATGAAGATAACGTCAAAGTTCTGGTTCTTCTCCATGTTCGCCTTGACGAGATTGTACGCCTCCTGGCCGTCCTGGGCAACGGTAACATCATAGATGTCCTCCAGTTTCAGCAGCCTGCTGACCACCTCAACGTTGATGGAGTTGTCGTCGGCCACCAGAACACGCAGCTTTCCTTGGCCGGATTTGTTCGCCATGGCCCGATCGATGGCGGCCAACTGGTCTTCCTTGCTGAGTCGGCGGTTCGGGGTGGTCGCAAAGAACGGCTGGCTAAGGCCCACGAGGCGCGGTTGCTGATCGAGCACCGCAGGCGGAGGATGCTGGAGTTCCAGCGAAGTCCTTGCGGCCGGGTTTCGCCCGTTGTCACCCTCGGCTGAGCCAACACTTGCCGGTCGCGATTTCATGCTGCTGGATGCCGTGCTCGACGCGCTGAACGGGCCGAGGTCAGCCATAATCCCAATGTGACGTGGTCAAGGTCAAACTTACCGATCCTTGACATATTTGAGAGGAATTTGCATCCTAAAGGTGGTGCCCACCCCCGGAGTACTCGTGAGCGAGATGCCGCCTCCCATGAGACTCGCCAACTGAGCGCAAATGCTCAGACCAAGGCCCGTACCACCATACTTCTTGCTCAGCCCGAGATCGCCCTGGACAAATGGCTCGAAAATCTTTTGCTGCATATTCTCCGGGATACCCGGTCCCGTGTCCTCAACCTCGAATTCAAAGAGGTACGTTCTTGCGCCCGGCGGTGGGGGGGTCGGCGACCGCTCCCTCGCGTGGATGTGCGGAGTAGGCTTCGGGTCCACGGGGTTGATGGAGAGGGCGGTCCCTCCCTTGCTGCTTGCCGAGTGCGCAGACCCGGATCCCATCCGATGCCTAGTCCGTCCTGCACGGTTTGAGCCTGACTTGGAAAACGAAGATGTCCTGCTCTCGTCGCTCGGTTGCTCCATTTCGCCAATGCAACGTATCCTGAGATCGACCTTGCCTCCGGCTGGCGTAAATTTGAGGCTGTTGCTGACGAGGTTGATGATAACCTGCAAAATCCGGTGTTGGTCGCCCCAGAGGCACATGTCCCTCAATCGGCCCAACCCCGAGGGACCCAAGGCTGGGAGTCTCCTGTCCAGGCTGGTTCGCGTATCAGGGCTTGGGCCGACGTCCAGGTTTTCGGTTGAAATGAAGTTCACAGTAAAACCAACTACCGGTAGCGTCAGCGGTGTTCGTTCTCCTTTGGGGAAAAGTCACAGACAGCCTCAGGGGAGGGGGGCTGTTCCCCTCAAGACATCCGAAAAAGGGGCAGATAGGGTGGCTTACTCTTGCCCTCGCGAACCTGCTTTTCGAAAATTGCCACAATCTGCGATCGGAGGTCGCCCAGGCGAAACTCGCGCTCCTCGAGACTGAGTTGCTGCCCAATTTGATTCTTGGAAAAACTCAGCAAGTCCTCAAGAAGATGGAGCAGCAGGTCGCCCGACTTGTAGACCGTCTTCAGCGACTGTTTGATCCGCTGTAGGTCGTCGTCTTCCATGCACACCGCGCACATGCCCATAATGCCATTGAGAGGTGTCTTGAGCTCGTGCGAGATGTTGGCGATGAAGAGTGTCTTGCTCTCGTTGGCAGCCTCGGCGGCTTTCTTGCTTATCTCCAACTCCCTGGTCCGCTCTGCCACCTTGTCGTCGAGGGAGGTGTACTGTTTGAGCAGCTCATCCGTCATTTCGTTGAAGGTTTGGGTCAGTTCCGTCAGCTCGTCCGTCATGTAGTGCTTCCCATCTTCGACACGGGCTGGTATTTTAAACTGGCGTCGGTTCGGCTCAATCGCTGCCGCCTGTCGCGCCCTGGCCCTTTGTCTTTTGCGCATCTTGCGGCGAAACTTGGCCAACATACCCTTTTCAGATGACCTACCCGAAGTGGTCCCACCCGAGCTCGGATTCTCATCATCAAAGACGTCGGCATCGTCATCCTCGTAGCCCGGAGGATCAACTAAGAAAAAGGTGTCAGCTGAGTGTCTATCTTTATTCACCGACTGGCAAAAAAAACGGTATGAGCAGCTTTCATGTTGACTTACTTGAGTTTTCGGTCGCTTCTTTCAGCCGCCTAATGGGCATGACACTCCAGTGCGCAAACGGGAAAACGAGCAGCAAGATCAAGCCCAAAGTCCCAAACACACAGCCTAGCAGAATGGTCCGCAGGGTCTTGATCGGTTCGAAGGCCTCACTTTCGTGCTGCTCCACCACAATAGCCCAAGAAACGAGTGGGGTTTGCGGGCGGGCGACACCCACGGCCACCGCATATCCCTGCTCGTCTGTCGTCGATAGCTTGCTCGTGGCATTGTTTGGATTCGAATTTTGGGTGCTGAGAACCTCAAGCACCGCGGGATACTGGCGTAGCAGGAATGCATCCGCATACTTGCCAGACCCGAAACTTCGTTGATCGTGTCGGTCGGGCTGGCCGGGCAAAGGGTGGGGCGGGAAGAGAAACCGCACCGGCTGCTCGCGAAACCTGTCCAGCGGCGGTGTCCATGTCGCATTGCTTGCTGTTAAATCGGCGCTGAAGTGATTCCAGGGATTGACCGAGCCAATGAAGAGTACGAGGCCAGCTACGGAACAATATCAGCTCCGCCACTCTCATTCGGGGCGTATCGATGGGTGTTCCGAGTCGCAGTTGCGATCTCGGGGGCAGGAGAGCAGGAGGACAATACTAGACAGGGAATGGCTTACTGCGACCCAGTCCTTCGTCGGAGGTCTGAACATCAACCAGCGTCTTCGTGTTGGCGACGAGCGTCATGTAACCGAGAATGTAATTGTTGTTGTTGTTATCTCGGACGGGAATAGTGAGAGAAATCAGGGCAAAGCTCGAGTTGAGCACGAGGGGTCCAAGCAGGAGCCCGGTCTTGTCGCTCCCGTTCCCCAGAGAAACGCTAGGGAACACGTTGGCTGAAAAGGCATTCGTGTTTGTCATGGCCGAATTGGGGCGGCCGAGGTCGATGTATGTGATGTTGGGATAGAGCGATGGAGGGAAGCCATAGTCATCGTCGCCGAGATAGACAGTGGAGCCATTGGGGGACTTGTACGGGAGCTCGATGAGGCCGGACTCGGTGGCGCCGTTGCCGGTGATGGTGAAAAGACCCTTGGGGTCGCCAGTCGTGTTGCGGGAGTACAGACGAGCCTGCAACAGACTGGAAAAGCCAGTCCGGCCGAGGGCACTCTCCAGGTCGGTTTGAGCGTCTTTCCAGGGGTTGCCAACTGAGGCGTTGTTGATCTGGGAGCTGTAGAAATTGCTGAAGGCCTGCTGAAGCAACAGGCGAGTCGAGATGGTCTGGCACGCCGTCTGGATCAGGTTGATCTCGGACGAGACCCTGGCGGCTTTGAGAGAGGCGGTCAAAGAAAGGCCGTCAGACTCAACACCGATGACAAAGTTGTTGACAAAGATCCAAGTTGGAATCGAGACGATGGCGAGAGCAACCCCAACGGCGAGTATCACGACCGCTGCGAGTTGCTCTCGGATCGCAACCCTCATCTTCATTGGCAGACTAGAAGTCAGAGTCTGGGCGGGGCGGCCGCGCCAGATGCATATTCTTTGGGCGCGCGGAACCGTCGTTGCTGTCTCGTTATTTTTTGAGCCGTCGCCTCGAGCCGGGTTGACGCGCGTGCATTCGGAGAACCGTGCGTGTAATGGGGCGTGATGTCGGCGCGGTTCGTCTCGTCGAAAATCGGATTGAGGCTTGTCTCGGCCAGAGAGAGGGGCGGAAGAGAAGCCCAGCGATGGTCAGCCCGATGTCCGCCGCGTTTCGTTCGTCGGGTCTCGCGCCAATTCGCAAACACGCCGCCGCCACCGTTCGCCGCTGGGGTCGTACGGTGCAGGGCGCCCGGTTCCGGGTAACGCAGTCGGCAGACAGGAGTGTCAACGAGTGAATTGTCCGCAGCGAGCGCAAGTTGCCAGATCGCCAGTCGCCAGTCGCCAGTCGCCAGTCGCCAGTCGCCAGTCGCAATCGCAAATCGCAAGTTGCAGGTTGCAAGTCGCGAGATCAAGAGTGATCGGCAAAACCAAGAGGTTCTGGGCCAGGGGAGGATCGGTCGGTGGGTTCGGACAGGAAACCTGAGGGTTGCGAATGGAAGTGCTTGGCTTCCGGGTCCAAACCGGGCAGCGGGTGGAGAGGACCCAGTTGATCCAGCCCTTTGGCTCGGCCTTGGCCAGCATTCGCCAACTTCGAGAGTGCCAATATGGGTCTAGACCGTTAGCGTCCAGAGCCTGGTTTGGCCCGGATCCACTAGGCAAATTCGATTTGTCTCGGATGGGACTAGCAAAGATTTCGGTTTCGCTGGGATGCTGACTAGACTTCGCCGTTTCGTCCGAGCCGAGAATTTGTGCAGGCATCGACCGTCCGATCTTGGTGAGCGTCCTGTCTGGCGCGGTCCAGCAGTGTTGAGCTTGCCAACGTCGGCGGCGAGCCAGCCGTTGGGTCCTGCAAGAACGGTGTCGGGAGTCAGAGACACTGCCCTCGTACGCAGAATACCTACTGTGCACATCTGGACTGTGTCGGCGACATCTACACGTGGTTAAGTCTCATCCGGGTTGTGACGGCTCCGGTGAAGAAGCGGGTCGTGGACTCGTGGTGGTGGAACGCTTGTCTGGGGAGTGGGTTCTGTGGACTTGGCAGGGTCAAGCTCGGGGGCAAAATACCTGGTTGTACGTAAACGGTAAGCCAGAAGATTCCAAAGGTTCTACTACACTACCTATGTATACATGGCCATACCTGAGCAGCAATTCTTTGGAGTGCTGGGCAGAATACTTCCCCATGTTCCCTGTACGGAGTACCAGCACACGAAGCAGTGGCCCCTCACCAAACGAGGGCGCGTTTGCGGGGCGGATTACGGGGGAGCAACAGCTCCGGGCAGTGGGGCTGAGGCGCGAGCCGGGACCGCCGGCGAAGAGAGGTCAGTCGGAGAGGGGAGGGCCTCGGGAATGCGTTCCATGCCCTTCGATGCAATGGTCCCGCGACAATCAGGAATTATGCACATAGTACAGAATACAGTACTAGGTATTCTGTAGATAGATGCCTATGGTCGGCGAGTCGGGCAGCAGGGCAAATACCATTCTCGGGGTGCTTTTTTGAAAGTCGCATCTCTGGTCCCCGCATATGCATGGCCTAAGGACAGAATGCCATGCAATTTATACATAGTATTCCTTATCCGTTTCGGGGACGGCTCCAACGGCGTGCGTTACACCGGACACACCTGCAGAGACGCGGCCAGGGTCCTGCCGGAACACTCCTGACCGACATGTTAGTCTTGTTCCCAAGCAGGGCCCGAGACAGCAGACAACACCGTCCCGTCAGACCAGACGCCTTTGGGAGAGTTTACTGCAGTGATGCTGGGGCAGCGACACCGGGCTTGCTCGGCCATGTGCCGGAGCTAGATCGAGAGCCGCCAGGCCACGAAGTCAAAGTCCCTGTCTATGTCAGCGACAGGGTTGGCGACGGCGAAACGGGTGAAAGCCCCGATATTAGGATGCGGAAACCCCCAGGCCGACTTACTCGAGGGAAAGGAACACCGTCCGCAGGAAGATTCGTTCGAAAGGCGGGCCAGAGTCAACCCATGGAGACGGGACCGCAAAAACGAAAGGGAAAAGGAAACAGGACAGGACAGGACAGGGCAGGACAGGACAAGAAGACGGAAAAGCACGCCAACGACAAATAGTCACTGTTTGCCCTTGCTAGATGTCTCGATGCATTTTCGCCAGAACTCAGTCGACCGCCAAAATCCGATCCATGTGAAACAAACAAGCAGAACAACTCCCTTTTGCCGCCACAAAACAAGACCTCCAAACCGGTCTGCATGCTCCTGTCAAATATATATGGCCCGCCGCGCGCGCCCCAGATTCCTCCTGATGCTATCGTAAACTCATGTCGTGATGTTCATACCCAACACGGGCCGCCGACGGGCCTCGTTCCGCTGTCAGGTTTTCTTCTCCTATTTCTCACTTCAGTCGACATCCATCTCGTCAGCCGCCGGAATCGGCAGTGCAACTGTGATGGAGGGGTCATCGTCCTCCTCCGATTTTCTTCCGTTGTCCGAGGCGGCCTTGCCATTGTTGTTCGAGTGGTTTTCGCTCCCACCCGCTCCGTTTCCCCCACAGAGCTTGTACTCGCCATCGCCGAGGCTCTCGATGATGTTCTCGTCCAGCGCCCACTTGGCTAGCAACCGGTCGACACCCATCCGGTTGGCCTCGCCCTTTTCCATATGCCGCCCGACATGCTCTGTCCACTCGTCCCACGACCCGGGGCCCTCAAAGACACTCTGGCAGTCCGGCTTTGGGCAGGCCGACCGCTGGGGCGGCTGTCTCCGAGTGACAAGGCAGGCCGCCTGCATCTCCTTGACGTGGGCATCCCACTCCGCCTGCAGCTTGCCGTCTCCCTTGGAGATCGACTTCTTGATCGCGAATGGTGCGTGCATGCGACGAAGATGCTGCGTGAACAGGTCCTTGCGATTGAACTCGTTGCCCTTGCCGTCGGCGCTGCTCTGTGGGCACGACGAACACCGGTAATACTGCAAGCACAAGTGCTGCGACGAAATGTGCCGCTTCCACTCGTTCTTGGATCCAAAGGTGCTCGTGCAGCCGCCAAACGAAAATGCGCAGGGAAATGGCCTCGTATGAGCAGCCGCGACGTGCTTGCGGAGAGACGAGGAATCCTTGAAGGGAGCGTGACTGCAATGGTCGCACCGGACTTCCTGCTTCAGGGTCTGCTTCTGCAAGGGCTTCCTTGCCTTTGGTTTCGCTGACGGCGTATGGGATTCGGCGTCGTACAGCGTGCTGTCCATGCCCAATTCAATGCCTTCGGGCAGGGAGCCTGGATCGCCGGCGTGCTTGACGGCAATGCTGTCACCTATCCGCGTCGCTTGCCGTTCGAGCGTTGCCGGGGCATCATCACCGATGTGCCGGACATGGCTGAGTGCCTTCAGCCCCTCCGCCGCCTCTTGCATTTCTGCCGAATCTTCCACCTCATCCTTGGGGCCGGTGGGCGGCGTCTGTCTAGGACTGGTCTGAGAGGGCGTTGCAGGCGTGGCGGCTGCTGCTGCCTTGTTGAGACGACGCCGTGGCGTCCCTTTTTGAACAGAGGAATACTGAGCCGAGGTCTCGCTGCGGTGGGCGGATGCGCTACGTTTGAGAGACTGGCCATCCTCGGCATTCTTCAGGCCCAGTACGCCTCCAGGATGCGTGTTGACGAGACGCTGGTAGAGGTGGATCATGTTATGAGAGCTGATGTATCCCAGAAAACAGCACACTTTGTCATGCTGGACGATGTTCCAAACACTGTGCGGCATCGAAATCAGCAGCATGGTGGGAGGACCCAGGAACATCCCCTCCACGGTAATCTTGGACGAGGTGGGCGGCATGTTGTGCAGCCACTGGTTGAAGAAGGCCATGTCGGGACTGGCGTCGCCGACAAAGGTGGTGCAAACCAGCACCCTCTGCTCGTCCAGGGTCATGTCCAGGACTTCTTCTGGAATGAGGGGCCGATCCTTCGGCTTCGATCCCCAAGCATTCTGGGGATCGGCGTCGGCGGAGTGGGGAGGCGATTGAAGCTGGGCGGTCTTTGGGTCCAGGGGAACCAAGATGATCCCCTGACCTTTCGCGGGCGTCAGTGTGAAGAAGGCTGGCAACCTTTCGGCAGCCGGATTCGCCTTGGCAGACCCATTTGCCAACTTGACAGGAGTCTGCGCGCTCTCCTGTGGCCTTTGCTGCCGCAGGTCGTCGGCGAGTTTCGGCACACTGAAGGGCCGGCCCGAAAGGCTAAGTTTCTGGAGCGTCTCGGCCAACGCAGCCGTGAAGGAGCGTGGCCCGGGGTCTAGGGAGACTTGGTCGGGGGTATAAGCCGCAATCGCTTGCTTGGCCCCGTGGCTGCCAGCTACAGGCGCATCGCGGATGGCACACGAGTCAATCAGAAGCAGAATCTCGGACTGTGCGTCCTCAAACAAGCAGCGGACACCGTCCCACTTCAACTTGGCCGCATCTTCGCGAGAGTTACTGGAGTGGAGAGGTTAGCACGGCAAGTTAGGGTGCCTCTACACGGAGCACAGCACCCACCATGCCCAGTACAGCTGGTTGTCAGGTCCAACATAACCGTGGCCGGCGTAGTATATGATCAGCAGGTGGTCCGGTCGGGCGTTATCCAAGAAGGACGCCATCTGCACCCCGAGCTTGATGCTCGGGTTTGGGACGGTGGGGATGGTCCATTTGTCGGTGTGGTAGTGGTACCGCTCGCGAAACACCTTCTCCAGAGCCAGGAGGTCCTTCTCCACCGAAGTATCCTCCTCCCATCGCAGCATCAACACCGACACGCTGGTGTGCTTGGGTTTCAAGGTCTGTTGCTGTATATACAAGGCGGCATCCTGGAGGTGTCGGGCGAAGGCCTCGAACTCATCGCGCTCGGGGAGTCGCGGGACAGCTTCGGCATGCGGGTGGTGTTGTGCGGGTGCCTGAGGGGGCGTGTTAGTGGTGCCAGAAACAACACCAGCAGCAGCGTGTGTCACGGCAAGTCTACCCACCTGATCCTGCGGGAAACCGTGTGGTGGCGGCTGTGCCTGGGTCTGTGTCGTTGGCGGGAGCGCAGAGGCCGGAGGCTCGGGAACCTTGGGGGCCAGCCTCCTCCGCTTCGAAGAGGGCTCCATGCTCAGGAGCCACAGCCAGAAGCGGCGGGTTCGGAGCGAATGGGCGGAGAACGCGGGAGCGGGACAGGGACCAGATGTTTGGGCGTGACGGTCGAGGCAGCCGACGGCGGGGGATCGTCAGGCTGCGCACGGTACGGATGCTGCTGGTTTCCGCTCGAGCGCGCAGGGGAAATGACGGCAAAATGGCAGCGCAGCAAAGAACAGGGTCGAATTGGCCGTGGGAAGCGAGGAGAAACAGCGGAAAGTGAGGTGAGGGCGTGCGGCCACACAGGGGGGACGGGGGAGGCGGGATGGTGGGCAACACTTGTAAGGCTGTGCAGAGCTTCGTTGAACCACTCGGCTCTGAATTAGCCTTGTGGTCCATTGAGCGAGCAGAGCCGGCCTTGGGGCAAGGAGGGGGAGCGGGGCTGACCTTCTGCTCCGCAACCACTCAGAGGCTGCCAACCGACCACGGCGCACGGGCCAGGTGTGATTGACTGGCTCGGCTGGCCAGGATGAGGCCTGGCCCCGCTTCCCACTTCCGCCGGCGCGCGTCTGCTCCAGCGCTCTCTCAGAGGGGAACAACCTCCAGTCCTCCACTAAGCCAGCTCCAACGGCAGCCCGGAACCCAACCTACAGACAAAAACCCGATCGAAAGTCGCGAGACTCCCATTGCACTCTGGAAAGGCGGAAAGCTGGGACTGACGGCGAGCTGGAGTTCTGCGCATCCATTTCTCGCCCTTTCCTTTCATTCCCTCCCCCCTCTTCTGGCCTCTGTCTGCTTCTCCGACTGTGGCGGGCTTGCCCCGCCCGCATCTGCATGGCAGGGCGGGTGTTCGCTCGCTGCGATGGCGGGTAGGGTGGTGCATGGCATGCGCCCGGGAGGCAGGCAGATGAGATCGGGGCCAAGGTCGTCGTCCACACAGCAAGCTCGGCCTTCGATGCAGCTTGCCCAGACAACATCGACCTCGACGACAACGACAACCCCCATTCACCTTGAAACGGCAGCCCGATGCTCCCCCCCAAGCTGCATGCATGCGTCTCTGCCCAACCTTATTCCCCTCGTCTCGACCCATCCATGTCTCTGTTCTGTCTCGGGCCTCAACTCGTTCGGGTGGTTGATGAAAAAGACGAATCAGGCCAGCGATGGGGCCATGCATGGCAAGGCCCGAGTCTGCCAGAGCTGCAGTGGCCGCGCCGTCTCATTGGAGAGCGCCAGCCTTCTGCCTGCAGCTACCATTGGTACAGCGCTGCCAGTTCATCAGTTTATCGAGAGGCGCTCCACTCAGGCGACTCGAAGAAACAGGAGCTCCTTGACCGCCACCACTGGACCGACCGCCCTCGCTCCCACCTGTCGATTCTCACAACCCGCCACCCACGCGCGGTCTTTTCCGTCGTTTGGTTCCCGTAGGCCAGGACAGTTGTCGGTGCTGGAAGTCAAGGGCATGGCAGCAGCCCGATGTCCCAGTGTCGCACCCGAGACCGAAGCCGGCCGCCGCAGGCGCCCGACTGGAGAGCTCTCTCAGCCTTTAGGTCAAGACTGCCTCCAGCGCGCCGCTTAACTGGGCGCGGTCGCTCAACCGAAGTCGTGCTGGATCTATCCCCCTCTTTTGCCCAAATCCGCGAGCCTTGGTTCCCAGGGTCCGCGGGCTCCGTCGTTCATATTGCCGGCATGATTCTTGCACACGCCCAGTGAGTAAGGCAGGTGTTCGCGAATCATTGGACCAGGAGCTTGGTGGGACTGGACCAACTTCCCAATCCAGGTCCTACTCCCAAGTTTGTGCTTCTGGGCGTATGTTTCACCGCCAAGCTGTACCTTTTCGAGCGTACGCGTTTGAGCGACCCTCTCAGCTGGTCAAAATCGTGTGCCACCCGGCCGATGAGTGAATTTCCTGCGCAGTCGACGCCACAAAGGAGCATGGGAAAGCGAGTGCTGCTGCAGACCGAAGGCCCTTCCTCAGGCAGCTCTGCCATGCAAGCCACGGTCACCATGACGGTAACTCGACGAGACAAGCAGAGCTCAGAATCAGTTGCTTCTGTGTCTTGGATCAAACGAGGGGAGGACCGGCCGACGCAGTGTGGCCAGGGAGTGTGGCTTGACAGCCGCCAAGCCCCTGGATTTGAGCGTCATCCCCTTTTTCCCGCGTGGCCGCCTTTGTTTACAACAACCGCCCGCCAGATCATGTCGGTTGCGTGTCACGTATTCCCTTCAGTTGACTCGAAACGGGTTGAATGGGTATCAAAATCTCCAACAGCACTCTAAAATGATCGGTTCGACAGCGGAACTCTCCAACCATGAGCAGCAGGGCCATCACTTCACATCACTCGATATTCCCTTGCCCGTAGAGTCCCTTCCCTTTTCCCTTGTCTCTCCTCTGCTCGTCTCCAAACCCCCTGCTCAACCTCCTGCCGTGAGCCCCCTCTCCAGCACTACCCGCCCCAGGGCTCCCGCTGCCCTCCCGCCACGCTGTGCTCCTCCCAGCAGACCCCTCGCCGCCAACCCCTCTCGTGGGGCTAGCCGACTCCGTCGCGTCCCCGGCCAGCCACCGCTGCAGGCTCAGCGCGGCCTCCATGACGGCGCTCGCAATCTCCCAGTTGTCCATGCCCATCTGGAACAGGCTGATGTTCAACATGCCCTTGACGAACCGGTCGTGTGGCTGCGCTGTCTTGCCGCTCGGCACGATCGGCAGCAGAATCCAGTTGAGCACCCCCAGAAGCGACCGCCAAGTCGATAGCGGTACCCGCCACGCTGTTGTCCACAGCGACAGAAACTCGTCCGCCGTGACCACCTGGCTGAAGGGCCGCCGGAGCATGATCGCCCGGCTGTAGAGGAGAGCCGCTTGTCGGACGGCTTGGTAGACGTGGTCGGGCTCCGAAGGGCCGGGTTGGTCGGTGGCGGTGGCGGTGGCAGTGGGAGCCGGGGAGGGGGAGTGAGGTGGTGGTTGCGGCCGCTCGTGGGCTTGCGGGATCGGGGTGTGTGTCGACGCCCGGCGCGGACTGGGATGCTGCTGCGGGCGCTGGGGACGAGGGGGCACGAGGCCTGGTGTCGTTTGTTGTTGTTGGTCGTCGTACGGCTCTGGTATCGCCGAGGAGCCCCGGCTAACGCTCATGGAAAGGCTTGCTGCTGACGGTCGTCGCGCGGCAGGCGATTCCTCCGGGAGACCCGAGATGCGCTCGTGGATCCAAGCCGACGTGGTGTGAACCTTTTGGAGCTCCTTTGCCGATGGCTTCTCGGGGAGCGCGAGGACCGCGGCGAGAAGAAAGCGCATGTCGTCGAGAATGGATGCCACGGAAGGGTGGATGTGGAGAGCAGTGTCGCAGGAGGAGAACTGAACGAGGGTGGAGACTAGAGGGGTGTTGAGAGCTAGTCGAAGAGGTATTGGCGCGTTGTCTCGAAACTCGAATTCGGGTCCCCCTCGCAGGAACGGCGGGACTTCGGCGGACAGGGCAATGGCAACATCGCCTCTGCTCGGCCCCAGAGTCAGTATCTGCCATCCAGTGAGGGGTTCTGGCGTAGGGGAAAGGCGGCAACCCACGATATTGCGAGCTTGCTGATCAGCCCGTGCAGACCAAGCATACGAAACCCTCCTCGGAATCTGATCATCTCTCGAAGGCCACGCAAGTGAGCGCGCAGGTCGGTCGCGTTTCCCCAGAGCCTACGCGACAGTCAGTGTCCCGTTTTCTCTTTCCACCCCCCTTCGCAAGGCCGATAAGGGGTACATAAGCCTGCGCCAAACCGCGAGTTACGTACCACTCATCCAGAATGACCTGTCCCACTCCCACTATGACCTCGTCGCTCGCCGAGGGCTGAGACCGGATATGCTCGTTTAAGAGCTTGATCACATGCCCCTTGTGGGACATGGCGACGGTTCTTTCGACATGGCCCGTGTCGGTCAGGAAGCAGGCGGCCGAGTAGATGGCGACGTGCACCAGCAACTGCGAGTTGACGCAGTACGGGACGTAGTACTTGATGTATGGATTCGAGGCTTCCGGGTTGCCGTCCAGCGAGGCGGTGAACTGAGAAAGAAACTTGACATCTGTCGCAAGGGGGCCCGAGTCAGCACGTAGACTCTTGGATGTCATGATTCGAAAGCAGGCGGGCTGGGCGGGCGCAACTGGCTAGACTCACAGATTGACAGAAGCTCCGAGGTCTGCATCGCTTGCGCTACTGGCACCTGGAGGATCTCCTGTCCTGGATTCGCAAGGGGCCAGGGGAAACCGCTGGGGTCCGGCGGCATGGAAGGCACCAAGGTCCAGGCGCTGTACGGAGCCCAGCTGGAGCCGGTCCACTGGTTCTGGCCCGTCCGGTACGCGTGGAGGGTTCTGATGGCATCGTGGACCTCGTCCGAATGGGCGGTGCAGCCTTCCACGCAGCCCATGATGGAGACGAAGTTGCTCTGCTGATCGGTGCTCCAGGTGTACTGCCCGGCGGAGGTGGGCGTCAAGGACCGTCCGAGAAAGTCGCACCCGGGCCAGTTTGACAGAATATCGCCCACATCCTCGCTGTTGCCCTGGTGGCCCCAGGGAGACAGGTGCGGCGAGGGTTGGGGGACTGAAGGCCGTCGGAGAGCTTCGTCAAACCCTCCACCGCTCTGAAGGGTGGGCGGGGACAAGGAGACGGCAAAGGCCGGACGTTGCGGTACCACTACGGCGCTTGGACGCCTTTTTCTCCTCCCATGTGAGCAACATGTTCGCTGGCGCCTTGGGTTTTCTAGGGTACTAAGTAGGTGTAATAGAGTGGGATCTGACACACCTGCTGCTTGGCTTGTACTCGCAGAGCGGTTGTGGAAACCGCCTCGCACAATTGCCGCATGGTTGTCCCTGGTTGCACTACGCGGGGCACGCAGCGGAAATCAACATGATGCTCTCTCCGTCTCCTCTTCGGCACGACGGGGGTTGGTACACACACCAGGCGTTCCGATGTCTTTGAAAGAGGAAAAAAGGGGGGGGGGGCTTGTTGTTCTCAAACCCACTTCCGGGCATAATTTTCGTAGGAGACTCTGTCGAGACAGATGACGACGAAATGTCACTTTACCTTTTGCTTTCTCCGTCTGCACTCTCCGCACGATGTTGTCGTCCTCTCGGCACGTGGTGGTCGTGGCACGGGGGCCTGCATTGGTTCGGACATGGCTCTGTTGGAGACGACAACGACCTCGACTTTGATTTCCCCCCAGACGACACCTGCATTGGATGGCGGCCGTAGGGCTGACTTATAAGGGAGACCTCTGTTTGGGGCTCAAACAAAGGTGGGCAGATCAGGCGCGAGCATGCAGGTCTTCGGGGATCGGACTGCTTGGGACTAGCGTGTAAGTCGCCGGCTGGTTCAGGGTCCCTTGGAGCCGCTGGGAATCTGGTCCCGCCGCTTGAGGTCAGGGATGAGGAATAAAAAGCTTGTTTTGGGACTGGGACGGCGAGGAGGGTTGTCAGGGCATGGCAGGGCAGGCAGGGCATGTCAGGGCACAGGACGGCGGCGCAGACTGGGGGTTCTGGCTGGCTTTTTAATTGCCTGCCCAAGAGAAGTCGAGGTATTTTTGGAACAGGGGAACGAGGCGATGAACGACGGGACCAGACAAGCTGATGGCCAGACAAGCTGAAGGGTGCTTAGCTGGCATCATGCCTGGCTTCTCCAGACTCACTGCGGCAGAGCTGCCCACGGCCCTTGGACGGCGAGCAGGCTGGCCACGGCACTTGTCCGAGGCGGTGCCGCTAGTCCGCTTCCCAGCATAACCCTGGCCCCAAGCGGTGAGTGGCTTGTCTGCTCGGGGAGCGCCAGCGCCGGGGGAGCTGGGGTCCGGAGACGGCTGCGGCCAAGACACACCAGGGAGGAGGGCGAGCCTGAATCCCAATGTCGTAAATCGGCGTGATGCTGAAGCGAGCACGAAGTCGGAGACGATCGAGGGAGGGCGTTCGTTGAGGTGCCGGCCCACATGGCTGTGGCGTCCAGCAGCACATGGGCCAAGAGCACCACCAAGAAGGGGGGGTGGTCCGTCCAGGAGAGTCTAGGCCCGTCCATGGCCAGGCGCCGGAGAGCTCCCCGCTCGAGGCTAACGTCAATGATATCGGGAACCCGTCGGCAACCGGCGTGACGGTACCACAAGCGGAATATTGCCACCGGAACAAGCAAACGCAGGTGTACTCTGCATGTAGCGGGTGGGCGACACGGGTTGCTCGCGAGACAGCCAGACAGGTGGCTTGGACCCGACCAGCGGGGAGTGTCGCGGAGGGGAGACTGCCATGTGCTCACAGAGGTGGCGTCAAGATCGAAACATGCATGCATGCGAGGTTGCCGACGCATACCCCCGCCGAACTAACGTTAGTCTCGTCGCTGCTTCTCCGGAGCTGCGTCCCCGGGCGCGACCAGGGCGGGCAAGAGGAGGCGCGGAGCCCAGCGACGCCCAGCGGCGGAAATCATGAACAATCTCAGTGAGACAGTGCGTGCGACCGACGACGGAGCATGGACCAATGGATATCCAGGACCCGGGCCCATCCCACCCGCACCCCGCCAGAGCCCCGGGGCTTGGTGCCGGAGGGCTGAACCGCGCGGTGGGCCGCAGCGCACCTGGTCAACAACCATTTGCACCATTTGCACCATTTGCACCATTTGCACCATTTGCACCATTTGCTGGGCCCGCAGGGCTGCAGCCTCTCATCTTGGATGAGCTAGCTGCAGCCGTGCCCGATTCCTCGAAGGCCGCGGAGCTGCCACCTGTCGCCCGTCGCCCGTCGCCTGTCGTCTGTCTGCCAGCCCTCCCGCCCTGTCGCGTGTTTCGTGTGTTGACGACGCAGTAACGCTACTCCGTACAGTCAAAACCCAGCAAAACTCGAGGCCGTGCGATGCCCGCCGCCTGGCGTTGGGCGCCGACGGCCGGGGCGCGATCTGGATCGGCCAGGCCGACGCTGTCCCGGGTCCAAGTGTGTCTGTCAAAATAAAGTTGCGCATTGGATCCAACTGAGCAGTCTGAAACGACACCGACAGACCGGACCGCGCTGTGATTTAGCGGAAGCTTGGGACCAGATGCTCCACTGACAGGGGCTGGGTATCTGGCGATTGGCTGCCGCGCGCAGGGACGCTTGCAGCGCTCTCGGGCCCAGGCCGGCCGATGGACAGGGAGGGGGGAATCGGGGAAACTGCGCTAAGCCCCAGCAGCTGCCCGCCCTGAAATTCACCCTGGGGTTGGCCGTCAATGGTTCGAGGTCTGGGAAGCCTGAGCTGAAAACATGCAAGGCACAAACAGGCCAGCCCCCAGGCACAACCTGGAACATGTCGAAACACGGAACCGGCAGCGCAGAAGACATGGGGTACAGAATACAGAATCCTCTGCACCATACGTGCTGTGCAGTAAAGTATTATGGAATTCTAAAAGGTCTAGTGTCAGGTAGCTTCGGGATCAGGTCCAGACTGCCCAGCCCCCTTTTCTCTGCTACACAGTATAGTTGGCAGGTATCTAGGTATCCCTAAAACCGATCAGTAAACAACAAGACAAGATTGCATGTCCCGCTCAAACGCCGTCCATCACGTCACGCTCCTGCACCCGTGTGATCAGCCAACCACCACATTTGGCAAACAAAAATCCTGGATATACAGAAAACATTGCAAGCATTGTATGGATATCGTTTCTCATGAGATTCGTCAAGGGAAATGCAGCCAGCGCGCCAAGGATCGTCACCGCCACCGCCTCCCGGCAGACAAACTTCAGCCCCTCGAGCATTCCACTACCTGGCGCTGTAGTTGGGCTTCTTCGCCATGTTGACCGCCGGCGGTGGTTCGTCGTCGAGTGGGTATGGTGGATAGGGTGGATATGCCAACGCCGGGGCAGAAGCCCGATGCGGGCCCGCCTGGTGCTCCGGGAGTGGTGTCTTGGGCGGCAACGGCGGCGGCCCTACCCGCAATGGCGGCGGTTGCATTAGAGAGTCGTCAAAGCGCCTGGGGTGGTCGTCTGGCCCCACAATCGCAATCATGTCGGTCCCTGCGACGATCCGGTACTGCGACGGCGTTGGGGCGTTGACCACCAGGCGGTCCGCGTCGTCAGCCGCAATCTCATTCCGAATAGGGCTGCTAAGTCCGCCGGGCTTAGCATGGCGGCCGGGCGGTGCTGGCGGCGGACCAGTCGGAGGCGCAGCGGGGAACGGCATCTCGTGGTTCAGCTTCGGGGACTGTCGTGGCGGCTCGCCCGAGCTCCTTGGCGACGGCGTGGTGGCACGCACGGGCAGCATGTCGTGGCCCGAATCGTAGGACTGTCGGTTCGGCGGAGTGCGGGGCAGGGGAAACGCGGGCATGTCTCCCGGCAGCTCCACCGCCAGGGGCAGTTCTATATCGGGAACCATCTGAGCCGCGTCCGGAGCTGCCAGGCTGAGCCGCTCCAACCTCTGCTTCGCGAAGTGGATCTTGGCCAGCTTTGCCGACGAGGACTGGACTATCTTCTGCTCGTCCTCCCTGGCGAGGTACCTCCTGGTGTTGGTGCTGATATCGGACAGCCGGCTCCACTCGTTCATGCCAAACTCGCCCACACCGACTTCGACGTTCAGCCGGTAGTAATTCTCGGCGTTGACGCCGCGCCGCGTCAAGTGGTCCCTCTTCATCATCTCGTGGATCTTCTCGCAGCCTTCAATCTTTGCGATCAACTTTCTCCTCGCATCGGCGAATTCACCCAGGAAGCCCTCGTACCACTGCGACGAGTTTGCGTCGCTGCCCCTCGGCCGCTTTCCAGTCCCGACGCTGACGAAGACGCCGACCTCGCGGCCCGGCCACTCATTCACCACGGCCTCGTCAAGGGCGGTCAGGGAGGGGTTGAAGTTGCCTGCGCCGTCGTCGTGAAACACAGACTGGCCGATCTGGATGGGCTTGAAGGCGAGACCGATGGCGCAAGTTGCCCGCCCAGCCTCCCAGATCGTACAGTCGAACTCGGGGGACGGCTCTCGCCTCGAGTCATAGGAGCGCAGCATGGCCGGCGAACCGCCTTTCGCGGTGCCCTTGTAGATGGCCGTCACAGCACTAGCAGGTTGAGTTAGTTTAGACCTCAGGGGCATGGGGTGGAGGGAGGTGAGGAAGGGGGCGCAACTCGGGACTTACGTCTTGGTTCGGTTTTCTCGCTCGTCATAGAGGCGAGCATCGGGGTTTCCCCAGCGGGAGAATACGGGCCTCGCGGCCTGGGCCTTGGGGCTCCGGGCGCTAAAACTCACAACGCTCGCGTTGCTAGAATGCCTCTTCGGGTACGCGGCGCTCGAACGCGAGACGGGACTCAACGGGTTCAGGCTGGCCGCCTCGGACCCATCGTTGCCCTCCTTCTCGTACACGGTGTGCTCCCTGACGCATTCCTTGATGGCCTCCTCCAGCTTGGTCGCCTTGAACAGGGTCGAGCGATACGGAATGCCAGCGATGGTCTTGTCGGTCTCAAACACCATGCGGGTCATGCGCACGTACAGCTCCTTGCACGTCTCGATATCGAGGCGCAACCGGCCCAGCATCAGAGCGATGAGGCCGCCGGTGCCGGTGCCGACGATGAGGTCGAAATGGTCGCATGGCTTGGGGATCTCGGATCGTCGCGGGGCGCGCCCTTCGATTTCGACAAAGGTCCTGTGCATGAGCTCCTGGAGAATCAGAAACATGGAGTAGCCGCGCACGCCTCCGCCATCTGGCGACGAGATTGGCGACGAGTCAGCAAGATCCAGCACCCGAGGCCACGCAGCCCTGCATGTGCATGGCAGGGGGAGAGGAGGACGTACCGAGAGAGAGGATGCGCAGAGGCGGCCCTTTGGTCGTGTCCTTGCGTGCGAGGCCGTTGGAATCCATGGGTGCCGAGCAAATCTGCGTCGTCGAAGAGCACGGCAGTCTCTTCACGGCGGCGGGCCTGGAAATTGGTGGATACGGAAGGCTGCGTTGAACTCGTGGGGCCGGGATGCTGCGATGATGTCGAGGGTTGGTCGCGGGGGAAGGGGCTTGGCAAGGCGGCAGGGCGGCAGGGTGTGGGTGGGGTGGCGG
>FTCU01001051.1_pt1 | contig 19003 bp, 13 predicted proteins | sample 1639521 | NCBI WGS metagenome assembly FTCU01 (sample SAMEA3914864, study PRJEB12502) | metagenome | biome: forest; material: soil | place: USA | collected 2012-03-12 | depth 0.3 m
ACCGCGGTCCCGCACTCGACATTCTAACGGTTCAGGAAAGGGTCTTCTCGGAGGATCTAGGGATCTCGACTCACGCCGCTCAACTCGCACCTCACCACGAACTTCACTTGCCAGTCCCGCCAAGCCCCTATCACCGCCCGCCAGCGCTTGGTCCGATATTGAGGCCGATCCGAGGTCGGTTCAGACAGATTCACTAAACGCTCTAGAGGACATTGCCCCTGAGATTGTCGTCTGGACCGAGGATATGGACACCATGATGGTGGACTCTCCCGAGCCGGTCGTCCCGCCGGCCGAGGAAGAAAAGATCACGTATGACCATATTCCTTTTCTTGTTTTCTTCCAACTACTCTTCTCCTCATATCGCGGCATGCCTCGACTCCTTGTCGCTCCCGTCTACCTCTCTCCTCCGCCCTCCATGCCGTGGCGCCCAGCTCATTTGTCATGGCGGGCATGCTGACCGCAGCTCAGAACGCCCGGCGCTCAGTCTCCGCCGTCGCCCCCACCACCACCCACAACGCTGCCGAACCCGATACAATATGGAACTCCCACAAAAGAGCCTTCGTCGTTATCCTCATTATCATCCCTATCCGACCAGTTCGACCTCTCATCCATCCCGCCCTCCGTGTCGAGCAAGGCTACTACCCCTGTTGACGTCGACAGCTCAAGGGAAGCCGCGGCGCCTGAAGTTGCTCCAGTGAGCCAAACTACCGACTCTCCGAGACGGAAATGGGACGTACGACCCAAAGTCTCCATCCCTCCCGACTTGCCTCTTTCGGAATATGCGATGCAGTCCGTCGCGGCCGCCGAAGCTTCGAGGCTCAACCCCTATTCGCTCCACCAGGAAGAGTACTTGATGCTTCGGGACCACATCAGCCATACCCAGGTGACGACCTACCTCAATATCAGAAACGGTATCCTGAGGTTATGGGTCAGGAATCCACAAATTCCCGTCACCCGCGAGGAGGCCGTCGGCTGTGCAAAAGACCCAAGGTGGTTTGACGTTGCGAGCGTGTCGTTTGACTGGCTCGTCCGTCGCGGTTACATCAACTTTGGATGTGTCCAACTGCGGTCATCCCGAAAACACTCAAAGCATAAAGAAACCTCTCAGGGCAGGCGAAAAACTGTCGTGGTTATCGGCGCGGGCATGTCCGGCCTCGGTTGTGCAAGGCAGCTCGAAGGGCTGTTCGTACAGTTCGCGAAGAAATTCCGCAGCATGGGCGAAGAGCCACCTCAGGTCATCGTCTTGGAGGGAAGGGACAGGGTAGGCGGGAGAGTCTACTCTCGGTCCTTCAAATCAAGACCGAAAGACATTCCCGCTCAATTTGAGGGAAAACGGTTCACCGCCGAGATGGGAGGCATGATCATCACCGGATTTGAACGGGGTAACCCCCTGAACATCCTGCTCAGAGGACAACTGGGCCTTGGCTACCACATCCTGCGGCCAGACACCACCCTTTACGATACCAACGGCAAACCGGTAGATCTGCATCGTGATCAACTCGTGGAAAACCTCTACAACGACTGCCTTGACCGAGTCAGCGAGTACAAATTCAAGCAGCCTACGTCCAAACTAATCGAAGGCAACAGAGATTTGATTGACGAGGGCAAGGACAGCTCGGCGGAAACACACAAGACAATACGACAAGCCGAAGAATCCGCGGCCGCACAGCCGTATGCCCCGCCCGTATCGGAGCAGAACATCGCGCCTCAGGTGAATCTCGTCCCGGTATCAACGGACCGAGCCACCGGAAAGATACACACAGAGCCGGGGACCCCGGGTGCCCTCAAGGCGGCGCGCAAAGCGAAGATGATAGGCTGGGCGTTGAAGCAGGGGGTCAGCGACGATGCGGACTTGGATATCGAGTCGGCGACGAAGGAGCCGGCCGCGACTCTGGGGAGCGTCACGGACAAGGTGATCGCGCAGTACCGAGACCTGCTGGACCTGACCGCCCAAGACTTCAGGCTGGTGAACTGGCACATCGCCAACTTGGAGTATAGCAATGCGACCAACTACCATCAGCTCAGTCTCCAGGGGTGGGACATCGACGCCGGGAACGAGTGGGAGGGCAGCCACTCCATGGTGGTTGGCGGTTATCAGAGTGTCCCTAGGGGCCTCATGCATTTGCCTACGCCCCTGGACGTGAGGCAAAAGTCTCCCGTCAGTAAGGTCGCCTACACGTCTGGCAGCCCGACGGACTCGGCGACAGCGACGGTGACGTGCGAGGATGGATCCACTGTAGAAGCCGACTACGTGGTCAGCACGATACCCCTGGGCGTTTTGAAGCATGGAAATGTGAGCTTTGAGCCGCCGTTACCGTCTTGGAAGTCGAACGCCATCGACCGTCTTGGATTCGGCGTCCTCAACAAGGTCATATTGGTGTACAAGGAGCCGTTCTGGGACGAGGATCGTGACATTTTTGGAGTGCTGAGGAACCCGACCAACCGCCACAGCTTGGACCAGAGGGACTATGCGTCTCAACGAGGACGCTTCTTCCAGTGGTTCAACGTCTCCAAAACCAGCGGCTTGCCCGTGCTCCTCGCTCTCATGGCCGGCGATGCCGGCTTCGATACCGAACAGACCTGCAACGACGACCTCGTCGCTGAGGCCACAACAATCCTCCGCAGCGTCTACGGGTCGCGAGTGCCCCACCCCATTGAGGCGGTTGTCACCCGCTGGGCATCGGACAAGTTCGCCCGCGGCAGTTACTCCTCGGCCGGCCCGGACATGGACGCAGACGACTACGACACCATGGCCCGCCCCGTCGGCAATCTCATCTTCGCCGGCGAGCACACCTGCGGCACCCACCCAGCCACCGTCCACGGCGCCTACCTCTCGGGCCTGCGCGCCGCCTCCGAGGTCCTCGACGCCATGCTCGGCCCCATCCCTGTTCCGGCGCCTCTCATCCTCCCCAAAGACTCCTCCCTCCTCAGCAACAAGCGCAAAGCCAGCTCTCTCCTCGAAAACACCACCTCCTCCACCACCAAAGACACCGCCCAATCCCGCCTCGAAGCCTACGAAACCGCCCTCTGGGACCACATCCTCTCCCAGCTCGGCCCGCGGCCGCCGCCCCCGGCCAAGCCCGCCACCAACGCCTACATCTTCTACTCCAAAGCGCACTACGAGGACGCGCGCACGCGCCTCGAAGCGGCCCGCCGGCCCGGCGGCAGGGGCGGCAAGCCCTCGGCCAACGAGGTGCGCGTCATGAGCGCCAAGATGTGGCGCGACGCGTCCGAGGAGCAGAGGAAGCCGTATGTCGAGACGGCGGAGGAGATGAAGCGCGGGTATGCCGCTGCGCTGGAGGGGTGGAGGGCCGCTGCGGGGGAGTGGGATCGCAGGGCTGGTGAGGCGAAGGTGGCGTATGAGAGTGAGAATCCGGTTCCCGGTGGGGAGGTTGGCGATACTGGCTTGGGGGAAGTGGGTGGTGGGAGGAGGAGTAAGGTCCGGGTGGAGAGTTATGCTGAGGTGGAGAGTGATGTTGAGATGGGAGATGGCGAAGAGGGGGGAGGGTGAAGAAGGGTATATATTATACACCTGTCGAGTTGGTTGTGTAATCGTCTGTGTGCTGTTGTTGGTGGTTGTGTGTGTTTCGTTACATGTATGTACATTCTGGTTTGTGGCGGCTGTTGGTCTGGGGGCTGTGAATACTGCCCGTTCACTCGATCAGGAGGGCGTAAGTAAGGAGGCGGATGCGGCATTGCTGTTGGTGAGATTCATGGGTTGGTGTTGGGTGTTTTCTCCTTCTTGAGGCTTGGTGAAAAACCTGCCGTTTGGAGGCAAGGCAAAGAAAGGCATCAGGTCGTGATCTGAGGGTCATGGATGATCCGGCGGTCGAGGAGGAACCACTCGAAACCATGTATCTGATGCAAATCATACCAAGCTATATATGTATGAATTCGATCGAACTTCCCACGATTGCGGTTCTAGAGGGTAAGCAGACCAAGAAGCATGAGCAGAATTTTGGTTACGGGCAAGAAACTTTGTATCGGAAGGCGTTGGTACACTGAGGGCCGGATGCCGGACGAAGTCTCTGCTGCTTGATATACAAAGGGAAAACCCCTATTCTCTCCTCTGCGTGGTCTCTTTTTACGAAGCTGGGAAAAAAGAAGACGAAACGCCTCGCACGCCGCGGCTGCCTCACACCGATTGCTGCTCGCTGCTCTCCACCCCGTCCCTCTCTGGTCTATGGGAATCGCGCGCTCTAACCCGATTACATGTCCGCCGAGGCGGTGGCACCAGTGATGATTTCAACCAGCTCGCCGGTAATGACGGCCTGGCGGGTGCGGTTGAACAGAATCTGGTACTTGCTGATCATCTCGCCGGCGTTCTTGGAGGCGTTCTGCGGGGATATTTGTCAGAAAACAAGGCGACGGGTACAAGGCGAAGACGGCCAAACTCACATCCATGGCGTTGCGGCGGGCGGAGATCTCGCAGGCGTGGCCCTCGGACAGAGCCCAGAAGAGGGAGTTGGCAAGGGAGTACTCGCGGAGGTTGGACAGCAGCTCGTCATCAACCTCGAAGGCGGCGAAGTTGGCTAGACGGGATGGTGAGCTGCGGGGTTCAGAAGCGGATAGCGAGAGCACAGAGTATACGCACGCGACGCGGCAATGGCCTCTTCGCTGAAGGCAGCAACCGTGGAGGGCTCGAAGGTCGTGGCGTTGACGAAGCTGTTGTAGAGGATCTCGATGCCCGAGTAGTCGCCGGGGAGCGAGACGATCTGGTCGGCGATGGCCTGGGCCTCGGCGAAGGTCGGGATGTCCTTGCCAACACCGGCGAAGTTGAGGACAATCTCCTTGGCGTTGGTGCGCTGCAGCTGCGACCTGCACTTCTCGCCGACGATGACGAGGTCGAAGTTGCTGTCCTCGAGCGAGCGGCGGCGGATGTAGCGCGACAGGCCGGAGTGGACACCGCCGCAGAGGCCCTTGTCGGAGCTGCAGACGACGATCAGGGTCTTCTTGCCCTCGCCCTCGAGCGGCTTGGTCTCGGCCGATTCGAACACCTCGTTGCTGGTCTGGCCGTACTTGCGCGAGTCGGTCATGGCGCGCTGGGCGCGTGTGAGCTTGGTCGAGGCAACGATCTTCATGGTGTTGGTGATCTTCTCGATGTTGCGAATCGACTTGAGGCGGCCCTCGATCTCACGAAGCGTGGCGAAGGTTGCGGTGGGAGCTGCCGCTCTGCGGGGTGGTCGTCGTCGGTTAGCGTGGGTTCCTCGTCTGTCTGCCTGTCCGTCTGTGTTGTGCGGGCACATCCCGATGCTCGCGGGGAGCTTCACAGCCCCTCGCGGCTCGTCGCGGGCCGCCGCAACCCTCCACACCGGTCCCATCCCATCCATTTCCATCGCCGTCGGGCGCTCAATTGCGGCGACGAGAGCACCCGAGAGCTCGATCGAGCTCCGAGGGGGAGGTGGTCACATACCGGGACGAGACGGCAGCACCGGCCCTCAGCGCCGGGCGGGCAGCTCTGGACAGCATGGCGAAATGGGATGCTGCAGAAAATCGACGAGACCGTGCTCTGCTGGCTGTGGCCCCGGTTGACCACGGTGGTGTGCTGGCGTCAGGTCAATTGATCGGGAATCGGGAAGTTGAGGTCAATTGCACGCAAGCCCCAGCCCGTAATTGGCGTGAGAGGTTTGCTGAGGTCGGCTCCACTGCGCTTCCGCTTCCACTTCGTGGCCCAGCAGCAGCCGGCGCCCATTCTCCCGGCAGCTGGCGATTGGCCGGCAACATAGTGACCAAGTGGGCCGCGGCCAGACGGGGGCTCGAGGGCGAGAAGCCACCGGCTGACTAAGAAATTTAGAAAGGTTCGCCCAGCCTGTCGCCTCCTGACAGCTGCGTGCCTGCCAGGTGCTCCCCGCTAAAAACAAGGCGCCCGACACCCCGTCTGAGCTCATCCAGCACCCGTCCAGCGCCTTGCTGCTGTCCCTGCCTCCCACCCTGCCGCCGCCCTGCCACCGCTGCACCACCCAAAACCTAGCCACGGCAGAGTGACAGTAAATTTACAGCCAATTACCGCGCGATACAGTAACTGACTGTCAGGCTTCGGGTCACTGCGAAAAGTGGAGCCCCAGATCCAATCTTTGACCTCGCTCACCATCGCCCCAACTTTTGTCCTCGCTCACTGAATCCCTTCTTTTCCGTTTCCCGCCGCCTGCCACCTTCCTTCCTTTCTTTTCTTTCTTTTTCACACCGCTCGCCTGCTCCACCGCCGCCCTGTTTCCTTGCAGACTCGGGTCCGGCGTTTTTCGCTCGGTTTTTCTCGCCTCGGCAGCGAACAATACCCGTCGACACGTTCACAGCCTCTCCGTCTCGAACTCGAACTCGAGTCGCTCCCCCAAATTTGCGGATCTGACGGCCTTCACTGCGCCGTCGCGTTGCGCCTCTCCGAACACCCACCACCCAACACGGTTTCGTCCGCAAACAATGGCTTTTGACAGCTCAGACGACGACGTTCCTCTGGCGAGAGCCAGTCACGGTAAGTCAAAATCCGACGCTTCTGGCGGTTTGCCCCCCTCGACTCGCGCGTGACACGCGGCTCTCGAATGTGGTGAGCCGGCACGGTCGACGTGGCACGTTTTGGTGCCGCACCTTCCTGCCCCCCCTCGCCGCCAGTGTCATCGTGGAGGATTTCCGAGTCGATTGCTAACTGGCATTCTCTCGCAGCATCTGCTCCAACCATCTCACCGTCCGCCGACCGCGAAATGGACAAGTCCGCCTCCAAAGCGCGTCCGGCACCCCCCGGTGTCTCAATTCGCAACGGCCCCGTCGGCAGCCGTATGGACGTCGATTCCACACCCAATGGCACGAGCAAGCGCAAGTCTCGGAGCTCCATTGGCCGGCCGGTCCAATACAAGGACGCATCAGACAGCGACGATGGCGCGCCCTTGGTAGGATTGACTGCGTGACTTCCGCAAACATCACAGACAATCGTGGGCTGACCATTGTAGGCTAAACGCCCAAAACCGAGCCACAAGAAGGTGGAATCCGACAGCGACGATGAGCCGATCGCGCGAAAGAACGGCACGAAACTGCCTCCTTCCATCAAGAACACGGCCACTCTCGAGTCATCCGATGACGACCAGCCCTTGGGGACCAAGTTTGCCCAGAGGAAGGCCAGCATCGAAAAGGCTGCCGTGAAGGAAGCCAAAGCCATTCGCGCCGACACCAAGGGCAAGAAGGCGACGCCCAAGAAGGCCATCAAAGACGAGTCCGACGATGAGCCTTTGGCCAAGCCCAAGAAACGCCAGTCAAACGGCGTGTCCTCGGCAAAGAAAGCCAATGGAGTCAAGCAAGAACCCGAGTCCGATTCCGACGCGCCCATCGCCAAGAAAGCAAAGAAAGCCGCTCCCACCCCGGCGAAGGGCAAAGCAGCTCCGGCGGCCAAGGGTGCCAAGGGCACCAAGGCTGTGAAGGCTGTGAAGGACGAGTCGAAAGAGAACAGCGAGGGCGAAGACGAGGAAGAATACCGGTGGTGGGATGCGCCGAAGAAGGAAGACGACTCGGTCAAGTGGACTACCCTTGAACACAGCGGCGTGCTCTTCCCGCCTCCCCATGAGCCGCTTCCCGAGAACGTCAAGCTGTACTACGATGGCCAGCCGGTTAATCTGCACATCGAGGCCGAAGAAGTGGCGACTTTCTTTGGCTCCATGCTCCACTCGACCCTCAACGTCGAGAACCCTGTCTTCCAAAAGAACTTCTTTCAGGATTTCAAGGAGATCCTGAAGAAGACCGGCGGTGCCAAGGACCAGAACGGCAAAGCCGTCGACATCAAGGACTTCAAGAAGCTCGGCTTCACCAACATCTTTGACCATTACAAAGCGCTCAGTGACGCCAAGAAGTCGCGTCCTGCGGCCGAAAAGAAGGCCGAGAAAGCCGAGAAGGACAAGGTCGAGGCTCCCTTCATGTTCTGCAAGTGGGATGGCCGCAAGGAGAAAGTCGGCAACTTCCGCGTCGAACCGCCCGGTCTCTTCCGGGGCCGTGGTGAGCACCCGAAGACCGGCACCGTCAAGAAGCGTGTCATGCCCGAGCAGGTCACCATCAATATCGGCAAGGGCGCCAAGGTCCCCGCACCGCCTGCGGGACACAAGTGGAAAGCTGTTCAGCATGACAACAAGGCGACCTGGCTGGCCATGTGGCAGGAGAACGTCAACGGCAATTACAAGTACGTGATGCTTGCAGCCAACAGCACCGTCAAGGGCCAGGCCGATTTCAAGAAATTTGAGAAGGCCCGCGAGCTGAAGAAGCACATCGCCCGCATCCGCGCCGACTACACCAGAGAACTTAAGAGCGAGGTGATGGCAGACCGGCAGCGCGCCACGGCCATGTACCTCATCGACAAGTTCGCACTGAGAGCCGGTAACGAAAAGGATACGGAGAATGAGGCCGAGACCGTGGGCTGCTGCTCGTTGAAGTACGAGCACGTCACCCTCCAGGAGCCCAACACCGTCATCTTCGATTTTCTGGGCAAAGACAGCATTAGGTTCTACAATGAATTCGTTGTCGACCGCCAGGTTTTCAAGAACTTGAAGATGTTCAAGAAGGCTCCTAAGGAAGATGGAGATGACATCTTTGACAGGCTGACGGTAAGTGCCTTTCTCAACATCAGCCGTAGGCCTTTTGGTTACTAACTATTGCACCTGCAGACCTCCCAACTCAACAAGCATCTCTCCAGCTACATGACTGGGCTTACGGCAAAGGTGTTCCGTACCTACAACGCTTCGTGGACCATGTCCCAGCTTCTGCAGAAGCTCAAGGTGGACGACAGGGCCATGCCTGAGAAGATCAAACTCTACAACGACTGCAACCGCGAGGTCGCCATTCTCTGCAACCACAAGCGGACTGTCGGCGCCGGGCATGAGGCGCAGATGGAGAAGCTCGGGGACCGCCTCAAGGGTCTGAAGTACCAGAAGTGGCGTACCAAGATGATGATGCTTGACGTGGACCCCAAGCTGAAGAAGAAGAAGGGCGCCGAGTACTTTCAGCTTGACCCGGAGCTGGACGAAGCCTGGATCGAAAAGCACCAGGAGTTCCTCGTCGCAGAGCTGAAGGCCAAGATTGAGAAGAAGATCGAGAAGGACAACGAGAAGCTTGCTGTCGAGAAGAAGAAGGTACCGGCCGACGAGGTTAAGGAGCGACTGAAGGCCGTGAAGGAGCTGGAGGCCAAGTTCAAGAAAGAGAACAAGACGAAAAAGGTCGAGGCTGAGACCAGAACCCCCACGGTTGAGAAGTTGACGGCTGCCGTTGAGAAGCTGGATGAGCGCATCGGCACTCTCGAGATGCAGTCTGCGGATCGCGAGGGCAACAAGGAGGTTGCCCTTGGCACGTCCAAGATCGTAAGTCCCTGTTGGCTCACGCCGCGCATATTGGGGGCTCCAGGCTAACATTGATTCTTAGAACTACATCGACCCCCGCCTCACCGTCGTCTTCTCCAACAAGTTCAAGGTCCCGATTGAGAAGTTCTTCTCCAAGACGCTCCGCGACAAGTTCAACTGGGCCATCCAGTCAGTCGGCGATGACGACACGTGGGAGTTCTGAGCAAAGTTGTTGGCGTTGTATGCATTGCATTTGCTCTACACATCATCCAGCCAGTTTTTGCAAGCGGCCGCGGCATTCTCAAGCAGCATGGAGCGAGATTATGGAGGCGCGCTTGGTTTTGGTCTTGCATCCGCGAGTGAGGGGCTTCTGATCGACAGATTGGGAGGCACTTGAGGGAGGAGTTCACAGCGGCGGCGTCTGACAGATGGGAAAAGTATGCTCTCGATTTACTCAGACGAGAGCAGCCCGGTCTCCCAGGACAGCAGCAATCTGAGGCAATCATATGCTTCTGCAAGTTTGGGATGGCCACTTACGGCGGCTCACCTTACGAGACTTGGGAGCGAAGATTTGCTGAACCTGGGGCCAAAAACATTAGAAAGGCATTTATGATAGAGAGCGATGAGTTTGAGCACGAGCAATAAATCGCTTTCACATCTGGTTCACATCTGGCCACAATTGCTTCTTGGTGATGTGTGAGTGCTGTCCACCATCATTACATTCATTCCACATGAGTGGGATCATCTCTACTCCCCCTTATTATCTAATGTCTAGACCAAGTCGTAAATGCTCTAAAAACGCCGTCATATGCCTGCTAAATCCAAATCATCCTTCCCAAATGCAGTGTGCCAAAAAAATGGCCAACAAAAGATCCAAAAACAACATGCTCAAAGCAAAACCAAGCCAACACCGGTGGCAAGCAGACCGCCCAAGACAGAGCCAGCAAGCCCCCTTCCCGCTCTTGCGGCACCGTTCACGCCCGGCGCAGCAGTCGCGACTCCGACACGGCCGCTGCTGCTGGGTGCCGCCGTCCCCGATGACGGGGCGACTGCTGTCGTGAGGGTGGTTTCACTGCCACCAGAGCCCGGTGAGGGTGATGCCGATGAAGAGGGTGCTCCAGAGGAGGATTGGTTGAGGGGTGTCTGTCAGGGATTAGCTTCTTGGTTTTGGGTTAAGCTGGGGAATTGGGTGCGGCAAACATACGTACAGTGCTGGAGCCAATGGGCACGATCTTGCCCGAGGAGGTGATGGTCCACCCGTCGGGGATCGGGCCGTTGGTGCTGCGGGAGGAGGACGCCGTGGTGCTGCTGCCGCCGATAATGCCGCCGGCGGGGATGGTCGGGGAGAGGGAGCCCGTTGCGGCGGCCGCGCTCGCGGTGACGGTGACGGCGGCGGCGTTGCCGATGTTGCCGTTGATTTTGCCCGTGTCGGATTTGATAGACTGCCAGCTGCCCGAGGTGTCGCCGTAGGTGTACTTCTTGCCAGTGGAGTAGTCGGTGACGACCGCGGAGCGGACCACCATGGAGAAGGGGCCCTTGGAGTAGTCTGTCGGCCCCCGGGCCCACTCGATGGTGCCTTGGGGGTTAGAGGAGTCGCCGCCGGACCAGGCGCCGAACTTGACCTGCATCGGGGTCTGCGGGTACTGGCCGGCGGCGTCGGCGTAGGTGAGAGTGCGGACGACGGTGCCGCCGACGTACCAGACGATGCGGTCCGAGGTCCAGTCGATGGTGTAGGTGGTGAACTGGGCCTGGTTGTTGGGGGCCGGGTTGAACTGGCCGCGGTTGTAGGTGGTGGTCTGCCCCTTGCTGAAGTAGTTGGTCTGAACCTCGGTGCTGTCGGCGCCCAGCCACTCCATGTCGATCTCGTCGAGCGCGTCGGAGAGGAGCACGAGGGAGCTGACGATTCCGGCTCCCGGGGCGGACTTCATGGTCACCTCTACGCGGCCGAACATGATGTAGAAGACGCTGGTCAGCTGCGGGGCGTCGCCTCCGCGGGCGACGGTGAAGGAGGCACCGTCCTTGCCATACGTTGGCGTTCCGCTGGCGGTGAATGAGTTGACGGCGCCCTTGGTAAAGTCGACATTTATTGTCATGCCCAGTGCTGTGTCGGCCGGACAGCTTGCTTGAGAGGTGTTAGTTGCCGGGCATCTTCGAGATGTTGAAGATGAGGCGGTGTAACTCACATCCATATAATGGGTTACATGACGACCAGGTCTGTGCCAATGCCGTACTGCTGAGCAACGCCGCCGCCGTCGCGGCCGCTGTCCTCCATCCTCGAGCGAACAGCATGGTGGGTATCTTACAACGAGTGTTTTCAGGCTTCTTCAAGATGAAATGGGAAATGTGTGAACCCGGGAAGAGGAGATCTCCAGTGACTGGGTGGAGTGACAGGCCTGCATGCATAAGGTACAAAGGGAGCAACGGGACACAGGGGACTCTGCAGCTCAGGGAAGGGCTTTAAGGATCCAAGACATTGAATTCTGCGCCATCACCAACCTCCCGGAAAATCGACGTTCGTCATCCAGCATGTGGAGATCTGGCGCCGGGAATCTGGGCCAGAGGCGTGGCAGGGGTTGGCTCCTGAAGGCCAGACGCAAACGGGGGATGTTGACGAATGGTGAAGACGCCTCGCTTCTTCGAATCCGTTTGGGGGAGGTTGGGAATTGTTAGGGGGCCACAAGCGAGACGCCAGCGCCGCAGCCGGTGGCTGGAAGTCTTGGCGCGCGTGTTTGCAGCGGCCCCACTTCTCGGTGTGCAGGACGCAGGCTGCGAGTCTCCACCTTCTCCATGGACCCTTCATTCTCCACTCGTCACTCCCACACCAGAGCAACAACGATCACCACAAGGCAGTCTGACGCTGAATCCGCCCTGTTTTTCAACCTGCTGATCAGACGTTTTTTGTTGGATTACATCAAGCAAGTACCTAACGTCACCTGGTTCTTCTCAGACCCAAAAGACAAGTCGACGGATGCGTGGGAGCCTGACCGTGGCCCAGCATCCCAACAGTCTTCAGGTGAAGGCGCGAGGCTCAACAGGCAACCACGCCATTTTCTCCACATTGGCCACATAATCTCGAGTTTAACGCCTTCGGTAAAATTGACGTTGCTATTTGTATGGTCTGTATGTACAGATTACAGAAGTGCAGAATACACAAGACGAACGTGCCCGAGACATCATCTCGGATTCCGGTCCAGCCACAGCACGGCATCCGACCTCTCAGCGGAGCACTCGTTCATCATCTCTTTGGGTCAGAATTTGGTAGCTCTCTTTCGGGGGAGAGTAAGTTGAGGCGTCAGTGAACGACTTGACTAAAATATTCTGTATAGGCCCAATCTCGGTATGGTAAAAACGGTGTCGGGCCCAACACCGTTCGAGCACTGGAAAGTCGAAAAGTTCGTGTCGTCATATGGAAGGTTTCTGTCCCGTTCGTTCCCTCAAAAGTGATAAAAATAACGTAAGCCGGTCTTCGCCGACACAATCTGGCCGTTCGAACTGATCCTCCGCGTCCAAAACAAACATTCAACCCAACAGCCGAGCCTTCTCCTCGTCTCCCTGGACAGCGCCGACATCTGGCATCAACCGTCGGTACACGCAGTGCCCCGAGATGCTGATAGCCATCGCTGCGCACGTGGCCCAGGGAAGATACCCCAGGAGGATCAGGTGGGCGTGTGCCCGGAGCCCGTACCCGACGGCGACAGCAGCGCCGAGGAGCAGAAAGTAGATGACAAACTGGAACGGATCCTGGCTTTGTCTTCGGTGTGTAAACGACGACACACAGCAACCGAATATGACACATGAGAAGAGCATGAGGCCGGGAGATGGGCGGAAGCTAAAGTCGCTGCCGAGCTCCTCGCCGCCGTGATGCTCAGGTCCCTGCGCAACCGCCAGTCAGCTGGGAAATCACCCACAACTCGACTTGGGTCGTGGGGAACTGACACCTCCATGTCCCGGTGGTAGTTCGTTCTGGACGGTGTAGACCCAGGTCACCACGCTGCAGAGGGAGCAGACGGCGATCTCGGCCGTCTCGGATACCCGACACCAAAACCCGGGTTTTGAGGAAGCTAACACGGGATGTTGATGCAGACAGCATGGCCTCGGTGGCATTGGTTCGGTAGCTGTGTGTCGTCTTGACGGGGTTGGTGGGGTTGACGTTGACGGCCGGAGTCTTCCTGTCTGTCCCGGAGTGCAAGGGCGAGCTCTGCCAACTCAGACAAGAAGTGATAATTCTCGACCACGATATATATACCCAAACTGTCATGAAAGTCACCGGCCGACTTCAGACCTCACCGAAACCACTCCTCGCTTTCTCGCCTGTCCTGTCAAACAAATCGGGCGCCTGCATATTCCCTCCTCGGGGCGCAAAATTGAATGCAACCTGCCAAATTCAGACAGCAACACGCAACACGGGTAAACCGGGCGGACAAGGCTTGCGTCTCCCACCACTCATGCGTCGGCGCCCAAGGCAAACTGATTGGGCTGAGACTGACTGCCTCGTCGCCCGCAGGGCTGACAGCACTCACCGAGCATTTGACCAATCCCAAGACTTCTTGGGTCTTGGGCTGCATCCAAGGCGAACCATTTGCGAACCGTGGGGTCCATTTACACGTCTCCCGCCCTCTCAGGAGGAGGGGGTCAGGAAGAACTGCCCCCTCTGCTTCCAGATCTTCCTGCGTGAGCACAGCCCCATGGTTACGAGGACTCTGGGGTCTGCCCTCCCACCAGGGAGACAGGCGAACCCTTATTACCGACGCGGTTCCCCCCGCATTTGCAGGTTCGCCTGGTCTGCAAGTCAAGCGTGGCAGTGTTGGCCTGCAGAGCATCCTCGGCCACCACGCTCCCGACTGGTGGCCACTTATTGCCTGGTTTTTTTACATACATAGTAGAGAGCTCAAGCGATATCTCCCTTTCTCTTCAACTCTGCACTTCGAAATCGCCCTTCGACGTTACCCATTCGACGACACATATCGACAACGCCTGGTGCCTCTGAACTAGCGCGGCTACCCGAATGCCGTGCTTGCTTCTTCATTGAGCAGCATCCCGCACCCGGCCGTCAGATCTGTTAATTACCCACGGTCACTTGCAGGAGGTTGCCTTCTCTCTTTTTCAAACCACTTTTTCACAATGGTTCGCTCAGCCGCGTCCGATGGGCAGCGCCCGCCTTGGACACAGGGCCTCCGCCATGTCATGAAGGTCATTGCCTGCGGCAGTATGAGCGGCACCGCCATTCTTTTCCCATTAGCCAACGTGGAAGGGATGTGGTTTCGAGCAGCGTAAGACGAGCCACCAGTTTGCTTGGGAGGGAGCTAACTGGAGTAGCACGCTCTCGATCTTCGTCCTCAGCGGCCTCGTGTTTCACGCACTCTACCTCGATCCGTTTGTCCGGTATGTCGACACCGGGGCACTGCAGGCGGTGCTGCCCTGTTGGGTGTAGGCGTTTGCTGACCGTGTCCAGCTTTGGCCCATTCACCGCCGCCGCCGGCCTCGTGCTTCTCTTCTTCGTCGTCCTCGCCGCTCCGCCTCCGAGGCAAGACTTCATACCGTGGTTGCCTCTCTTCATAGCTTCAGTGAGCCTTACAACGGTTGTCATCTACCGGATTTCGCAGCAGATGGGCCCTCGCCCCCTCTCCGTTGCGGCCGAGGATGACTTCTCGGGGGTGTCGGTTGACGCCGGCGGGGGGCCGTCCTTCAGGAGCCTCTCTACTCAGCGAGGGCCCCCCTCTGAATCCTACCGAAACCAATCTCATTTCTTTGCACGGCACGGGCCGTCGTCCAGGACGTCCTATCGGACGGACACTGATACCAGTGGCATCTCGCTCGCTGGCGTTGCTGGGCAAGTCCAGCCGCAATGGGACCCGCTGACGCGGAGCTACTTTTCTCCTGCGGTCTTGCCGAACCAGACTTCTCCGGACGAGCCACAGACCTTGAATGGAAGCCCGGAGGGCCAGAGCAGCCAAGCTCAGGACATGAGCCCGGATGAGGAGCCCGAAACGGACCCGGAAACGGACCCGGAAAGGAACTTGCCCATGGACTCAGACTCGGACTCGGAACACGAGACGGTGGAATCCAGCCAGCCCTTACTTGGCTCTCACTAAGTGCACATCACTTGCACAATACTTGCCATTGCTTGACAGAAGAGGCGCTGCTTCTTCGACATGAGAAGGTTTTGTCGACACGCCAAGCGGCCATCTCCTGCAGCATCCTGTCGCCCATCATTGGCGAAATACCCAAGCCCTGTCAACGGCAGGGCCGACTCCATACGATCCCGACATACACTCACCGGATTGATGCTATCACAAAAAACTTGTGTGTGCATCACTTCTGCCCGACATAGGGTGGATTTCATTAGAGAGGTGCCCGACATCTCATGCTTAATACGTTGAACTCTCGACGCCGGTCACCCCCTTACGCCTCATAGGCGATCCCAACATCCTCCCATTTTTCCACGTTCACGACACTTTTCTATTTATCCCAGGAGGACGTTTGACTTTTACACCGCATCAAGCCAGCGAGATGGCTTCATCCTCACGGATTCTCACTTCCCGGATTCTCACTGCGTTCCCGAGGTGGTTGGTCGACAACGGTTTTTATAAGGCGGGTGGTAGCTGTGATTTCAGGAGGCTTTTTCGTCGATTGTACAGCATGGCATCGCGTGGCTACCGGCGCACAGGGCCGGCCAGACAAAGAGTTTTGAGGGATGTTTCCCAACCGTCGTGGCTTCATCGGGCCGGGACACTACATTCGTGGGGCAGAAAAGGGCGAAGCTGGGGGAGAGGTGTGTTAGAGCCCAGGGAGGACGACACGGGTGGAACGACGACATGTACTTAGACGACACGACAAACACACCCGTACGATACTTGCGGATGTTGACGTTAATGAGAGACCCTGGGGCGTGCGAGCGACACCGCCCTCTACCCCTGCCGAGCTCTGTTCCCCTGTCTTTCCTGTGTCTTGTGTGTCTCTCATGTGGAGCTTGACTATCAGCTCGCCTCAACCGGAAAGCAGTCCGATCTGCTCATTACGTACACGGCGAAGAGCGGTGGACACTTACAGTGGTCACACGGGCGCCGTGCACAGTAAGGCTCACGCTTGGTGGCCCAGGGGGGCTACTTACGGCTACCCTCGGGCCCGCCGACACCCGCCGTGGGTCCGGACTCCGAACCGACTTACACGAGTTCCGGTGCATTTCCTCATCCTTTGTTCTCTTGACTCGTTCAGTTCTGGTAGGCTTCATATCCAAATCTCGGCATCAATTGCTCTTGTTAGAGAATCATCTTTCAATTTTTTCATCACATTGACGTAGTTGACGCCAAGTTCAACCCCGATCCACACAACCAATCCCGTTCCGCGCCCGGCCGAGATGCAGACCATCCGGCACGGCCCCGTCCGGGGTATCCCGCCGTCACCTTCCGGCCCGCTTCACACCGGCGTCAGGAGCCCCCGGGGCTGCACCACCAAGCGCGCTCCGGACCTGATTTCTTCCCAGTCTCACTCCAAAGCCCCGGACTATCCCGAGGCCCAGTCGCTGCCCACGGCCGTCAAGCTTCCCGAGGCGCTCCCCGACGCCGAACCGGTGCCGCCCATGACTCTCCACAAGCGCGTCACCATCGCCGATATCAAGGAGAGACGTGCCAAAGCCGGGCGGCTGGTGGCACCGACGGCGGCGTACAGCGATGCCAACATGTTCAAGGCACCGGTGTGTAAACCCTAACCCTTTCCATACATTCGCTACCCCTTACCCCTATTCCACACCACAACACTCCTCGAATACTATCCAGAGCCATCAATCACTAACACGGTTCCACTCAGACCACAGGAAAGCCCAAAGCCAGACGCTGGGACCGTATGACCCCCTGTCTCCTTTCCACCCCTCTCTCCCTCACAGCCCACCCAACTAACCTCCCAACCAGACCACCTCACGCACGAATCCCTCCTCCGCCGCCCCTGCTCCCTCAAACAAGCCGCCAAACACCTCAAAACCCCCGGCCTTATCTCCCTCGGCGGCGGCCTGCCCTGCCCAGAATACTTCCCCGTCTCCTCCCTGACCCTACAGATCCCCACCCCGCCCAACTTCTCCGAACAAACAACCCTCTCCCCCTCCGGCATCGACGACAACTCCACCACAATCACCAAATATGCCACCCTCCTGCCCCCCTCAGACCCCGCCTCCTCCGAATACGACCTCTCCATAGCACTCAACTACTCTCAGGCCAGCGGCTCGGCGCAGATGACGCGCTTCGTGGTCGAGCACACGGAGCTCCTCGGCGCGCCGCCCTACGCGGACTGGGGCGTGGCGCTGACCATCGGGAGCACGGGGGCGCTGGAGCAGGTGCTGCGCATGCTGTGCGACGGCGTGGGCCGCGGGGACGTGCTGCTGACGGAGGAGTTTTCGTTCTCGACGGCGCTGGAGACGGCGGCGCCGCTTGGGGTGCGGGTGGTGGGTGTGCCGATGGACGGGGAGGGGTTGCTGCCTGAGGCGATGGATGCTATTTTGAGTGGGTGGGAGGAGGGGAGGAGGAAGCCGCATGTGTTGTATACGGTGCCGTCGGGGCAGAATCCGACGGGGGCGACGCAGAGTGTGGAGAGGAGACGGGCGGTGTATGAGGTGGCGAGACGGCATGATGTGTTTATTGTGGAGGATGAGCCGTATTATTACCTGCAGATGCAGGCGCCGGGGACGGAGGCGCCCGGAAGCGTGGAGGAGTTTTTGGAGGGGTTGATTCCGACGTATTTGAGCATGGATGTGGATGGCAGGGTGTTGAGGATGGATTCTTTTTCCAAGGTGGTCGTGCCTGGGTCGAGGATGGGGTGGATCACGGCGTCGGAACAGATTGTCGAGCGGTTTATACGCCATGCTGAGGTGGCGAACCAGGGACCGAGCGGGTTCTCGCAAGTAATTCTGCACAAGCTGCTGGATGAGCGCTGGGGGCATGAGGGGTACCTGCGGTGGTTGATGAACCTGCGCATGGAGTACACCAAGCGGCGGGATGTCATGGTGGTGGCTTGTGAGAGTCACTTGCCCAAGGAAGTGGTGAGCTGGAGACCGCCGCAAGCTGGCATGTTTGTGAGTTCTTATTCCTCACGCCGTGAGATCCCCTGGAGAGGATGCGCTGACACAGACGATAGCAATGGCTCAAGGTTAACTACGAAGTACATCCTGACGCGGCGACCAAGACTATCCTCGAGATCGAGGAGGAGATCTTCGACAGGTGTATCGCAAAGGGGGTCCTCGTTGCTCGCGGGTCCTGGTTCCGTGCCGAGCACGACACGCCCCCGTCCGGCCTGTACTTCCGGACCACTTTTGCCGCGGCCACACCGGAGAACATGACCGAAGCCATTAGGCGGCTTGGAGAGGCCATTAGGGAGAGTTACCAGATGTGACTGTGGCGATGAGAAACTGTAGCCAAACTAGTATTTATTAGAGAGATTCCGTCTTTGGGAAAAACAAAAAATGGATGTGCTCTCCTGGCGCAATCAATGTCTTGGAAATGGTAGCCGTAATGTTTTAAGATCCAAAAGTCAAAAAGCTCGCCGACCAACCCTACTCGCCGGTCGAGTAAGGGTAGTCGGGTACGAAAACTCCCTCGTAGGGAATTTTACTGCGCTGGTGGGGAGTCGAACCCGCGACCATTTCGGTTGTTGTTCCACCCGTTGACCCCCTCCCAAAGCCGCTTGACCACTCGAGTGGTCCGTTGATTGGG
>FTCU01000251.1_pt1 | contig 18969 bp, 14 predicted proteins | sample 1639521 | NCBI WGS metagenome assembly FTCU01 (sample SAMEA3914864, study PRJEB12502) | metagenome | biome: forest; material: soil | place: USA | collected 2012-03-12 | depth 0.3 m
ACCCCGGACTGCCGCTAGTCGTCGGCCTGCTGCCCCCAGCCAACTCCGTCATGCTCTCCGACGACTCCAGCGTCTTGGCATCGCTCCCCCTACTACCACCCCCTCCCATCAACTGATGAAACGGCGATCTCTGCACCGCACGCTGGTGTTGCAGCGGCAGCTCCTGCCTCGCACCACCTCCCTTACCATGCTCCCTCCGCTTCCGCCAGCACCACAGCCCCTTGACATCCTCGCCCAGCATGCGCACGGCGCCCCACGACGTGACGAAGTAGATGACCGAGTTCCAGAACCCCTGGAGCGGCAGCACGAAGGAGGACATGTATTCGAGCGGGGTCGAGACCTGGCCCGCGTGCACGACGCTGTACACGCGGTTGGCGCTCGACGGGATCCAGGTGACGAGCATGGCGGTGAAGAAGAGCAGGGCGCACTTGGTGTAGGACCAGGTGGCGTTGTTGGCCTCGTAGGCGGCGCGGCGGCGGAGGCGGTTGGGGTTGCCGCCGCCGCCGGACGAGGCGAGGGTTGCGCTGTTGCCGGTGATGGTGGGGGCGGGTTTGTTGGAGGCGATGCGGGTGAGTTTGTTGGGGGGCCGGTTGTTGTTGTTGTTGTTGTCGGCAGGGGCGGTGAAGGTGCTGGTGCTGCCGCCGGGGAGGACGGCGGCGGTGGTGGCTTGGGAGTCGGCGGTCAGGGCGCCGTGGAGCGGGGCGGCGTCGTCGCTGTTCGAGGAGCCGCGGCGGCGGTTGGATGAGATGGTGACCGAGTAGGCGGCGTTGGGCGGCCTTTGGGGCGCCGTGGAGGCCTGCGACCGGCGGCGTTCGCCGAGCGGCGCCAGGTCGATGGGGCCGTGCTTGCCGATGACCTCCGAGGTGACCGACACCTCGGTCGTCTTGGTCGAGCTGAAGAGGTCCTCGCCCGGGTGGAGCGGGTCCGGGTCGTGGCGGCTGGTGCTGAAGTCTCGCAGTTGCTTGTGCTTCTTGTAGATTTCGCGGCCGGCGCGGATGTAGATGAAGAAGGCGATGAGAATCGCGATCCTGTTATGCGGGGAATCGTTAGTTGGGCAATCCTCTTTCAAGGATGTGATGGGGGCGGCAGGGCTTACCAAACAGGCCCGTAGAAGATGGCAATACGGTAAATGTCCCAGGCGGGCGCGATCCAGCACCACAGCGTCGCGTTGCCGTACATGCGCCCCTTCTCTGGCGTCGAGATGAAGAGCAAGACGAGAGCGACGATGAAGGGGACGCCATAGCAAAGCACGAGATAGGGTATCTCCATCCTCCGCAGCTGCCGCGCGTCAAACTTGAAGTAGAAGGTGAGATAGACATTCACGGCCATGGACAGTGTCCAGAAGGCATCGGCGGGCATAAACCTGGCAGTGACCTTGTCAGTTGATGCGAAACTAATTTCTTTGAAAGGGGCATACCATTGGATGAGAAAGGCCTGGAACTGGCAGCCGGGCGAGTTGACGTTGTTGACAAAGGACCGGGCCATCAGCGTGGCCACATTTGTCATCAGGTTGCCGAACGATGCGTAGAAGACCAGCCGGTTGATGGGCTTGTGGAAGGCCTTGGAGACGGAAAAGGTGGTGATGACCAGCACGGATCCTACGAGCGAGAAGCCCGAGCACGCGCGTTCGAGGATGCTAAAGACATCCAGCTGCGAGACCTGGAGGTTCGAGTTTGGCACGTCCATGTTTGCGTTGGGGGTGTCGAGAATGGGATATCTCCTTGGGTTGTGGTATCAGAGGACCCGCCCCCTATTGTTGCGGCCCCGAAGGGCGCCTCGAGCAGACGTCGACCGTCAGGGTCGGTGGTTGGAGGGGCGAGGCTGGATTTACATGAGAGCAGATCTGGCGGGTGGCGCTGGCAGCGACGGTGAGAGTCCGCGGTGATCTGTGATCTTCTTTCCTGGAGCGTCGACAGCGTAGCGTGAGCAGCACCGGCGGCTGACTGGTGGTGGTTCCAACACTCCGGTAGCGGTCGAGGTGGTAAGCGGGACCTTGGCCCGGTGTTGGCGGCGGGGAGGGCGGAGTCAAGTACTTGTACTCGGGCCCGGCGGGAGGAGAAGCAAACGCCAGCAGAGGCCAGCAAAGGCCGGGTGCAGCCCAGACGATGAGAGATACTCGAGAGCAAGGCCCAGGCCGGGGTGTTGGAGCGTCATCCTTCCCCATGCACGGCCAGCATCCAGGGATCCGGGATCCTGCTTCTGAAATGGGACAAAACCGGCAGGCGTTCGAGAGATCTTCTGCATCTCATGCGGGACCAACTGCCAACGGCGCCCCTTGGGCGACTGAGAGACCCCCTGCAGGTCCCCGGAGAGAGCTCACACTAACCAGAGAGGGAGTGGGTGTCCGTTTTGCCCCAGGCCGGCCAGCCAGCATCGGGGAGGCACAGCGGGACATACGCAGTATTACTGGGTACTCTCAGTCTGGCAAAATGCGACCCAGGAACGCGGCCGGCAGACTGCGCAACGGAAGCTGCTCAAGCTGCTGCACGAGAGACAGGGCCGTGATTGGCTGTGCGAGGTGCAACGGGAGAGTGGCAAAAACTAGCCAGGGGCCAATCTGTGACTTTTTCTGATGGGGAAGCTGGCAGATCAGGCCGGGAAAGCGAGTCGAGTGTGGGTGGTCACTGGGGAAGTTGGTGACCTGACCGATGCCGGCTTGTGTCTCCGTCCAGTCCACAGTCCTTTTCCAGCGCACGGAATATCCGTATCTCTTGTCTCGACCTCTCTCTTCTCCGCCCTCCCTCGGCCATCCCAGCGACTCCAAAGCTGCTCTCCAGCGGCGCCCCGGGAGCCAGGCGGCAAAAGTGACGGAAGTGGCAGATGCGCCATAGAGGCATCGGGACCTGGACCTGGAGCCCTCCCGCATCCTCTCCGACGCTCCCATCTTGCTCCGTCCGGATCCCCATTTTCTCCAAAGATCTGACGGCCGGGGGTCCCTGTGGAAATCGCCGACCCCTGCCAACGTTTCGGCCAAACGTTATGGTCAGATGCGAGTCAGGCCCCGCAGGCGCCGTGCCCCGCCCTCGTGAGACCCCTGCGAGGTCGCATTTTGACGGTGATGGAGGGTGGCATTTGTTGCGCGGAGGGGTCGCAACCATACCACACCGCCGCCTGGCCCCAAACACAAAAAAAGGATCAGAGACATGTGAGTGCGGGACTCGGCCGAGCTGGAGAGACGCAGGACAGGAGATGCGGATTCCGAGAGGAAGATCGAAATATAGGCGGTGCTTCATGTTGTCCATTCGGGGCAGACGGGAGACGGCTGCTTGGCGTGCTTTCGAGCTTTCGTGCTTTCCGCGTGTTTTGAGATGGCGGCTGTTTCGCCGTTCAACATTATCCTCTCTCGCAGCTCCAACTTTCCCGCTTCCCGCGCCTGCTTCTGTTCCTGCATCCAACATCCCGCCCGTGTCCCGCCGCATCGAGCAGCCCGCGCAACCCGCGACGTCATGCCGCTGCCGTGACACGGATTTACACGGACTCGCCGGCGTCGCGGTCGCCGCCAGCGCTGGCGAGGCCGGGCATCGAAGATCAGGGGCGCACACGGGGTGCACTTGGTGCATCGGCATCTCCAGGAGCGTGCCACACGGGGGCCGCATCCTGTCGAGCTGTGCGCTGCTGGGAACATTGCACCGTTGGAACATTTCGACCGCTGTGTTTTGACAGGAAACGTTTTTCTCGGTATGCGGCCGAGAAGCCCCATGCACAATCCATGGCTTTCGTCCCCGGCCCCACGTGGAGACCCCAGTTCGCCAGAGATCCGTTTCTTGGTTACCGTTTCCCCCGCCCAACAACCAAGCCGTGATGGGGAGTGGAAAGCCGATCAACCTTGAGAATTACTCAACATTCCCATATCCATTATTATGACCATTGCCCGTCAGTGCACCGCGCACAGACCGAAACAATCCATCCGAATGCTCGTCGCCATTTCCCGTCGCCACTGGCATTTGGCTGCCCTTGGCACCCATGACCTTGCACTGACGGCGTCTTCCGTGAAGATGCACAAGAGAAGACAGCCTCTATCGCATATCGCACATCGCACACAGACAGCCTTCCTTGCAACAACGGCAAATACGACGGCAATAACAACAGCCGGAGGCTGTGTTGCCCATTGGACTGAAGCTTCTTTTTTTTTAGTCCAAGATCTCGGCGTCACCGTTCCAGGTACTGCACTGAGATCTCGAGATCTTGGCGTCACTGGCCATCGCCCCGGCACAAAAACGCCAGGTGACGTCTAGCGCTATCTCGTGTGGCAAATGGGCCAGTGTCCATAGGGAATATCGCGCCTGGTTTGGAGTAGCCCCAGCCGATCTTTGCCGGACTGCGGTAGCACCAACCCCATAGCCTTCAGCTTTGTCCGTGGGCTCGTCGCCGAAGTGTCGGCCGATCATCCCGAAACCGCAAACCGACTTGGCGAATCAACCGAGGCGCCGGGCATCGGCCCTTGACGACACAGCGCCGCCCCCGACCCCCTGAACCCGGACGCCGGACGCCATCCTGTCGGTAGCGAAAAGCGCCCCCCCTTTTCCCCTCTGGAGATGGCACGGAAAATTAAGGCGACGCCAAACGAACATCACTGCCGCCTTCAGCCCAGCCTTACAACGCTGCAGTCTCAGCTATCGGCCCTGAGTGGGCCAAACCAGCGAAGCTTTGCCGTACAGGGGCGCGAACCCCCGCACCCAACGCCGATTGTTGGTGACTCGGCCTATGCGCGACGGCATCATTGGCCAACACCTCAAATTCATGAAATTGACATCTGGACAGCTGATGCCTTGGACTGGTCCACCTTGGACTCAATCAATCAGCTAAAGGTAAGCTTTCAACCTCAGCGGGTCCAAAAGTGACTAAGAGCGGCCTCGACTCCCTCGTCCCGAGTCCCATGCAGGGCACTCCCGGCCTGAGATCTCGACTTCATGCCTCCTCAACGTTTAGCGCATCAGTTCAACACCATGCATCGAGTCCTTCTGGCAAAACACTCTTCCTTCCTCGCCCCGCCAACACGAGCAACAAACCAGGTTTGCCGTAGTCCAGCCACCGACCGTCATGTTCCATCGCCATGCCCGATCGTATTCACCCCTCCCGGCACCCATACCCGGGGGATCTTCAGTGCCTGCGCGGACATCTTTACCACTTCAAGAAGTCAAGACGCCAAGGTCGGAGGGGGCGCGTGCGTCGGAACCAACCCGCAAGCCACCAAAGCGGTCCAGGTCCACATCATCACACACACCCCTGCATGCTGGATGTGGGGGAGAAACGACCGTTGAACCCGGCTTCGACGACCGAGTCAATCCTCAACAGTCCAATGGATCCCGGAACTGTCGCACGCCAGACTGAACAAGGTGATTGTGATCGACCCCCGGCTAAACAAGATTTGACTAAAAGCTTAGCTAGTGGATGTGCGTCTGCGCTAACAACAAGCCTAGTTTACATGCCGAAACTCGGGGACCTTTTGTCTCTGCTCCCACGCACTTCGGACGAGAGCCGACCGACGGAGGATCCCGTCGAGATCCCAGAGATGTGAATATCCCGTTTTATTCCCCAAAGCAATCCTCCCAGCCCAGCCATCTATCTCCGCCCGGTGGCGACAGAGCCTTCTGGCCCGCGGCGCAGGCACCGCCGGGGCGAACTGGGAGCATCATCCTGACCTTTGAGCCTCATCTTTGCTGCATCATCGCCCGCCTTCGGCAGTCAGAATCGGCAGCTGCATTCCCCGTGCAACGCGGGAGGCGTTGGGGGCACGGTTCGTATCTCCTCGCCTCCTTCTCTCTCTCTCTTGCTCTTATCGGCTTCCTTTTTATTTGCCCTGGAAGGCCTGGAACATGAGAGCAATGACTCAGTTTGCAGTTTCTCCCTAAGGACAGCAAGCTTACTGTTCTCTCCTATCGGCTTCCTTTTACGCCCTGGAAGGTCTGGAACACGGGAGCAATGACTCAGTTTGTAGTTTCTTTCTAGGGACAGCAAGCTTGCTGCTCCATGCTTTCTCGGGCGAGGTCAGCTCAGGTCAGCAAGCTGGCATAGAGAGAGAGAGCTCGGTAGATGATCTCGGCTTTTGTTCTGAAGCACGAACCTGAGTAGGAACAGCTTTCTCGTTTCACCTTGGAGAGCTCCCTATCCTACCTACTAATTATTACCTCACCGTCCGGGCTCTCGTCTTATCGCAGGGTGTTGTATGGTCACTGGCGGCAAAGAGGCGGAGGCGGAATGGAGCAGCCTTCGGCGTCAGCGACGCGGAGAGCACCCAGCTTGCCTGTCTAGACTCCAGAGATCGGGAGCGAGGGAGGAAGCTCTCACGCATCGGTTTGCTCTGCTGTGTACGTGCCCGTCTACCTACACAGCAGTATGTCCACGCAAATGACTTGTCCCCAGCCAAGGGTCCTGCTCCTGGCGCCGCCATGTTGGCCCCCCTCTCCATCTCCCCGTCCAGTAGCCCTCCTCCAAGGTGACGAACGCAGATAAATCCCAGTTGTACATTGCCGCCCAGCTCAACGCAGTAACATTATGCTCGCAAGGCATCCCGTCTCCTCGCTTGTTCATGTGGCTCTCTTGCCGCGCGCTCCGGCACCTGACTTCCACTGAAACTGGCAGTACACGGGGGACGCCTTCCCGAGCTTCTCCACGGGCAAACCCGGCGGGTTCTGGCCTTTCTGAGAGTCTTGGGCAAGGCTGGCTACCTCCTCATCGACGCTGACGGTGCTCAGGGCTGAGGTCACCGAGTCCAATGCCGCCTCCTTGTCGTCTGGTGCCACAGCTTCGCTGTCGTCATTTGCCGGGTCTTGGGGTTTGGTGGAAGACAATCTATTCCATTCTTCGGGCGTCTTCCAGTCGTCCGGATCGTCCGGCAAGAACCGTATTGGGGAATGGCTTGGCGGGAGGAAGCCGTCCCGTCTCGCGGAGCGCCGCGTTGGGGTGGTGGGAAGCGGCCGGGCGAGGTTGGGAGGTAGAAAGACGTTGCCTCTGCGAACCGCTCCGCCAGGGGCAGGTCGGGGAAACTTGCGAGCTTGCCCGTGCAATGCTACGAACCAGTCGTCAATGAGCTCGGATGCCGACTTGTCGGTGTTGTCTGGGGATGACGGCGTGAGAGAAGGCGGGGGTTCTCTGGGATTTTCGGATGTCTTGGGACCCGAAGTGATCCTCGTCTCGACGCCTATCCAAGGCGAGGGTTTGTTTCTGCCGGGCTGGCCGGTTGTTTTGACGGTTCTCGTCACGAATGAACCTTCCTCGTCGAGTGCTTGAACAATCTTGGTGGTGATCGAGCCATCCCCTTGTGATTCCGACATGGGAATGGTCAACTGTGTCATCTTGGATAGCATCGACTCTGAGTCTCGAGTTAGTATCCCGGACCGGGTGAGGACGGTTTTGTGGGCGGCCTGATAAATACCATTCGAAGATCGGTCGGGGGTTTCTGGCCACCTGCGATTCGCCCTGCCGGTGCTGCTATCGACGGGACTATGATGAATCGCCGGCATCTCGGTCGGGGCGTCTATCGAAACTCCATCCGCAATACTGGCTGCAACGCCTGTCGTCGCTGAAGCACGGTGAATGCGGAGTGAGCTGCGCTTGGAACTGGCGGCTGCAGTGCTCAACCTTGGGTTGGTCGCCTCCTGTTTCTGGCTCGCCGACGAACCGGCACCGGTTTTCTTTCTCGTGAGGCTTCCAAAAAAGCTCCGATGATGCTGGTCTGATGAACATGATGTCCGAGTCGAGATGGTCTCATGGTGGCTGCTGGCGTCCTCTTTCTTCTTGCGTTCGCGCTCGACCTCCTTCCTCGCGCGCCGCTGGCCGACGCGCTCGCAGTCGTAATCGGCCCAGTCGACTTCAAACATCTTGGCGGAATATTACCACAGAGGCGGACTCATTGAAGACGTACTCGCGGGCAATAAGGTGCACTCGTTGGCAAGGCACGGTCGAGAGTGAGATGGGAATCCGAGGGTGGGTCGGTTTTTTGGGGAGGAAGGCGGGTGGTTGCTTTTTGCAGGCCGCGCAGAACAAAATTGGAATCAAGGATTTTTTTTTTTTCTTTTTGAAGGCGCTTTGTTTTATTGAGAGAGGGGTCCAATGGTGCGCCGGTAGTTGGTTCAAGTTGGCGAGGAAGGAAGGGAGGAAGTAGCTGGATTGGTGTGAAAAAATCCGAGATCGCACAACCAAGTTGAACCGACATGAAGGCAGAAAGTCAAAACTGGGCGATCGGCCGCTGGGGTGGCAGGCAAACCAAGACTGTTGGCGAGCACTGGTTTGTGTGTGAGACACCTGGCTGCTCTCTTGCTTCCATGTCTGATAATTGATTAATTAATTAATGAGCCTGGAGAGTCTTGAAAGAAGCAAGAACTCCAGCTTGGGATCCCTCAGAAAAACTCCCGCGGCCGCTCCTTCCGGCCCCATTTACTTTCGGCTCGCAAACCCGAAGAAGCAAACCTTCCTGGCAGCAAGCCAAATAAGGAAAGAACGGCCAGTTCGGCAGAGTACCTTGGCCTCGATTTCCTGACTGCCCCTCCTTCCCCCGCGCCCAGGTCGGAATGACAGCGCCAAAACATCCCGTCTGCACAACCTGGGATTGCGGGTGGTGTCTCGGCCGTTAGGCTGCAGCGCGGGTTCCTTGATCGATGCTCAGCTTTGATCCAGTCAATCCACGCTAAGGGACCCCGGCAAAGTGAAGGTCACACAAGCTGTGTGTTCTGCCTTCCGCTTAAGATTTGCAGCTTTGTCTGAGACCATTGTCCCAGATGATGCGGCGGCCTGGTCAGGCTCCTGCGGGAGCGGTTGATTCCCTCCACAGTCTGTGTGGTGTGTGTTGATCTCATCAGAGGCCACCCGGTCTCGAGAATCAAGATCCAGGGCCGCTAGTAATACGCCACTAGATTAGAGCCGCATTCTTGCGATGCTACTTCCGATTGTTACAATGGCCCTGCAGGTGGCCCCGCGCGGCATGGCGTGTGGGACGCTACCTAATGGGTGGAATGCAATGGTGGGTGGTAATTATCACACTGTCAATGCACAGCGCGCCCGCTCCAAGGGACTTGGGGACATGAACATCGTCGATGGCCCAGGAGTTTGTGGTCTCTCTCATGTATGAGCATCCCCTGCGCCAAAGGGTCATGTCTCTGTCAAAACTTGAAATATCCAGACCCGCTGAACCAGGCCCGGTTCTGAACAATCATAGAGCAGTTTATCGAGGCATGCTTTGTCTCCATGCCCACGACAATGACGGAGAAAACAAAGACCTGTTCATTCTCACTGTTGTGTATCTACTCTGGATAAGCCCATGTGCAACGTGTTGGGGCCGTGTTGCTCATCGTTTGCCCAGTCCGCAACCGCATTTTCCGTCAAAATCGGCGATGATCTCCTTCAATCCACCCTCCAGAAGACCGTGAAACTTGGGCCAGACCGCATCATGGCCGGCTCCTTTGAACCTGGCCCCCCAGTACTGAAGGTCCAGCCAGAACCACACCGAGTCCAACACTTCGTTCTCGCGGAAAACCGGGTGAATGAAAATCGGGTGCAGGTCTTTGCCAGCGGCCTGTTGAATCCGGCATCCCATCTGGAAGTACGTGTAATATCGGGCACCCGTCCCTTTGGCCCCCACGAGAAGCATTGCGAAATTGTGGAGATGTCCCCAGCGACGGGATTGGTCTGGCAGCGCCTCCTTAGCGCCCCCGGCAAGCTTCTCGAACGAGATCAGAGCTGAAAGACGCAGCATCGCCGATGCGGGGTCGATCGCGCGGCGCATGCCCTGGATGAGCCAAGTCTCCACGGGGCCACCACGGAGGCTGTGGACGGTGGGATGGACGGTCCCATAATCCCTCGGGTGGACGCAGAGGGCCTCCTCCAGCGCGCAGAGGGAAAGCAAGAACGTGTTTTCCACGCTGAGTTGGTGCGCCTCGGAGTTGACCTGCCTGTGTTGTGCGCATGAGGATATTAAACACGACGACGCGACGCGACGTGATGCGGGGCGGTGTGCTGTCAGGGAAGCTTCATGCTTACATGAAGGTTGTAAAATGATCTCGCCCGCTCTCGTCAAGCCACGACACGAGCCGCTCGATGGCGTTGGGCTTGAGGGGCAGGGGATACTCGACCTCCTGAGGGGCCTGAGGGGCCTGAGGGGCCTGAGGAGCCTGAGGGGCCTGAGGAGCCTGAGGGGAGGAATCGTCCTGGGAGGACGGGACCAGGTCGTTGCTGGCTTCCATTTTGCTAATTCTCAGCGCGTCGGCAGATACAGGACGATGGGAGTTGGCTGCGGGAGGAGCTGGGCCGTGGAGCATGGAGCATGGAGGGAAGCTCTCTGGTTCTGGGGGTTGCGTCCCCTTACAAGAAAAGACGTGCTCCCAAGCCCAGGCCAGCCTGCGCCAGGGCTTATCTCTCCGGTCGCGCGGCATCGGCTTGCCGAAGTGCACTTTCCTGTAGCCAAGGGCTGTTTTCCTGGCCCTGGTTCAGCATTCCGTCTGGGTGGCTGGGTGGTCCGGTCGGCAGCCCGGGATGCATGACTTCGGCGTGGTCGGTATGCTGGCTGATTGGGCGGCGGGCCGGTCGGGACCCCCAAAACCGTCCTTCACTAATGTCGAGGCCCGAGAGCTAACCAGGTTCGATGCCTGCTCGTCTTGACCGGTTTCCAGGTCTGCGGCTCGCTCGGGAAAATACGGAGTCGCGTCCACCGCTTGCAATCCAATGCCTTCCCTGTATTGCCCTGATCGGGCGGGCTCGAAGCAAACGACATGCTGACAGAGGAGGGGTTGGGGACGACGCTGCAGCCTCACTTCTGCACAGACAGGGTCTGCACTTGCTGCACCGAGCCAGGTGATCGGGATTGTGGATCTTCTGCGGGGCGATCCGAGAGCGGAGCCCTCCAGGGCTAACTGCCAGCCCTAGCACAAGTCCTGACAGGGGGGTCCCATCAAGCCCGATGCAACCCAACTAACACCCCTGGAGCGGGTGTGTGCAGGGAGTATCACCGAAGAGGCACCACCAGGCTGAGAAGGAGCCCTCAATATTCGGCACTTCAAATGTGAGTGCTTTTTGGTCGTTTGTTGGGGAAGTTGCTTTTGTCGGCGGACCTGTTTCCTGGTTCCAAAATGTCCAGTTTTTTGTCCCAGCCAAACCCTGGCCTTCCATGCTCCCTCCGACCCGAACCTCAGCCGAGCTTCAAGTCGGGGCTCAGATCATTCGGCAACGAGGTATCACACCACACGCGGGGAAATGGGCATCCCGAGGTAGCACAGCGCACAAGCACGCAACCTGCAAAACATCGCTCGAGCTTGCAAATCCCATCCTCCCCACTAACCGTTTTCTTCGACAAGATGAAGTGATGAACTGGCCCTCGTCGTCTGCCACTGACGGCAATCCAAGTGGCATGTCTCTCACTTCTCTCGTCCCTGAGGGCGCCGACAAGCAGGAAAGCACCGACGATGGCACAACGCTGTGCCGCAGAGCCTTGGGTCCACCCGAGGGATCAGTACTCGGCAACACATGCGTGCTTTGCCGCGTGGGCCATGGCAAGGTGAGACACATACGAAAATACATCAAGTGATTGCCGATTTGTGTCATGGCCCCCAACTTAGTAGGGGACCTCTGTCAGGGGTGCCGCCATACGCAACACCCCCCTTTTCCGTCTCCTCTTCTCCCATGAGCCCATCTCAAGAAGTTTAAGCGATCTGGACCCTAATCACGAGTTGCCTTGGACAATCTAGTGGGGAATCCTAACCCAGGTACCTGCCTCGTCATTCAGGGGAGAATGCGGAACATGGATTTCGTCCAGGAAGGGCAAGAAACCCTGGGGTGGCACGAAAGGCTATCACTCCCTCTAAAGATTGATTACTACCTCTATCTCGCCGTACTCTGCCGGAGGCTCGTGCCTGGAAACCAGGACAAGACCAAGGGAGGCTAGAAACCTCTGAGAAATGAGGCCTTGGCCGTGAATTCGATATTTAGACCCAGCGGTAAGAGAGGATTCGGTTGCGTTTGGTGTTCCACAAATGAAGCCCACCGCAGCGGCTTCTGAAAGGCTGTCATCCTACGTCTCTCGAAACACTCGCAACTTCTGCATTGGTCTCTGAGGCTCCGAACGTAAACCGGCTTGTCGTGAAGGGCTGGCAGCAGTGTGGAGAATTCCCCATCGCCAACCCAGCCAGCCGTTTTTCAAACCTCGCCCCTACCGGGTTTTGCAACTGCAAGTGGATGCCCTTGTTTGGGGGTCAAGTACTGACGAACTACTGAGAAACATCCAACCAGTGAATACACTGCAACAATTCTATACGATGAGGTGAACAACTCCAGCTTTGGACGGGATGTATACCGGGGCGGTCTTGGACGTCGAGGAGCATGCCCAGCAGTCTCAAGCTGTCTTTCCCCTCAAGTCCCAAGCCTCCCGAGTTGGAACATTGCAACGGATAGATCAGTTGGTTTGATTTGTGCGCGCTCTATTAATCATTTTATTATTGGAATTCATTGTAGCGATGGCTCGTTAGTAACCTGCTCAACTCTGAAGGGATTCGTTCTCCTTTCTTTCCTCCGGGAAGACAGCGCGCATGCCCAGCTGCTAGCAGCCCACAACACTTGATGAACAGCTACAAGGCGGTGGATTCCCCGAGATCTCGCCAGCTACCTCAAGTATTCAGCTTGCCAATAGAGACTGCTCAACCTTCTCATTGGATGACGAGAACTGGGATGGTTTACGATGCCGTCGACTTCGCTGTGACTCCAACGCCCAGCATTGGGCCCTAAAGCTGTGCTTGTGATGCATGCCACTCGCACCCGACGCGGAGAACTCGCGGAAAATATGCCCGTGGCGCAAACAACCAGGAGAAATACCTCGCAGCGGGACACGGCATATCAGATCTAATTCCGGATACCACAGACTGGTGACCTTCGCGGTGTGAGCTCGGTCGGGCACCGACAAGGTGTAGTAGGGGGCACAGCATCGAGCACGCACCAACGCGTGCACGCCGCTGATGCCAGTACGAGCTTGAAGAAGATTTAACCCTGCAGGTTGGGCTCGAATCGTTCGGCTGGCTGCGTGTCAGAGATCGGCCCCCTGGACACAGGCGCATAAATATATTGTCATGTCGCAGCCGATTCGGGGTTTCTTCTTGGCCTCAGGTGTCACCAGTTCGGGGCTGGCAACACCGCAGCACAGCATCACAGCTCGTGCTACTCAGTAAATATTCCTCGGCCTTCTTCTCGCAGCGTCCATCCTTAGGAAGGCAAGCGGAAGAACTCGAAGGGTTCCATGCCCCATTGTTCCTTTTGTTGTCGACGACGCCTTTCTCTTCCCAGGGGAGAGAGAGAGGGCCACCATCGTGGGTAAAAGGCTCACAGCCGGACCTGTGCAGTTCCTCCCTGTGTGGACAGTGTGGTCGAGGTGCACCGTCGTGGTAGGGATGGCAGGATGAAAAACGGCAGGCGGCAGGTGGCAGCAAGACTTGCTGCTGAGACCGGCTTGGGCCGAAAAGAGAGCTTTCTGTTTCTGTTACAGGCAGGAACCGTTTCGCAGAGTTTTTTGCTGTGCTTCAGGCACACCTAGGTTTTCCATCACCGCCCGCTTCAGGATCTCACCGGGGTGCCTGAAGATTTTTTTGGTGGGATTCCTGGGATGGCTGGCACCTTCCTGCATCTTTCCCAGCGACCTTCCAGTGAAAATTGAGCCCAGCAACAAAACTCAAAACTCAGTCAGTTGCTGGGCCGCTTCCGAAACCTTTTTCTTTGACTTCTGGCTTGCTGCCCTCATTGCCCAAAAAAATAATTTCCTTCCTCAAACCATTGCTGCCCACATCTCCGCAGCAGCAATTGCCTTCCGACCCCGAATCCGTCCGAGCTACCTCGATATCTTCCTGCTCTTGAGATCGGCTTCAGCCCATTTGCCATTCGACCGATTTACTCGTTTATCTTGCATCTCCCGGCATCCAATAAATATCTGCCTGCCTGCCCAGACGGGCCGATTGGAGCAGAGACGACCCTGTGCACCATGCTCCGTCGCGTCCTCGCCAAACTCGGGGGGCCACCAGGTCCTTTGCTCGACATGTAAGTCGGCACCTGCCAATCTCCCCATGCATCTGGAAAACACCCCTGCGCATTTCCCCCGCCGGGTACGCGCTTCTTCTGTCGCCTCCCGCCCGGGCTTTGGCCGTGGGCCAGCTCACCTAGGTGGTTGAGCAGGCCACGGGTTGGATTTGCGCTGCAGTGCGACAATCCTGCTCTCTCGCCATCTCCAGAGCCATGGCTGCCCGTGGGCGCTTATTGCTTAGTCGCAGTATTTATCCTTCCCGGCGCCGTCTCACCGCCACTGCTCGCATGGCTTGACGACTTCCTGCTGATCATCCGGTTCATCTCGCAAATGTCTAACATTCTGGCCCTTCACAGAGAGGAAATCGAGATGCGCCCTTCGGAGACCGCCCCGGAAGCGGGAGAGGAAGGTGTGCAGAACAATCGCCCAAGCTGGTTCCAGCGGTGGAGAAAGGGTTTCTCAAACCTCGTCAACCGCATGGACACGGGCGTGGCCAAGTCGCCTGTCGGCCGTATCTTCCGCCTGAAGGGAGGTGGGCATGTAAGTTCATGTTCTCATGCCACCAAAGCTCTGTTCAGAATCGTACCGCCCAAGATGAGTCGCTAACACAACCGCGCTGTCAGCACAGGGAGATTCAGGATGCGTGCTTGTCAACCGAGATCCGTGCTGGCATGACAACCTTCGCCACCATGTCGTATATCATTGCCGTCAACGTCAGAGGACTCCTTTCCACGCTGCATGATTTGAGCCTCCATGAACTGACTCGTTTATCTTGCAGGCATTCATCCTTGCCGAGTCCGGCTATGGCTGCCCCTGCGAAAAGCCGCGGGATCTTCAAGGCAACTGTGCTAACAAGGCCGAGTGGGCAAAGTGCTACGATGGTTTGTCACCCAATGCGTGAGACTCTCTGGAATTCGGCCCACTGACGGACGAACTAGAGGTCAAACTCGATCTCGTCATTGCCACTGCGGCTGTGGCGGGCTTCTCCAGCATTATCTTCGGTCTAGTCACAAACCTTCCTGTTGGTCTCGGGTAAGCGTTGATGGCCACCACCGCCAAAGCAAAGCTGGAATCCCAACTAACGACCGTCACAGTCCCGGCATGGGCCTCAACGCCTACTTCACCTACCAAGTTGTGGGCGTCAAGGGTACGGGCCCAGTCGACTACCGGGTGGCTCTCACTGCCGTCTTCATCGAGGGCTGGATCTTCATGTTCCTGGCTTTGACGGGCATGCGCCATTGGCTGGTCAAGATCATCCCCGGCACCATCAAAATTGCCAGCGGTGTGGGAATCGGTCTTTTCTTGACGCTCATTGGCATGTCGTACACTTCTGGCATCGGCATCGTCACGGGAGCCATCACCACGCCGCTCACCATAGCAGGGTGTCCGGCGGAGGATCTCAGCGCCGATGGGGAATGCATGTCCGGCATCATGACGAGCCCAAAGGTACAGACGGAACTCTGTTTGTTGAATACCTGGAGCCCCCGCTAACAAGTCACTTAGATGTGGGTGGGCATTATGTGCGGCGGTCTGCTCACTACCTTCCTGATGGCCTTCCGTGTCAAAGGGGCCATCATCATTGGTATCGCCATCGTCTCCATCATGTCGTGGCCGTGAGTTCCCTCCATCCAAAAGACAGAAGCCCACAGTTAACCCTTTCCAGGAGGAACACACCCCTCACCTACTTCCCTGATACTCCTGACGGCAACCGGCGGTTCGAATATTTCTCCAAAGTCGTCAGCTTCCACCCCATCCGTCACACCCTGGCGCAGCAGCAATGGGATCTCAGTGGCGAGTCCGGCTCGCGCTTCGCCATTGCCCTGTTCACCTTTCTCTACGTTGACATTATCGACTGCACCGCCACGCTGTATTCCATGGCTCGCTTCTGCAGCAGGGCGCGCAAGGATGAGACCGACTTCCCGAGGTCAACCCTCGCGTTCTGCGCCGACGCATTCTGCATCTCACTGGGCGCATTGTTTGGAGTCTCGCCCGTCACCGCCTTTATCGAGAGCAGCGCTGGCATTGCGGAGGGAGGTCGCACAGGTCTGACGGCCGTTGTCACCGGGCTTTGCTTTTTGATCTCGCTGTTCTTCGCTCCGTTGTTGGCTTCCATTCCGCCTTGGGCGACGGGCAGCACGCTGATATTGGTACGTCTTTGGGGTTTTAGCCGAGACGGATTGACCGTTGACTGACAAACGTTTCTGGAAGGTTGGCTGCATGATGATTCGCCAGGTTACGAGGATCAACTGGGCTTACATCGGTGACGCTATCCCATCTTTCGTCACCCTTGCCTTCATCCCATTTAGCTACAGTTGCGCCTATGGCCTTATTGCGTGAGTTCACTAATAATTTGACCTCTCCCCTCGCAAGCTAACAAACGGTGCACAGGGGTCTGTTCACTTACACTGTCATCAACGGCTTGATCTGGATCATTGTCAAAATCTCTGGCGATACCGTCCACCCAGAGAACTACGATCTGAAGGAATACTGGTCGTGGAGACCCCCCGGAGAGAAGCCGTGGATTGTGCGGGTCGTGTTTCGGTTCCTCTCCTGGACGAAACACCGCAAGGATCGCAACACTTCGCTTTCCTTGAACTCGGGTGACGACATGCAGAGCGCGGAGCGGTACCGGTCAGAGATGGCGTCCAAGACCGCAGGGGATGTTAAGGACATCCCTATGGCCACGCCTCCCGAACCTGAGCCTTTCCGCCGTGTGTACTAGACATGGTCACACTTGGGTGGGAACCTCGCCCTCTCTGGCGGCGTGCTGCGGTCTAGCACGTCGGGCTGAATGAATTGTTCCGGCGGGAACTCGAGGAAAGAAGTCTTTGCGCTCGCCAAAGGATATTTGTGGTTGCTCTGGGGCCGGAGTTGCTGAAACTCTTGGTTTTGCAAATGTCCTCAGAGCTTGTCTGGCGCAAGGTTGCGTGGAAATATGTTGGCAAAAGATGACTTCAGTTCTGGGTCTCCGTTTTGTGGAGGGGCATTTCTGTAAATTAGGTTTCTGCAGATTTGGGGTGCACTCCTTGAAAATAAATGCGTTGATAAATGAACAACACGCTGCCGAGTAGATTGCAACAGGTGCCCAGACAGACAGTCTTTGAGGGAGCTTCGCATTGTTTCGCCCCTTTTGTTGACTTTGAACAGAGCCCAAGGCCCAGCTGACGCCAGCTGCGGGCTGCCTGGCGAGCACCCCCCTGGTTTGGTCCCTGGCGTGCTGCTTATCTTATCGTGCTGCCAGGCTGCGGGACCTGCATCATCGTCCCGAATTCTGGGAACTCTGGCATTTGAAGGTCGGGCTGCACAATCTCCCCGATCCCATTCCGACGACGAGCTTGTCTCGTGCAACGACCCGATCTCCAGAGCCTTCTCGGGCCCATACACCCCGACCAGCAACCCGCGCCGAGGGACCTAAGATGAGTGGGGGCTGGAATACCAGTAGGTTGAATCCCTCTCGGCATGTTTCCATTTCCAACCAACGAAACCGACTGACCAACGAATCAAAGTCGAGTCCGATGCGGTACGTCAATAGCTCCCGCAGCCAACCCGCCCTCACGCCTGGCCCAGCGGGTGGCAGCATGCACGGCACGGGTCAATGGTCCGCTGACAAGTCAACCGCTAGGGCGTGTTCACCTACCTGCTCGACAATCTCGGCGTAAAAGACGTGCAATTCGAGGAGCTCCTCTCGCTCGACCCCGACGCCCTCGCCCAGCTCTACCCCGTCTACGGCGTCATCTTCCTCTTCAAGTTCCCCACCGACACCCCCTACCGTACCGGCGACAAGCCCCTCGACGGCACCTTCGACCACGATGCCTCGGAGCGCCTCTTCTTCGCCACCCAGACCATCCAGAACGCCTGCGGCACCCAGGCCCTGCTCAGCGTGCTGCTTAACAAGACCCCCGACATGACCACCTCCTCGCCCGACCAGACCATCGACATCGGCCCCGCCCTGACCGACTTCCGCGAGTTCACCATGGCGCTGCCGCCCGAGTACCGGGGCGAGGCGCTGTCCAACAGCGAGCTGATCCGCGACGTGCACAACAGCTTCGCCAAATCCTCGCCCTTTGTGGACGAGACGCAGCGGCCGGCCGACGACGACGGCGACGACGCCTTCCACTTCATCGCGTACACGGCCATCGACGGCGTGCTGTACGAGCTAGACGGGCTGCAGCCGGCGCCCATCAGCCACGGGGCGTGCGCCGGGGCGGAGGCGTTCCCCGGCGCGGTGATGGCGGCGCTGCAGCGGCGCGTGGCGCGCTACGACGCCGCCGAGATCCGCTTCAACCTGCTGGCCATGGTGCGCGACCTGCGCCTGCGCGCCGCCGAGACCGCCGACGCCGAGCTGCTCGCCCGCGAGGCGCGCAAGCGCCGCGATTGGCAGTTCGAGAACGCCCTGCGCCGCCACAACTTTGTCGGCTTCGCCGGCGAGGTCCTCAAGGGCGCTGTCGCCACCAAGCTCGCGGCCGGGGACGGCGCGTACGAGGCGTGGATCGAGCGCGGCAAGGAGAAGAGGGCCAAGAGGGTAGAGGAGCGAAGCAAGAAGGGCGGCGGCGGCGGTGGTGGTGGGGAGGACGTCGATATGGAAGGGTAACACGGATGCTTTGCTGCTGGAGCTGGGACTTCCAAACCGCGATGGATATTGGCGTTGGCGATCGGCTATACTCAGGAATGCATAGCGATGGGCGCTGAGCTTTTTACGGAGGGTGAACGAAAAAAGAATCACCTGCAGTAAACCGGACCGACTCAATGACTTTCAATGTGAAGTTGTGACATCATGATCGGCTTCTTGTTTTCTGTCTGCTCTCATCCGAAGTTTCCCTCGGATGCTCCATCAACAGGGAGCCTGCTCACTCCGTTTCAGCCCGGGACAAAAAATGGATAGATGTTGTTCACGAGCACCAGAGACAGAGAGCATGGATTGACCGAAACTGGCATATCTTCCTTCCTCTATCATCGAATCGGTGCATCGCGGCGGCGGTCGA
>FTCU01003590.1_pt1 | contig 18951 bp, 26 predicted proteins | sample 1639521 | NCBI WGS metagenome assembly FTCU01 (sample SAMEA3914864, study PRJEB12502) | metagenome | biome: forest; material: soil | place: USA | collected 2012-03-12 | depth 0.3 m
CACCATGTCGCATGCGACACAGACGGCCATCCTGGTTGGATCTGGGGAAAACAGTGGTGAGCTTGCATGGCGGAGATCGGATCGAGGAAGGGCTGACACAGTTGAGACTAGCTCCCATGGGCATAGTGCGATTTTGTCGGACCGCTCGGTTTGGAGGTCAGCTCTGTTCAGGACGCCGGCGCCAGAGCGGAACGGCCAATCCTGGGATGACCGTCGTGCAACGCTACAGGGTCATGGGATAGAATGAGGAGCATGTTGGATTACCCGTCGCACACCCCGTCTGAGCTGCCGTGTCTGACTTCTGAAGGCGCAAAATGGACGTAGGAGAGAGTGGGCAGGAGGCTGTATTCTGGAAAATACCACCTGCCCGCTGCGATGCCGGCACGCGAGGGATGCGTTTGGACGGCCGGACGACGGCGGCAGGCAGTCGAAAGGGTGGCGCCGAGCTTAAGCTTTCCGGTGTGTGCTGCAGCGTGAGCCTTGCAGCATGGCGCTGTGGTGCAGGTGGGGGAGGCTGGAACCCTGGCCGCGACCTTGTTGCTCGCTCCTGGAGATCCCATTCTTGGCGTCCTGAAGAGGACCAGTCAAGGGACATGGAATCCTTGTCGCAACTAGCATCTCTGCACACAATAGTAACGTTTATTGGCAAATGTCGCGGCCGGTGGAGATGCGGCGCCAACCTTCCACCGAGGACGCTTCGCACGGTGAATGGGGTGGATATATCCCTGATGACAGGCGCTTGGTTTGTTGTGATGGGAGCTGAACTCAAGACGACGGCGAAGCGAGCCCCAGGCTCTCGAGCTTGCGGCCGGCGCGCTGAGGAATCTGGCGGAGGTGGATCTGCAGGGCTGCCAAACCAGCACAAGGCGGGGGAGACTCAGGTCGACTGGCGAGCCTGGGGGGACTGGTGAAGCAAGCATCTCGGAGGGGTGTGAGTGTGACCCTGGGTATCAATCCGAGCCGCGCAGGAACGGTGCCTGGTTGCAAGCCCGGATTTGGCCTAGCAACGCGCCCTTCAGCTCCCTCGGAGCCTCCCAAGGTGCCGTCAGCATCATCCACGCCTGCCACGCCGACCTATTCTTCTAGGGTGTGAAACATGCCCTCGGCACACAGAGGGATCAGCAACTCGCAACGCCAGAAGGTTCTGTCGGCAGCTGGGAGTTGCGGATATCTTTTGGCCCGCCGATCGTTGGGGTTGCGTGGTGCGGCGGGTCAGCTAGCCCCCGTCTGGAGGTGTTGATGAGAGGGAGGCAGGGAGGGTGTTGCGCTGCGCCATTTCCTTGGCGGGACTTGTGCTCGCAACGGTGTTCGGTACATAAGACGACGCACACCCAACACCCGGGTTGCATGTCTGGTGAGGCAGGCCGATAGAGCTTGACGTTGCTCGTTGCATGCGCATGCGCATGTATCTCGGCAGAAACCCCGGGCCCGAGCGCCATGGGGCCGGCGGGACGCGCATGTGCGGGATTGGGGGCGCCCTCTGCATCGGTGCCGGAGGCCCTCCGTCTGGCAGTGGGGGATACAGAACGGAGTATTCTGTACCTAATCTGTGCAGAACGTGTCTGGGGCAATCAACCCTCACGGGCAGGGCACAGAATACAATTGGAACACAGCAGAGTGCAACTTCTGGTGGCAGCGCCCCTGTGACAGGCGCGGAACATGGCACTTGCCGGGCTTGAGGGCGACCCGTTTCCGGGTTCGGACGGACGTACCCCGGCTGCGCATTGCCGGCCCGTCCGCTGCACGGCAGCCATGCCTGGATAACCCGTCAGGCGAGGTGAGGCGACGGCTCAGGTGGGCTGTCACCTGCGACCGAGAAGCCATAAAGTTGGGGGCTGAAAGTTGCAGGTGGCATGGACGGAACAAACTCCTGTCATCAGCAAAAAAAACCACTGGGTGGTGGGCACTGAAGCCGAGAGGGGCAGGAGGTGAGGGGTGGGGTGGGGGGTGGGAGCCCAGGGTGTGGTGGGGAGCATCCCAGCAGCCCTGCCAGCCTGCAGCCAGCCCGCAGCCGGCTCACCAGCTCCATCGGATGAGCATGCATCCATGGGTGCAGTTCAGGTTGGGGCTCGGGACTTTTTCAGGGCATGCTCCTCCGTTGATTTTTCCAAGAGGACCGTGTCCTCTCGACATGTTCTGAAGCCGGAGCCGGTGCCAGGCTACCGCATGATTCTCGAACTTGGCCTGGTTTTTGAAGGCCCTCTTCCAGCAAGACCAAATGGAAGAGCACATGGAGGGAGACCGGGAGCCATCAAAACGAAGCCGGGCCTAACGTTAAAGAGGGAGGGATTGGTCAACGGCCACTCGCACTGTTCGCCTGCAGCGGAACTTTCCAGTTCGGACTGCATGGCAGGGCAATGATGGGTTGACGCTCCGCGCGTTGCAGCGCCAATGCGGATAGTGCTTGTGGGCGCCGGCAGGAACCATGTTTGGGGCGCTGACCGGAAAACCAAACTCGTGCCCTGAATCTCTCCCGCCCGCATTACGCCATTCTGCTTGCAGACAGGCGGACGCAGGGTCAACAACCCCGCCCAACGGCCGATGGCCGTGTCTGGCTGATGAGGTTGGTGGGCGCTGCGCCAGTCACGAGCCACCTTGTGAGGCACCCGACTACGTGTATGGTGTCGACCTGCGCTGATGTTGTCGCATTTGACGCTGAACCGCCACCAGCGAATGTCCCGAGGGCGATTTTGGAGGCAATACATAATACACGGCATTGGATCCCACACAAGACACGTTGGCGCTTATTCTGCGGTTCGGCCGCCTGCATCGGACCCGACCTCGCAGGTCACGGAGCCTGTGAGGATTCGAGGAGGACCAGGCAGGCGGCTGACAGCAGCGTTGCATCGACTTTTGGGATGATCGCCGAGCCCCGCTGTCATCCCTCAGCCCTACGAGCCCCCGGATCCCTGCTGGTCCACTTGAGAATCCCTGTGGTGCACTGGTGCATGCTGGCTGCCCTCATCAGGCGAAGTCGCGGCTCTTTTCCCATTGCCCACAAGACCTGGAGGGCAGATACATGCCAGCAGGGAGGCGGCTGCAGAGTAACGTCGAGGCGGCCGTGGCAGCCGATGCTGCTGACCGCCATTTCCGGTGGTCTCGACGGGCATTGAAATGCAGAATACAGAATGTACCTGAGGTAGTACCGTCGATGCCGGATTTTTATTCCGGCCTTCTCTCCGTGTATTTACCGCCATTGGGGCGATTTCTGATCCCAGTGCACTGGTTGGCTGACCGCGCAATCGCTCAGCTGCTGTGGGCTCGCGCGCCACCGACCCTCCCAGGCCCAGCGCTTGCCAGTCGACACGCCAACCTCGCGAAACCGCCAGGTTCTGTCATCACGCACCGCGTTTATTATTGCTGCGGCCGCCACCGTCCCGCGGTCAATATACGAAGTCCGGACACCACCCCAGACGGTTCTTGTCGCCGGTGTCTTGTCCAATGCCGGGTGGAGCCGCGTCGCCTCCCTGGCCCCCCAGCGACACCCCGCGTAGTTCGATGCTTTTGCTCTGACCCGCCTGAGAGGAGCTGGGCAGACAGCCATCCGCATCTCGTGGCAATTTGCATCCTCTTTCGATCTGTCTTGACAAAAGCCCCATGTATGGCCAGTATACGGCGTCTGTGGCTGGCTGCCAAGGGGCGCCGAACCCGGTGTCCCTCGCCATGCTCGCCCCAGCCGGACCAGACCATTGATTGACGATACGGCATGTAGCCCAGGCGGAAGATCCCACGTTGAGTTTTATAGTTGCCCTGCTCCACTCTGGGAACCGAGTATTGAGGCTGAGCAGAGTCACAGGTTGCGGAAACAATCCGCTGCCTCTCTGGGCCTTGCCTGGCCCACGGTCGGTCCCCACCAACACGCGCGGCCGAGGCTTGGACGAGGCGAGACGGGGGCGACGGGGCGACCCTCAGGCTCATGCCCTCGAGATGCCCCAAAACGAGGCAGTCTTCTTTCAATTCGGCGTGGCTTCAACCCACAGCCCAGGCCAGGCCACGGCCATGGATTCCATCCAGGTCCCGATCCCTGGGCCAACCAGGCTCTCGATTCCAAACCTGTTGGGACGACCAAATGGCCGAAAACCTTTTATGGCGGCGGTCGATCGGTGGACCGTCTCGTCTCCCAAAGACCATTGGCTCAGAAGACGGCCTGAGCAGTCAAGCCAAGCATCACTGAGTCGGCATCAAGGGCTGTGGGATGGTCATCTGAGCCGGAATTCGTCAGTCAGGCAGCCCCGGTTTGCAAGGAGTGAGGGAAGCGGATCACGACGCGCGGTGAACGCCCGGTGCCAATGGCTGCTTCGTATCGAACGGCGATGGTCGAATCCGGCCAGACAGCCCCATGTGATATTGAAGAGCTGCGTCTCCTGCTATGTAGGCTGGCGATCCATCTTCCAAATTGGTGCAAAAGAAATCCTACTTACTACATCCACCCCTTGGCTGCAGTCCCCCTCCATGTCTGCCACCTACTAAGTGCTATACGGCGGAATAAGCTCACGAAGGTGTCAGAAAGCATAATCACAGAAATCGATGCGTCGACACCACAATGGTCAACTCGGCGCCGAGGTCGGGACAGGGCCATCGCGCGGAGAGCCCTTGAGAAAGCGACGTCTTCGCCTTGACACAGCCATGAAAAGGGAGCAGAAAACGAGAAGTCCACACCGCTCCTAGTCCGGCGTCGCCCTCCACGTCGGTTGCAGCCTCGCCTTCATGGTGCCCGGCTTAGACCGGTTACAGACACCAGACGACGGGCTGCGGATGCTAAGAAGAGTATACGAGCCCGGAGTTGCGGTCAAAGAGACGAGACCAGGCGGTTGGCCCTGGGGCCTCGTCAGTCCCGGCAGATTTGCCACTGGTGCGGTGAGGGACGGAACTCGCTTGCTTGGTCACGCTGACATTGGAAAAGCAAGTCGTTAGAGCAAGAGAAAGGGGGCCACGAACAAAAAACGACATGGAGGGGCATCTCCAGGACCAGGAGAGAGGCCATTGAACGCCGATAGAGTTGAAAAGTGTACGAAGAGTTGGCCGCAGCGAGCAATGCAAATGCTAGCGGATATGTATAAACATGTGTAAATCCAACAGGTAACAGAGAATACCAGTATCGTAAGAAGTCATGTGCCCAAACAGAGACCTGTAGACGAAACTCCAACTCCCAATAAGCCTACTCGCTCCACCAACCAGAGACAAAAGACGGAGCGCAAGACGAGTGAAAACAAATGGAGGGAAGCAAGCACAGACCGTCTCCTAACACAGGTACAAAACAAGGATTTGCAACTGGAAGTCAAGGGCAACCGTCCCAAGTTGTGTTCTCTCACACCAAGCCCAAGATGACCCCAACGCGAAGTGTCCAGCCAGCCAAAACGGTATAGGGGACAAAAAGATCTCGCAGTCTCGCAGGCCTACAACAAATTAGGCGCCTCCATGGCATTGAGAGGGCCCATCCGTCCAAGCTTGCGTGTCGAGTCGGGCTCGCAGCATTTCCAATTCTACTTCCCCGACCAGATCCTCCTCCCATGCGTGACGAGACGGAGGGAGAGACGCCGCGTTCCTCTACAACGGGGAAATCCCCACCCCGATCGGCACAGGCAACCCATGTTGTACGCCGCCCTCTCCCTCTGGCGGAGCCGTCCCCGCAAGAACGTCGGCTTCGTCCTCCATCATCTTGATCATGTCCTCGAGGTTCTCGTCCAACATCTCCTGGTCCTCGGGCGGCAGGCAGCTCTTCAGAAGGCGCATGTACTTATCGATCTTCTCACCCGTGCCCGTCATGCCGCGAGCCTCGACGTAGGCCGCCTCGGCGCGACGCTGGTCCTGGAGGAGTGTGCGGAGTTCGGTCGCGAGACGGACACGTTCCTGCGGGTCGCCAGCTTCTGTGGGTGAGGCTTTCTCTCGCGGGGAAGGGTTGCTTGTGGCGGTCTTGCTCTGATTCGAGTCTCTGCTCGTGTTATCGCCGTTGACCGTTGCAAGCTCCGTTTGGATGGCGTCCTGAACAGCGATGCGGTTCTGGTGGGTCAAGTATGCGAGAACCTTCTCGGCGGTGGCGGCGGCTTCGGCTTCCGTCTTTGTGGCTGCCTCGTCGGCTTCGAGACGGGACTCGAGGTCTGCAACAGAGGCGCGGAGGTTGGCGAGCTCTGCTTGCGTGTTGAGCAAGATCCGCCTGGCCTCCTTCTCTGCCTCCTCCTTTTCGTCCAGTTCGTTCTCGTAGCTCTGGGCGAGGTCCTGAAATTTTTGCAACACTAATGGGGTGATGCGCGACTGAACCGTGTTCGCCGCCTCGCTGCGGAAGCTGGCCTGGAGCTTGCTGTCCGACTCGCTGAGGGCGTCACGGAACGAGTTGTGGCGCTGGGAATCAGGGGCAAACGGACTTGAAGAGCGTTGCGGTGGACCCCGGGCAGCTTTGCTTTTTGAGGCATTGAGTTCCTTGATCAAGTCCTCGGCCCGCACGCCTTGATGGTTTGGGATGTCGGTTGACGCGCCGCGGCCGAGGAGCGCGCGAACGCACTTTCGTGCATCCCGCATAGCGGCCAAATGCATGGCCGTGTTGCCATCGTTATCCTGGGCATCGAGAAGCTGCTGAAGGTCGTCGGCGGAGCGCGACTCATGCATCTTGTTCAGTATGTTCTCAAGATAATACCGCGAGCACGAGTGACTTGTGACACGGCCACTCTTCATGACGGCTGCATGGTGAATGACGGTGCACCCCGAGGCATCTCGCGCATCCACGGTACTGAATAGCTCCTTCAAGATGACTGGAAAGGTTTGTTTTTCGTAGCAGTTGGTAAAGTTGACAGATCGCATAAAGGGGGTCTCAGCCCGAATGTTCTGGGACGCGAGGCTGGCGCCGAAGCGTTTCAGCTGCTTGATGACTTCCACGTCGCCCATGGCCGATGCCCAGTGTAGTGCAGTATGGCGTTCCGTGTCGATTGGCCAGTCGGGTTGGAAGTTGGTTGGTGGGTCTGGGCGGATTGCGGGTTGCTCATTCCTAGAGAGCAGGAAATAATCCAACAATTCGTCTCCGTACACAGCGTGCTGCTGCTCCGTCATGTCCTGCAGCATCTCTTCCCGCTTTCGCTTCCTGTGGCCCGTCGAGAAGTGCGACATGTCGTAGCGGTCGTCTTCGGCCATGTAGGAGACCGAGGCGACAGTCACATTGTCGGGGGTATCGTCTTCGTTCATCTGGCTCGCGTTGTCATAGTCTTCTTGCATGGCAGCCGCTTGGTGATGCGGGTGTGGGAAGACGGGAGCTTGTGGCTGGCTGGCCTTTCGGTCTTGCGACTTGCTGCCCCATTTGGGGACGGCTGGGCGGGCTTTCGGCGCCTTGGGCTTGCTGGCGTGTCTTGGGGCAGGCGGGGGACTCTCGTTTCCGGGCTGAAATTCAAAGATGGGCTGTAACCGGTCGTAGACATTGTTGCGATGGGCGAGTGCCTCGCCGTGTTCAAGGGGAATCCATGTTCCTGCAAAGCCAATAAGTCAGGACACGGCGCGCAAAGAGAGGTCGGCAAGACGCACCCTGGTATTTTCCGTATCCGCCCTGAATCTTCTCGTGGACATCCTTTTGTACATCCCGCTCGAGAATCCGTGTACGGGCTGGCTTGTCGAAGCCAGCGGCCTTCAAGATGTGGGTGGCATTGATCCAGTTGTCCTCGCGGCGGCGCATGACATGCTCTTTAAGGTCGGCACCGAACTGGTATTCGTAGACGGGGATCTAGAGAAGGGAAGGGTTAGCGAGGAAGAATTCGGCGTCCTAGGCGAGGATGCGTACGCCGCTGTACGTAGCGCTGTATATCCCCGTCTTGGGGTGGTCGGCTGCCATTTTGTCGGCGGGGGCTCAAGGCACCGAGGATGCGTGGGCGGCCGACGACTGAGGGCTGAGAGAGTGAGAATCGAGATGGGGCCAGCAAGCGGCGAGGTCGATCGAAGCAAGAGAAGCGAATTGGCCGGTTGTAGGCTCGACGGCAGCCGGCGATGGCGATGAACTCGGATGGTCGGGGACTCGGATTCGTCGAGTACGAACAGCTACCGCGCCTGCATTCGGGGTTGACGCTGGGCTGCACCGATGGATTCACGAAATGCCATACAAGGTTGAAGTCAGCGAGGTCGGGCTGGCGTCCAATGAACTGTGGCAGATAGGGGTGGAAAGAAGCTGGAGTGGGTTCAGAGTCGCGAAAAAGACGCGGTGCTGGTCCTGAGACGTGGGGAAGAGCAGGGAGGTGGAAAGACGCGACTGACGCGCATCTGTTAAAGTGGCCTTCCCTGCCACGTGATACGTGACGCGGATGAGGCGCACGAGCCATGTTCCGACTTGGTGCTCGGGTTAGGGTTTGATGAGCAGCTTGACAGTGCTTGAAGCTGCGTGGGATGAGGCTGTAACTATGCGGGAGAGGAATGAAATGTAGGGTTTATGATCTGAACCCGACGCATGCCATCGCAGAAAGCACGGATGCGCTGTTCAGCGGCATTGCGGCGGGGAACATTGTGGCTCATGGAAGAGGCAACCTAACACATCATGTCCAACCAACCTGGAAGTCAAGGATGCGCTGTTGGTGGCTTCCAGTGACATGTTTTCACAATTAAACTTTCTGATGCCGCGCCAATCTGAAAGCTGCGCTGACCACACCGTGGTTGGGGCCACCTGTCAAGGAAGCCAATGTCATGGCTGGCAGCAGGAAGTGCATTTCAACGAACATGAGGCTGACGGGGAGCTCTTTGGTGAGGATGGAAGGAAGCTCGGCTTTTTCCACTGCGCTTGGCAGCATGTGGAGCTTCCTTGTGACTTGCCGAAAGCAGACAGGATCTCCACCACTGCCCGCCCCGGCCATGCAGCGCTGCCCCGATTGGTAGATCCCCCACAGATCGGAAACCGCAGCTGATGCCATTGTCACAGATCCGGGTGTGTTCCACACACGTGTTCCCCTGCGTCAACGGACCCAAGGACTGCATTCTGTGTCCTTCTCTTCCGTGTGGATTGCGACATTCGTTCTCTCTAATTGCGTATTTATCTCTCTGCTAACTACGCGCTACCGTCCTGACTCTCTTCGGGTTTGCATTCAGCTGTTGTCCTCGAGCTGGTAATCACAAACTCTGCTGGCTTGCAGCACCTCACATCGGCTCGGTTTGTGATTGACGTCACATCGGGGCTCTAAAAACCACACGGGTCCCTCCCGCGACGAAGCACCCCAACGCGGATCCGATATCACCGTCTCGCCACGGGAACTTCAGACGGAACCCACGGGGTTGATCGCCGCTTTGGGCCCTTCCACCATGCTCCGTTCCGGCGACGCTCGCTCCGTCGACCCTCTTCTCAACAAGTCGCCTTCCCACGACGACGACAACAACGACGACGACAACGACAACGAACGTGGCCGTCTCTCCTACCGGAGCTCGAGCCGACATTCCAGCCCGCTCCCATCCACATCCACAGTTTCGCCCCACACACGCACAACAACGACGACTACAACCCCCTTTACCCTCAATCACCACCACCGCGACCGCCCGATGCCGCCGCCCCGTCGTGCCACCACGAGCGGCCTCCGCTCGCGCAGCCCTACGGTGCTCTCGTCTGCGGCTGCCCACCTCGAAGCCCGCCGCAAGTACACCTACGCGGCCTTCTTCCTGGTCGTCAGCCTCGTCTCCTTCACCATGCAGACTGAGCTGGCTTCGTATATACAGCACGACCTGGGCTGGGACAAGGCCTACTGCATGCTGTACCTGACGCATGGGTCGTGGATCTTCCTGTGGCCGCTGCAACTGCTCGTGCTGCGCCTGCGCCGCCGGGAGCAGTCGTGGGCGCGGTTCTGGGAGTCGCACGTCAAGAGTGTGAGGGGCTTGGCGTTGGTGGTGGAGACGAGAGATGCGAGGGCTGCGAGCCGGCTGAGCACGGGTTGCGGGGGTGGCGGCGCGGGGTTGCTGGAGTATGGGCATTCGCCGTGGCCGTACCTGGCGAGGACGACGGTGTTTGTCACGATGGCGCTGACCGTTGCCGGGTTGAGTTGGTATCTGGCCGTGAGCATGACCACGCCGAGCGATCTGACGGCTATCTACAACTGCAGCGCTTTCTTTGCGTATGCGTTCTCGGTACCCTTGTTGAAGGAAAGGTTGAGGGCCGATAAGATGCTGGCTGTCGCCGTGGCGATTGTTGGCGTGCTGGTGGTGGCGTACGGGGATGGTGGTGAGTCCTCGTCATCTTCCTCATCGGCGACGGAGGATAATGGGGACACACTGGACCCGGCAACGAGGTTGGCCGGGAATCTGATTATCGGCGCCGGGTCGGTGTTGTATGGCTTATATGAGGTCTTGTATAAGCGGTTTGCGTGTCCGCCGGACGGCACTGACGCCGCCAAGGGCGTCATCTTTGCCAACACCTTTGGCAGCCTGATTGGGGCATTTACCCTGCTCGTGTTGTGGATCCCTTTGCCGGTCTTGCACGTTCTGGGATGGGAGACGTTCGAGATACCCACCGGCCAGACGGCCTGGCTGCTGTTCATCAGCATTGTCATGAACATGATGTTCTCGGGCTCATTCCTCGTGCTCATCTCGCTGACGAGCCCGGTCCTCAGCTCGGTGGCAGCGCTGCTGACCATCTTCATCGTCGCCATCGTCGACTGGCTTTTTAATGGCACACCGCTGAGCGCTGCCGCTGTCTTTGGCGGGATCCTGATCATTGGCGCGTTTGGCGTGCTGAGCTGGAGTACGTGGCGCGAGATGAACGAGGAGGAGCGCAGAAAACAGGTTGACCTGAGCGGTGATGAGGATGACTAGGCAGGGTTTCCGGATGAACTCACCCGCTTCTCCCGGCCTGTTGGTCCGACTCTGGGTTAGGCTCAGACGACTCGGGCACCCGGTGTGCCGTTTGGTTGGGAGAGCAGGTTCGGTGCCTTGCTGGCTGATCTGAGGTGATGCTCGCAAGATCCCTCGTCGCTCATAGCGTAAAGCACGAGAGGATACGACGAAAGCACCAGACCATCAGCAGCGACGCTGCTATCATTGCCGGCCCCCAAGCTCGGTGGGGGACCAGGCTCGCTGATAACCTAAGCCAGCACACTTGGAGGCCAGGATGGTCGCAAGGGCCCGTGTGCGGTCATTACGAACAAGCAAGACGCTTTCTAGGATACGAGAGCTTTCCTAGGGGCGCTTGCTCCCTGGCTTACTTTGACCAACAGTGTCCCGGAACCGGTAGATTGCATTGGCGGCGGTGGGGAGACGGAATGAAGGGCGAGGGCTCGGTCATGTTGTTGGAAGACGATGGCGTTAGATGGAGTCTTTTGATACCCAGCCCCAGGGCATGGCATGTTGTCACGATCGCATCGATTTCAAGATCTAAGCATAGTAGAGTCGCCTAACAATACACGGTCATGAAAACAGCCAGGTGCCGTGATGAATGTGGGAAGCGCTGTCCACCGTCTCCATTCTTCAAGGACGCCCCTCCACCGGCCGAAAGGTATTCCCCCAAGTCAAGGGTGAAGGCCTAGTAACTGAAGAAAGCGGCATCATCCCAGTCAATCGAGTCATCATCAAAGCCGTCGTCGTCACCAAGAGGAACGGGTCCCTTGACGAAAGTTCCCTTTTGCTCAACCTGCCATCCGGTTCTGCTCATCTTGACGACGCGCACTGCGCTGCGCCACGCCTCCTCGTCGGCTGAGTCGCCCGTCTCAAACTTGCGCAAGTATCGCCAGTTCTTTCTCGGGGAATGCTGAAGCAGGACATGGCCCAAGCCGCCGTCATCATCTTGACCGTCGTCATCTCCATCGTCGTCATCATCGTCGCTGTCGTCCAAGTTGGCCAAGGCGGCGATCGGAGAGCCGCGCACGGACAACAATTTACGCATGACAAGCTCGTAGCATCCGTTGCGCTCTAGCCACAGATCCGACGGCTGAACGTGGCCCATCTCCTGCTTATCCAGCATGATGTTGTTGCGGGGGACGATCTGGAGATAGAGGTGCTCTATTCGCGGCAGGTGCTCCACCAGCTGCCGGAACTGTGACATGAGTGGGAATATGGCAACGTAGGAGAGGGAGGTGAGGGAGGGAGGGACCATGAAAACGTGGTCCGAGGCTTCGTCCCAGCCGTGTAACAGATGTCCGAGGATGGAAGGCGACTGCCGGTCGAAATAATGATAACTGCTATACACGCAGATGGAGGAGTTCTCGTTGAGGAGGAGCCGAGTCCAAGGCCGGATCGTGACCAAAGCATTGGCAGCGCGCTTTCGCTCAGTGGACTGGGAGGAGGAGGCGACGGACGGAAGCGGATGATGCGGTTGGGCTGGCGTGCTCGCGCATCTTGAGTCTCGTGCCAGGGACAGGACGTGGAGACGCTCCCCGTGGGAGAAAAAGTCGGCATCGCCAACAAATATATCGCACCCTAGCAGTCTCGCGAGGTTCTGCGGAGATGCAATGATGGTAAATGACAGAGGATCCATCAGGGTGAAGAGCATGTTCCACAGCCAATCGTTGTCTTCGCGGTACACCATGGTCGGCGACGGGATTATCGGAGGCATGATGGGCGGGATCGCCGCGGCAACCCCGCGGTAGACAATGACTGTAAACGACTGCACGCGGCGGGCGAGGTGGTTGTCACGCAGGAAGGCAAGGATGGGGACCTGGCCGCCAACGAGATCTGTGTCGGTGGTGGGCTTGGCGAGAAGCTGGTCGCAGTGCTCGAGCGTCCACACGACGTTGCGGAAGAGAACGGGCAAGGCGATGGCGCGCCACCTCCTGCTGACGAGGGAAATGTTCTTGAGTGGGCATTCCGGATCTCGAAGCATGTCGCCCTCGGGCTGGTCGTGCAGCCGCCAGTCGGACGGCGCTGGGCCATTGAATGCGTCAAAAATCTGGCGCAGTAACTCGGGAGGGAGCTCGTCGATCGTCAGGGGTTTGGAGGAAGCCATCTTTGCTTGGATTTCGGACTCGTGCTCCCCTGTTTCCCCTCGTCTTCGAAAATCTCACGCGGGGCGGTGATCTCGCGACGACAGGTGGTCGCAAAGTGAGACCAGGCTTCAGCGTGCAGCGTGGCAGGCGTGGCAGAGAGGGAGCAGGTGCCACTGGGCCAACTGGATCAACTCGGTGTAGCGTTGGTTGGTTGTTGGTGGGGAGTGAAGAGAAACAGCCCGTCCCAGCAGCCGGGCGGGCAGCGCCGTATTGCCTGATGGGTTGGGCCGTCACATGTCGTGATGTTGTTGGCGATGGGGTGGCTGGTTGGTTGAGGTAGAAGCACGCAGCAGCGGCGACGGTTGGGTTTGTTTGCTCGCTGCGTGGGTGAGTGAACTGGGTTGGTCGCCGCCCCAACAATGGAAGTCAACGATGGGCGTGATAGCTTGACGGGAGGGATGTCAGCGGTGTGAGCAGCACCCCAGCAATTATTTGCCCCCGGGCCTGGACCTTTGGTGGGGCGCAAGGCTGTCGGGCTCGTGAGGGACGACGGGAAGTGGGCCCAGTCCGGGGCAGCTCCCTGGACCCCTCAAGCCACCCCTCCACATTCCGTCAAGGTCAAGCTTCAACGACAAACATGCATCACAACGCTTCCATTGCACACACACGTCTGGCAAGCAATTGCATTCAAATCTGCCAAGCCATGGCCGACGCACAACACACACGACAGGCCCAGCCGACAGCCCGAACCCCCCTCCCCTGCTCCACTACCCCCAACCCTGTTGCGTTTTCCATTCCTTCACGTCAGCGTTACACTCTCTCCTGGGTCTCAACAGCATGACTCGTCTTTTCGTCGGACTCGTCGCCGTGCAGCGCATTGGCCCCGATTTTGTCGTGGCGACGCGCATACTCGTCGGCCTCGAAGACTGGAGGTTCGGGTCAGCCAACTTGAACGCCCGGCAGCAAGGGACAACGGGGCACTTACGGAAAGCCAGCTCTTCGAGAGAGCGCCCAGAAGTCTCGGGCCACAGGAACCAGATCAGGATTGCTTCGGCACAGATCCAGCAGCAGTAGACGAGCAGGTACTTCCAGCCGATGGCCTGCGTGCCTGCAGTTGGACGGTGCGGTTAGCAACAGCCACCAACAGCATGGCATATTTGGACATACCGATCGGGTTGACGTTGGTGCCGAAGAACTGCGCCGCCTTGCCCCAGAACTGGAAGATGGCGATGCCGCGGGCGCGCTGAGCGTACGGGAAGATCTCAATGAGATAGGCTGCCAACCGTTGTTAGTGTCACGGGTCTGGGCCCGGCCATGCGGAGGAGGCAGAGGACTGCCTGATTGTACTCACTGTACGTCAGCGCGTTGAAGCACAGGTTGTACGCCGGGCTGTATGCGTAGATCCAGAACAGTGACATCTTGGCTGCAACGTCCGACTTGTCGACGATGAACAGGGCGGTGCAGGTCGTCCACCCGATGTACACCGCCAGAATCGACAGGATGCCCGTCAGATACATGGTCCGCCGGCGGAAACGCATCACCACCAAGGCCGCCGACACGCCGCACACGAGCGACCAGCACTGGTTCCCGAGGTTGTACTGCGCCTGGAACGTCGGGTCCGTGTATCCAATCAGCTTGAGGACGTCGCCCAAGAAGTACGAGATGACCACATTGCCAGACAGCTGCGTGAAGAGACCCAACAGCGAGCCGATGACGACGCGCCGCCGCATGCCCGCAGTGCGCACCATGTCCATCCACGACTGCTTCGAGTGCTCCAGCTCGATCTGGAGCGTCGTCTTGATCTCGATGATCTCGGCTTTGACGAACTCGGAGTTGGGGTTACCCTCGGCGTGGTACTTGATCAGCACCTGCTCCGCCTCTTCGAACCGGTCCTTGCTCATGAGGTAGCGCGGCGATTCCGGCAGGAAGAAGACAAAGGCGACTTGTAAAAGCGAGGGCGCCATCTGGAGCAGCGAGGGGATGCGCCAAGACCAGTCGTTCGGGATCTGCTGCGTGCCAAAGGTTGCGCCGGCCGCCACGATGGCGCCGATGAAGTAGCACGCGTTGAAGAGCGACGTCAAAATCGGGCGTTCCTTCGGGTAACCCAGCTCACCAATCAAGCATGAGCCAGCGACGATGGCGTAGGGAAGACCGAAGCCGATAATAGCGCGAGCAACGATGTACATGGCGCCTAATTGATCTTGTCAGAAGGGGCCTTGCTGCGGGTACATACCCGTGAAGGATAAGACGCTTACCGCTAACCGCAAAGCCCTGAATGAAGGTGCCGATGATCATGACACATGAGCCAAACATGATGCACCATCTGCGACCAAATGTATCGTTGACGAGCGGGATCAGTGGCAGGCCGATGACGGAGCCGAGCGGGAGGGCCGAAGCGAGGATGCCATTGTACGCCCCGGTGGGATGTCCAAAGTCTGAGGCGATGAAGGTTAGGGTCAAGGGAGTGATAAGAGTAGAAAAGCCGACTTACAGTCTTTCCAGGCCGGAAGGAGTTGGGCAGAGTTGATGATCTGGGAGTCGAACCCCGAAGTCATCTCGATGCCAATGACACAGGGGAAGAGCAAAAAGTACATGGTACGTAGATTCGGCTTCTTGTACCAGGGGATCGGATCCTCCATCGCCATGCGATGGATCCTCCCCGAGTCATCGCCGCCGCCGACCATTTTGGCTGAGGTTTCTGCTTGACACTGGCGCAAACGCCCGATGCTTCTCGAGTTGTCGAAGTCAGGGGTAAACCCACAACCCCTGGCCGTTAAGAGAGGTGAGAGTTGCACAGACAGCAAAGGCCCTGCACGAGAAAAGCCCTTCACCAAGCGAGAAGCCGTGGGTCTGGGGAAGCATATAAGACATCTGCAAGTCCCCCCCGACACAGGCCAGCAAGGCGGCACCGGAAAGTGCTGTTGGCGCGTCCATCACTTGGCATGAACACCGAAGCTGCCAAGCAGAGGCGTGAAAAGACCTCGCCGCATGAATTCAGTCAGTTTGGCCGGTTTACCCATCCAGACACTCCCTCGATATTGGATCGACGCCAATCCCACGAGGCTCCTCATATGGGGGATATTGAAACAGCACAGGCATAGAGGGTGTCGGTCCGACAGGAACCAACAACCCGGCACGGCGGCACACCTGGGACATTCGGCAATATCGACCACTTACATGGTGCCTCGCGGTGATTCTGCGCCGTTCGCTTTTCTGTGCCACATCGGAGTTCGTGGGCCTGCCTTTCCTGGCCGTTTGTATCCGGGGTGGCCGGCAGGGGAACGGCAAGGGCGGGAGGTTTAGCCGGACGGACCCCCCACCCCAAACCTCCACGGGAATCTCTGGGCGTGCCCGGTGGCGTCGAGACAAGAGATCGTTCCTCTCCAGCAGAGATTGCCCAGCCGGCTGCTGCCGGTAGAGGGTTGGACTCCGCCTCAAACCTTCGTTGACTCTCCATGCGGCTCGTTTCTCACCTCCTCACGGCGGCCACAGCCCTCTCGCGCAACTCGAGAACTAGCAACAGGCATGCAGTTTCTTCAGTTTCTCAAATCCTTCCCGTTGAAGGAGTTCTCGGAGCCCCGAAATGAGCAAGAGGTAAAAAGGCCTCGAAGCCATCTGTCCGCAGGCTAATCCTTCAAGCCCCCTGACGTTGCATGCACCGGTTGCCGTGGTGGGGCGGACGGGTATAAACCAACCCATCGAATCAGCCCAGCCAGCCCGTAATTGCGTCTTTCGGCTTAATTACTGTTCGGCCAAGTCGGCATTTGTTCTTGGCCACCCCCATCAGACGCTCGGAGAAGTTGTGGATTGGCTTGGTCATGTTGGGTCTCCGGGCTAAGCCTTGCCCCCAAGACAGCAAGAGCCGCGCCAAGTGCTTGGACGACGTGGAGATCTGAAAAGTGCTACTTCTGCTACGAACTAACAACGGGGAGGTATAATCCAACACTAATCGTGCCAAAAACGACTCGTCCATCTGAACTCTTCCGACACAGGCGACGGACACCTCATGAGGTAACATCTCCTTAAATGAGGCGCGAGGCAAACCCCAACACGCTGCGGAAACCAAAACTAATGCCGGGGACGGATTGGGGCAGGTCATGAGGTCCACCACTCACTGCCGGCTGTTGTTGTTGGACATGATGAACCCTTGGCTCACGATACATTTGGGGGCGGTCACTACCCCTGCCTGCCCCTTTGGCCGAGACGGCCAACGACATGGCATACCACTGCCAAGGAAATACGAACGGAAAGAAAACCCATCTCGATCGCCGAGAGAATGGCCGGCAGTAGCATTCTCTAGGCATGTCATGAATGGCTCCCGAAAAGCGCCAAGTCCCAAGTCAGGTATGCCCGCGGCACCAACCCCAGGGGTTCCCAGCCCACCATGATGCCTCCCTCACAACAGCAACTTTCTTTGTTCCAAAAGTTCAAATCGAGACATCTTTTGGCTAGCGAGTCTAGGAGCAACCGAGACACCTCGGTCACTCATCAGGCCTGTCGGTGGTGTCTTCAAATCGATGGTATCAGCACCAAAATGACAAAGGGGGTAAAAACCGTGAGAATCGGATCATTCCCTTCTGGACTTCGTAGAAATCTGTCAAACTGAGTTTATGTGGTACTTACCACTTCTTGATGCCCGCCCTGTCTACCTATTCAACACCCGCCACACTCATACCAATTACAAACCCCCTCGCATATGCTCGAGCACAGACAGCGGCCGCGGGAGCAGAAACCAGTGCCGCCCCCGCAGCTGGCCAGGGCGTTGGAATCGACGCCTCGCAGATCCTTGGGGAACTTGAGGGTGCTAGTGATTGGTGCGGGCAGTCCAGCTCCGAGGGAGGCCACAAGCGATAGATAGGCTAGCGAGGTAGAGGACCTTCATTCTGTCGGTGCTCCCGTTGGCGACAGGATTACCGGGCGCAGTTGAACCAGGTAAAGAGAAGTGAAGGGCTCCGGGGAAATGTTGCACAAAGGAATCCGTGAAGGGACCAGAAATGGTGTTGCGGCTGTGGATGGGGGAGAGTGGAACGAAGGACCTTGGTGACATCTTGGGTGGGGAGTGCTCGTGTGATAAATAACCCGGGCGAAGCTGATGCCGAGACTTGAGTTGGGTTCTGTGCTACCGGCTCCCATGCTGTTGGTACTCTGCTGCGTTACCTGTGTGGTAGTTAACAGGTGCTAGCACAATCAATACGGGTGAACGAGCTTCGGCTGGCAGATCTTGGAGGCGGTGGAACCGGCTGTCTGACGGGCAGGTTGAGAGGGCACATTCGGGGACTTAATCCGCCCTAGGGGGTTATGGAATGCACATGATATTCTTCACAGGTTGTCTCAGGAATCAGATCCGTATGCCGGTGTCATGCAGCGGGGGAGTGCCTGGTTTGAACCAGGTTGGAAACTGCGAGAGCAATATCGGCGTGGATGAAGACGAGGAATCGTGCCATGCATCTCATTAACCCCGCCGGACTACCGTGGTTGGTACCTGCGGGTATAAACACAAACCATGCCGTGTTGCGATCCACGTCTATAGTCTCGTCAGTCGATGCCTGTCCTGCCCAAAGACGACTCGAAATGGGATGCCAAGCGAGAACTCCAAGTTTTGACTGTGCGGAAGAGGGATATCAGTCAAACCATCATCGGCAGTTATGATCAGCTCACGATGTTTTGTGGAAGGCTTTCTTATTAATTCTCCCGAGCATCTGGGGATTCTCGGCACAATGTTAAAGCATATTGACGGACACCTCACGATGACCGAGTTGTCATTAACAGAAAGATTCTGGGAGAAGCGAGGAATAAACATACTAAGACTGAGAAGGGAAAATAACCTCCATCTACTAAGCCCAGTTTCACAGAGCACTCCCTATATCATGGTTTGATCCTCGCTGGCCATCATCGATGCGAAATCGCATCCAACACAGCCCACCGATTGTCAACCGCTTTAAAGAGCCCCGCGTGCTCTTCCACCCACGGCTCCCAGAGCTCTTCCACCGCGATGCCTCTCTCGGCCGCAGCATCCCATACCTTTTTGCAAGCTATGTGGGCCGTCCTGAGCTGCTCTAGGGATGGCTCCGTCGGACTGTTTGAAGCCCTA
>FTCU01003094.1_pt1 | contig 18926 bp, 13 predicted proteins | sample 1639521 | NCBI WGS metagenome assembly FTCU01 (sample SAMEA3914864, study PRJEB12502) | metagenome | biome: forest; material: soil | place: USA | collected 2012-03-12 | depth 0.3 m
CCCCTCACACACCCGTCCCAGGAAAAGCCCCCGTCTTGCTGAGGACTACGATACCGTGCTGCCGTGCGATATATCCCTTCATATGATTCTGGATGGCAACTGATCAGCAAAATGACTCATTGCTGGGGCAACAGGTTACACCAATGAGGATGTTGAATACTGAGAAGTGCTGCCTTGTCGCCCAAGGCAACAACAAGGCGGAAATCAGGCATCAAGGAGCCGACGAAGGGCTTCGTATGCCTCCAGATGCCTGCGACCGAAAAGGAGGCAAACAATCGGTCGCCTCGCTACGCCTCGTGATGAGCTATCGCGAGCGGACCTGACTCACTTTGTAAATCATGTTGGCCAACAGGCACTCGACTTCGTCATTGTCGATCTTCTCCTGGCTGCCGAGGCTGATAGCGGCGGCAAACTCGGCGACGGGCACGCGGCTGCGGCGGACTGGGTTCTCCCCTTCCTTGGCCTCCTCGAATCCCCGTGCGATAAACACTTTCCGCAGGAGGTTGCGCAGCGCGATGTCGCGGCCGCGCTCCAAGGTGAGGTAGATGCGGCGCTTGACAAACTCGTCCTCGCCTTCTTGCAGGGCGAGGTCAAACTTGTGAAGCTCGCCCCTTTTGATACACTGGCAGAGCGGCAGGAAGATTTTCTGCAGTCTCGGATACTGTGCCAAAAGTTTTTCGGTCGGGAGAGTGTGGCTCGTAACCAGGCGGCACGGGATGAGGTATGTCAGAATAAGCCTAGTCCTCGGTCAATGGCCTGTGAGTCAAATCGTCCCAGATGTGAACACTCACTCCTTGTTCCTCACCGAATCCTTGTGGCAGTCGTTCCATGCTTCGGTCAGATAGGTCTCGGCCTAAAAGTTGTTAGCGTCTGGCCTCAGGTGTCGGGGATGGCGGCAATACATCAACATAGTTCTCCTCCAGGAAGGCGAGGACTCCTTGGTGGTACTTGAACGTTACTTGCTGGGACTTCGGGAAGGCACTGAAGCTCGGCATATCTCGCCCACCGGCCCGCAAACTATTCAGGATGTTCTTGGACAAGGACGCCGAGTTCAGTTTGAAATATGTCTTAAGAAGGAGGTTGGCGATATAATAGCTTCCCCACTTGCGCGACGCTTCAAGTGATGCCCTAGACAGCCGTGAGAAATGAATACTCATATCTGGAGAGCAAAACACTCACCTATCCGTTTGACAAATCATGAAGACCCTTGACAGAACTCGGGCGCAGTCCTCCAGCTTTTGTCGCTTGTTGGTCTCTGGGTCGAAGTCGTCTTGGAAGGTCTCGGCTGCATGGTCGTCGAGGGAACTGTTGTTGCGCTCTTCGTCTGCCTGCATCGCGAAGATTCGCAGGTGCTTGCACACCACGTACAAGCAAGGGATGGTCCACACTTCGAATCCGCTGCTCTGGTAGCCCCGGAGGAGCACGTTTAGCAAATCGGTCCAAGAGGCGTACACCTGTGTCCACACCAAGCGCGATGGCTGTGATCTGGGTTAGCATTGGGTTGTGGATTGAGCAGAGCATGGATAAGCAGCTGGAGGATGCCGTGACCTGCCAGAGATTACCGACCTGGTTGTCACTGCTGGAGAGCCGAGCAGTCAAGATTGACCTGGCGGCATGCCAGTATGCCGCGTAGACTTCTACCCAGCCTTGGAGTTCCTGATGATCCATTCCGCCGACGAGGGCAGCATTGCCTTGCAGGCCGCGCTTGAGGACGGACTTGATATCGTGGGCATTCTGACTGTCGCAGATCTTTCTCAACTTTTCGGTCGGCAAGTCTGGTGTTAGTGTCCGTGCAAGCCGAGGGCCATCCTCTTTCGAATAGGCATCGGCAAACTCGTGGAAGAATCGAGTGTTGAACTCCATGATAGCTGAGGCCAGTTGCCTTTGAGACTGCGGTTGCCCCGCCGCAGGAGCTCTGGTGAGTGGGGATGAAGTTGCCGAGACGAGAGATCGGGGCGACTTTGTTTCTTTTTAGCGTGTCTGGAAGTCACCGACCAATTGGATACTTCAAACACCGCTAGACGGTAAATGACGGGCACAAGTCGCGATAGATTCTTGTTTCGGGACCCGGAATGGAGTTGAGTTGGTGTCAGTTGTTCAAGTCGTTGTTGTTGCAGGGATGAGAAGAGAGCTTCGGTGATGAGGTGGGGCACTTTGGCTTGTTGCGCCTGCTTGGCTTGGCTCCGTGGATCGGAAACCCCTGCTGCGGGGGACACCACTTTTAACCCTAACCCGCTTATGTTTGAGAAGCGAAAGAGAGCGACGACTCGCAAGACATCTCTATCCCCAAAGGTAAGAGACGGAAGAAAGGGAAGAGTATCTCGGCATGCAATCAACAGCTCGAATACATTGAGTTACGTGCAAGAAAGAATCATTTTGCAGGCCCGGTTTGCAGGCGGGTTCTGCCCTTTGCTGAGGACAACCCCACCTTTTGTGGCGCATGGCCTCAACGCACCGCCACATCTGGCTCGGCTTGGCCTGCAGCTGGTCCAAGCGCTCTGAGCCCTAAACCAGGCGCACCCAAATTTTTCCTGCCCTCGCGATCGCTAATTCAAGACTCCGACAGCTCACCCAACGACGTCGTGATCCGCAGCGGGAAAATAATCACAGTAAGTCCCATTGCTTGCAAGATATTTGTGTTGGATATTCATTCTAACATTGAACCAGATGGGTAAGCAGATTTGATTTTCCTCGTCATCCCCAGCTTGTTACAACGCCGACGACACCGAAACCACGACCGAACACCATCGATATTCGACAGGCATGATACCGTGCCCCAACTCGACAATGGCTGGAAATGGAGGGAACTCGGCATAGGGGTTCGAGGATTATTGGGCTCTGGAGAGTGTTGCGGACGGCACGGATTGGCCATGGCGGCCAAGAACCGAAAGTCAAGATCTCGACCAGCGCCCGAAACTTGGACTACACGACTGCGACAGCACTCGATTTTCGATTCTGCACTCACGACGCCTCGTCTTGTTCTGTTACGCCTGTCTTCGGACAATCACGCTAACATATGGTTCAGGTCGTCTTCAGGAATACCAGGTGATTGGGCGCCATCTGCCCACCGAGGGCAACCCGACTCCCAGCCTTTACCGCATGCGCATCTTCGCGCCCAATGTGGTCATTGCCAAGTCCCGCTTCTGGTACTTCCTTCGCGGTCTCCGCAAGGTCAAGAAGGCCACCGGTGAGATCGTCAGCGTCAACGTGGTATGTCTCGCTGCATCCTGGAGGGGCTATGAACAGGGTGCTGACAATTCCGCCAGATCTCCGAGAAGCACCCCCTGAAGGTCAAGAACTTCGGCGTCTGGATCCGCTACGACTCGCGCTCGGGCACGCACAACATGTACAAGGAGTACCGTGAGCTCTCGAGGACCGCTGCCGTCGAGGCCCTCTACTCCGACATGGCCGCCCGCCACCGTGCCCGCTTCAGGTCGATCCACGTACGAGCGTCGCATTCCCTGTGACTCGCTGAGCCCAAGTTGCTAACGTCGACACAGATCCTCCGCGTTGTCGAGATCGAGAAGACCGAGGACATCAAGCGCCCCTACATCAAGCAACTCGTCACCAAGAAGCTCTCTTTCCCCCTGCCCCACCGCATCCCGAGGATCAGCACCAAGAAGATCTTCAGCGCGACGCGCCCGTCCACTTTTGCTTGAGGGGTTTCATGGTTGTGGTTGGGGTTCGCAGGTTCTTCAGGTGTTCATTAGGAAAATGGGATATCCTGCATTTGCTCCCTCGGACGAGCATGAAATGAATAAATGGCCAAGCACGGGTTTTTCGTCTGTTTGTGAGCAAGCTTGTCCGTCTATTCTGGTCTCTGGGCTCGCGCATCTCGAAATGCTCCGTCTCGCCGACCAGGACGGCTTCGATTTAGCGGAGTCTTTGTGGCAGAGCGGCCTCTGGCTGCTGAGCAATGTTTCCATAACCAAAGTCCGGGCCGAATTCGTCGATGACCGAGCCGGCGGGCCAATACGGCAGTTCCTCCGGGTTGGTTGACTGGAACGAACGGGATACTTGTAAGCAGGTCGGGTAAGCCCTGCATCCCCTACTCCAAATGAGGAAGTTGGATAACTCCTCGATGGGGTCTGCTGTTGCAGGCGGCACCTGGACAAAGGCAAACCGTGAGTCATGGAAGCCATGCTCAACACGAGGCTAGAATTCGAGAGGCCAAAGTTTTTTCTATTTTTATATCGTTCTTCGCCTCTATGGACCCCTGAAGCACTGTCTACAACTCGCCTCTTATATTCTTGGATTGACTCTCACCTTGAAGTATCAACTCTCCTGCTCACAGCAACTTCTCACCTCAAACCCCAACAACTCCACCATAACTACATCAAAACATCATCATGTCTACAGCAACAGCCTCGCCAACCGCCCGCCCCGCCCCCGGCCCGGAACCAGACCCGTCAACCTTCGTCCGCGTGCGCACCACCCTCCCGCGCCGGCCGCTGCCGCCCCACGCGGAGCGCCCGCCGGTCGTCACGCCGCGCCTGGTGCTCCGCACGCTGACGCTCGACGACCTGCCGGCGCTGCACGTGCTGCGCACGCAGCCCGAGGTGATGCGGTGGACGGCGGTGGGGCGGCCGGACCGGGACCTGGAGGAGTCGCGGGCCAAGATTGTGAACTTTGTCGGGCCCGTGGACACGAACGGGGCGTTCAACTTTGCGATTTGCGAGAGGGAGACGGGGGAGATGATTGGCATTGGGGGGTGTCATTTGGTGAGGGGGAATTATGGGTGGCCTGAGGTGGGGTATATGTTCCGCAAGGAGTACTGGGGGAGAGGGTTGGGAACCGAGTTTTTGAAGGGGTGGGTGGGTGCGTGGGAGGGGCTGGAGAGGGAGGAGGTTGAGATCGAGGTTGATGCCCGGACGGCGGCCGGGGAGGGGGTTACGGGGCCGGATGGGAGGGTCAGGGAGCAGGTCGTTGCTATAACGGCGACGGAGAATGGCAAGAGTCAGGGGGTGTTGAGGAAGGCTGGGTTTGAGTGGTTTGAGACGTGGCTGGCGGGGGACTTGACCGAGGGGGCAGAGCCGGGCACCATGATTGAGCTGCCTACGTATAGGCTTTTTCCGGGCGGGAAGAAGGGGGAATGAGGAGGCGAGGGAGAAAGGGGTATGGGTGGGATCATGTCGGTGGATGGGTACGGGATGTTCCTAGAGCAACTGGCGTAGCATATGGTCCTAGTACTTGTTATTTTTTCAATGTTCATCCCTTCGTTTTCGCCATCGGATGAAAGACTGAGGGCTGCACTGGGTTGTCCCATGGATGGATGGTCTCTCTTCACAGAGCAGAGTCGCCAGCCCTAACCCTGGGTACTCAGGCCTCCCACCAGCATCAGACCACTCAACACCAGCTCCCAACCGGGAAGCGAAGCCAACGAATGAATGGCACTGCACCTGACAACCAACCTGCTGAGCCACCGTCGACGCAACTAAGCCTGCCCTCGCTCGGCCGTGCCATGCGGGCAGGTGGATCGGGGTGTCTCTGTCCTCGCTCATTTCAGCAACAAAAACAACCGAGGTCTCCGGTTCCTGTTCTGCCTGCGGGTACAGGCACAGTAGCTTCGAGGTTGACAGAGCGGAGAGATCAGAGAGGGCTCAGATGGATGGAAAGACACAGAAAGCAAAGATGCTGCGAGAAGCTGCGAGGGCTGCATGCAGCACGTGTCAACCGCCCAACCGTCAGCAAACACTCAGCAGCCCTCGGCAGAACTAACGCACACCGAATAAAAAACCCTGCTGAGGCCGCTGGATTGCGTCAAACATGTTGGTTGGTTTCGGATCTGGGTGCAGCGCCGCCGGGCTGCCGCAGCACATCGGACGGAGCCACGGACGGGATTCTTCTTCAAGACTCGAAGAGCCGGATTCAGTGGCTACGCTGCACTAGGTGACTCGAGTCTGCCTGGAAATCGACCCATTCGGCAACAAAGTCAACCTCGTTTAGGTTGAATCCAACCACCTCCAAAGACCAAGATCCGCGCGGCAGCCTGCTGTTGCTGTGGCATGCATCCCAGCTCGGCTAACCGCATGCAAGCCAAAGCCGGTTTTATATGCTGGTGAACCGCCTGCCCACGCCCCGCGAACCCCTCCTTGGTTGTGTCACCCCACAAGCAGCAGCAGGGAAACCATCCAGAGACCGTCTAGAAACTTCAGCAATCGGCCGTCTGCTCGCGGCCATGACCGCTGGCCACAGTCGGTCTCCCACAACGCACACCCGGCTGCTATGAGGCGCGCTCCCGACCATGGCGACTCCATCAGGCGACGCGAAGGACGGCAAGGCCTATTATGGCTATCTGTTTGCCAAGGCGAAGCCCATCCCAACCCCAACACCCGTGCTCGATGCGCTCCTGAGAGCTGTCGCGCAGCATATTGTCCGTCGCATCCCCGACAACCACAGCATCTGCTCTCGGGACCCTGTGCTGACCGGTTCTGTAGGTTGCCGAAATCGGCGACAAGAGTGACACACACTTGACGCCCGCGAAGCTTGCTGCCTTTTACAAGACCGCCGGACATGACTGGGACTGTGAGCTGCCCCTTATCGTCAAGCACCTTGTGGGCGGTTATGTTGACTCCCCTTTCCAGCGTTTTTCGTCGACATGCCCCATGCGGCCATTTCGACAGTCTACCAGGGCCTTGGCTGCCAGCACTCCCTCCTCCCAACCAACGACGACGACTTCGCGCCACCATGTATCCCGGCGCTGACCACCAAGGGATTCGTGCACTGGCAGACAATCCAAACCCTCATCGGGCCCCAGACGCAGGTGCCCGTGCTACGCTTTGCCGCAACCAACTGGAACCTGAAGCATCCAGACACCGGGACTCCGCTGCCCGTGGATCTGCCCGACGATGCGTTTCCGTCCGAGCCCGACTCCGATACCGATCGCTGGCACCGGGAATGCGCACGGATATCGCGCTCGAAGGCTGCCGAGGCGGAGCCGGCCGAACCACCAAAGGAGACGCCCAGGCCCGACTTCACGGACCGCAAGTTCCCTTTCACCCATGTACGGGTCAACCCGTCGTCGCCGCGCGACTACTTCACCTCTTCGCGCCCGGTCAACGTCTCTTACGTTCAAGTCCCATCGCCTCGCCCGACGCCAACAGGGCCCTCTCCTCGCCCGACACCAGGACCATCTCCTGAACGAGAACGACCTCGGGGCCGAGAGAGCTTCCTCCGCCGTCAACCCACCTCAACGGAGGACGCCGCCCAACGCCGCCGCAGCTTTTCCGACTACCCACACTCGCCACAAGAAACACGCCCCGTCCAGGTACCGCACCTCGTTCCCGAGCGGGGCCCAGCACGCCGTCGGCACAGCCACCCCCGTCACGACAGCAGCTCATCCGACTCGGATACCGCCCCGATCAGCCCGCGCACGACTTCACGGGCCCGGCGTTCCAAGGAGCCGCCTCCGATCTCGGTCCGCCGCGTCTACACTGGGAGCTCCGAGGACTCGCCACGCGGCGTCCGGACCGCGATGGGGCCTCCTCCGATCCCATCGTCGCACCACCACTCCGCTCGGCCGCCCGTCGGCGGCGGTCGGAGCTCGCTGAGCCACGACGACGGCAAGCGGCGCAGCGCCTTGTTCGATCTCAAGGAAAAGTTTACGAGTTTCATCAGTCCAGCGCCCGTCAGCAACGAGCGTTCAGGGAGCACGAGCGGGTCGCGGGGGCGGCGCGACGGGCCGGGCGTCTCGACGAGGGGCTCGAGGGAGGACATCCTGCCGAGCTCGAGGCTGAGCCGGTCGTGGTCCGACATCGACACGGACGACACCGACATGGAGAACGAGCGGAGGCGGCGGAGCAGGCGGCCGTCCCGCGAGCCCCTGAGGGAAAAAGAGCGCGATCGCGAGCGAGACCGAGAACGCGAGAGGGAAAGAGAAAGGGAACGGGAACGAGCGCGCGACCGCGACCGCGACCACGAACGGAACCGAGGCCGCCCCGCCCGAGAGCGCGACAGAGCCCACAGCGAAAGCGACCGCGACCGCGAGCGCCGCGACCGGGAACGAGACACCAACCCCAACCCCGCCCCCAGGGACCGAGGAGAACGAGGCGACCGAGACCGGGACCGCGACCGCCCCCTCCCCACACCCAGTCCCGCCGCCTCAGCTGCCACCGCGGCCCTCCACCGCGACAGCACCAGCACCAACACCCGGCGCCGCGGCACCTCGGACGAAGACCGCTCGCCGCGCCGGTTTCCGCGCAGCGGGCCGTACCTCATCAACCCTGTCGAAGACGGCGGCGCGGGCCACCGGCGGACGAGCAGCCATGCTGATCTGGGGCGGTTGGAGAGGCAGCGGAGGGATTGGGAGAGGGAGGAGAGGGAGCGGGAGAGGGAGATGAGGGATCGGGAGAGGGAGCGGGTGAGAGATCGCGAGCGGGAAAGAGAGAGGGAGAGGGACAGGTTTAGGGATGATGGCCCTGGCGGTGGTGGTGGTGGGGCGGAGAGGTGGAGGAGGGAGGAGAGGTTGCCGAGGGAGAGGGAGAGAGAGAGGGAACGGGATGGGGTTAGGGAGCGGGAGAGGGATAGGGATAGGGATGGGCTGAGGGAGAGGGAGAGGATGCCGAGCCCGGCGTTGTCGGGAGTTACGGGTGTTGGGGGCAGGAAGTATCCTGATATGCCGTGGCCGAGGGAGTGAGAGTAGTTGGGCTGGGTTTGAATAGCATGATGCCATGATGGAATGATTGAATGGCTGGGGGTGATTTTGGGTAGCATACGCGATGGATGATGGCGCGGGAGTTTCAATTTCTGGCGTTATATCGGGCTAAGCAGCTGGGAGCTTTGGGCACATAGAGAAGCGGCTGTGGTTTTGGGAATGGATGACTGCGAGATTCTCACCTCATTTGAGATATACTGGGCTTGGTTTACTTCCTGAACTGATTCGGTGAACCATGTACTACCTACCTCCACCAACAACTCTTGAGCAACTTCCTTGTGAGTTAGGGCGTACGTGAACGAAGCAGAGCTCGCTACGAAGGGGTTCAGGTCGGCACCACCACATTCTCTGCCCCCGTGCACAGCCCGGCAGAGACAGACCACTACGACAAGCCTACCTGGACCGTCACAACCGGCATTCACCTTGCTTGCTTATCTCGGCAGACAGACACATAAGTGTTAGTAACAGCAACGCAACCTTCCCCTCCTCCTCCTCCTCCTCTTGTTTGACGACATGTGAGATGTGAGATGTGGTACACCCCTTTTGGAGGCCGTGTGCCTCTTGCATGGCTCGCTTGCAGGTTGGCCATTCGGGAACGGAGTCTTCGACTTACACTGCCCTCCTCCTCCCGCCCCACCCATGCTCTTCACCCTGCCTCGAAGGACGCGTCCGCGTTCCCTCCTGTGGACAGCGGATGGCGTCGTAGCAGCAGCAGTGTGCGGGCCATATGGCCCTCGCTTTCGCGTTCGGTTCGGCGGAAGCAAGGCAGTAGCAAAGCTCCTCCAGTCCAGGCATCCGCAACCGTCCCGTCCGGTTTGCCGCAACAAACTTGCCAAGGGGCCTCCCAAACCGGCCGCCGGCGGCTTGCCAGGGTAGCTTAGCTCTCCTGCCTGTGCCCGCGCGCGCGGGAACGGCGTTGTTTCTTCTGCGGAGCGAGGTTAAAAGCGCCACTCGCCGCGCCAGCCGGCCGGCCGGGTGTGCGACCCCAGCCCGGAACGGATTAGGCAAGCAGATCCGTATTGTCCCCTCGTGGGTCCGTTGGGGGCCGTCTGGCGAGGCCCGGCGGCCGTGTTGGGCGGCCTAGGGGGACTCCCCTTTCATCTGACTGACGGGTTTTCGTTTTCTAGCGGGAGGGGGAGGGAAGAGCGCATCTCCAATCGATGGACTCGGGGCCTGCTCGCGGGAGCGGGGATTTGATTGCAGGGTGGCAGTAGCCCGTTGTGGCGGGCTGCCGACGTGGAGAGCTCTCTCTCTCTCTCTCGGGCGGTCGGGGTGGCGTTGCCGCGTTGCAAGGCAGGGCCGGCCAGCGTCGGGAGTCGGAGTCAAGCCAGGGCTTGGACCCGGTTCTTTCGTCCGGCCGGAGCGGTCTTCGAGGCGGGCAGGCAGCCACGCAAGCAGCTGGTGACCCGGCAGACCGGAGCGCTGCGGCGGCGGCACAGACATGGCGTAGGCTAAAGCGTCCCAACAGGCCAGGCAAACCAAACGAAACGGGCGGCGCAGACATGCGTTTCCCGGGCACAGCAGGATATGTTTGGTGATATGCCGTGTAGACGCCCGTGGCTTGGGAGGGTGCACTGGGTGCAGCCCCCATCCCGCTCCGCCTGCACGTTTGCGTCCCCAATTAATTCGCCGAGGCGCACACCAGTGCAGTGGGATCGCTGGGATGCCCGCTCTCGGCATGAGGGATGCTCGGCTGCCGTGGGTGGAGGGCGGGCCGCGGCTCAGGCGGCCACGGCTGACGGACGAGCCAAACGGCTCCGTGACGTGCTGATTGGACGGCGGCCCGGTACGCGCCCATGCAGGCCGCCTGCCGGCCATATTGATGGGCCATCCGAGATGGCGGGCTGTGGACGTCGCGGACTGTCGATAGGTGATGACGAAGGATGGCGGGCGACAGAGGGGGTGGCCGCCGGGCCTGGCCGCTGCGTCAGTCGTCACTGTGCACTATGTAATGAGTATCCGGGGCCCAATGGACTCGGTCGAGGTGGAAGCGGAAAGAGATGCGATCTCGTCTGACAGGCTGGCTGCATCGGGCGCGGTGCCTCCCTTCCCGCTCATGATGGATCCTGCTGGAGTTGGGTGGGGGTGGTTGGCGAAGCGGGGAGACGGCGGAGACAGCATCACGACGGCGGGCATCGCCAGGAGGAGCGAGAATGCGGGTTGGCTGCGTGGTGTCGGGCCAGCGCGGCCGGTGGAACGAAGGAACAAATACATACCTAGGTAGTAGGTACCTTAGGTAGTTATACGATGCAACCCGGCCGCTGTCGCCTCTCTCGCCTTGTCGGCTGACGAAATCTCCGTGTGCTCATGGAGATCAAACCCAGGCAGCCCGGCCAGAGATCTGGCTTTCGGCCGGATCGGAGCCGGACGGCAGCCGGAGCGCAGCGACAACAAGATCAGCTGAAAACGAGGCGGGGGTTGGTGTGTGCGGTTGGCTGGGCAGGGCGGGTGACTGGCTGAGACTGGCTGGCGGGTGACAGACTTGGGTGCAGGGGTCCCCCTCCATCTTCTGGGCCCCAGACCATCCCTCTCCACGTGCACAAGCAGGCATGGGACAACCAAGAGTCCAAGACCAAGTGAGATGGATGGCCGGCAGCGAGTCATTTTGACGGTAATGTTGTGCAGGTTCCGTTTCGAAACTGCGCGGTTGGAGAGCGGTTGATTGGCTCCAAACCCACCTCATTTGTTTTATTTTTTTCCCGGGAAAATGGTCAAAATGCGACCCGAGGTCGGGAGGTTTCCATTTGTTTGGCGTTGAGCATGCCAACACTGATGCAGCCACACTGCAGCACGCCAACACCACCCGCTGCAGGCCCCCACAGCACCCGCCGGCGGGTTCTCTTCAGGTACGGTACGGGATACAGCGCCTACAGTGCGTGTTGTACGGTGGTACGGTGGTACCTCCAGCGCAGTCGGTCATCCGGTCTCTGCTCGTGATGGATGCAGTGTCCAAGATTCCAGATGCGCCACCGCACAGGAACCACACAGGAACAGGCCAATCCTGCAAATCACATATCGGATCGGCGCGCATGGCGGAGTGGCTGCGGAGAGGGCGTCGGGGGGTCGGTCACCCGCTGTATTCTGTATTCGGTATTCTGCTGTGCTCCGTACAGAATACCCACCGATCAGTCTCCGGTCCAGTCAGCGGCAACTTGCGGTGGGATCCTGGACACCGCTGGGCATTGGGGCCAGGAAGGGACCGAGACCGCATTCCGATCCACGGCAGGCGAAGGAAAACACAGCGTGTTTGTTGTCGGCTTGTCGTGGCATGCTGTCATTACTTGTCCAAAGTAGTCACCACCAAAGCACCGGCTCGCTTGCGCGGAGCATGCCCTCAGACGAAGCCGGCCGAATCAGACAGAAGCATCCGTTCCCTCTGGTGTTCTGTAATGAGAACGTAAACGTCTGTGGTCCTGTTGCGCCGCGTGGTTGAAATCTGCCCGAGAGCGCCCGAGTTCGGACAGCGCCAGGGTCCCAGGGGCACTGGCAGGCATCTTCCCGACCGTCAGCGGCCCCCCGTCACACACCATCCCTCCTCCTGTCCAGTCGAGCCACTCTAGCCACTCCATCCGGCTGCAACGCAACGCTCGTGACGGGAGTGCCGTCTTTTTGAGAAATTCAGATCGTCCAGCCCCCCACCCTCTCTCTTTCAACGTTGGCTTCTCGACCCTTCCAGGCCGCAGACCGGGCCATCCCATGCCGCTCCCACTGCAACAGTGCAACTCTCGCTCTCCAGTCTGGCAGTCTCGCAGTGCAGAACAACATCGCTTGGCAGACCGTTGCAATACTACACTAATCGCAATCCCGCACCCGCTTTGTGACCCCGGGCCAGACACCCACGCACCCCCGCCTGCTTCTAGTCCAGTCCTCCCCGCCGGGACCCGACCACACCGACCCCAGAGACCAGCGACCAGAGACCAGAGACCAGCCCCAGCCGGAGCCACCCAGAGCCTCTTCCTGCCTGACAATAAGACCCCCGAGATCCGCCGGGCCCGTGGACCCCAAATCTCCTCTTCTTTTTTGACTACGCCGCCGTCCCTTCCCCGTCGCGACCTGAAACCGCCGCCCACATCCGCCCTCACCCGCCCACACCCGCCTGCCTGTTGCTCGGCGCCGATCCTTACGACAACAGCACCAGACGACACCGCCGCTCCCTTTTATCCCACACCCACAACCGACACCGTCTGATTCCATCGCCGACCCTCGACGCTCTTGAAAACCGGCTCGAAGGTCCCAGTGCCTCCACCGCCGCTACAACCCGTGATTCTCGCGGTCCGGTGCTCGCAACACCGTCAAAATGAAAGGCCGCCCCGTCGACCAGCTCGTGTACGGGTACATGTTCCCGAAACCCCGGCAGTCCGACCCTCAAGACTTCCACAGCCTCCTCCAGCGGTACCTAATCCTCGAGGTCCGCCAGGAGACGCACTCGTTCTACGGCCACCTCGACACCCCGGAAGCCAAGTACCCGGGCCTCGACTACACACACCCGATACACCGCATCCGCCTCGGCCGCTGGCAGTGGCACCGCCGCCTGTTCCGCGCCTTCGACGCCCTGCGCCTGACCCCCAACGAGATCGCCGGCCTGACAAAGTGGGAGGGCACGAGGTGGGCCAAAGAGCGGTACGAGCGCGACCAGGGCATCCGGATCCGCGACACCACCGCCGACGGCTTCCCCAACTACGTCGACCCGGACGACCCGTACTCGGCCCAGTCCATGCGCGCCTTGTCGGAGGAGACAGAAGACCCCGCGGCAGCCGAGGGCGAGCACGCGGACGGGGACGCCGACGACAACGACCACGCTAGCGAGGAGGACGACGAAGACGACGAGAGCGACGAAGAGCTGGAGAGCGTAGGCGTGGCCCTGAACGAGCGGCTCCGGGAGCGGGTCGCCCTGCGCAACATGTCTGGGGACAACTCGATGCCGCTGGACGAGGAGTGGGAGAACTGGCTGAAGCACGCCCTCGAGTCGGGCGAGCTGCCCCACGTCGCCGACCAGATCGCCCGCTTCCCGGGGCCCCACAACACCCTCACCGCCGACGACATCTTCCCGCCGCGCATGATGACCGCCGCCCGCGCCGGCCACTGGGACGAGATCCCGGACTTTTTGCACGACATGATCCGCCGCGCGCTGCAGGCGGAGCGGCGATCCGCGGCCCCGACCCTCACCCCGCCCATGGGCGTCAGCGCGCGGCAGGCCATCCGTGCCTCCAACGTCCCAAACACCCTCAGCTGGGTGGCCATCTACTCGCAAGACCAGCACGGTCCGCGGTCAGAATTCCGCCCGCTGGGCTCCTCTGCCAGCCGCAGGGCGGCGTCGTCCGGAACCCGGGTTCCGCACACGGCGCACCGCGCTGCCTGATTGATCTATGGGTAACAACACCCGGGATGGGAGATACACACGCGAAATCACAGAGAACGAAGAACCGCTTGAATTATAATTCTATTACGGACTGGATCCGGCTTTTTTGCGACACTGCAAAACAGCCATCCTATCATCCTCCTCCACCCATACGCAAACGAGGCCACTAATGGCGCTGGAAAAGGCGGTTGGGTCGCGCATCATCGGAGAAAGCGAGGGGCCAGCCTCGCAGAGAGAAAGAAGGGCAAGGAAAGACGACTGGACTACCTGGGAACCTCTTGTTTTGTTTTTTTTGTTTATCATGCTTACAGGGGCAAACTGGCGGAGTTGGTGTTGCTTACGCTACAAATTCTGTCTGTCCTTGGGCTTGTTGTCTGGCTATTACGAGGGAATTTGGGAAACGAATGGGGGGATACCACTGCACTTGCACGGATGGGGTTGGGGATACATGGATGGGATGGAATTGATTCATGGATGGGTTGGGTTGGTTGGGAATTATTTATGGGGGGTTTTTGACTGTGTTAGTTGGGTTGAATCGATCAAAATGGTTGAGGTGTGTGCTCGCTTGCTCTCTTTCTCTCTTGCTCGGGTTGCCGGCTCTGTTGTGAAGTGGAATGAGCTGGAATTGGATCAGTGAGGGAAGCATTTTACGGAAGCTGTTTGTAAGAGGTGTGGATGCGGGTGGTGTTGTTGGGAGCCGGATTTCGAGTGACACCCTAGACTGGATATGCGACGCCTGATTTTCGAGGTAGGATGTGACGACTGCCTCGCGGGAATCTTGGGCTAGCAGAAGTGGTGGTTCTCATGAGAGAGCCAGAGCAGCCAGCCCGTTGCTTGTATACGACATACAGCTGTACTTCTGTACGTCTTCTCTTTCCAGCCTGGACCAACGTGAGTCGACGCGCAGAACAACCCACAGAGAAGGAAGTGCAGGGAGGATTGCCCGCAAAGTTCTCTGCCTCGAGGCGGCTCACCCAAGTTACTTGTCCCCCTTTCTGTGCGATGATGCGCGACAAAAGTCCGGCTCAGTTGACTCATGCAGAAACCACCTCACGCAAAACAGAGGCAAGTCCCATCAACCGCGGCCAAGCTCAACTCGTCTCTAATTCAGTATTGTACACAGGTACGGGTTACAAGCCTGACATGAGCCTACATGGAAAAGGAAAATCTCTATGTCGTGGATGCCGACGACGTGCGCGCAATAATACACCATGCCCGTCTGCGAGGCCGTCTCGGGCGGCCCTGAAGAGAGGCCAGCCGTCATCCTCGCAAACGCAGGGCACGTTCCTCCCCTCCTCTCCTCTCTCCTCACTCCTCCCTTCATTGTCTTCTCTCGTTTTGAGGCGTCGTTTCGATTGCCCTCCCGCCTCACCCGCTCTCTCGGCATACGAGGGCTATGCCGAGTCCGATCCCGCCGAGGCCCGGGCTCCGTGCCGCTTCATCTCGTTCATCTCCCAGGTCTAGCTGCGCCCAGTTTATTTTTGGTTCATCACACCCTCGAGGAAAGCCTCGAGGTCGAAGTTGGGCGAGTTCAGGTCTTGGGCAGCTGCCGCATGTGTCAGTCCACTCGCTCCGACGCCAGGCAGGCAAGAGAAACAGAGAGCAGAAGAGGAGACTCACCCCCCGACGCGGCGGCGGTGCTGGAGGCGGCAGGCTGCTTGGACTTGGCGTAGGCCTCCTTGGCCTTGTTTATTAACTGCTGCTTGTGCTGGTACTCGCGCTGCGCCTCGGCCGACTTCTGGGTGGCGGTGATGGTCCGCTGGTGGGAGAAGCCGTAGAGGATGCCCAGGCCGAGCACCGAATACCGGAGGACCTGCGCGCGGGCGGCTGTTAGCGGGCTCTTGACTAGGCCGGCGGCGTCGGGCGGTTTGTCCCGCAACCCCCCTCTTCTCGTCTCTCAGACCCCCGGATCACGAGCCCCACTCTCGATCTCTCCCTTCTAGGTTTCGAGGCTATGCGCAGAACCGAAGCTGCGCCGCTGTCTTCCCTCGGGAAGAGAACGTGGAGAGATGGCGGTGGAGGCCGGGTCCTGGGGTTGCTGTGGAGGAGATGGTGTCGGATTCGGCCGGGCGGCACTTACGTTGACTCCGGACTTGGACGACATTGCGACTGGTTTGTCGGGGGTTCCGGCGTGTGTTTGCGCGTCGGATTCGGGGAACTGGCTCGTCGGGCGCAGGGGCGGTCAATTGACGGTAGCAATTGGTCCCGTGGCTTGTCGTCGTCGATGGATCGGGCCCGGGTCGGTCGGTCGGTTGGTGGGTTTGCGAATTGCGAGAGCAAGTTTTGGCAGCTCGGAAATTCTCGCCGTCTGCTTAGCTGGACCCACTCCCTGCCGGCTCAGTTGCTCGCTGCAGCGGGCACAGCGCGGCGGCTCTGGCGCGGCAGAGCTCGGGTCAGGTGATGCTGCCCACTGCACCCCAGTGGTGTACGGAGCATCTCCAGTGGTTGCAGCGATAATAAGTCGAACCCCTGTCAGTTTTAAGATGGTGCTAGTCGCGTTCTCAGGTCGAGTATCAAGTCACAAGGAACAAACAGTCCACCAAGCTTGCTATTCCCGTGTCTTGGGTATTCAAGATACTCGACATCTTGACGATTTGAACCTCGAACCAACCGAACCGCTGCAGCTTGCAGAGCCGAACCATCGCCTCTCCACAACCTCTCTCTCCCTCCACCGCAACCGCCAGACTGCGCCTGGGATGGGCTTGAGAGTCCGGCAAGATGCAACACCGCCGAGATGAAATCCTCGCAAAGAAGGCCAAGCTCGCAGAGCTCAAGCGCCAGAGGGAGATTCGCGCAGCAAGCCAGGCCACAACGCGCACAAGCATCAGCCCCGGCGAGGTCGGTCCTCGCTCCATTAACTTCTTCTTCCCCCCCGCTGCAGCCAGGCTGACCGTTGATCTAGATAATATCTCCGACACCAGGCCGCACCGACCGACGCGATATCGAGAACCTGATCGACAGTCTCGTCCGTGAGAGCCGCCCGGTGTCCGTCTCCACGGGAGTCGTCTCGCCCGCACGCTTCGGCAGCCGCCCAAACAGCGTTCTCAGCGCCGGAGAGTTCAGCAACGAGAACGCTTCCGAGTTCGCCGGCCCCGCAAATGGGCAGGTGGTCACCTCCCGCCCCCAGATTCTCTCAACGGTACCATTCAAGACGGTCTACGAATGCCCCCCGTCGCCGATCAAAGAGGTGTACTCGTATAGCAAGGGGGTGCAGACAACAGAGGAGTGGACAACCCCGCGAAATTCGCGCGCCCTTTCCGAATCGGAGAGCGAGGAGCCACCCGCAACATCCTCGCCGAGCAAGCGCCTCAGCAGAAGAGAGCGGGGCCGCGAGGAAGAGCTGCGGGAAAACATACGGAAGGAGATCGAGGAAGAGCTCAGGGCAGCCAAGGAGCTCGTGACCGATGGCGTCCTCAACCCGTCGGCGGCGGCCAACTTCCCGGTCCGGGCGCTGACCAGCGAGGAGCTGAGGGCCGTCACGCACTCCGACGACTTCATGGACTTTATCGACCGGTCGACCAAGGTCATCGAGAAGGCGCTGGACCAGGAATACGACATCCTCACCGACTACACCCTGCAGGTCCACGACGTCGACGACGACGACGAGCAGAGCGGCAACACGGGCGGAAAGGGCCGCCGAAAGGTCAGGGAGATTGCGCAGTTCTACGACGAGCGGTGGTCCAAGAAGCGCATGGTCAGCGCCATCGACTTCTCGCCCAAGTTCAACGAGCTCCTCCTCGCCGCCTACACCAAGAACCCCACCGCGCCGCACGACCCGGACGGCATCGTGCAGGTGTGGAACCTCCACCTGCACGACCGGCCCGAGTTCGTCTTCCACGCGCAGTCGGACATCCTCACGGCCAAGTTCTCGCCCTTCCACCCGAACCTCATCATCGGCGGCGCCTACAGCGGGCAGGTCCTGCTCTGGGACACGCGCGCGCGGTCGGCGCCCGTGCAAAAGACGCCGCTCACGGGCTCGGGCCACACGCACCCGGTCTACTGCGTCGACATTGTCGGCACGCAAAACGCAAACAACATCATCTCGGCGTCGACCGACGGCGCCGTCTGCGGCTGGAGCGTCGACATGCTGGCGCAGCCGCAGGAGACCATGACGCTGCTGGCGCCGCTGCCGTCCAAGAACGAGGACCTCTCGCCCACGTGCATCGCCTTCCCGCAGGCCGACCCCACCTTCTTCCTGGTCGGCTCCGAGGAGGGCACCATCTACCCGTGCCACCGCTACGACCGCGCCGGCGCCAAGGCCGGCGTCGACACCCGCGTCAGCTACCGCGGCCACGCGGCGCCCGTCATGTCGGTCGACTTCCACCCGGCTCGCGGGCCCGTCGACCTCGGCGACCTGGTCCTCTCGGCCAGCCTCGACTGGAGCGTCAAACTGTGGAAGGTGCGCGCCCCGGCGGCCACGTCCGCCGTCATCTCCTCTTCGGGCGCCGCCGGCACCACCACCGGCGGGCCATCTGGGCTAGGCGGCAGCGGCGGCCTTGGCGGAGCAGGCAGCAGCGGCGCCGGCGGCGCGGGCAACCTCCTCGAGCCGGCCGTCACGCCGCTTCTAGACTTTGTGCGCGAGGACGTGGTCTACGACGCGGCGTGGTCGCCGGTCAAGCCGGGCGTGTTCGGGCTGGTGGACGGCGCCGGGTGGCTGGAGCTATGGGACGTGACGGTTGAGACCGAGGAGCCCGTCGCGCGCATCTCGCCCAGCCCGCGCAAGGACGGGCGCACCATGCTGAGCAAGAGCTTGAATAAGCTCGCGTGGGAGGCCGGCGAGGGCAAGAGGTTGGCTACGGGCGGGATTGATGGGGCCGTGACTGTTTTTGAGGTGGGGCCTGATTTGGGAGGGAAGGAGGGGCTGAAGAATGAGGAGTGGGCGAGTGTCAAGAAGCTGGTGAATCGGTTGGAGGC
>FTCU01002661.1_pt1 | contig 18921 bp, 13 predicted proteins | sample 1639521 | NCBI WGS metagenome assembly FTCU01 (sample SAMEA3914864, study PRJEB12502) | metagenome | biome: forest; material: soil | place: USA | collected 2012-03-12 | depth 0.3 m
AAAAAGCCCATGGCTCCCACAGCCCACGGACACGAAAAACCCGACGGACGCGAACCCGAGGCGCAGCAGCCGCGCAGCAGCAGCCATCGTCCCACATGGGAGAATGACGACATGATCAGGCCATTTTCCTTGGCCCCGCCTTATCACGGTACACTCTATCTTTCGCCCATAACGAACCTCTCACACGCCGCGCCGCGCTCGGTTCGGTTCTCCAAGGGAAAGGGAAACAACCGCGCTCTCGGCGCGAGGCCGGGGAGGCGTGGTGTGATGAAGGCCGAGAGTTGGCCGGGTGGTTGGTTGCACGGTTGCGCGGCTGGTTTGGCTTGGGCTGGTCTGGTTTGGGTGGTACAGTACCTACGCAGAGAAGGTGCTGTGCTGTGCTGGCTGGGGGGATTGGGGGGACGGGAATTTGGGTTGTGCTTTGTGCAGCAGCAGCCTATGTGTGCTGTGTAACTTCCGGGTTAGGTTGTGCTTGTCCAGTCCGTGCTGTGCAGCCTGGGCGTTGTGTAACTTCCGCGTTGGGTTGTGCCGCGCCAAGGGGAGTCGGTGGTGGTGATGCAAGGGGGGGTGGAGGGGAGGGGAGACACCGTAGGGTTTCGGTGGACGGCGGCGCGGGGGGGGGGACACGGCAGGCAGGGGGGAGGGGACAGGCCAGCAGCAAAATAATTGTTAGCCACACCGCTTCGCTTCTCATTCGTGAGTTTTTTTGAGGTTTGGGATGCGGGATCCCTGTCGGCGCACGTGTTGGGGCGCTGGGTGTGCTGCCGGGTGTTGGTGTTGCGGCGCGGCGGCGTTGCATGGGCATGGGCTTGCGTCGAAGCGAAGCACGTCAACGGGGTTGGGTGTGGTTCAGGGTCCTTTGGATGGGACGATCGTTTTTTTTTTTTTTTGGCTTGGGGGGTGCGGCTTGGGCGACTAACTCATCCGCGGGATGGATCTTTGCAAGGGTTGGAGGTGGGAAGATCGGGCTGGACCAATCGGTGCTTTGCTGAAGGGGTGTTGAATGAGACGGCCGGCTGTCGTTCCGTTAGCTGCTCTCTCTCGATGCTACATGCTCTGATACCCACGGAGCTAGTTAGTATGGCATGTTTACTCCGGAACTGCAGCTTGGAGGGCCCGGTCGTTGACTGTGGAGTGACCTGCTGCGCTACTGTGTATGGATCGGAGCCGGAGCAGGGGTGCTTGTTGGTACAGTATCCCGTCTCAAGCCCGTTTACTGAACAACACAGACGAGATGTCGCGGTGGGGTGGTGGTGTTCCCCCCCCCCCCGTTCTCGAAGGATAGCCGTACATGACTTCCACACTAGCGGCCAACCGCGCAGAAGGGCACGAACCACACATGTCGACGGGAATGCTGGTGCCTGGCGCCAGGGTGTTGTTCGGGTCTCCGCCGTGCGGCTCGACGGGCGGGTGCTGTGGTTCGGGAGGGGCTTCGCCGTCAGCCGGCAGGTCGGACAGCCCGATTTGGACTGTTGGAGGTGGTTTTGTGCTCGTCTCGTTGCCCGCTTCGAGAATTAGGTTCTGAGTGGCGGACGCTTAGCGCATGCCTGATCTGGCGTCGTCCAGGGGTCGAGGGCGGCGTGGGTTGGGGATCTGGAACTTTGTTTTTTCTTGGAGGGGCTTGGTACTTGGCGTTCACTACCACGTTGCACCGTTCTGTTGGTGCATAATTCTGGCCCAATGCGCAGTAGGCAACGTTATGTACATGACTTTTCCGAGGACTCCGTCAGGGTCTTTCTTGAATCAGGGCCACTCGGCCGAATAGCCGTGTGACCAGCCCGGGTTTAAGTCCCGGCCGCCGGCTTTGAGGGGTCAGTAAGTGATAGCTTCCTGGTGGATTCGAATCGTTGCACAGTCCAGGCCCTGTTCTGTCGATCTTGTCGCCTTACTGTCACGCACTTGCTGCGACGTCACCGGGCTCGGTTTCGGAAGTTCCTGTCCTGGACATCGACCCGGCTGTCGGGTGACTTGTTCTCCTCAGCCCTGACTTCACCCCCGTTGCCATGTGTAAGCTACCTCATGCTCGGGCACGGCACGGCGGGCGAGTGACGCCAGCGGCGAAGTTGGCCTGCTCGAGTCCAGTATGCGAGAGGATCGCAACACCTCGTGGTCGAGAGATGTCGGGTGAACAGCAAACAAACGGGATGTACAGAGGCCCGGATTGGCTGCGCAGCTCCAAAAGTCGGGCCTTGGCAGGCGCGTTTTAAGCTTAAATCGAGCCATCAAAGCCCCGTCGTCATCTCATCAACTCCAGCACTTACTGTGCACATGGCCATGGCAACGAGAACGGGACAGGGATGGGGCTCTACCCGACGGCATTTGCACAGTACTTCGGGTATCGATACCGGCCTCCTCCTGTACGTAGGACGTGCGGCGGACGGGCTGCGAGAAAACGTGATGTGACGCTTCTCTGCCGTCTGCCCCTCTCTGCCGTTCCGTGACTAAGGACCCGTCTGTGTGTTGTGCTGGGTCGGGGCTGGCCGGCAGAAACCGTCTCTCGGCTGCACGATACCGGGACTCAGAGAGCGGCTCTCGGAGAGAGCCGAGTTGTGTTTGATGTTGTGCGGTCGACGACGCCAGGAAGTCCGGTCCGCCAGCAATGGATCCTCCGGAATCCTTGGGTACAGAGATTTCCTCTCTGCGACATCTCATAGCTCCCTTCGTATAAAAGACCCCATTTTGCAGTGTTAGTAGTTTGGCTAGAGGTTTCGGGTTGTGTTATCTGATGGGGATGCGACGCTGCCGGGGTTCGAGGCGGGCCGGCTGCCGCGACTTGATCGGCAATGGAGAGCTTCTATGCTCAGACCAGGTAGCTTTGGGTGTTATATCCGCACAGGGGAGCTCTGGTTGGTATCAGCAAGCTAGCGCACCTAAGCATCGAGTATCGCGGGTAATCACCGCGGGTTCGGCTCTGCTTAAAGTTCTTATCCCGTGGGACTTTTGCGTGCTGCCGATACCTAGCCGGGGCACCCCGTGCCCCACATCGGCTCAAACGGCTGCCGGGCGCGGCAGAGGTCCGTTCCTCGCACCGTTTGCCTCGCTGCCGCTGCGACGGCTGACGAAAACAAGACTCACAGAACAAAGCGAGTGTGTCCGCGTATCTCGGGTATGACGTAGCCAGGAAAACCCCCCTGTCTCCCAGTGCCCCGTCTCAACTCCTTATTCGTTGTGTATCAACGATCAAGAAGACCTTGTGGAAGGTCAAGCACCCATCGTATCATTTTGAGATGGCATCAACAAAGCGCAGGGCCTGGGCCTTTGACTTCCCCCACTGGCGAGCGTTAGCTCAACGTCCGCATGCAGACCAAGAGGTAGCCGTGGAGCTACGGCTAATCGGCCAGCTCGGTATGCATACTGGGAGTTGATGAGACAGTTTCATACTGGTACCCAGTACAGCAGAGTGCAGAGTACAGTACCCACACCCCTCGAAATGCCTCGAGGATTCGACGAAGCCCCGCAATACGGCCGGGCGACGGCGGTCCAAGGACTGGTGTGCCCCGGCTCGGTCGATGCTCCTGCCGAAACGGAGGCCGGGGAATCCCCGCCGTGGCACGCTGCTGTGCACAAGCGCGCCGATGGGCTGAGACAAAAATATCCGGTGTTGAGGCGCCGAGAGCCGGGCGCCAGGCACCAGCTTTTCTGCTGCTGTCTGTGGTGGACTAACCGTGGTGGATGCTGTCAGCACTTACATTCGGGAGAACTGGGAAGAACCCAGTGCAATGATTTGGAATTGGGGGGCTCGAGCTATTCCCACCCCGCCGTCCTCGCTGACACATGCGATCGCCCAAGCTTGACCGTTGGACCCCCGCGCTCTCGGAGTCGACGATGGGCTGTTGCGTTGGCTTTCGCAAAATTACCTAGTTTGGCACGCACTGGCGTGCCCAGCCCAGCCAAGCCCAGAGGATCGCAGAGTTGCAGCAGATCGCGCGGTCTTGGCTCCAGATCGAGGGCACTCCCGTAAACCAGCGTGGCCAAACCTTAATAAGAGCGAGAGAGAGTTACTGCGCACACAGTGAAGCTGCTGCGGTCAGAGCAGAGCAAGAGCAAGAGCAAGAGCACGCCCCAGCCAGAGCGTGCATGGCGGGCTGGCTGGCCGCCGGCGCGGATGGACGGCCATTCGGGTCGACAGCAAAATCAATAACGTTGGGCGACCGGGAGACTTGGCGTTCTCCAGCGAGTAAGAATGCATTTTATTCATCTGCCTTGAGATGGCGTTCCGCCAAATGCGGGGGGAGCCACCAGAAAAACAACAGTCTCCACCGCGCGGGTATCCACTATCTCTGCGGCCGCCCGGGCCCTGGGGTTTCTGATAGCGCAGGGACATCTGCGGCCAGCACACCACCGGGCGGCCGATCGTGAGTGCCGGGAGAACGCAAAGATGTGTCAGGCCAGGCCTCGCTCGCCGTGCCAGGCCGCCAGGCAGCCAGATTTCTTGCATCGCAGAAGGGGGGGTGCTCTCCCGCCGGAGCGTTGCTCCGGGCATCGCCAGCCAACTGTGGTAGGTACCAAACCTCAACCCGCAACCACAAACCACCACATCCCAGCTAGCACCAGCACCCTTCGTCCGATCTGGCACCCCAAGTGCGCCGCGCATCTGCGTCTTGGCACACCATTGGACATCACAAGCGCCCCCAAACTAACGTCGACGCCAGGTATCGTTTCTGCTGGCATGCAACGCCCGAAAGCTGCAGATCAGCTTTGGGCCTTTGGCTCGCCGGAAAAGGAGGGAGGAAAGAGAAGGAGAAAAAAGGAGACAGCGACACAATCGCCGTTGACGAGACAGGTCCTCGGATCCTCCAGCGCACCCCTTTGGGTACCTTGATCCACCGTGAGCCAGGGATTTTGCGCGGTTCCAAAAATGAGCTGTCGAGATGCTCAACGGCGACTGGACCGCTCGTATACCGCATATTGCCCAGCGGGCTCAAGGTTCCTATCCACACCCCTCTCCGTCCGCTGCAGTTGCTCGCTTTCCTCATCAGGACAGGGTCTTTGTCAGCGTGGCCGATGCCCAAGTCAGAGGCCTGAAGCCCTCGAGGCCCTGATTGACGACCACCACCAACTGCTGAGCAAGCACCTGGGAGCAGCCCTCGCTGGCTTAGACAACCGCCCGGGGCCAGCTCCGTCCAGGCGAGCCAAGCTCACGCCCGGTAAGCGTTTAGGGCTTCGGTTGTGCCGCTGAGCCGCGTGGCGATTGTTTTTTCTGGGGCACACCCGTCATCTCGCACGATAATTAGTTGCTGCCGTTGTAGTTGTCCATGGTCGATTGTCCATGCCGACCGTTTACTGATCCGTGTCACCACGGGCCACGGCACTTCCAGAAGTTCGAATTGACGTCACCGCCCAGGAGGAGGCTCGGTCATCCCTCGCGCCGAACTTTCTACACAGCACCTCGCAATTCGGTCTCGGATGGAAGCCGGCGTGGTGCGGCCTGGGGGGCACCCTCCAGCGCTGGCATTATCGGCCCATGGCACTCTAATGTTGCGACTCCGAGATTCCACCGCGCCAGGGTCGACGCCTTGCCGACCGCCGGCCTCCGTCTTTTCGTGAGCAGCGATCCCGTGGCTGCTTGCACCTGTCTGCACCACTTGCTGCTGCAAACGTGCTCGGCAAGAGGCGGGACTCGGTGCAGAAGGGCGGTAGAGGGACGTATCATTCATCGACGCCCTTGCTGCGTGTCCATGCACGTCGACGAGAGGTACCCAGGTACCTTGACTTCCCACTCCACTCCAACCCACCCCGCCCCCCTTCTCTCCCCCCCGTCTCTCCTGCACGCCGCCTCTTTCCCGCGACCCCTGTCGGGACCCATGGGCTGCCAAGCCCATACCCGTCGAGAAGGTTGCACCTCCGTCGGCTTCCTGTGACCGCGAGGGAACGGACCCGACCCCTGGTTGCCCTCTCTCCATCGGGGTGGAGCCTCGCCTCACCTGGACAGCCTTCTTGTGAGGACGATAATGGGGCGGGAGGAGTCTCGATCGACATATAAGAAGCAACTCCCAGATCACAGCCGGGGTCATATCCTTACTCTCACCTCCACGCTTCGTCATCATCAAAACCATCATCAACGCCCAACCCGCCTCGATACGTCTCATAGCCAGCCTCATCCCACGGCACCACTAATACGAGGCTACACCCCGCCATCAGCCTTCCACCAGCTATCGCCATGGAGGACCTCGGAACCTACGCCGACTTTCCCTCGCCGCCGAGCTCAATGTACTATGTTTACGCGGACTCCGAGCCATATCTGTCCGAGTCGCAAAGTCCCAACAACTCGACAGTGAGTTTCTCCACCCTCGATACGAGACAAAGCCACCGACTCTAACAAGCAATTTCAGTATGACAACCATTCTGCGGGACACGGCAGCAACTCAAGCCGGTACCCAAGTCCGAAGCACGAGGACGAGGACGGCGAATCCGCCGACTCGGGAGAGCAAAAACCAGCAGCCAAGAGGAAGCGCGAGAACCGCTACAAGAACGCCCCGCCAGCCGTACTGTCGGTACGTGGGATTCCCAACCGCTTACCAGGAACTCAGAAATTAACATCCCACCCCCACAGCGCCGGAGAGCCCAGAACCGCGCCTCGCAAAGAGCCTACCGCGAGCGCAAGGACCAGAGGATAAAGGACCTCGAGCAGCTGCTCACCGACGCCAAGAGCCGAAACGACGTGCTCAGCCAGGCCTACGCCACCCTCCACGCCGAATACGTCTCCCTCAAGACCTCCCAGATCCACGACCAGCACGGCTACCACCCGCAATACGACGTCGCCGCATACGGCGCCGGCAACCCCGCCGCCATGGCCCTCAACCCGGCCGTCGACGGCCTCGAGATGGACATGTTTGTGTACGCGGACGTGAACACGGGGTATACGCTCTGAACGCTAAGCGACGATCGACGATTGACGAGGACCGTCCCCCTTTTAATTTCCTCTCCTCGTGTTGCCGCGCCTTGGGTCGCCGGGTCGCGGACACAGCAAGCAGCAGCAGCAACAAGCAGCGCGGAGCCGTCCGAAACAAGCAACCCCGGATTATACCCGGCGAAACGAGCCGGCCAACCACCACCGCCCCGCCCCGCACCCCTGGGGGTTGCCCGGTCATCGGACCCGAGCCCGCAGCGCAGCACAGGGAGCATGAAAGAGGCGCGGAGTCCAGCCCAAACAACGGAAAGGTCTCGGGAACTGAAACTCGGCGGTGGCGGCGGCGGCGTTAAGATCGGAGTTTGGGGGCGGGCGGTCATCGCATACGAACACACACTCATAAGTGGTGGATGGGACATGATTTGGAATTCATATTCTGGGGGCTGGCAAAAAAAGGGGGTGTCGCCGGCCATGTGACGGTGGAACCCTGGACACTCTACCCCTACTTCGGACACCGGACGGGGCCAGGCGAGAAAGAGGGAGATGGGACGAGCAAGTTTTGCCACTCAGCTGACGAAACGGTGGTGCTGTGTGGGTGTGTGGTCGGGCCGGGGACTGGGGAACGGGGCGGGGCGGCCGCCGGGAGTGCCGGAAGGGACGGACTTTAACTTAGAGGTGGGATTGGATTGGATTATCTGGGCGGCTCAAGCTGCGGAGGGGCGTTTTTGGGTTAGGCTCTGGCGTTTTTTTGACTTCCTCTCTTTTGGATTGAGGCGGTGGGTGGCGGGTTTTTTTTCTTCTTTTGTTTACTACTACTTTACGTTTTACTCGCTCCTCTGGGTTGGGTTTATGACTTGGCACCATAAAGGGAATTCTATGGATGAGATATGACGAGAGTTAATTAGATCCTCATGATAATTGTTTGCTTCATTTTTGGGTTGCTGGGAATGGTGAAATGTGCTTTTGTGGGCTTGGTGGTTTGGCTGGGGAGAAGATGGGGCTCAGACAGCCGCACCCTATCGGTGCTCCTGGAACCGTAAGACCTCACGGCTAACTAGGTATGTAGTAGTGGCAGCGCTTTCTATTTGCTATTCTAGTCTTGCTCGTGGAAAATTCCTCGCTATGTGGCTGCCTGGTCAGGTAGTACGTTTCAGGGGTGTCTCTGGGCCACATCAGTCTTACTGTACTTGCTGCACTTGGCCGAGGAATCAGGAGCATAGGTGAACTGCTATGTAGCTTTGGAAACCATGAATGAAAACTGGCGTCTGGTGGTTGGGTGCTCTGGTTGGTGCGTTTCCGATCTCTGTTCGTATGTGCCGGAGAGCTGCGATCGGCTTGGGGACGCCTCTGCCGAGGGCTGAATTTCAGTTACGGCTTTGGTCACATCTTGAAGCGCCGAGAGAAGGATTTTCATTGTTGCTCGCCAGCCCTTTTCTTTGACTTGAACTGAGAGTAGTTTGAACAGGGCATGTTGCCGATGAATATCCGGTCAATTCCTCACGGGAACGCCTTGGGGCATTGCTCAATGGGTTTTGGTCTGGAAAAGGGGTAGAGGAAGGCGGACTCAACCTCACCTCCAGACCACGACTATCATATTCGGGACCTGCTGGTCTTATACTATGTAGTCTGTATGTCCGCGCCGGCAGATCTGAGATAGCCGTGGTGGTGTCTTGGTATCACGCCACTCGTACGATCTGACAGGGAGTAGGTACGTCACCCATGTCCATCCCGGGCTTGGGGAAATGAGACGGCTCGGCGATCTCTCGGGGAGTGCTGGTCGTATAAGCCTGCTACACCGCAAGCGGAGAGATTTCCTATTAGGACAGAGCACATGCTGCAAAAGTATATAAGGGTACTCCCGCAAAAGCTTAGGCTCACAAGTGTGGTTCTCCGACGGCTCCCGAGCAAGCGCACTTCAACATGGACGAGGATACCGAAAGAGATGACGAGTTCAAACCTCACCAGCTTCAACACGATGTAACGTTAAGGGTGGTGGAGAACTGGCACAGAGATACAGTCCATGGATCCTTTCCTAGGGAGCATTGACGACCGTTGCCTGAAGCTGTTCGTCGAGACCGACGCCATGGCAGTATGCCAAAGCAAGAAAGAGGACCTCCAGCGGATTGCCAGGGCCACGAGCGCACCCTACTGAGTGCTCTCTCAGGCCTGGACGGCGGCGGGTAGTTTGAGTCGTCGACCTCGGATGAACAATCTATGATGCTTCGGACGACGGTGATGCAGCACTCGAGGAAGCGACCAAGGATTTTGCTTTACCAAACGACCAGTTCGTCACAATCATAGTACCTACCTTGACTTCAGCTCAGCACACAAACATGCAACATCTTCCCATGACTTGAGACTCGCCTCGAATCTTGTTCACCACTTCCGTCACCGTTCATCGTACGACGACACAAGGGCCAAGCGTACCCCGTCTTCTAAGGGTTGCGGCGACGACGACGGCGGCGTGGACGACTTGACGGAAGCAATCGAGCATATATGCTTTCACTAAACGACTAATTCATTAGGACATCCATGCCCAGCTTCCAAGCTAATACACTAGCACGCAACAACCTTCCATGCCTCCAACTCGTGACCTCAACACATGCCTGAACATATGTGCACTACGCCAACCCCAACGTCATCCATCTGACAAACAACGACATCAAGCCTAAGCTCACTTCCACACCGAATGTGGCGGCGATGGCGACGACGGCGACGTAGCTTGTTGATGGAAATGACCATGCACATAAGCTTTCACCACATCATTAATTCATTATGATTATCATACCCAACCTTTATGCTCACACATAAACACACAACAGCCTCCCATGCCCCGACCCATGCCATCAACTCATGAATCACCCCTCTTGCTATCCAACATCCAACAACATCGGTCCAAACCGACGGCGAGTTTCTCGCATCCACTTCAAGACCACTTACAGTCTATGACCAACCTCACCACACAACAATCCAAGCAAGGGTGTCCATCAATCCGACAACCCCAAGACACCATCTCCGAGCACCCTTTCCATACTCAGACCAACCCGGCTCAGGGAACAAACTGCTTCGCCCTTGCCCTGCCCTCACCAGAAGCCCACCCAGACCTTTCAAGGCAAGGCAGCGAGCACTCAACCCCAGCCATCCAAGGCCCCCAACCCGACAACAATCCAATGTGACGCTGACACGGCCCCAGCCCAACCCAGCAACTGACGCTGACATGAAAAGGACAAGCCAATAAGGGGTGAGTGGCCCGGCAGTCAAGTCCAGTCCAGGTCAGGCACGAGCAGAGCAGAGTAGTGTAGCGTACCACCACACCACACCACACCCCTTCCTTCCCTACATGGTAGGTCCGGACCATGAGCCTTGGCAGAGGGTAGAGGACAGGACACCCTCCCAGTGTCCTAAAGCCGAGACGGCGGGACGGGCCATTTAGGAAGGGGTGCCTTCCCAGTCTCCTAAAGCCGAGACGGCGGGACGGGCCTGGTCTCTAGAGCCGAGACGGCGGGACGGGCCACTCAGAAAAAGGCGCGGCCCGGCGCTGGCAGACGACGCGTCGCGACAGTGACGAGGGGGCGCTGCCGCGCCATGGCCATTGTAGGCTGCTGGGTGGGCTGTTGCTGCTGGTGGTGGTGGTGCTGCTGCTTAAGGGGGGGCGGGTTGGTTTGGGTGGTGTTGTTGTCGTTGTTGGGGGGATGGAGAACATGGTTTGTGTTTGGGTCCGGGGGTATGGCGGTGTTTGTTTGGGTGTGGCTGTGGCGGTGTTGCGTTGGGAGGGAGGGATGGATGGATGGATGGATGTATAGAATATGTATGTGTGTTTTGGTGCAGGTCGCGTAGGGCTGCAGGGAGAGGGGGAAAGCGGTGTTATCGTGTTGTTTAAGAAGGGGAGATCTGCACCAGCGGAACGGGATGGGATTGACGGTGCGTCGCCAACCTTGTCCGCTTTGAGGATGGGCGGCGGTGGTGGTGTGCGTGGTGTGCGTGGTGTGTGGTTGCTGAATCAGCCCGCTCACTTGTCTTACCCACTTGGGAGGCGTCAGCGCTGGTGTTGAGGCTGCAAACAAGCCACTTGGGGGTCAGCTGTGTGAGGTTCTATGCAGCTAGCTTGTCGATGATGTCAGGAAGTATGGCTTGGGGGCGGCCAGCCTCGTGGGAAGACGGGGGAGCTCATCCTGGGATGCGCTGTCTCGCTAACGTGAGGGCATCATTGGATGCTGCGAGTCGATGGTGCCGTTGGGATGCGTGCCCCGGTGGGCGTCAGCAAGATGGATGTCAGCAATCGCATGGTGACTGGAGGGGTTTTAAGAACGTGTGGAGTTTTCTGAATTGTAGATGAGTCGGCGCCACACATCCCCGATGCGCTCCGAGGGGGGCCGGGGTGGTCGTCGCCTGGGGCCCACAATCCGGGCGCTAACCCGGACGGCAGACCTCCGGCTACCAAGATCCAGTCGTGAATCCGATGCCGAGGTTACATGGAGCTCCGAGAGCAGCGTGCGGACTCCGGCGACGAGGTCCGAGGACCAAAGTGGTAAGCTGGATAAACGGTGATCTGGAGGAGTGCCGTACTGCGCTGGCCAGTGATAGGCCGGAGCGTATACAATTTCAATTTACCCTAATACCCCGATGCCTCGCAGGCCGCCACTTTTAATACAAGAACGGATTCCCCTTGGACAGAACAGTGGTAGATGAAGCCCGAGAGTATCTGGTGCCGCATTCCACGTGGTAGGAAAGGATCTGGGGGAGGGATGCTCCGTTGCAATCTGGAGCAGAACGCATCCCTTTGCTCCATAAACCAAGGGCGGGAGCCAGGTCTGAGCCGAATACAGTTCCTCTTTTTCTTGTGCGACAAACGAACATGCGGTTGGCGGCTGGTTGGCGGTCGAGACCACCCATCGCCCCGAAATAACACCTCAATCAACAGGTTGTTGGAGGTATTATTGGCGCAACCTTTGCCGACTCTGCAGGCTGTCACACGGATATCGGCGAGAAAAGCGAAGGCCATCTAAGGACGTTGCGGGAGTTTGAACGACTCGCCTGGCCGCGCTAAGAGCACCATGCGACGCCGCCCGGCTGGCCGGCGATCAGTACACAGACCATCACGACTATGAGGCTCAGCGGGCTGGCTTCGGCTTGGGTCGTCGCCGCTGGGTTGGCCAAGGGCGACTTCACCAACTCCTTTGACGGCATCACGAGCGGCTCGAGCGTGTCGCTGACATGGGACGGGGTCCAGCCGCAGCAGTACCCGCTGTGCATCACGGCACAGGTGATTGACAAGGGCGCGGATGGGTTCACGGCGAATTCATATCGGGTGAACATCACCAGTATGTGGCCCCTGTGATGGCCGGCCCGGTCTGGTCGAGGAAGGACAGCAGAGGCTAACAAGACGTGACCGTGTAGCTGGGGCCAGCGGCACATCATACCTGTGGACAGGGGCGCCGTATCCGCTCCGGTACCTCTCCGGCGGGTTGTATCAGCTTGAGCTGAGGCCGATGAGCTCGGGCGGCGGCGAGGCTCCCTTGCTTGCGAAGTCGCCGTTCTTCACCATCTCCGACAAGGCGACAGGATCGGGGTCGACGACCGGGTCGAGTGGTGCTCCGGTAGGCTGGTTCCAACATTTGTCTTGTCCCTCACAGAGTCCGCATTACAGCACAGGCTAACGCGTCTCTCCGACTTCAGAAATCGACCACCGTGGTCGACTCTCCGAGCGGTGGCGCATCGGGCATCAGCAAGCCCGTCGCCATCGGCGTCGGCGTGGCCATTGGAGTGCCGTCGGTCGCGGGGACCGTGGTGGTCATGTGGTGTCTCCGGAAGCGGAAGCGCGCGGCCCTGGAGAAGCGGCGGTTGAAGCGGAGCGACTTCGTCATCAGCTAAAGGCACGGCTGATTGCCTTGTGGAGGGTCTACCAACACGACGGCTATTCTCAGCACGCGTGGGCGTGCGTGTGCCTGCGTGTGCTTGCGTGCCGAGAGCCGGGCAGGGGGAAGGGGGAAAGGAGAAAGGGGAGGGGGAGACGAGTCGAAGGAGTCGAAGGACCCTTCGGTCGGCGGGACGGTCGGCGGGACGGGGTGCCGCCGACTTGTGCCGGAGAGCAGAGAAATTACAGAACCGTGCTCGTTGTCACCCCCCTCGCCTGTGATTTGGAGCGCACCTTTCGAGGTGCATCGAGGCGCATCAAGCCGCATCGAAGGGCTCGGGGTTTTGATTGTCCAAAAGTCATGTATTGGCGTGTTTGCAGCCTGCCAAGCGGTGCAGCTGAACCAACAGAATTACTTGCAATAACTGGAATCAACAGAGCAAACCGAGCCAATCAGCCGTGGGCGCCGGCGAACGAGGCCTTCGTTTTTCATTTTTGGCTGCAAGTTCAAAGGATCGAGCGACGGCAGGAGGGCAGCTGCCCAACTCGTCACCGTCTGCAGCATTGCACAATCTCATTTCCGCTCCAGCTGCCTGCCTGAGTCAGGCCCACTCTGCAGCCTCGGCCCCGGTCAGTCCTCGCCCAATCCGGGCAAAAAGATTATTTTTCAAGCATTCGTCCGGGAAAGTGAGGACCTGAGGACAAACATCCCTCCATTCGTGAATCGTTTGTTGTCGCGTCCTCGAGGCTCAAGCATGCCCGTCCCTGGTTCCCGGGTTTTGGGGTCTTGGGTCTTGGCCAGGAGATCAGCGGGCCCAGACTATTGACGGCGTATTTTAAGCTCATCCCACGTTGCGGAGGGTTCTTGTCGGCCTGATCTGGCAATGATCAGACCTGCACAGCTCGCGGGCGTCGCCGTTCCGCTTTCTGGGCCTCGTTGTGGCTCCCCTGGAATTGTCAATCGAGAATCAAGATTCGCGATGCGACGTCTTTTTTTCCCACACGCGCGAACGAGGCGCGGCGCCCCATCACACAACCGACGGGAACGCCGCCGTTCCCGGGCGGATGAATGCAGGATCGTTCAGGCACCAATCCCAGCGGGCCAATCGAGCGACCCCCGCCCACGAGCGTGGCGCTGCCCGCGGTTCCTGCATCTGGAGCCCTGTCAACCCTGTCGCCATCCCGAATCGAGTCAGGTCGACCCCGGCTCGCTTGGACGGACGTGGTCAAGGGCCGTCTGCGGCCCACCGCCAGCAACGTGAGCCAACAACGTGCCCTGACCTCGACTCACGATGACCTCCCGCTCTTCACAACATCTTCACAACGCGAACCTGTCTTGCTGGTACCAGCAAGGGACAGACCATATCGTCCTGCGGGTGGGCTGCGGGTCCACAACTGCGAGTGCTGTGCTGTGTGCTCCGGGGGCGACCGAGCCTCGACCTTCCATGCTCCCTTCACAGCTCGTTGCCCTGGATCTGAGATGTGGTGGTCGACAGCATAGTTTGTGCACGACATGATCGCAAATATGTGCACAGCACACAGTCTGAGGACAGCCAACGGGCGAGATGTGTCGTGGGTTGTGGGCAGCTGAGGTGTGGGTGGGCTTCTGTTGTGGGCACCCGGTGGGGCTCCGGAGCCGAACGCCGGGTGATGCACACGTTCCATGCTTCCGGATGCGCCCATTATCCCCGGACGCAACCAATGGCGGGCGCCGCCCCTGAGTCTGCCCCAGTTTGGTCCCTTGCGCGCCAAGGTGATACGAATCTGACCGGGAGCCGCCTGGACCTTTGCGGGTGGATCTGAATGGTTATTGGTTCCCAACTGGGAATGGACTCTCTCTTAGCAACCGGCTAACGTTTGCTGCAGGCCAGCTGGATGAACATACTCAGATCTGCCAGCCTTGCCCATCATGCCTGGCGTGGTGGGTGTGCGGGCGTGTGTGCCCCCATCCCCGGGTAGCCGGGCACGCACAAAACCCCCCCGATGCCGCCGTCGTTCTGGCGGGCCTCCTCTCTCCTGAGCTTGATGCTTCTCCAGCCAAGTCTTCCTCGCTGCCTCTCCAGCAAGACCAGAGCATAGCTTTTGCTCGTCCTCTGACGTATCGCACGTCACCCACGCGTTCTCAGGAACAGCACATCACCACAGTCACTCTTTTGTTGCCTATATAGCACACCAATCCCTTAATGGCTCCCTCCTTCATCCGCCTGGGCGCTGCCGCCCTGGCGTCTGCCACGAGCGTTGCTGCTCTCCAGGCCTACCAGCTCACCGAGTCCTACAACCCTAGCAACTTCTTCAACGATGACAAGTTCACCTTCTTCAGCGGCGCGGACCTCAACAAGGGCTTCATCAAGTACAGGAACAAGGCCGATGCCATCCGACTTAAGCTGGTCGAGACGAACACCGACGACGTGAAGATCGGGGTTGACTCGACCAACAAGGACGTGGACGGCCGGAGCAGTGTTCGGCTCGAGAGTCATAACAGCTACAATGGGGGCCTGTTCATCGCCGACTTCTCCCACTTCCCCGCGCCCGCGTGCGGTTCTTGGCCCGCCTTCTGGATGTACGGTCCTAGCTGGCCCACCACCGGTGAGATCGACTTGTACGAGGGTTTCCACGTGAACACGGCCAACACGATTGTCGGCCACACCGACAGCCCGACTGTTGTCGACGAGTGCAAGCTTCAGGCGAGCGACCTGACCGGCGCCAGCGTCACCTCCGACAACTGCTGGATCAATGCCCCCGGGCAGTGGGGCAACCAGGGTTGTGGAGCCGAGGAGACCAACGGTCTCTATGGCAAGTCCACCGGCGGTATCTGTGAGTATTCCTTCCCCTAAGCCAACCTGCGGACTGAAACTAACGTACGGTCTCCAGACGCCATGGAGTGGAAGTCCAACGCCATCAATGTTTGGTCGTGGGCGCATGGAAGCGCCGCTCCCTCGGACATCAAGGCCGCCAATCCCAACCCGGCCGGCTGGGGCAAGCCCCATTTCTCCTTGGGCAGCAAGTGCAACGTCGCCAAGGCGTTCAAGGACATGCGCCTGGTCCTGAACATCAACTTCTGCGGTGATGGCGGCGACGCTACCTGGCCCATTACGTGCAAGGGGACGACCAAGCAAGATTACTGCTACGACTACGTGCGGGAGAACCCGTCGGCCTATACGGACGTGTACTGGAAGGTCCGTGACATCAACGTGTACCAGTATGGCACCGTGACGTCGACCACTTCCACTTCGACGTCGGCCACCTCGACTTCCACCAGCTCGACTTCCAGCTCGACCTCGACCAGCTCGACTTCTACTAGCAGCTCGACTTCCACCAGCTCGACCTCCACCAGCAGCTCGACCTCCAGCAGCTCGACTTCCAGCTCGACCTCGACCAGCAGCTCGACCTCCAGCAGCTCGAGCTCCAGCAGCTCGACTTCCACCAGCAGCTCGAGCTCTACCAGCTCTACCTCGACCAGCAGCTCGGCTTCGTCCACCAGCACGTCGAGCTCTTCCAGCACCTCCACCGACAGCTCGACCATCACCTCCAGTGCGACGGCCACCGCCACGGAGACTGCCACAGAGACGGAGAGCGACTGCACCGACGATGCTACCGAAACCGCCACTGCCACCATCACCGACAGTGCCACTGCCACCGCCACGGAGACCGCCACGGAGACCGAGAGCGACTGCACCGATGATGCCACCGAGACCGCCACTGCCACTGACTCGGCCACCATCACCTCCAGTGCGACTGCTACCGCCACCGAGACTGCTACCGAGACTGAGAGCGACTGCACCGACGATGCCACCGAGACCGCCACTGCCACTGACTCGGCCACCATCACCGACAGCGCGACGGCCACCGCCACGGAGACCGCCACGGAGACGGAGAGCGACTGCACCGACGATGCCACCGAGACCGCCTCGGCCACCGCCACCGACTCTGCGACCATCACCGGCAGCGCGACGGCCACTGCCACCGAGACCGCCACTGAGACCGAGAGCGACTGCACCGACGATGCCACTGAGACCGCCTCGGCCACGGAGACTGCCACCGGCACTGAGTCGGCCACCGCGACTGCTACCGAGACCGCCACTGGGTCGGCCACTGGCACTGGCTCGGTCACTGCCACCGGCACTGCCACCGGCACTGAGTCCGCCACCGGCACCGCCACGGAGTCCGCCGAGCCCACCGACTTCACCACGTCGACCATCTACACGACCGTCACCTCGACCATCACGTCGTGCGCGCCCACGGTGACCAACTGCCCCGCCCGCACCGTCACCTCGGTCATCGCCATCGGCACGACCGTCTGCCCCGTGACGCAGGCCAAGCCCACCACCACCGCCACGGCGTCGGCCACCCTCCCCGAGGGCTGGACCACCTCGACCGTCTACTCCACCCACTGGTACACCATCACCTCGTGCCCGCCGTCGGTCACCACCAACTGCCCGGCGCGCGAGACCACCTCGCTGGTCCCCATCGGCACCACCGTCTGCCCCATCGCCAGCACCCTGCGCACCTCGACCACCGCCACCGGCGGCGCCGAGCACCCCACGGGCGGCAGCGGCTCGGCCACGGGCAGCTTCATCCCGTCGGTCGTGCCCAGCTCGATCGGCAGCAGCGGCTCCAAGCCCAGCAGCGCCGTCTCCGTCCCGCCCGTCGAGGTCGTCACCACCAAGCCCAGCAGCACCGGCTCGGCGCCCGCGTCGACCAGCAAGCCGGTCACTGTCAGCGGCGCTGAGAAGGTTGTTGGCAGCGGTTTGTTGATGGTCGTTGCTGCTGCGGCGGCGATGCTTCTGTAAGGGGGGAATGGGTTGAGTTTGCTTTCATGTGGATAGAAAGGGGGGGTAATTTTAATGTGTGTTTGGGGATTATAGATGGTGGGGTTGTTGATTACCTAGCGAGTTTTTTTGGGTAGTTGTTGCATTATGCTTTTGATGATCAAATCTTCTGTCCGAAAGGACGCCGCTTTTGGCTGTTTACTTGATTTGCGCGTGTGTTTATGAAGTGCAATGTGGGATTGGGGTGTCGCCAGGGGTTGTCTTACAGTTGTGCGCCAGCGAGCCGCCCCATGTCATCACCTATTACTACGCCAAGAAGCTCAAGTCGCGACAGATATGGCACGGCGACAAGCTGTTCTGCACTTATCCTCGTCCAGTTTCCTGAATCTGTCGCTCTCTTCCGCTCTTCCTCTCCTCCCATCTTCTCTCACCTTCTTATTTTCTCTCCTTCTGTTTCTCTCGATCTCCCGCCCTCTCTCTCCGGCATCAGGGGCGGCCAATAACGACCCAGCCGATCGTTGTCAGCGCGTGGAGGTATGCTTAGTTTCCTGCTGCTGTTGGTGTGACTTGGCAGCGTGTCGTTGCAATAAGCTCCGGGTCTCTCTGTCGATCTCGTTGCACACGCAGGGCTGACCCGGGCGGAGCCGGACCCGATCCGGGCATGATCTGAGCTGCAGTGGCAGGGGCCGGATCGGGTGGCGAGCGGCCTGCAACGGGCCACGGCATGACGCAATGTTCCTCCGAGCACCCCGGAGCTCCACGTCGCTTACGAGCCGCCCCACCACTTTCATCACTTCGACCACTTCCACCACTCCTACATTCCATCACTCCATCACCGATTCACCTGTTGATGCCTCGCAATTGACGACCGCCCTCCGGCCGGCCGCCTGCAACACCGCCATCATGTTCAAGCTCGTGCGCCCGTGCTTCCCGCTGCCAGGGCGTGCTGTAGCTGCCGCCCTCCGTTCGCAGCACCTCCCTCTCGCTCGTCCGACGACCACTCCCCTCCGGCTCGCCGCACGACGCTTCTCCCTCGACCGGCCATCACTAGCACAGCCACAACTACGACGCGCTGCCTATCAGCATAACCCCCACCAACGCCGCCCCTACAACTACCAGCCCAACAGCCCCAAACCCCGCACCAGCCAACCCGCCCCCATCTACGACTCTTACACCCAAGTCCGCCTGCAAGCCGCCAAGCCCATCATCAGTACGCCCCCCCCCTCCTCCTCACCCATCTCACCGCAGAGCCAAACAAAAAAAAACCAACTAACCACCCTCTTTTAGACTGGCGCGGCTGGCGCGCCCTCAAAACCCCCACAACCTACACCATCATCCTAATCGCCGCCTCCAGCGCCCTCATCTTCTACTTCTCCCACCTCGAAACAGTCCCCGTCTCCGGCCGCATCCGCTTCAACGTGTACTCGCCCGAGCGCGTGCGCAAGGCC
>FTCU01003156.1_pt1 | contig 18909 bp, 13 predicted proteins | sample 1639521 | NCBI WGS metagenome assembly FTCU01 (sample SAMEA3914864, study PRJEB12502) | metagenome | biome: forest; material: soil | place: USA | collected 2012-03-12 | depth 0.3 m
GCTTGGGTATCTCCTCCCTGCCGACTGGTACCATCCGTTGTTCCCGCTTGTCCAGGATATATTTACACAATTTTGACTCGGCTCTTCTGAGTGCTCATCCCCATCCTCTGAGGCTCGAGCTCTGGGTGCCGCTCACGACGTAACCATGTCGTACACCTGGATCCTCCCGCCGATGTCGCCAACCGCCAGCAGCGTCCCGTCGTCATTCACCACCGCCGCCGTGATGGGCTTGCCCGGCCACGCACACTCTCCCCTGAACCTGCCAGTCTGGACATCGCTGACATCGACGCCCTCGTCGGTCCTGCACACCAGGTACCGGCAGTCAGGCGAGAGACACAGCGGCCAGCACTCGTACTGCCGCACCGCGTCCAGGTTGTATGTGTGCACCCGCCCCGAGTCCAGATACCACAGCACCACGTCCCTGCCCCAGACCGTCACCACCAGCTTCCCGTCCGGCGCGATCCGCATCATGTCCGCCGCGCCGCGCGCCGCAACCGCAATCTTCTTCAGCGTCCGGCCCGACTCCAAACCCGTAACCCTCACGTACCCATCCCGCCCGGCGCTCACCACCGCCACCTGCCCGCCCGCCCATCTCTTGGGCAGAAACTCCACCTGCGTCACCTCGTCCATGTGCCCCATCAACACCTCGCCGTTCTGCGTGCACAACTGATCTTTAGGGCCCTTCACTAGCCTCACCAACCCAATCCGTCTCGGATCTTGCACCAACACCCCGGCCAACAAATCCCCCGGCCCCCACGCCAACGGCGCCCGCACCGGTACCACTGCCTGTCGGAGCAGCCTCTGGCCGCGCCCAACGTCGAATATCTCGAGCAAGGGCGTGAACGGCCACCCTGTCGCGGGCGTCGACGGGACCACCGCCCCAGCGTGTTTCAGCTGCGCCGGCACCGCCAGCAGCCCGCCGAACAGGTCCGGCTGCTGGAACGCCGGGCTGCCGTTGCCGCCGCCGTGATAGGCGATCATCTCGAGGCTCATCGTAGCTAGCCTCTTGCGCGTGCGCACGTTCCACGTTAATAGCGTGCTGGGCTTGGTCGGGTCCATGGTGTATCTGGCGCCGGTGGCCGCTAACCTTGATCTTGCATGTCAGCCATCAAGCCTAGCCCCGCGCCGGTTGCTGGGCGTTGGAACGTACGCTTGCCGGCTATGAGGTAGACGGACGAGGGCGTGAAGGCCAGGAAGATGACCTCGGTGGCGTTGCCGGTGGCGTTGTCGGTGGTAAGCGTCTCGCCGGACTGCACAAGGACCATGGTCGCGGGGATCTCGACGGGCGGCGCCGAGGCCTCGTCTTCCGGGGTGTCGTCCCAGCGGCGCGCCGACCGCCCCGTGCCGCTGCTTACCGTGCTGCGCTGGTCTGGTGGGAGCGCGAGGGACGGCGCGAGGCTGTCCTCGAGGTTGGTGGTGTAACGGGGCGGTAGGTCGGCCATGGCTGGGATTGTCCTCCGCTGGGACCTGGGTGCCTATTACTGGTGCACAGCACAACAGCCCTTCTCTCGATTGGTATTGTATGGTCTCGCAATGGCTGAGAAACAAAATATGGAGTGAGTGGTGGTGGTGGTGGCCCTGATGCGCTCTTCGGCTCCCAATATATATTGGAGGTCACCCGAGGTTGCGTTGCGGCTTGCCAAGCCGAGCCGCATATTCCGTAGGTGAGGTGGTTTGGCTGTTGGTTGTTGGGTTGCTCAGGGGGGATACAAGTGGTTACTTTACGATGTAATTTCGGGGCCGCCCCTCCCGATCTCCCGCCCGCTGGTAAATGGGACGGCGAGGTCGACCCTTGTTAGCGGCATTGACGTAAGGCCTCCCACTGGATGCGCAGAAGGTAGGCTACGGAGAATACAGATGGAATGTAACGTTAATCCCGAGGTCTCCCAGGGACAAAGAATGGCTGCACAGTACGGGTGCAACTGAACAGAGACTCGGTAGAACTTCATCAAGGGGGTGTCCAAAGGCTAATGGCGGCTCTCGTTTCTGACTGCTACATACGACTACGCGTGTCCTACCGGTTGTTGATGTGCTGGATCGCGGCCAGCCATTTTTGTTCATCCGCCCTAAAATGGAGGAGAACAGTGTCAGCACAAATTATAAAGGGGCAAGTAAATCACCCGACACAAAACTCACTTGTCGAACTTGAGCAGCTTCCCTAGCACCGGCACGAGTTGCGCCCGGAGTCGGTTGTCCTTCTGCTCCAGGAACTGCAGCAAAATCGTCTTGAGGTACATGGCGTCCTGGCTGCCACCGGCGGCGGCAGGCTGCTGCGAACCAGAGGCGCTGACGCTGCCGGATCGGCTTGAGTCGATCGAGCTCCGCCCCGAGCTCGCGACCGTGGCCGGGGACGAGAGCCTCGCCTGCAGCGTCTTGGCCTCCTTGCCTAGCTTGTCGTACCGCAGCCGGTAGTCGTCCAGCGCCCTGCGGAGCTCGGCGTTCTTCTTCTCCGTCTCGCGGGCTTGCTGCTCCGACGCGTCCAGCGTGGACCGCAAGTTCGACACGGTCGTGCGCATCTCGGCAACCTCGGTCCCCGCGCGCTCCTCGTGCGCCTCCAGCTCCTCCCGACGCCGGCGCCACTCCCGCTCCTGGTGCTCCAGCGCGTCCTTCTCGCCGGCCAGCGCCTTGACCTCCCTCTCGAGGTCCCGGACTCGCTGGCGCAGCTCCTCCGTCTCCCTGGCGCGGCGGCGGGCGAGTGCGCTGGACTCGTCCTCGAGGCGGTCGCGCTCCTCGACGGCGGCGTCCATCTTGGCGCGCATCTCGCGCACCTTGGCGTCGGCGCGCTCGTCGACGTCGGCGAGCAGGCGGCGCATCGTCTCGGCCTCGCGCGTCCGCTCGCCCAGCATCTTGCGCGCCTCGGCGAGCTCCTCGTCCAGGCTCTCGCACTGCCCCTGGCTCTCCTTGAGCTGCACGCTCAGCTCGGCCGTCTGGTCGCGCATGCTGCCCAGCAGGCCCTGCGCGTTGCTGTACTGGTTGGTCTTGAGCTCCACCTCCTCGCGGAGGACGGCCTGTTCCTTGCGGAGGCGGCCGACTTCGTCTTCGAGCTCCCGGATGCGGGGCCGCAGCTTGGCGGCTTCCTCTTGGATGCGCTGGAGCTCGCGGGCGGCCTTCTCCTCCCGCGCCGACAGCTCGATCTTCTCGGCCTCGGAGCGGCGGAGGTCGCGGCCGGCGACGCGCTTTTCGTCTTCGAGCCGCAGCCGGGCGTTGGTCTCCTGGCTGACCTTTTCGTGGAGCGACTTGATCTCGCCCTCGCGATCCGAAGCCAGGCGCTGCGCCCGCGTGAGCTCTGTTTTGATGTCCTTCTCCCGCTTCTCGAGGTTGCGCAGTTCCGTATTCTTGGCGGCGAGCTCGTCCCGCGTGGCTTTGAGCGCCGCCGAGTCCTGCCTCAGGCTCTTGAGCTCTGGCTGGGCCTTCTGGAGAACGTCCCTCAGCTCCGTGAGGTCCTTGTAGCGGGTCTGAGCCAGCTGCTGTGCAGCGGCCAGGTCGGAGTGCAGCGTCGCCGATTTCATCTTGAGGTTGTCAAACTCCTGCTTCAGGGACTCGTGCTCGCTCTGTAATTCGGCGTTGCCCTTTGTTGCCGATGCCGAGGATTCGACCTCCTTCTCGAGCTCCGAGATGCGTTCCTGCAACGCCTTCTTCTCGGCCTCCAGCTCCTTGATCCTCTGCTTCGCCTCGACGTGGTCGTGGCCAATGGCCATCAGGTTCTCCTGGAGGTTCTCAATCTCCTCGCGCAGGTCTTCCTCGGTCTTGCGCTGTTTCGACAGCCGCTCAATCCGCTGGTCCTTCTCGGCCAACTCTTCTTGGAGACGGGCCAACTCTGCCTGGACCTCCTCACTTGCTGGGCCTTCCAGTGGTGACAGAGGCGGTTGGTCGGTTGTCGATGCCTCGCTGGGAGTGAGCTCCAAAGCGGCAGCCGCTGCAGCGCCACCCTTCTTCTTCTTCCTGTTCTTCTTCTTGCCCCCACCCGGCGGGGGAGGTGCAAGGGAACTGCTCTGGGTTGTTGCCGGGCCGGTTGGAGGAGTCGGGGCCGGGGCCGGGGCGGATTTGATCTGCTTGGTGAGCTCACCGATCTTGGCTTCGTCTTCGGCCTTGGCTCTCTTGAGCGTCTCAATCTCGGAAGTGAGGGTTTTGATCTTTTGATCGAGCGAAGACTTGGTCTGGGCGGCTTTCTCCAACTGGGCTTCTAGCTCCTTATTCCGGGAGGTGGACGTGGTGAGCTGAGATACCTTGTCCTTGACAGCATCGGCCGCGTCGGTCTTGGCCTTTTCGACTTGTGCCTCGAGGCCTTTGAGCTTCGATTGGGCCTTGTCCAAGCGCTCCGAGAGCATCGTGATCTCTGCGTTCCTAGCTTCGAGTTGTGTTTCGACCGATGCCTTGACTGCGACGGCGTCTCGGGTCTCGCTGAGCTCTCTGGTGGCGTTCTCGAGGCTCTCGACAAGGCCAGCGCTGTGCTCCTTTGCGAGAGACAGCTCGTCCTTGAGGTTGTTAACCTCGGCCTGGAGAGTTTCGACCTCTTCCGTTTTCTTCTGGACCTCGGCCTGGAGTTGAGGGATCTCATTATCATACGAGAAGAAATCGTCTCCATCTCCGCCTTTTGCAGGCCCTTCCTTGGGGGTGCCGGACTCCTTCCCTGCAACCTCTGTCTGCTTCGTTGCCGCAGGCTCCGTCTCCTTTGCCCCCGCAGCGGCTGTAGCCTCGGATTGGGCGGTCTTGAGAGCAGAAAGCTCGTCCTTGAGTGTCGCCAGCTGCGTTTCGGCCTCGTCGGCTTTCTTCTTGTACGCGTCCTTCTCGGTCGTCACGCGCTTGAGCTCTTCCATGACCATGTCTCCCTTGAGTGTGATCTGGTTTAGATACTCAACGAGGCTTTCGGGGTCCTTGATGGACGTAAGAGGGGTGTTTTCCCGGAGAGCTTTCTCGAACGGTTCGATGGACGTCGCGCGGCTGTGTGCGATGCGGTAGGAGCGCAACAGTTCCGGATACGTCTTTTCGAGTTTCTCCAGCTTCCGCAGCCGGGCTCGTACTTCTGGCGGCAGCTCAGAGGTGGCGGGAGCAGCGGTGGGGGCAAGATTGGCGGGTTGGTTGGCGACGTCCGTCGTTTCGGTCTCTCTCTTCTCGGCGACGGCTTCTGGGTCAGCGGCACTGTTGGTAGACGCGCTGGCAGCAGCTTGTGTCGTGTCCTTCCCGGGGTCTGCCAGCGACGGGGTCGCTACCCTCGACGGGGCAGCCGAATCGTCCATGTCGTCGATGACAAAGGCGGCCTCGAACACGGCGGGATCCGGGTTGGGGGCTCCGTCGCCATTCGCCGTGAGGTCTTCGCTGGGCCTCTTGGTCGGGCGGGGGCGCCGGGCGGGGGATTGGGTTCCTGCAGTGCTCGAGGACCGTGATCGTCGGGGTGCGGTGGTTCCCGGCGGCGGGGGTTGCGGAACTGTTCTCTGTCTCGCTTGTTCCTCGGCGATGGTGCGATCAATGGCGCCCTTGAGTCGCTGTCCCGGGCAGTGTGTCAGTTTGCGACGGCAGAGCCTGGGATGGGAGAGGGCAAGGTGAGAGTGTGCATGCGTAGGGACGTACCTGGAACATGGTTGCGGGTCATCCGCTGTGTCGGCACCAAACCTCGAGGACGAATGAACAACAATGTTCAACGCCGGGTTGGTTGCCTCCGGAGTCTGTATCTACCTACCTGAATATTCTGCTGACGCTGTTTGTTGTTTACTGTTTTGCAGTTCTGCAGGCTGGTCGCTTCGGTCAACCGACGGGCACAAGTCGAGTGTTGCAGGTTATGATCTCGACAAGCATGCCTTGTGCGGGCCACTTCGGATTCTCAGATGACAGTTTGTTGTTTCGGCTTTGCGACGACAACGACGAGGCTTGTCCCGTCTGTTTCGCCGCATCCCTGCAACGCCAAGATGTTCATTCAGGTGAGGCTGTGTCGCTGCGAGCCACTGGGAAGCCGGTGTGATTTGACCGGGTCCCTGGCCCGGCTGGTGCCGCCGGCAGCACAAACCAGGGGGCGCTGGAGACTCCGATTGAAGGATATCCATGGACAGTCAGTCGGCTCTGGCCTCGAGGCTGGCCAGTGGACCCCATCCTTGTAAGCGACAATGAGGTCACCGTGCACTTCCAGCCGCCTTCCCTGTCTGTCCTCTTTCATCACCGCTTGCGGTTCGGAGGCGGGAGACACAACGACCAAAACTCTCCCCGCCATCCAACAGCTTGCGCCAGCCACCGTTTTTGCCAACGCAACGATTACTTTTCTTCCTCACCCTCATTGCCAATTTCCCGGCCGTACCCGTTTTTCTGTCTTTTTTTTCTTCCTCTTCTTTTTCGGCAGGATGGTTTCGTTTTGGCCATGGGGGGTAAGTTGTCCTCGAGCTGAAGGAGGAGGGAGGAGGGGCTGCTGGCATAACAGGACGGCGCAGAGCTAACACACGGCTTCTCTCTTCTACAGAAGGAAGACTCCTCCCCGGCGTCGTTCGAAAAGGCCCTCTCCACCCTCTCGACCAAGATCACGGCGACCCAAACACAGCTCGATCAGAACCGTGTGAAATCACGACGGGTCAAGGTGTTGAGCACGCTCTATCTCGGCTTCGCATACCTGGTATATGGTATTGTGCTCATCTTGGTGGTGGGCTGGAGGAACATGGGCCCCTTGGAATGGACGGGCCTGGCGGGCGGGCCGGTCGTCATCACCCTCGTCCGCGCCGTTACCACCGCCTTCTTCGACTACCGCATCGAGAGGCTGAGCGCCCGCCTCAAGGAATACCAGACGGAGCGCGCAAAGACCATTCAAAAGCTCAAGGCGGCAACCAAGTACGACTCTACTCTGGAGCTGCTGGAAAAGTACGGCGGCGCGGACAACAAACAAAAGAAGGGGACGACGGCCGCCGAGGAGCATGAGGGCGTCGGCCAAGAGGCGGAGGGGCGGCCGAAATCGAAACACCCTGGATTGCCGCCTCGCACAAATATGCCGCCACCACCGACGGCAAACATTCAGCGACCCGCCGTCTCCCGTCCCGAGACCCCGAAATCCAGACCGCAGAGCAGGTTCGGCACGCCGGCTCAACCGCCCGCAACCCAGCCTGACGATCTGTCTGCCGAGTTCGCCCCGAATGCCTTTGACGGGAAGCCTCCGCCGGCGCTTCTGCAATATCCGCCAGCAGTGATGGCCCCCCCGGCCGAGTCGCATTGGTACGACCGCATCCTAGACACTTTGCTAGGGGAGGATGAGACAGCCGCCAAAAACAGGATCGTCTTGATCTGCTCCCGCTGCCACCTCGTCAACGGGCAAGCGCCGCCAGGCACCAAGTCGTTATCTGAGCTCGGCATGTGGAAGTGCATGGCCTGCGGCGCGTCCAACGGAGAATTGGACGAGGGAAAGCGGATCGTGCAGGAGGTTCTGGGAAGCCGCACTCCCGACATCAGAATTGACTCGGCCGACGACAACGCGAGCAGGAGCTCGAGCGACCTTGTCGAAGTCGAAAAGGACATGTCCGAGAACGAGGGACAGGGGTCGACAGCTGTAGGGCCCAGGAAACGGAAAGGAAAGGGGAACAATTAGCACCCATCCGCCCCAGACACACCTTCCTTGTTGTTCTTTCTTTCCTGTCACCGTTTTTGTTTAGAGACTTGAACAGGCGGTCTGTTTTTTCTTTGTTCTATTTCATTGATCCTTATACCCATCGGACAGCTTTTGTTGAGGAAAATCACAATCTCATTCTGCCCTCTCCCTCATCTTCGCACAAAGAAGCTGTGCAGAATCAAAGGGCACACAACTCGAGACTTAGTCCGCTGTCTTATTTAAACCCACCACCTCGCAACAGGGCTCGACTTGTGTAACTACGAAAAGCGCCTTGAACCGGACTACCTACTGGCAATTACTCAACAACTTCAAAAGTTCAAAACGCACAATGGACCACCCACCACTGCCTGACTGGGCCGACTTGGACTACCCCATCTGGTGCGCCCACTGTCGTACCGATAACGACTGCACCTTGAGGTGCCTAGCGTCCCACATTCCGCAGTTTGCTTGCCACAACCGGGCATGCCTGCTGCACTCAGAGAGTGTCCATGTGGACCCGGAAGACGGGATCATATATCCGTGGTTGAATGCGCCGCACCAGGATTATTCTCATGGGCCTGTACGGGTGCCGTATGGGACCCGAGTTCCGGCAACGGGGGGGCAAGAGGAGAAGCCACGGCGTGCTGACGTCAAACCAGAGTCGGATCGTGCTCGAGGCCAAGGCAAAACATCGAAGCGTACTGAGGCCAAACCGGAGAAGACACAGCGAACAGAGGCCAGACCGGACAAGAGTCGGCGCGCTGGCGCTAACCCAGACTCGGATCGTGGCCGGGGCCAAGACAAGACCCGGAAGTATGCGGATGTCAAGCCAAAGCCAGACCGCAGCAGGGACCAAGACAAGCACACGAAGCATGCTCACACTAAACAAGAGCCTGACCGTGGCCGGGACCCCGTCAGGGACCAGGACAAGAAACAGCACCGTGTTGGGGCTAAGCCAGAGCCGAGTTATGCTCGGGCTCAGGACAGGACGACTCGGCGAGCTGACGTTGAACCCCAGCCAGATTATGCTCGGGGCCAAGACAAGAAGAATCGGAAGTATGCTGACCCCAAACCAGACTCGGAGCGTGACCGCAAGAAGCGCCAGGATCCCAAACCGAGTCGGCACGATGACGCCCCGCGCCCTCGTGGGAGAAGCCAAGATCGAGAACGGAGTCGGCATCGCGATGGCCGTGGGAGGAGTCGCCCTCCTTCTCGTCCCGAATACGACCCCGTCTACGACGATATCAAGATGACTGACCACGGCCGCCGGCGCGGGAGAAGCACCCCTCCCCCTCACACTACGTATGACCGTGCTGACGACGATGGTCTCAGGGGCCGTCATGACAGCAAACGCGAGAAAAGCCGCCCTCCCAAGACCAAGTACAGGGACTTATCCCCCCGGGCTGACTGGAACCAGTTTGCTGACCCTTGCCCCAGGGGTGCCAGAGACCGCACGATGCCGCCACCCCAGGGCGATGATATCGGGAGTCCTTTCAACGATGACTTCTTTCGGCGCGCCCGCGACCGCATGAATTCAGACTTCCCCCCGGCGGATCTCGGCGGCAACCTCTTTGCTGACCCCTTTTTCCAGCGTAGCCGCACCAGGACCGGGACCGGCAGCCATCGCGCCAGAGCCGACCCCTTTGGCATGGACTCGCACCTCGCCGACACGTTTGCCGACATCCAGGTGATGACGGAGGGATTGGCCCGGCGGTTCGGGAGGCGGCATGCTTCCGGGAGCCGGCGGGCCAGAGCCAATGAAGCGGACGTGACGGGATACGGATACGCAGACTTTGGGCTGGGCGGCCTGGACGGCGGCGGGGGTTATTGACGGCTATCTGCCGCGGCTGCGCCGTGATAGGCCCGAGCCACGCAGATGAGGCGAGAGAATGAGCGAGTCTGGTTGGGCTGGGAGAGACTGGGCGTTTGGCGTCGAGGTGTGTGTGCTGGCTCTCCTCGGGCCGCAACAGCCCGAGCGAGTGGTTGGGCTGCAGGTGAGTGGGAAGGTATGAATGGTAAGTACGTACGGTAAGTCAGACTGATTGTAGACAATGCATTGATTCTGTCGATAAATAGAGTAGATGCCATGTGTGTGATGTTTTCTTGTGCCATGGTGTTGCAGGGTGGTCGAGCTGGTCCACGTCGTCGTCGAACACGGAACAGGTGTTGAGGATCGACTTGGCCAGCAGCCCAGGGTGCGGTTCTCTGTCTCTGCCTGCACCAAAAGATGAAGGCAAGAAAAAAGGAGAAAAAAGGAAAAGCTGCTTCGCTGTACGGAGTGCTGGCCTATGAAAACAGGGAGCCTTCCTGCAGCTGCCCGAGGTGTTTCGGCTCACCACGTGGACCCGACGTTGTTGCCCCGGGACAGCAGATGAGAAGTGAGCAGGCAGCAACGCCCAATGCAGCAGCAAACGGGGCCCAGAAACCAGCAAATCACGTCTTCTCAGATGTGCTCTTTTTCCCTGGACAAAGCAAGTTTTGTTTGCCCTACCTAGGTACCCAAACTTCCCCGCCAAGTGTGCGGCGTGCCACGCAGCGCTGGTTATCAAATTTCTCGAGTCCATCCGGGCAAAGCCACACACACACACACACACTTGTTGCATTTTCCCTCCCCCCTTTTCCAGCATTTTGCTGCCGGTTGCCGTTTGGGTTGCGACAGGCCTGGGCCATGGCTCTCCCATCTCCTGACCTGCTGTAACCGCTATTTCTTCTCTGTCTCGCCCCGGGGCTCTGGTCCTCTCCGTTCTGCTCCCCTCTCCTGCTCTTGTTCTTTCTCGTCTTGTCACACACACTCACAACCTTGTTCTTCTCCCCAATGTTTGAGAATCTTTTCCTCATCCCTCAAGGCGTGGCAGCTGCGCTGCAAGCAAAGATCAGGCAACATGGACATCCCCGACGACCCGAGTACCACCACCGCTACCACCGACTTCGAGTCGGGTAGTGAGGGTGTCGACTACGTCTACGAGGGGCAGAAGGTTGTCGAGAGAAAGCCCACCAAGGAGAAGAGCCCCAAAAGAAGGAGGTCCCCGAAAGCCAAACCTCGCAGTCATGCCCGATGCACGTGCGGAGCAGCTCGCGCCGAGGACGACTTTGAGATCACCGTCTTTGAGGCCACAGAGTCCGAAGAGGAGCGTCATCGGTCGCGTCCAAGAAAATCCCGCCTATCTGGGCCCGGCGATGCTTTTGGATGCGATGACCGAGGGCATCGCAAGATTGACAAGAGGAAGACGGCCGACCACAGGACCCGTCGCGTGCAGACCGCTTACGTCGAGGAGTACCCTGAGAGCACTCCACGTCCGGCGATTCTCTTGAGAGAGCACAAGCTTCTGCGGAGGTCCTCTACGTCCGACACGAAGCGTCTGCGCGATTCGGAGGATCGCTCGTTGTCGAGCTCGAGAGGGAGGTCTCCGACAGGCAAGCGCCTGCCACCGCGACCCGCTCGCCTGTCTTCCAAGGAGTCGCCCAAGCACCAAAAACACCACCGGCGCCTTGACGTTCAAGAAACGCATTCAGGTACGTGGGCTTTTGATTCAAGCTTGGTCTGGGTTGATGCTTGTGACACACCTAACACCCACTCACAGAGAAACTTTCGGATTCTGGCCCTTCGGGAGACTCCCACTCCGACTCTGGCGAGCCGGGACCTGTCACACGCCGTCCACACCACAAACATGACCGAGAGTTGGCTTCATCGGCTACTAGGAGCTCGCCAAGGAATGCCAATTCGTTCTCGGCGGCCTACTCTTCGTCGTGGCCCATGCAGGTTGGACCTCAGCTCCAGCAACGGCGGCCCAAACCCCAAGGCCACGAGTACGACAGCGAGGATGAAAGCGACGAGCAACCCTTCACCAAGCGCAACGACTACAGGGAGAGCCACCGTCAAAGGCAGAGCCGTGTTTCCGCTTTGCGTGAGCAAGAGCACCAACTTCCACGACACCAAGAGGCCCGATCTCCCCAGCGCGACCGCCAGCGCGTACCGTCCCCTCGGACTCGCCAAAGGACCGTTGCTAGCCATTCCAACACGGCGGCAATGGAACACGGATACCGCTCTGTCGCCACATCGCTATGTGAGGTTTGGCAGGGCGAGGCCGAAGATTGGGAATCCCCCTACGCCTCGGCCAGCGACGGTGACTATGGCTCGGAAGCCGAACAGCCCATCGGGCTCCTTCGGATGGAGGACTTTCCTCCCCGCAGGTCATCACCTCGTCTCCTTCCGCCACGCGGAGAAAGAAGTAACTTTGGCTTCCAGGCAACAAACTATCCCCCTTCTCCTGACTTTCATGGACCTTCCACGTACAATCTGGAGGACACCGCGCCCCGTTTCCTCTCTTCCATCTATGACCACAGCCAAGCTTGGCCTACCCAAACACGGAATGGGCTCTTTCTTCTTGACGGGCCGCCGCTTCTTCTGACCATGGAGCCAAGCGCGATGACGGACGAGGAGGACATCGTGCCCAGCATGCGGCCTCCCTCTCGAGCATCTCACTGGCCACGGTCACGAGGCGGACCCGCAAGAGGACAGGCCCGCCGCCCCCTATCGCCGCGGTCCCGCGCTGTCTCGCCCATCTTCTCGGCAAGGAAGACGCGAGAGTTCCTCTCGCCCAAGCCGACGAGGGCCGCGCGGTTTGATTTCGGCGCCTGGGGGTGTGATCCGGGCTCAAGGAGCTCGCTGGGGCTGGGGATGTTGTGATGGCGCTTTCTGTCTGGTTGCTGGCGTTAAGGGCTCCGGCGTCTGGCGTTCGGCGTCCGGCGTTTTGAGATGGGATTGGCGTTTGGTAGAGGAAAAGGATGGCGGCTCACGCTGCCGAGCGAGGCGTTCGGGCGTTGGGGCGTTCTCAGAGGATGCCATGGCATTCCTCGACCAGCATATCGCGATGGGTTGTTTTTTTGATATTTTGGGTATGATTTATGGGAGGAGGCTTTTTGCAGCATTTCAAGGCAAGGTGGCGGACTCGGACATTGTCTTGACGGGAATGGATGCATGAGCCATGGCTATGAGAATGGTTGAATGAGAAGGGCTGATGAGAATGGTTGCATCAACGGCTGCATTAGACCGTGCATTAGACCGGCGTTTGGTTGGATCATCATTGTTGGCGCTTGTTGGGCCGTTTTGCTGGTTCAGGAGGCGGCTCTCGTGTTGGAGTGGGTGGGTTGGCAGCACCCACTCCAGTATTAGCAGTTTTTGACTTGATTATTACTTGACCACCCCCCATCTTTTATCATTTCTCGCCTCCATCCACAGTCCCTCAGTTCAACGCTTGCGCAATTTTTAAAGTCCGACACGCACTGGAGAAGTGGCACGTCATCTCCATTCTCGCAACGCGCCTTGACTTGTCCACCCAATCTGCTTGCCCGTGGTCTCAGGCTATTTGGCGATCAACCATGTCAGACCTGCCGACAGCCCCAGGCGCAGAGAAGCCCGCCGAGAACAAGGCGGCCGAGATTCTCAAGACGACAGCATCCAGGCAACTCTCCATCGCAGACCTGGGCGACGGGGAGCACCGTCGTCTGCTCGCTGGCGCCATCGTGAGGGTCCTCGCCACCGAACTCGCAGAAACCACGTACGCCCAGATCCTCGACGGGCTACCGACTGGCGACGTCGCCTACGAGGCCAGGATCGAACCCTACGGCGCTCATCCGATTGATCACGCCCACAACGAGCTGTGTCCTGGCATGCTAGACAAGGCACGGGAATTTCGTGATGCATTCCAACCCGAGATCTTGGCCTTTGACTCGCACGTGCGTTTGATCCCCGCGGCAGAAAGCATGAGCCTACGGTGAGCTGATCGCCGAACCGGTAGCTCCTCCACCGATATCGCGCTTGCTCTCCAGGCTCGATGGGATTCAAGACCTGTCTGATTGAGCTTGTCGCCGTTGCAGTCCACCAGATTGCTGCTATCCTCTTTGAGCTCGGTACGAGTGTGCATGAGGACGACGGCATCACCAACTGGGCTCCGCCGAGATCCGAAGTTTTGTTCTGGAAGCAGTTCCCCAACGGACCACACCCTACCCTTTTCTACCACTACCTTTACGTAGACCACGACCAGTATCCTCGACATGTTGCCGATATGGTCGGCTACTGGGCCGAGGCACGTATCTTGGGTGGCGTCGTACTCTTTGATCGCCGTAGCCCAGAGGCTGTCCCGGACGCCGACCCCAACGCCGTCTACTTCCACTCGGATCGGGAGGGTATTACATATCGCATCTACCAGCTCTTGCCAGAGCAGAGGAACGCTCTGCTCGAATTCCTCCTCGCCGACCAGACCCCATCCGTGAACCCGCTTCCCATCCTGGGCGACCAGAACAACCGTATCCGCGTGGACCCGGAGGAGCCCATACAAACAACAGGCATTTACCGCGACCTGTGGGAACGCAAAGACCTCTCACCGCATGCTGGCGATGGGAGACTGAGGGATGTATGGGACAAGCGGGAGTATCCCACCAAGGAAGACTTCGGTAACGCGATGCGCAGGGCGTTCGCCCGGAAATGGAGAAACTTGGATGAGTTCTCAGACTAATATACACGTCTTGGGATCACACTTTAGCAATTCCAAAATGACTCTTTTTCCAGTGTTGTTTGTTCATGGTGCACAAGCCAGCATTCGGGTGCCAAAGATGCTGCACAACACACAAAGACACTTCACCCGTCAAGACACGAACGGCGCAGGATATAAACAGCTGAGCCAGCTGAGTTCTGCCACGACTCCAAAGCCTCGATGACCACGACTCGATGACCACGCCGACTCAGTTGTGTTCTCGTATCAAAACTGCAATTATTCCAAAATCTAACCTCCCGACGCGAGTCCCTCGACCACCGACCCTCGATCGACGCCCTCGTCGCCAGGAGCAACCCCAGCCCGAGCCCCCTCGCCCCTCCTTTTCAATACTCAGGAACCAGCGACCGAACCGGCACCCTCCCTTTCTACTCCCAGAGCTACACCAGCGGTCCGGGTCCCTCCACGACCGCATCTTTGAATACCGCGCCACCACACCTCCCCGCACCACCTCCTTCTGGCGCTACGCGGCCGCCTCAGAAAGACGCAGCCCCTCCCCTCCTAGACGGTACAGTCCCCAGCCCGTCCGCCGCCGCTCGCCCAGTCCGTACCGGAGCCAGTTTACGAGGGGTCGGTCGCCCGTTCGCGAGTCATACACTCCGCCAAGGCAGATCTATGGGAGGAGCCGCAGTCGCAGCAGGGGGTGTTTTCCTGTGGGAGCGTCGCAGTCGGTGTATGACTGGGAGTCAGGGGTGGGAGGGTTTACGGGGAGTTCGAATCGGAGGAGTGGGAGTAGAGGGTCAGAAAGGAGGTGGACTGATCCTGGGGTTTGAGCTCCTGATTTAGCTGGATGGAGTATTGGGTTATTTGACTGCCAGAGTTGGAGAATCTTGCTTTAGTTACCAGAGTTCCAAGACTTATATACTATCGTAGAGTGACATCGATGCCATCATCTTGTATCCCATTTCTGAGTCCGGTCAAAAGCACCCCTGGTCCTCGCGCCGTGTCATCCAGTGGTACAAAACTTGTGCTGTTTTACTGGTCACCTTTTGAGATGGGTGCCACCAAGCCTCTATGAACTGATTTCGAATGGCATCTCTTTGCTAAATGACGACGATTCTAGCAAAATCCCACTCTTAGTGGCGGACCACGGAGAAAAGCCGCAGCACCTGAATTATACTCCATTCTCGGCTCGGGAATGAGGCGTGCCATCTACCAAGCCTTCTCGACAAGTGTCCTGCCTATATGAGGTCGGAAGAAGGACTCCCTGCTCCTTCTGAGGTTAGACTGACTGCACAAATCACCAATCCTTTCTCTTGTCAAGTTCGGGAATCTCTCGTTCTTGGCCAGTGTTCTTCGTGAAGTTCTGGGTTCTTGACATAAACAACCGTGTGTCTCCTAGGGTGTGAGGCCGGAGGAAGGTTTCCCGGGACGTTTCAAGGTTAACTCGTCTCCAATGGGATGGTCCTCCTGTGTACTCCACGCTCCACATCCAAGAACATCTATTCCCGGTTGGCGTTTCTCGTTCAAGCCCTGTAGGCTGTCCCCTTCAGAAATCCATCACCAATGAGCGTACTGTGGGAACCGTTCAGAACATGCGGGGTGTGGAGAACCTTGCTCACCTGTTCTCCATCTCTGGTACATCTATGCTCGGAGAAAGCTCTTCCGTGCTGCTTTCGGTAGAAGATGGGCCCTTGCGGCTGAGCCTTTTGGGGTAGGTCGAGGTCTTCCCCAGATTGCCCCACAGAAGTCCCACAGAAGCCTCAGAGAAGCCCCATGGGGGGTCAGGAACCAAAGGCATCTCGCCCTCCGAGATCCTACATTAGGAAGACTCCTACCGTGGCCCGCACACCGAGCCCCCTGAATCTCGAAGTCAGCAGCACCAAATACTACCCATCATATGTCCAACGACAGGGACGGCAAGTTTCTTGGACGGCACAATCCCATGGCCTGCGGGCTTGGTTTCTCCATGGCACCAGGGTCATCCGATCATGGCGTTTCACTTGAGGGTCGACGGCAAGTCAAGGTGCGCTGCGGACTGAACACTGTCCGCAGGAAGACGTCGAGGTACCATGTATAAATAGATGGCACTCTCCATTGGAATCTCGTCCTCAACTTCCTCAGTCTTCACAGCATCTCAAGAGCTCAAGCCGTTTGCAGCACGCCCAGCTTCTTCTGATCCACAGGTCCCAGGCATCGGACCTACACCATGCAGCTCTCCAATCTTGTCACCCTCGCGTTGGCCGCCACGGCTGCCGCTGCTCCCAGCCTCGCTCCCGTCTCGGGGGTCTCTGAGGTTTTGGATCAGGCCTCAGTGGACATTACAAAGCGAGCTGACCGAGGGTCCTATACCGTCGGGGGCCTCGGAAGCCGGAAGCAGGCCATTCTCGGCGCTGGCGGCAACACACTCGACCTTGCTATTGCCATGCTCGAGACCGAGCGCATGACGACAGACTACACTTACGGTAAGACCCCCCTACCTCGACAGATTTGAACTCTAGCAATTTAGAGACCACAGAATGCTCATCACAGCGAGACTAGGCGACGGCAAGACGTATGACGCGGCCAATTTCGGCCTCTTCAAGCAGAACTGGGGAATGCTCCGGGTATGCGCGTCTCGCGCCGGATTCAAGGGCCAAAGTGAAAGCAACTGGAACAACGGCAACAAGCTAAAGTGAGTGGAAGTTTGAAGTGTCCCGCACGGGAGAACGGAAACGACGCTAACTCTTGTCGATTACAGCCAGGACGTCTATGCTGACGTCGCGTCACGTATGTCAATTTTGAGCTGTTTATATTCCATTTCAGCTCTCTTGAGAGCTCTCGGGAGCAATTTTGCCCTCGAACTACTCCCGTCACTTTTCAGAATTGGCTAACATCGTAGAACAGGCTGGGATTGCCAGAACTACTACGGCTACGACAAGTGGTTCGCCGGCCACCGCAACGGAGCTTCTGGCTTGAACAATCCGTACACGACCGACATCAACAACTACAAGAGCGCCGTGCAGTGGATCCAGAGCCAAATTGACTCAAATTCCAAATATAAGAGCGACGATACTCGTTTCTGGGTCAACGTCCCGGCCATCTGATTCACACCCCCTGCCGCGGGATGTCGATAACGACCAGTGGATATGCGAGGGGAGGAAAGATGGAGACCAGGGGAGAAGGCTTGCTGTGTCTCCTTGTTTACGATTCGATTTCGCTTCTTGGGGGCAATTGTTATTGTGGAATCGGCCGCTCTACCTGCTTGTGTGTTCTCTGTTCGTGATGGTGCTACAGCACTTGAGGACAATTCTTGTGCTCCGACAGAGTCGCGTCTGTACCGGCTCAGACATTGGCACTGTTGGCTCTGGGTGTGTCAAAGTTTCAAGCTGTATTCGTGTGGTTTCAAGGGCAGTCTCCAACCGGTAGCAGCTTGTACATACGAGGGTTCTTTGTTTCCGAACATGGATATCATGCACTCCTCTCTGAGTCCTTGTTGTCCTGACACTGGAATTCTGGTGTGTGAATGAATCGACGAAACAATGGCCACCAAATGGGGTGTCAAAGAACAGCCTTGACGGTGCCACGAGTTGGTCGTCCAACTCGAACCGAGTTCATGCGCTTCTTTGTCGATTTGACCGCTTAAGTCTCAAGTTTGATATCTGCCAACGTGAAATGCCACGACTCGGGGGCAAGTGTTGAATGTTAGGTGGCCTTGTGGGCTTTGGTATCTGTCTTGGTATCATCTCTTTCAGTTACACCCGCCCATATCAAGAAGCATATATAGGTGGTACAGTCCCCCCCCCCCCCCAAGTGCTCTAGGCCCTTGGATACCTACCGCGCTGGGTGGCTATCTCTAGTTGGTTGCCCGGGCAGTTTATGCGCTTCAAACGCAACAATACCGCGCTCTCGCAATATGAGCGCCGTCCCTTCTGATCATGGCTCAGACGCTCGAGGCTCGGCATCTCGTCATGGCCGCCGCAGCCGTCGCAGCCGCCGCGAAAGACCGACACCTCCTCCAGACTGGAATCTCCCCGTAAGCGGAGCTAGTTCATCTTCCTCAAGTAATTCTCAAGAGACCTCCTCGGAGGCATCTCGGAGAAGTGACCCCCCAGTTCGGCTTCGAGATTGGGCAGTGATACCATATCAAGATCGAAGTTTCCGGCCGCCCTCTTCGAATGGTTCAGAATCGACTCTTGTCATCGAGCTACCTCATCCCCGGAGACCCTCCGAGAACCAAAGGGATCACTATTCCGGCAGCCAAAGACATCGCCACTACGACAGCAGAGAGTATTACCCTGACGGCGGTGAAAGACGACGCCACTCCCGCAGTCGAGGACGTGACCGCTCCTACAGCCGAAGACATGACCACTTCCGTTCCACAGAACAGAGCCATCCATTTATCCACTCAGCCAACTTTTCGCCCCGACCTAGGAGATACCACGCGGATTTTGAGGATGAGGCATTTTGGATGACAGGCGGAGGCGATTGGGGCGACCACGTCTACGACAATTCGTGGTCCGTTGAGTCCTCCAGCCAGGGTTGCTCGCACACCACAGTGATAATAGACGAGGGCCGGAGGGGTTCAACCATTCACATCAGCTCTTCTGATACTACTACCGTCAATCTAGAACCGATGGAATGTTTGAGATATTACTAAAAAGCCTAGTTGACATACCTGCTTAGCTTGAGGAAAGAACATTTTCAGCGAGGTTGTTGAAGGGTTTTGAGGGTAGCTCGGGAGTTCATTGGGCAAAGCTCGCATTGGCATCTGGAAAATCGAACTCAGGTCTTGTTTTTGCCAACCATACAAAGAGTGTGGTGAAAGCGCGTCATCTGATTTCAGTTTAGCTAATGGTTTGTGCTACAAGAACTCCGACCTAA
>FTCU01001442.1_pt1 | contig 18864 bp, 15 predicted proteins | sample 1639521 | NCBI WGS metagenome assembly FTCU01 (sample SAMEA3914864, study PRJEB12502) | metagenome | biome: forest; material: soil | place: USA | collected 2012-03-12 | depth 0.3 m
CAACACTTCTTCCTGGCTTTTTTGCCCGGGTGCTCTCCAAACTCGAACCGTGCCGTACTTGCCCCCTTTACCATGCCAAGCCCTAACCCTGGCTACCACCCCTTTTCCTTTCAACAATAGCAAAAGTTCTTGGAATCCTGAGGTCTTTCACGTCTGACTCACCCTTTCCATCAACCGCCCCTGTAACTGCCTCGTCGATGTAAGAGGCCTCGACTTTGACATGTTGATCCGCCGGCAAGCGTAGGGACAGTATCACCTCTGGGGTGCTAAAAAACAAGTAACTCTTCTCGTCAACGCCCGTTGACGGCCTTGACGGAGGACGAACGTCACATGGGGTCTCATGCAGACGGGAACCTCCTGAGAAAAGTCGTGAAAGTGGGAAAGACGATGCCAATGCGATTTCCGACGTCTTCAGATCCAGTTTGACTCAGCCTCGCCCAGGGAGCCAGAGTTGACACACTCCAGTCGTCGTCGAGCCAATGCGTATGCAGGCGTCAATAGTCCGTTTCAAAAGTAATCATCTTGTCAAAGACCAGAGCGCCGCTGGTGAGGCTGAGAAGCAGCCTGGAGGATTGCCAAGTTTGAGCCCTGGTCATGCCGAGGTTGGATGCCCCCTCACAAGGCTCAGCACATCTAAGAATACGCGGTCACGATCACCCCTGGGGCTTTGACGACCTGGGACCGTGTTAGCGGCGCGTTATTTTGCTAGGGCGCTTCTAAAAGCCTTCCTTGCAGCTTCCATCTTCCAACCTTTCTAAGAGGTCAGTGCTAAATCTAATGAAGAAGTGCGAACTAAGTCGATACTAACGAGTACCCGGTACTCTAGCTAGTTCTGGGACTCTGGAAACCCTAGACTAAGGCAGGAACAACAAAGAAAACCCCAGACTTTGATACCCCGACTTTGACCATCTGGCATCGACCCTCCGTCCTCGCAAGCATTCGACTGGGGGGCGGGGCTTCCGGGGCCGACCTTCATGAAGGATTCGCCCCAGTTCCCCCGGGTTGGCTAGGGCCGGCAGGCAAGCGGCACTACTCGCCACCCCACCTAAACGTTGAGGCTAGCAGGGTTGTTGAATTCTTGCGCGGGGCACAGATGGACTCCCGGTCGAACGCCCTCCTCCCTTCTTTGCGTCCGGATCCAGGTCAACGGATGCTCTACACAGTTCGCAGCAGGGACATCACTGGGTGTTATGTGCGTCCTACTGTTTCTTGATGGGTTAGTATCTTCTCACATGTACTGCATTCGACGGCCGTTAGGCAGAAGAGGTTACATCAACTCAATCTGTCTACCAACGTCGCGTCATATCCGTGTCCTCAGACCGTCCTCCTGGGTGCAGCGGGCCTATTTATATTTCGAGTTCCTGACGGCGAACCATATCCAGCAAATGCAGAGTATCTAGATACGACACAAGTGAAGATGAGCAAAACGTTTGTAGGTGCAGATGTCGCGGCAGGCACCAAGCCGCATGTTGCCTCGGAGCCCGCCCCTCCGAGGACGGCCACACCAATTCCCGGAGGGGCAATCCCACCGCCGTTGGGACCAGTTGTTGCAACGTCTTGTACCATTTCTACCAGGTTTCTCTCGCCTCGATTACTGCGCTGGTATTATTTTCCACGGAACAGCTGTTGCTCTCCCGCTGTGGAATCCCGCAACGGGCCGATACCATGGCTGTCCGCGTCAACTTTGTCGACTGCTCGGTGCCGTTCGCCCGGTGCCAGCCCGTGGATCCGACAGGTGCTCCCAGTTACCGGTTCTGCAGCCGAGATATGCGGTCGCTAAGGTAATTAACAAACCGTTCCTGCGAGCGGTGAATTGGTACAAGTGTAGGCTCCCAAACCGTTTCCCGCCACTCAATGCCGACAGTCCTCACTCGACTGGCGACCCTCCCTCGCTTATAGGAATCAGCACATCACCGACAACATGCGGTCCTCCTTGTCCATGCTCGCCCTCGCAGGCCTTGTGAATGCGCGGCCACCGGCATGTGCCCCCGCTCCCGGCGCCAGTGTTCGCTATCTCGGCCGCGTGAACCCAGCAACCAAGGAGCTCAGCTGGCCGGGCACGGGCGTGTCCTTCGCCTTTACCGGGACCTCAGCCACCATCGGCATTGCCTCTGTTAGCGGCACTAACAGCGTGGACTTGGTGATCGACGGCGGCGCGCCAATTCTCATCTCGGACTTCACTGCGGGCAGTGCTATCACGACCCCTGCTGGCCTAGCCAACGGCACCCACACAGTCGTCGTCAGGAGGCGCTCCGAGCCGGCCTATGGCTCCCTCTCCCTCGGTGACATCACCACCAATGGCAAACTGGTGGCGACAGCGGCGGCCCCGACGCGGCAGATAGACATCATCGGGGATTCCATCACCGTCGGCTACGGCCTCGACGGCGTTCTCCCCTGCACCAACACAGCCGCACTCGAGGACAACCCCAAGACGTACGGCGTCCTGGCAGCCAACGCACTGAACGCAGACTACAGCGTCATCGCGTGGAGCGGCAAGGGCCTGATCCGCAACATCGCCTCGAGCGGCCCCGTCGACACGGTCCTGGTCCCGCAGCTCTACAACCGCTACGGCGCCAACGACGCCGACAACAGCTACCCCTTCCCCGCGGCATGGTCCCCCTCCGCCGTCGTCATCAACCTCGGCACCAACGACTTCAGCTACCAGGGCCTGCGGGACCCCATCAACGCCACCGCGTTCACCGCCGGCATGGTGCAGTTCGTCCGGGACATCCAGAAGCACTACCCGCGCGCGCACTTTTTCTTGCTCAGCTCGCCGATGCTGAGCGACAATTGGCCTACGGCGGCGGACGCGCAGAAGACGACGCAGACTAACGCGCTCAAGGCGGCTGTTGCGCAGCTTGGAGCTCAGGCTCACTTTGTTGATTGGCCTACTCAGGGGTCGGATGTTGGGTGTGATTATCATCCTAACGCGGCTACGAATGCGGCTCAGGGCGATGTTTTGGCTAAGGCTATTGCTGCGGTGCTGGGATGGTAGGCTGGAGGGAGGGGGGTCATTGAAGTCACCACCGACTGCTGGTTGAGCAAGGGTTTAAGATGGGCCATCAAGATCGATTCATCTTGAGACCATCGGCCCTCTTGATTCGGCTGAGGGTCGGCTCAGGTCAGGGATTGGGCAAAAAGTACATACTCGAGCAAAAGGTACATATTTCATCAACTAATTAGACCATTATCTCGACTTAGCTGCAACTTGAATGATAGTCAGTAGCAACAGGAAAGAATTTGAATCACAAGTCTGAAGATCTGCTAATGTTAACTGTGTATTCTCCTTGGCAGGAGTTGAACAACCAAGCCTCTGGGCATCATGCACCATGCCCGGACCCGGGTAATTCCTCCGTTTCGGATTGCTCAACGAATCGAAAATAGGGCACGGAACCAACTCCTTCCGCCCTCTTCAGATGATGGGCTTGCGTCAGCGCAGATCTTGCGCATCACCGCCGCCTGGTCATTGGCGATCCTCGATCTAGTCATCGGGAAGTGGAAGGAGCACCCGGGAAGGGGTGCGTACTCAGGGAGCCAGGTTTGATCATTGAAAAACTTTTTGAGGGGGAGTATCTGTGGGGGTCAGGGGCAGTACGCGCAGCATATCGCATGACCGCACCCACGCAGCCTTCAAACTTCAATGCGTAAGAATTGGGCATGATTCTGTCCCTGGTTACACGCCTTCATTCAACTTCATGTAACCCGGAGACCGTAAATTGAAGCGATCATCACTGCGGCTTTGTTATTCACCTCGACTTGGTTATTGGAGTTTCATGGAACTTCGCAGTCAGGAAGACGAGCACATTCGACGGTCCTCATACGTCCGAGTAATAAAATCAGTAATAAGATGTGTTAAGCTTCGAAATCCCACTCCGCTGGAGCTGATCCCAGCAAACCTGCCGCCAGAGACAAGCTCCAGAATGGTCTAGGCCCTATCCAACGTCACCTTTCAGAAAACACCAATATCAAGACCACGCGGGTGGGAATCGATCTTCCACGCCTCGACGCTGAAAATGTAACGCATAGAGTTTTGAGTTCTCGCAACCCTGGCTCTGAGAATATCCGCCTACTACCCCTCGGCTTGTTCCCGCGGGAGGGACATTTAGCCAGAAGTCCCACCATGACGCAAGCAAACAAGATTGTGACTTTCCTGTGCTTCATCTAGACATATTCAAACGACAAGGCTGCGAGCCAATGGGGCAGCCGTGGATATGAAGTCCCGAATTCTCCCTGGATCTCACCAGCGAATCCCCGGCCCGGCGGGCTGCCAGCGTAATTGACTACAGGTCATTTCGGAGTCCGGCTGGTGCTGCAGGCCCAGAGATGCGGCTACCTTGGCAAATTCCAGCCGGATTGAGCCCCGTGTTCTCGAACATCGGTGTTTTCCTGGTGGGTGGCATCACTTTGACTCTTGATTTTTATCCTTGGTATCTGTCGTGGAAGCTCGGCCAGTCTTCTCTCGGCATGCTCCGCTCAGTATTGCTGAGAATTTGTGCGGACCACTCAGATCGTAAAGTGCTTCTCACCCTAAACACACTGCGAGGACCACCCATAGCATTACGGTCAAGCAAGGAACTGACCGAGTCACCTGGCTGCCACGGATGCAATCCAGGCCACCCACCCTCATACCCCTGAAGATGATCTCGCTTACCGGGTCACACTGCGGTGGTGTTGTCCCGCCGAACACCTCCAGCATGCCGTTGAACCCCCCACCACCACGGACTGGCCCAATATCACTTCCCCTATCGCAGCCATGTCGTCCCCGTCATTCCGTCATCGGGAAACCCGCCGGGTAAGCAAGGGTTTCACTTCCCCGCGAACAACTACCGGTCATGAACTGGGCGACTACCACTGTTGTAGCAACGCGTATATGAGCACCGTGCCTCACGACGACGTTGCTTGGCATTTCTGCCTCACCAGCAATTCGTTGACTCCCACCTCCTTCCCCTCACCCGCGGGCTTGTCACTTTTCCCCCGGTTTGGCGATGCCGCCGGACACAGACTCAACTGAAGAAATGGGGTCAACAATATCTCCAAAGCGGGTGCTGCTTCTGACCAACTCAGAATACGGCCAGGCCAACGTCTTCCTCGCCACGAGCTATGCCCTCCTCACTCTCGACGACGAGGACGTCGAAGTCCACTTCGCCTCCTTCCCTCCCGTGAAATCTCTGGTATCCACCACATCCGACCATGCCCAGCAAGACCGACCCGAGGCGCGGCCCATCATCTTCCACCCCATCGACGGCCTCGACATGGTCTCAGCCTGGAGTCGCCCCGAGATCGTGGCCGAACAAATGCTCGCCCTCAGCAACAGCAGCCCCCTCCCACTCGTCAACGAAATCCGCCGCACCCTCGTCCTCCTCAAAGTCACCCTCCCCTGGACCGGCCCCGAATTCATCCAAATCATGCACTCCATCACCGCCACCATCCAAACCGTCCACCCCGCCATCATCGCCGTCGACCCGGCCTTCTCCCCAGCCCTAACCGCCCTCCGCGACCTCCACACCCCCTTCATCATCCTCTCCCCCAACACCATCAAAGACTTCGCCATGCCCCTCCAGCCCAACGCCGAAGCCCTCTGGAAATACCCCTGCCTCGGCACCCCCTACCCCTACCCCTTACCCGCAGTCTACATGCCCCACAACATCTTCCTCATCCTCCTCTCCCTGGCCATCGCTGTGTGCGACCCCACCCGCCGCAACCTGACGGCCTATCTCAAAACCCACTACCACCCAGACGTCAAACTCACCACGCTTTCGGACGTCTCCCTCCGCTCCGCGGAGCTCGGCGCAAAGTTCCTGGTCGCGAACCTGCCCGAGATTGAGTTCCCGTTGCGGGTGGTGCCGTCGCATGTGGTGCCGTGCGGGCCGATGCTGAGGCCGTTTCGGCCCGTCGGGGAGGTGGATGCCGAGCTGGCGGGGTGGTTGCGCGGGGGGAGGGTGGTGTATGTGAACTTGGGGACGCATGTTGTTTTTGATGAGGGGATGGTGGGGGAGATGGCGGGGGCGGTGAGGGTGTTGTTGGACTATGTCAGGGGGAGGGAGGGGGAGGGGGTGAGGGTTTTGTGGAAGATTCCCGCTGGCGGCGGTGGGAGTAAGGGGGTGGCGGAGGCGCTTGGGCGGGTGCTTGGGACGGAGCTGGAAGGGGGGGTGGTGAGGGTTGTGGAGTGGCTTCAGGCTGAGCCGGTGGCGGTGTTGGAGTCGGGGTCGGTAGTTTGTGCGGTGCATCATGGGGGCGCAAATTCGTTTCTGGAGAGCGTTTGGTGAGTTTTCTTCTGGAGAAGGGGCTTTCTCGTATGCTAATAGATTCACAGGGCTGGAGTTCCGCAGGTGGTGCTTCCCGTGTGGATGGACACTTTCGACTTTGCCCGCAGAGCTGAGCTTCTTGGCATTGGGCGATGGGGAAACCGGCTTTGTGGCAATGTTTGTGGAAGCAGCGAGCTTGGGGAAGTTCTGGTTGACGTAGTGGCCGGGGAGCGGGCTTCTGCTTATACCCAGAAGGCCAAGGAGTTGGCCGAGCTTTGCAGGAGGTCTGGCGGCGGGAGGGTAATCGCGGCCCGGCATATTCTGGCTGAGATTGAGAATCATGCTGCTGCTACGAGTCGTTTGTGTCAGGCACCTTCTGAAGGGGAGAAGGAAAGCGATGCGTTATTGGATGAGGATGTCACCGGTCATTGAGATTAGAATAGAGGCATAAAGCATGAAACTTGAGTGAATACTAGGGACCTACGCTAGAACACCGAACCCGGTACTCGGTGTGGGAAACATGGCTCATAACAGATGACTATTTAACGCAAAGATGAACGGTAGAGAAAAACCGAGAAACCACCAGTGGCCTCAAAGTCGTGTTTCGACCTAGGTCATGACGATTTAGGTCATGAAATATGTTGTAAGTCGGAGCAGGGATAACTAGTACCTTAGGTAAAGGTTAGATATAGAAATCGTTGTTGGCCATAAAATAAACAAGAAGTTTGCAAACGAACGAGGATTTGGTTCAGTCTAGCGCCACCCAATCCTCCCCGTTTGCGCTTTTGAGCCGTTGAAGGTGGACAGTATGGAGAGGCTCAGCAGATATCTCCTTGACAATCTCTCTCCGCATCGAGGCCGAGACCCGAAAATGCCCTGACCCGAAGTGATAGTCGACATTGGTACCGTGAGACATGGCAAGCATCGCCCGCATGACGGTTTGTGGCAAGACGGCCTCGGAACCTTGTTCGAATGCGACTCCCATTTGCTGCTGCGCAGTACCTTGCCACTTAAAGAGGCTGCACTCTGGACCCGCACCACCCAGGAGATTGATAAGGAGTCCGAGCTTGATTGATGCTTCCGTTTCGTTGCCCGTGTCCGAGACTTCGAAACAGATGACTCCGAAGAAGCTGGAAAACCCTGCCCCTCCCGCATGGAGGAGACGGTCAAAGACATCCCAACCGGCCCGAGGGGCCACGCCACTGACCCTGAACGCGGCGTGGGCCGGAAAGTGACAAGGGGGCGATTTCATCATGGTGTCGAGAGAAGTTTCGGTAGAATATGAGGTGGCAATGTATATAGTCTGAAGCCGGAACGATTCCTCCCGGTCCGGTTCGGTTGACTGCAGGTAATCCGCCGTCAGAGGTTTGTCCGAGATACGGACAAAACTACTTTGCCCGACCTTTTTGAGGTGTATTCCGATGAACGTATTGGAGCTGGAGGGGCTGTGGGAGAGGCAGAGAAAGTACCCAAGACGGTCACGGTTGAAGCTTGCTAAGTTAGGCGGCACCCACAGCTCGGTAGTCATGCGCAGGCCGCGGTTTGTAACGGTGAATTCAGTCGTGAAGAACCGGGTGTCCGTGAAGAGGCTGGGAGAGACCCGACTAAACTCGGCGGGCGACTCAGCAAGTAGGCCGCAATACGGCCCGCTGCTTCGCCCACGGGAGTCCCACGCGAAAATGCTGAGGTCGTTCGTCCGCTTGATGATCTCTTCCTGCAGCCTGGTGAACGCGTTGGCACCTTCGCCGTAGATCAAAGCCATGTTGACGCCAAAGATGCCCAAAAGACAGTAAGCCATGTCCTCTTGGCGGGTGGTCTCCCTGCGCGAGGCCCAGGACATCCTTTCAGCGACCGGAATGCTGCCGAGCCGGTTGAGGTGTTTCCCGAGCAGAACGTGTGTCTTGATGGCCGTTATACTCGAAATGGAGTCCTGGAGAGTTTCCTTGGTGCCCCGGCAATTCCAGCCCCGGTCGTAAAAGCGCACCTCCTTAGGGGCGATCAGCTCCTGCAGTGTCCACCCCCTCGTGAACCAGCGGCATCTTTCCAACTCGGGTTTGGTAGCTGTACTCTGACCGATCGGCAGGTCTTCCAGGTAGGCGAAGCACACCACGGCGTCCTTGTACCACCGGAACATCGAGTTTATGGCCTCCGAAAGCTCGGCGCTGCTGCTCTTGTCGATGCAGCAAGAGTCAATCCAGATGAAGTCGAGCTTTTGATGCAGAGCCTTTCGGCTCGAATTGCGAATCTTGTCGTATTCAGGCTTACTTTGGACGTCGGCGCAACTCGTCATGTCTTGAAAGGAGATCTCGTTCTTACGCCATGTGTGGGAGAGTATGGCGTAAGGCGGCGGCACTCCATGCTCCTCTAGCTTCCCGGTACGAACATTGATGAGCCTCATCTTGATCTTAACCACGGGAAAGAAAGAAATCTTGACAGACGTCAATGGTGGTTCTGGGTTTGTGCGTTCCGTTGAGAGAAGTTATGAGGCTGCGGCTTATCCACTTTGCATCGGGCAGTGTTGGGCGTCAATTCCGTGGATGGTGTGTGAGGCTCGTGGCGTTGAGCTCACTGGTTCATGGGATTCAGCCTTGGGGCCAGAACAGGTCAAGCGCGCGGGGAAAATCTCACTGCAGCTCTTGTTCCTTGTTCCCGCGGACAAATAGAGTGCCATCCGAGGTATCTGTGGCCGCCAACCCTCCTCCACATTCCGGATCTTTGCTTGAGAGAAGGGACTTGCTTAGATATTCTTGTCGTTTTCTTTGGAGAGGCTGAGGAGAGGCCCAGGCTGGTTATTATGGCAAACTTGACTCGCATACACATGAATGTCACAGGGATGAGAACACCATGGAAGTCTCGTACTGGTTAATTAGACCGTTATCAAAGTTTCGCCTTAACCGAAGTCTTCATTGTCGCCGCCGACTCCCGCGAGCCAAATACATCCAGCGAGAGGCGCATCAAGCCAGGCAGGCCGACGCGCAGATCCAGAACGCAAGACCCGTCCCCCATACCAGACTGCGCAAACCCCCTCTTGTCCTCCGTCACTTCCCAGTCGACGTGCTCGACGCTGCTGACAAGTACTGATTTGCCCATCACATCGTAGCTTCTGTCGTTCGTCCCGTTCTTGGGACGCCACGCGGCACTCTCGCGGAGCACGACGCACGTGTCATGCTTCCAAAACTGGCAGACCAAGTCTCCGTTACGTGCGTTGCCGGAGACTAGACCAACGGCGCCGCCGTCGCCCACGAAGGGCCGCATATCGTCGGGGTGGCCGGCAAGTGCCATGAGGAGTTTGCTGTTGAGGCTGCGTGCTCTCTCCAGGTGGTTCGGATCATGAACGTGGTCGGCAATGCTAGCGGCCCAGCGCCTGGTCGCGGTGTAGGAAGCTCGCAGCTCGGACAGGGGTGGTCCGATGTGCTTGATTCGGACTGCCAGACCTCGCAGGGCAATCTCGTCCTCTGGTTTGAGTGGAAAGCTGCGTGCGAGCCCCCGGTCGAGCTCCTCGACTCCGCTTCCTTGCGCTGAATCCGAGGGTTTCAGGTGATCCTGCCATGCCGACCGGGAGTCCCGTGTCAGTAAGCGATAGATCAAGGCACTAAAATGGACCATCTCCGTGGCCCTTTCAACGCCGTCGCGAACCGACGCCGCGTTCTGAAAGTGAATTGCGTCCTTGTATACCTCGAAGGGCGGCTTCCGGTAGTCGACGGGGAGGTTGCCCTCCACATGGTCGTGTGCCAGCCCTCGGAAAGCGTAGAGTTTGTCATGAGGTAGCTGGCAGAGTGACCCCTGGAATGTATCGACGAGGCTCGCCAAGGTGAACTCCGAGGCATCCCGAAACTGGGACCGGCGCATGCGGTCGAGGTTGAGGATAAACTGTACGCCTGCGTCGCCCGGAGCCACTTGGTTGTAGTAGGTAACCCACTTCAGAAAATCGTCCCAGGGTACGAAAGAGTTGCCCCATGGCTGGTACGAGTGGCCAAACAAGATGGTGAGCTTGGAGGCGATGATGAACTCTTGAACAATCCAGGTGCGTTTCCAATAGCCCTCGCCAACCAAAGCGCCAAGGAACGGCATGACATCGCCGTCCCAGTCAGGCGGACGGGAAGTCGTCGTGCCTTTGTATGCACTGCTTGAATCATAGACAGCATCGTGGGCTTGATATCGTTTGTGTTGCTCCTTCGACTTCGACTTGTTTAACTCTTCCAGCTGCTTCCGGATATCGTCGAACCTTTTCTCCCTTTCTTGTCGCTCCTTCTGCACTCTGGCGTGCTCCAGCTGGACAACGTATTCCGCGGGAGACAGCTTGTCCATGTCGAGGAGCGAAAAGTGAGTCCCAAGCCAGACGACGACGCCCTGGGCGCGACTGTAGATGAAGAGCATGAGAGGAATCTGCTTGTTCTTCTCGTCGGTATCGCTCTGGTTGATGCACAGAGCGTCGATCCACAGGACTCTGGGCTGCGTCGAACTACGAAGGTGAACCAGTGCGCTGAAGAGGTTCCTGCCAACCTTGACGTCGGCGCCGTTCAACGATATGATCCGGAAAGCCCACTTTGGGTCGTCGCCCCAGGCATAGGATAGCGCTTCATACTGCGGGTTGGCCGAGAAGGTAGTAGAGACGAGTTGGCAGCGAATGGATTGAAACCAGTAGCCAGGGAGGAGCACCAGAAGCCGCAGACTATCGGTTGAGTTGCTCAAGGCTGGGTATATCGACTCCAAGTCCTCGGCTTCGGTTGAGGTCGGGTCGGCACCCCCTAAATATGCCACGGCGAGCAATAGAGCCGCCAATCCGGAGATAATGGACCAATTCAGGCCTATGCTGCTTCGCAAAGGTTCGGCGCGCAGTGACGCATGCGTCTTGAACGAACGGTGAGTGTGCAGCTGCATCCGGACCGCGTGCGGCTTGTCTGGCAGTTGTTCGCGTCTTGGGTTCAATCGATCACAGAAAGTTGGGCGTGAACGAAACACCCAGCGGTTAGGGGGCCGTTGACTTCGCGTGAGCAATGCAAAGCGCGCCGCGGAAACCCGCTCTGACCCACGTCCAAGACCAGAAGAAAGGAGGGCCATGGTGTGTCAGTGAGCGGTTTTCGAGTGTTTCCGCGAAGTTGGAATCAGGGAAGAACTGCGGCCTTGTGGGTGGCTGGCATCGTTGTGGCTCAGCCAAGGGCCGAAGTCACGCGGGGGCTGCCCAACCTGCAGCCTCAGCTCGCCCATTTTGGGATAGCTATTTCCAATGACTTCTGATTAGAGGTGCTGACTCCCGTTTGATGAAACTCTCGAGTCCTGGTGTCTTTGAGATCTGCTTTATAAAGGTACATACCTAGGGAGACATACCCCAGGGAAAGATCACAAGTTTGCGATGGGATCAATTTTGATCACAACCGTTCTAGCACAAGTTTCTCTGCACTTCTTTCTTCCGCCTCGCCTCCATTTACAAATTTCCAGTTTACTCCCAACTACGCTGCGGTCGTGAGCTAATTATAAGTACCTTGATGCTTAACCGGGTCCCTTGTTCCTCAGCCATAACCAAAAGCAGGCGCAGGGTACGAAGGATATTAATGACGGACAAGGTTTCGTCCAGTCAGAGGATACGAGGTGGTTGATGACGGGACCGCATATGGCCAAACTGATTAGCGCTTAAGCAGCGTCAGCATCGAGGCGTAGTACAGCGACACGCTCGTAGCCTTAATTAGCTTTTTTGACGTCTGATGTCAGCACTCTGCACCAGGTTACGGCCTCTTCCCGACGGCCCGGGCAATTAGACTTAACCGTCATTGTTGGTCTTTTAAGACGAATCGTAAATCACGGGTCCTTGGGTTGGGGCCAGGTTCATGAACTCACATCGGCTGCTTAACAACTAGGTCCGAAACGGGCCATTGTGCATTGTAGCCATTGTCAACGAGCCGAGATGACGTGTCAGCCGTTAGAGAACCTGACTGGTGGGATGAGCCCAGTTCATCAGACGCCCTCGACCTGGAAATGGGCACATGAAGGCTCGAGGTTTGACTATATATCGCTGTATCCTTCGTTCCGTGCCTAAAAGTCATCCTCCAAACCATTCGGGTCTGGAACCACGATAATTCCACTTTTCGACTAATAGCTCCCCGCAAACTCCTCGGTCCACACGTTACATTGCCCAACTTAAACTCGATCCCTCTGTTCTGGTATACGCTATGAGTTCAAGCAGAGACAGGGTTCGGCCCTCATTCATGAGGCAGATTTACGGCAGGAGTAACATGGATCAAACCCTGTATCGAGTGGGAGATGAGCTAGGAAGAGGGACATATGGGAGGGTGTATAGATGTGTCCGCTTGTCTGATGGCAGGGTAAGTCGTCTCTGCATGGATCATACCAGCCTAAAGTACTTACACGCCCATAATAAGCCCATGGCTTGCAAGGTCCAAAGGTCACAGACCAGCTACGAAAAATGGGCCACGAATCGAGAAGTTGATGTTTGGCGCACGGCAGCCCATGCTTCACGGTACGTTGTTCAACTCTACGATGCCTCCTACAACATGGACACCCGGGAAGTTCGCATGTACACTGAGCTCTGCGAGGGCGGCGACACGTACAGGATGCTGGAACGGATCTGTCACTGCGAGGCTGAGCCGCGCATCCACCCCCTGATTATCTACCACGTCGCCCTGCAGATTGCGTGGGGCCTTGCCGACATCCAAGCCAAGAACATCCTGCACCGAGATCTCAAGACCGACAACGTCCTAATGACAATCAAAATCACCGCCGAGATGAATCAAGGTCTGTGGTCCCTGACTCAGAATTCCATTCTGCCCGAAGAGTACTCGAAGGATTTCAACGCTCTCTGCGACAAACTCTACGAAAATAATGAGCGCCTCTGCGTGCTCACCGATTTCGGTCTAAGCCGCGACGAAACCAACAATGAGCGCTCCACCTACACCGTGGGCCCCGGCGCGCGCTGGACCATAGGAACCTCGGCGCCTGAGCTTCAGTTCTACAACGTACAGTCGTCCATGGCAGACATCTACAGCGCGGGCGTGCTGGTCTGGACGCTCTGCACAAGAATGGGCCCGCCCAACGCTGGCACCGCATTTGCGCGCTTGCCCAAGTATTACGACGCCGGCCTCCAGGAGCTCATTGACGAATGCCTCGAGTGGTCGGACCCAACCAAACGGCCCACGGCCGGCAACATGGTGAAGCGACTCAACCGGCTCAAGTTGGCCGAGGCCGGCCGTATCAACGAAGCACTCAAGAAGGACAAGACCATGAAGTTCCAGAGGCAGAACGCCCAGTATCTAGCTGAACAGGCGCGTCAGGTGGAGCTGGAGTTACTCGCCGCTCAAAGGGACCTGGATGCCGCGGCCTCACGCCTCGCCGAAGCTAAGGCTTGGAAAGCCAATATCGCAGCGCGCGCCAGGGCCGACCAGGCTCCCGCACAAGTGCCGGGGAGGATCAGCGCCTTTACCAAGGAGCAGCGCAAAGCGCACCTCGCCAACGGCCCGGGCAACGCGGCGGCGGCGCCCGCCCCTGTCCGCCCGGTGGTGGCTCTCAGAGCCGATAGACCGGCGCCGCCACCGCCGCGCAACGACGACAATGCGCGGAAGCAGTTGGAGAACCAGCAGCGATTGAAGCTGGCTGAGGAGCAACAGCGCCAAAAAGACGCCGAGAGAAAGGCAGCCGCCGCAGTCGAGGAGCAACGACGCCGGAAGCAAAAGGAGCAAGAGGAGGCCGATAGGAGGGCAGCCGAGGATCAATTGCGCCGTCAAGAGGCTGAGAATGAACGACTCCGGCAGGAGGCCAAGGCAGCCGAAGAGCAACGACGCCGGAAACAAAAGGAAAAGGAGGAGGCCGATAGGCGGGCGGCCGAGGATCAACTGCGCCGACAAGAAGCCGAGAAGCAGCGGCGCCGACAGGAGGCTGCGGCGGCCGCGGCAGCCGAAGAGGAACGACGCCGGAAACAAAAGGAAAGGGAGGAGGCCGATAAGCGGGCGGCCGAGGATCAATTGCGCCGACAAGAAGCGGAGAAGCAACGGCGCCGACAGGAGGCCGCGGCGGCCGCGGCGGCCGAGGAGCAACGACGCCGGAAACAAAAGGAGAAGGAGGAGGCCGACAGGCGGGCGGCTGAGGATGAACGGCGTCGGCAAGAGGCCGAAAAAGAGCGGCTCCGACAGGAAGCCAAGGCGGCCGCGGCGGCCGAGGAGCAGCGACGTCGGAAGCAAAAGGAGAAGGAGGAAGCTGATAGGCGGGCAGCTGAGGATGAATGGCGCCGACAAGAAGCCGAGAAGCAACGGCGCCGACAGGAGGCGGCGGCCGCCGCCGCGGCCGACGAGCAACGACGCTTGAAGAAAAAGGATAAGGACCAAGAGGAAGCCGATAGGAGGGCAGCTGGGGGACAACGGCGTCAACATGAAATCGACAGGGAGCAGGCTATGCGGGCCGATCAACAAAGGCGTCGACAGGAGGTCGATCAGAGAGCTCAAGATCAGGACGAGGCCAAACGGCGGAAAAAAGAGAAAGAAGAGCAGCACGAACTTGCCATGATTCTGGCAATACAGAACGCAGGCCCCAAGCCGCCGAAGCCGAGGCCGGCGAAGCTACCGGCGAAGCAGCCACCGCGGCAGCCCGTCGAACAATATGATCCGGCACGCGAAGAGCAGCTCCGACCCAAGAAGGATATCAGAGATGAGCGCACCCGCCTGCCGCCTTCACCGCCGCCGCCGGCACCGCGCCGTGTCCGACAACAAGATCCGCCAGGCGATGAGCTGCTTAGGCCCCAGCCGGATAACGGCGAGCTTCGCGCCCGCATGCCGAACCTGCCGGCGCAGCCGATGCCGCAGCCAGGGGGGTATCCACGTCGCTAGTGACGAGCACAACAAGCCGCCTCGGGTGCATAAGGTAAGAGGCGATGCGCGAAGACGATGGATTGCTGGTTGGTCCACGTTAGGAAGTATCGGGTTCACAGCGCAACACAGGGCTTTATGGTGATCATGGCAAGATCAAAAAGTCGCGGGCTCTTTAAGGTACGTACAGCACTTAGTTTCTTCTCCGTTTGGCTTACATTGGTGTGCTATCGGTGGCTTCTTTGCGTTTTGCTTTACGTAGGCTTCGAGCCTTTGACATTTAGCACCTGGTGTCAACTTATTGACATCTGATATCTAGGTAGTGTACCCTGCCCTTCGTCTTATCTTCGCCGCGATTGCAACATGGAGTTGGTCGGGCCCAGGTATCTGGGGTGCCTTTCAGTCTCACGAGAGGACTCGTCGAAATTCGGGAGAGGGGCAAAACAATTAAATTACACCGGTTTCAGAGCTTCGCAGCAAGATTGATCTTGATGTACTATTTGATTCTTTACCAGAGACTCCTGTCCTACCAAATTGCAGCCGAATATTGTTGGTCTGAATCACTCCAGCCCTATTCCCCTTGCACGTTTTCCTCAACCATATGCCAGGCCGCCAACTCAGCGCCTATCGTTGTACAACCGGTCGCTTCGGTGGCTCCTTGGGACCCGGATTGACACAATTCTTCCTGGGCTCTCCAGCGATCATTTTAGGAGGCTCTCTATCCGCCATGTTCCATGCGTGCTTCAGGGGCTCCATGCCGTCCATCTTGGCGGGTTCTCTTGGGGTGCTTGACATGATGGGAGTGCTTCGGTGGTTCTGTTTTATGGGCGGGATCGGGAATTGGGTCAGCGGGTTGGTTTGTGGTCGACTGTTGAAGCGAGAGGAATGGATGATGACCTACGCTGAGAGGATGCTAAGCTCTAATATAGGGGGCTATGCTCGGCTAAAAATCTTTGTGGAGCTGGAAGTGTTTCAAGAAACACGAAGGATGTACTGCTAGTTACGCTGAGGTCAGCTGAGTCGGCTTGTTGCCTCGTGGTTCGGATCCAAAGAAAGTGTAGATCTGGTCGACAATGATGTCTGCAGAGCAACTGGGCAGACTGTGTGCTTACGCGTTGCCCAATCAAATAACGAAATCTTCGTCGAAGCTCCGCCGTGAAACGTCGATTCATTGTGTAAGAAATTGGACAACGGCGCACGCCTTATTCAACTTACTACGGGTCATATCATTCGTGGTTGAAGAAGTCGCTTAAATCCACAATACACTGCAGAGATGTCAACAAATGGAAGGCCCATGGCGGTGACATGTCGCGGTGACACGTCGCGGTGACCACAACGCGAATCCACCACGCTTGGCACTGTGGTCATAGCCGACCGCCTTTTCATGAGACACCACATGGCAAGTGCCGCACGCAAGCCAATGAATTCAAGGAGCCTACTCACCGGTTAGTTCACCGGTCACTTTCCAAGAAAAAAGCCACTTCGTGTCTCGTGGCCAAACAAGGACTGGCCATTGAGCACGGGGCTGACAGCCTCGAACGTTCCTCAAGACCTCTTCATACGCCCAAGTGCGGCTACGCTTCGGATGTTTCACCTGCCTCTTCTTGCATCATTTGCACCATTAACGAATTCACTCTGAGCATGCCATCTGTGCAACGGTTTGCATTCCCCTTACTATTACCGGGGCGGCATGACATTCAAGGCTCAAGACCCGAGTCGCGACGATACAAATCCCGATCCTTCCCGACAGGTGGTACATGTCTTACTCAAGGAGTGGCAGTTGAGTTGATCAACGGCCAGTTGATTCCCTTGTCTCCCGCCCCGGTGTTCCCCAACCCAGCGCAGCTGTATAGGCCAACCGGGTTGTTCTCGGTCGCTTTCATATACTGCAGGTCGACACACTCCTCTGTTTCTATTGTTAGCCACAGATATTGTGGGGTCGCGACTTTTGGGCTGTTTGGATTTCGGATCGTTCCGACTTCAGGGGCTCAGGGGCTCAGGGGCTCGGGTGTTCAGGGGCAAAGGAAAACTGTGACGTACTCTGGCCCGAAGGCTCCAGCGCAATCCGGCCGTCGGGGTTGACAAACCAGTTCTGGGACTCGGTGTTGTTGGCGCACTCGTTGACATAGATATTGCCCATGTCCTTCCAGTTGGCTTTCCCGATCATGTTAGACCACAGTCTCTCCCTCGTCGGAGTCAGGGGGATCCCTCACCCTTGGCGCCTCCGTCCAGGCAGAGGGTGCTGTCTGCAAGCAAGATCTTGGTCGAGTTGCCCTTCAGGTACCAAGTTTGATCTGCCTTGCCGGTAGCGGTCTTGCTATGTGTGGGAAGAAAAGTGAGTCAGGGGTTGCTCCTCCCAGTGATATTCCGGGGTTATTCTGCCTACACGACTGTCGTGCTGCCGGCTGTGCGGGCCTTTGGCACGACGACAAACTTTTTGTCCACATTCGAGGTGATAACCACCCTTCGGTAGCCCTCCGGGACGGCCTGGGCAATAACAGTCGCCGCGAGGGCGAGGAGGAGAACGGGTGTGCCAAGCATGTTGAGTTCGGACGTGGAGATGGTCTTCCGCAATACCAGCAACAGGTCGAGTCGTGGGAGAGGGACAAGCATGCATATGTAGGCCGGCCTTCGTGCCTGGATGTCCTGTTCCCCGCTCAATTTGGACCCGTACAATTGCTTAATTAATAGCAACGAAGCTCGAGGGATCACCAGTGACTGGGAAACCATATGGGCCAAAGCGGTCGCACGTTCTAATCCCACCCATCGCATTGATGAACTGCCAAGCACTCTTCGTTCGGAGACCGGCAGATCTTATTCACACCCAAAATAGGGTTGCGCATATTGCTGCCCCTGGTCCCCATATTCCGGTTGGTTAATCCATGGTGCTCAGGCTGGAGGGGATAAACTCGCCAGCACCGCTTAAAGACTTCCAGAACAAGATCTGACCTCACCAAACAGTCATTTGTCGGATAAATACATGCACCGTATTGCCCCCGGAGCCATGGGCGCTTGCCCTTGGAAACCTCGTAGGATTTGCGAGGCGGAAAGGTCCTATGTTGCATTGGCCGTCATTCAGGAAAACTGCCAATAAAACCATTAGTCAGCCAATGTTCTTCTAGAGTCGTCATTGTCATTGATACACTTACTTCCTGTTCCATTTTGATCAAGCACTGGTCATCGACGGGGAGGTACCAAGTAACGTTTTCTTCTCACCTGAGCACATTACTTCCCCAGTTACTCCGAAGTAGGTAGTCTGAAAGTGTGAGACAGTTGCTATCCTACGTCTTCATTCCGTCGGAGCTTCAAAAATCGCCGCTGTTCTGGTGTTAATAGCAGTCCGCTACCCCCGTGAAGTCAGGTAACGTAGGTACGTAGCTGGACTCTTCATGGCCGTGAAAGGCCAACTCGGTGGCATTGAACTTGTCCTATATGCGATCTTGGTACAATGAATTCCATAAAATGCAGTGACCGAGCTTAGAGATGTAGTGTACAAATCTATGTGCAGCGTACAAGCAAGTCTCTCGAAAGGACATCGCAGCTAATTACACCCAATACGTTCGGCAAGACCCTTCTCTATGTCACGCCCACACACCCTTCCCAATCACACGCAAATATGGATTCCACAACCCTGTGAACCCCATCTCTACATCAGCGCGGCAAACAACCCAGCGGCCAACAACCCCATCCCAACCCTCACAGCAGCACCGGCATTCCCACTCCCCCCAGAACCAGCGCTACCCCCTCCACCAGTGGTACCCCCCGAGCTCGACCCAGTCCCAGTCCCAGCCCCAGCCCCAGTCCCCGAC
>FTCU01002154.1_pt1 | contig 18848 bp, 13 predicted proteins | sample 1639521 | NCBI WGS metagenome assembly FTCU01 (sample SAMEA3914864, study PRJEB12502) | metagenome | biome: forest; material: soil | place: USA | collected 2012-03-12 | depth 0.3 m
CCCCCCCTTCCCATCCCACCCCTCCCTACAATCCGTATAAGCCATACCACCAGGGCCTCCCCAAAATGGACTAACATTCCACGGCGACCTTCTCACCCTCCACCTGATCTCCTCGCCCGCTTCCCTCGTCCGGTGCGCCGCGTCCCGCGCCACTCGCTTGACAAAGGCGCTGGCGCGCCGGATGGGGGAGTGGCAGTTTGTGTAGGCGTGGGCGAGCAGGTCGGCTTGGGAGCGGAAGGCGTGGGAGCACTTTGTGCAGAGGTGTTTTTGCGGGCGGGGGGGGATGGGAGGGATTGATATGGTTTGTAGAGGGGGGTGGGTGAGAGTTTGGGGTGGGGGATCGGTTGGCGGGGTGGAGATTGTGGTGTGGATTGGGGTGAGGGAGAGGGTTTGGGGTGGTTTTTGGGTTTGTCGGGGTGGTGTTGCTGGTGGCGTGGGTAGTGGTTTGGTGAGCTCGACCGCGATGGCGGGCTTGGCCGTGGGCGAGGCTGGGCGCTGGGCGCGCGAGGGGGCCTGGGCCTTGCGGAGCTGCTCTTGGAGGTCGTTGATGTCCTTCTGCTGGTGCATGGTCACGTCGTTCCAGAAGCGCGCCCAGCCCTCCCAGAACTGCACGCTCTTGGCCTGGCCGGGCTGCAGGCGGCTGCCGCTGACCGTCATGTTGAAGCAGAGCCGCGGCAGGTCGAGCGTCGTCCACTGCCGCGAGTGGAAGTCGGGGGCGAAGCGGAGCGTCCGCGTGGCTGGTTTGGCGTGGTCGGCCAGCTTGGGTGCCCGGCCACGGGGAGTGCCCGGTCTGGATGTGCTGTCGGCGATGCTTGATGGCATGTTGGCGGCGATGTGTATGTGCTGAGTGGTAGTTGTGGTGATGGTGATGGACGTGACGAACTAACGAAGGACTGGTAGACTTGGTCGCTGAGATGGATGGTCCAGCAAGCCGTTGGATCTGTCTGCCTGCGTGGTGCGGCCGTGACTCTGGCCGAATGATGTGGAAAACGAATGTGGTGTTGCTGAATGCTTTGGGAATGACAACGACAGAAAGGGTTCCTCGCCTCAATATGGGAACTGATCTGGGAATTCACAGCGCCTTCCCTCCGCATCCAAGGCATGCCTCATGGCATGATCCAACCTCACACGCTCACACGGAAGTCGCTGCGACAGTTTGCAAGGAGACCTTTCCTCACAACATCAAACAGCACACACTTGGAGACTCAGTCAGGTAAACCCATCCGCTATTCTATAAAACCCGAAGGCATGTATATACATAAAAACATTAAGTATCCCCAATTAGCTCCTCTCAAAAACCGGACGAGAGAAGGCTTCCCATCCCAGAACCCCCCAATCCCCACCAAAGAACGGTGCTCAAGATCCATCACATGCCAGGTAACTGCAGTACCATGCACCGATGCCCCTCCCAAAACCCAAAAACCAAAAAAGGAGTGTCGTCACGCATCAACATCAAACCCCTCACCCCCCTCAAAGCAACACAACCGCACCAACAAGACCAGCAACCAGCGCCCCCACCGCGGGACCAACCTTCTCCGCCCCCGCAGTCGCGACGGCACTCGTGGTAGTCGACGACGGACGCACAGTGGTAGCCGACGACGGGGTAACCGACGAAGGCGCGCGCGTGACAGTCGTCGGCAAGACAACAGTCGTCGGCGGCAGCGGCGTCGAGTTGTACACGGTGGAAGGCGCCTCGACGACGACGGTCGAGAGGGCGGTGACCGTCTCCTGCTTGGTGGCGGGGACGTTGACGGTCACGGGCACGTGCTCGGTGATGGTCACCGGGATGACGGTGGTGATGGTCTGCACGGCGGTGTTGACCAGGGTGATGGTGTCGGTCTTGGTGACCTTGATGGTGGAGCCGGCGACTACGGTGGTGTAGGTCGTTTCCGGGCAGGTGACCTGGGGAAGGGGGGTTAGGATTTTGGGTTGGGTCTGGGGTCTGGCAAGGGGAGGGTGGGACATACGGTGGTGTAGACGTTGGTCTTCTCGACCTCGGTGGCGACCGAGGTGGTGTAGACGGTCTGGGTGAGCTCGACCTGGGTGACGCGGGTCGCGACCGAGGTCTGGAGGACCGTCTGGGTCGCCTTGACCTGCTGGACGACGGTCGACGTCGACGTCCAGGTCACCTCCACCGTCGAGCCGCCGACGACCTTGGTCTCGGTGACGGGGCACAGCTCCGTGAGGGTGGTGTAGACAACTGGGATCGTGTAAGCAATAGGTCCGCGGCCGAAGGACGACGACGGAACGTCATTGGGGGCTCATACTCGCTCCGGTGGTCTGGTACACGGGCGGCGCCGTCTTGGTGATGACAATCGTGGTGGGAACGACCGTCTGGACCGTGCTGGTCGTGGTGTAGGTGCTGGTGTAGGTGTGGCCGGGCTTGGTGACGGTCTCGGTGACGGGGCACACCGTGGTGTAGGTCACAATGACCTTGGTGGTGAGGGTCACGCAGTCCTCCTCCGGCTTTCCGCCGTTGGTCCTGTCAACGAGTCCCTTGAGGGGGATGTTGGCGGCCAGGGCCGAGGCCGCGAGGGCGAGGAGGGAAAAGGCGGCTCTCATTTTGATACCAAAGATATGTATCGACAACGACTGTGTGGCTTGTAGCGAAGGTGTTGCACGAAGCACGAGTCAGGGGGAGAGCGAGTGAACCTTAGCGAACGGTTGGTATCGGGAGACCCAGGAAGCCGGCGATGAGAAGCAGGATGGGGAAATATGGCAGCAGTCTGCCTGGGAGACGACATGTTTATACACCAGTGACACACCGGTCACTCCACCAACGGCAACCCGGGCAGCACGTCCTCGAGGGAAAGCGAGGAGCCGTGGGAGGTGGGGATGGGATGACATGCTGCCGTCCAACAGCAGCTTGAGACAATCCCGTCTGGCCTGCTCCGAGCTGGCCATGGTGGTATTCGTGTGGCAGGTGGAGATCAAAGGGAGCGAGGATTGGGCGCAGGAGCTTGTCTTCCCGGAATCGCGAGGTTGGGTCGACACCGGGGGGGATCAAGTGGAGGCTGGACGGCACCATGCATGCATCCAAGTGTGTCCACTGGTTGGCCCAGCCGAGCCAGCCAAGCCGTTGTTGGCCCTGCAGGGCACACTCCGTATCCAAGAGGCGAACAAGCGGACAACACGCTCTGGCGGCGATATCCCCGCACCAGCAGCTGCGCGTAGTACAGTGCTGAACATGTGAATGATTTGCAAGGCTTCCGGATCCGGCAGTCTGCAACACAACCGCCTTCGAGCTCATCCGCAGCAGCCAAGTCTTCTGTGCCGGGCTGCTGTTTCAAGCGCCGGCAATCGACGGCGCAGGCGGTCCTTCACACCGAGAGAACACTCATCTCGCCCACTCTCTCCGATGGCGCTGACAGGAAGTGTCTAGGTGAGGCCTGTTAGACAGACCCGGTCCTGGGTGTCGAAGACTCGGGTACGAAAAGTCAGCATGTTGTGTGCTGTTCCTGGCCTGAGTGGAGTTCTGCAGTCAGAGTTGGCCTCGTGGGGGTGACAGGGTGTCGACGACCCCTGGCAACCTGAACGCTACTGCAACACCCCCCCCCCTCTCCGACGGGTTGCCGGGCCCACCGCATCGTGGGCAACCCTGGCTTTCCATCCAGACCCCTGGCAATGATGTCGATGACGAGAACAAGCTTGCCAAGCCATGCGCCCCCTGTTGGTGTCGTTCTTGGCCGGCTTGACGTGTTTCTGGGAACGACCACACCTCGCCGTCGCGCGGCCCGATCACTGGCCTTGTTCAGCGGGGTTGTCCTAATCTGGGAACAACAGCGCCTTTTTGTCGTGTCGACGCCCGAGCTAGACGCCCATTCGGTAAAGTGAGAGTGGGCAGTCGAGCGTGCTCTGAATTGTCAGAGATCTGACCAACGGCAATCGCCGAGGTGCAGCTCAACAAGCACCCGGCTCGCAGAGAATATTCTGTCTTCTGCAAGCCCGAATACAGTAGCATTTTGGCACTGCTGTTCATCTTGGTCGAGGTCGGGCAGAGACGGCCCTGGCCTGGGGAAGTCCTCGACCAGTCACGTCATGGCCGCACGAATTCTGTGGGAGGACCCGGGGTCTGGCGGTCGTCGACGGCCCGCGGGGTTGCGTTGCCGGTCAAGTCAGCTGAAGATCGACCGCGCTCGCGGGGAGCAGGGAAGAACAGCACAAAAGCAGGGCCTGTAGAGCCGGTCGTGTCCGGGACACCCGATCTGCGTGTTTTGGTGTGCTACATAGTCGATGCGTGGAGACAGCCGAGTCCAACAAGACGAAAATGCAGCTCAGGACGCAACCCAATCGCGAGCGGCGAATTTCGATATTAAAAAAATACATGCGGCGTTGTTCCTGGCTGGGGAGGTGGTCGTGCCGAGCTGCAAGCCACCAAAGTGCTCCGAGTGTTGGAGCGCAGAGGAGGGGTCGGGTTGCATCTCGCTGAAGTCATGGCGTCATGAGGAAGGCTGCTGAATTCAGGTCAAGATTTTGACGGCAACCCGCAACCCACAACCCACTTACAGCTGCACCTCGGGTCAGCTCACCACCACGGCAGGGCAGTCCCTGCGCACACCGATCAGATTCGATGCTGACGGCATGGAGGGCATGCCAAGGGCCAGCGTCCCAAAACTCACCGAACATTCCGCACATCCACAGTGTTCTGTGCACGACGGAGTCCGCTGCGGCCTGTTTCTCGGAACTGAGAGAACCTGAGAGAACTTCCAGGTTGTCTGCGGGTGCCGACTGGGGCGGGCCCACAAGCATGCCACAGCCCAACCCATGGCGTCCACGCGAGAGACAAGTTCTCCCCGTTAGAGGCCCCCGAGTGGACACAGCACGGCCACGACGGTCGACAGCTCGTGTTTGTGATGGAGGGACGGATGCGGCGTGTGCCACTCGGCACATGCCCGCACCCTACTGGCTGCCAGACGCGATCCACCGGCCTTGCAGGTCGCGGCTGGCTCCAGCTTGATGCGTGGCTTGAGCCCTTGACCGCTTCCCGGGACACACGACCGGGCGGGCCATGCAACGCGGTCCCGCGGAGCGGTCGACGAGACTTCTGCGCAGAATACAGAGCAGAAGACAGAATACACACTCGTCGACTGCGGTACGGCGTCTTGTTTCAGCAGCGTGTTGGTGGCCGACATCGGGGGATTGCTCGCGGATGCATCCCATCTGCGTCATGTGCCGTCCGGCAGTCGCTTGCAGATGTCCAGACCACAACGTTGGTGAATTTGAGCGGGAGCATGCCCTGAATCGGCTCGACAGGGCTCAAAAACAAAAAAGTTCAGATGGGCCCTTGCCAGTGGTGGGCCCGGACCTGTTTGTGGACCCACACCTTCCCGCACCACACCAGGGTTGCCTGCCTGCCTGCCTTGTGGGGCCAGTGACGCCCGGCCATCTTCGATTTCTGATCCAAATGGAAGCGAGGCTTCTTGCACAGCTTCGCACAGCCTCTGCGAAACCCAACCACCAACTCCTGGATCTCACAAACGGCCCATTCTTCGACCCAAGTGTCCCTGTAGCAGGAGTTCTGCAGTCAGCGCCGCCAGGCAGTGCAATTTCTACCATGATTCCAAAACCCGGACGCCTATGCCAAGATAAATCTCGAGGATTCAGGTTTTGCCATGCGAGGGTGCCATCTCGCCATCAAACGTTTGGGTGTGCGGATACTCCGCGGGTGGTCGGCATCCTTCGGCCGTGGCATCACGCATGTTGGTTGTGATGGGATACCATGATGCAATTGGGTCCATTTGAGCCGCCCAATCCACTGCCGATCTCGCCTAGCCTTGCAAGGCAAATGCAGAAGACCGGTAACGTTCCCTGAGATGTTCAATTCCTTCTCCCTGTCGTCCCACTCGACAATCAACATCGCCGGATGGACACAGAGAGGGCACCAATGAGCCCAGCGTCCCTGCATCCACCCTCCAACCGTTGCATCCGGGTCCGAGTGTTGGGCCTTCGACCTCCAGTCAAGGCATCCGTCGTAACATGATGCCACAATACGATGTCGGTGCATAGCGTTCTGCAGTGCTGCCCGTTTTGGATCTCGCGCGGCGCCACGCCGCGCCGCTCTCATGACGCTCGGCCGGCACCAACTTGCCTGCCAACCACACACTGACGCTGCTCGTGCCACATCGGCAGGCAAATAGTTGCCGAAAGGAGCAATCCCGAGTGCTTGGCTGAAGAAGGCAGAGCTCATCCGCGGCCGGCTGTCGAGGCCAGCAGCCACTGCGCCGGGTTTCAGCAACCAGCAAATAAATATTGACGGACCATGTGCGGGCGTCGTGCCGGGAACACGCTCCGCCCTGCAGCCGACGCACGCGATCCAGCCCGAGACACGGCACTCTCCTTCGCAATGACATAAATGCTAGCCCGACCTTTATTCTCGGTTTCGAGTCTCCGCGGCAAGAGAAAGAAAAACGCTGCTTGTTTTGTCTTGTCGATATTGTCCAGCAAAGCCATGCCGTGAATTGGCCAATCAGACCGGGCACACCGATAACAGGTCCGAGATCGCGGGGGAGGGGCAGCAAAAAAATGTCACCCCAGCAATTTTTGCGGCGCTTGACACACTCGAGGAGGGGCACCATGCTGGGCAGAGGCAGACGCCGCAGACTCAGAGCAAGACCGACCCGATTCGACCCAACCTGAGCCCTGCCCGCGCCTGTGTCTGACCCGACCATCATGTCGTCCCTGCGCATCCTGCTCATCGGAAACGGCGGCCGCGAGCACGCCCTCGCCTGGAAGCTCGCCCAGTCGCCGCTCGTCGAGTCCATCATCGCCGTGCCGGGCAACGGCGGCACTGCTCGCGTGCCCAAGGTCACCAACAACGAGTCGGTCGCCGCCAACAACTACCCGGGCCTGGTCGAGCTCGCCCAGAAGAATGGCGTCAACCTCGTCGTCCCCGGCCCCGAGGCCCCCCTCGTCGACGGCGTCGAGGGCTTCTTCCGCGACGCCGGCATCCCCGTCTTCGGGCCCTCCCAGGCCGCCGCCCGCATGGAGGGCAGCAAGACCTTCTCCAAGGACTTCATGAAGAAGCACAACATCCCGACCGCCGCCTACGAGAACTTCTCCGACTACGACAAGGCCGCCGAGTACCTCAACACCGTCGGCCACAACGTCGTCATCAAGGCCACCGGCCTGGCCGCCGGCAAGGGCGTGATTATCCCGCAGTCGCGCGAGGAGGCCCTGCAGGGTCTCAAGGACATCATGCTGGACAAGGCCTTTGGCTCCGCTGGCGACGAGGTCGTCATCGAGGAGTTCCTCACGGGCGACGAGCTCAGCATCCTGTCCTTCTGCGACGGCACCACCATCAAGTCGCTGCCCCCTGCCCAGGACCACAAGCGCATTGGCGACGGCGACACCGGCCTCAACACGGGCGGCATGGGCTGCTACGCGCCCACCAAGCTCGCCACCCCGCAGCTGATTGCCCGCATGGAGCGCGAGATCCTCCAGCCCACCATCGACGGCATGCGCAAGGACGGCTTCCCCTTCCGCGGCTGCCTCTTCACCGGCGTCATGGTCGCCCCCGACGGCACCCCCAAGGTGCTCGAGTACAACGTCCGCTTCGGCGACCCCGAGACCCAGACCGTGCTCCCGCTGCTCGAGTCTGACCTGGCGAAGATCATGTACGCCTGCGCCGGGCCCGTCCCGTACCTCGAGGACATCCCGGTCAAGGTCTCGAACAAGTTCAGCACCACCGTCGTGGTCGCCGCCCCCGGCTACCCCGAGTCGTACCCCAAGAACATCCCCATGCAGGTAGCCGACGCGCCCGAGGGCATCAACATCTTCCACGCCGGCACTAAGCTCTCCGGCGAGCAGCTCCTGAGCGCGGGCGGCCGTGTCATCGCCGCCACCGCCGTCGGCGACTCCCTCCGCGCCGCCGTCGACAAGGCCTACGAGGGCGTCAAGCTGATCAGCTTCGACGGCATGTACTACCGCAAGGACATTGCGCACCGCGCGTTCCGCAAGGCCGACGCGTCGGCCGACAAGCTCACCTACGCCCAGTCCGGCGTGAGCATCGACGCCGGCAACGAGCTCGTCGACCGCATCAAGGCCGCCGTCGCCAGCACCCGCCGCCCGGGCGCCGACGCCATCATCGGCGGCTTCGGCGGCGAGGTGGACCTCTCCGCGGCCGGTCACCCCGGCGCGCCCATCATCGTCGGCGCCATCGACGGCGTCGGCACCAAGCTCATCATCGCCCAAAAGATGAACAAGCACGACACCGTCGGCATCGACCTCGTCGCCATGAACGTAAACGACCTCGTCGTCCAGGGCGCCGAGCCCTTCATGTTCCTCGACTACTACGGCTGCAGCCGCCTCGACGTCTCGGTCGCGACCTCCTTCGTCGAGGGCGTCGCCAAGGGCTGCCTGCAAGCCGGCTGCGCGCTCGTCGGCGGCGAGACCGCCGAGATGCCCGACCTCTACACAGGCGACGACTACGACGCCGCGGGCGCCGCCATCGGCGTCATGCGCGCGCCGCAGCGCCTCCCCCGCAAGGACGCCATGGCCCCCGGCGACGTGCTCCTCGGCCTCGCCTCCTCGGGCGTCCACTCCAACGGCTTCTCGCTCGTGCGCCGCATCGCAAAGGCCCGCGCCGTCGAGTACACGGACCCCTGCCCCTGGGACGCGAGCACCACCCTCGGCGACGCGCTGCTCACGCCGACGCGCATCTACGTCAAGCCGCTGCTGGCCGCGCTCGCCGAGACGGGCGACGCCGTCCGCGGCATGGCGCACATCACGGGCGGCGGGCTGACCGAGAACGTCCCGCGCATGCTGCCCAGGGGGCTGGCCGCGGAGATCGAGGTCGGCAGCTGGGAGGTGCCGGCCGTGTTTGGCTGGCTGGGGCGGTCGGTTGAGCCGAGGGAGATGGCGCGGGCGTTCAACAATGGGTTGGGGATGGTGATTGCTGTTGAGGCCGGGCGGGCGGAGGAGGTGAGGAAGGTTTTGGAGCGCGAGGGGGAGAGGGTGTGGACTGTTGGGCGGCTGATGGAGAGGGCTGAGGGGGGGGAGGGGTGTGTTTTGAGGGGGTTGGAGAAGTGGGCTGCTTAGATAGGTTTTTTATCCGTGAGAGTTAAAAGGTGGTGTGTGTGTAGAGGGCTGGACGGGATATGCGACATAGTAGAGCTGGGAATGCATGCATGGTTCGGAATTAAAACAGGTCAGATTTGGGGCAGGGCGTGGTCAATCTGCTTTTCTGCACAGTGATGTCCACAACATACCACACAACGAGGCGCATTATCACCGGCTCTTCGTTTCCCTGCGCGTCCAACGTAACGTTATCCTGCCACACGCCCAGACCCCCACTTTGGTCCCTCGTCAACCACACCAACAACAGTATTGAGGGCACTACCTACATTAGCCCGACTTACCGTCAGCCGATTGCATCGGCCCAGCACCGAGTCTCGTCCCGCCTGGCTGTTCCATCATGCGTGTTCCGCTACCTCTTTTCGCTCTCCTTTTTCAAGCTGTTCTTGCCAAGAAGTTCTACGGAGACTGCCCGACTCCGCGGTGCGACTTCTGCCTTCCTGCGGCCGTCCACGACGCCCCCGGCATCGGCTTCGATCTGACAACCAGCTACGGGTAAGCCTCTTTCCGAAGGGAGATGTGCGGTGTGTGGTGTTGCTTTCTCACGACTCGGGCTAACGTCACGTCACGCACCGACCTGGCAGCACCGCCGTAGTGCACCTGTACAATGGGACCGTGCTGGACATTGCCCAGATGCCGGCTTCGCCAGCGTACAAAACCCTCATGGAGCGCCTGGGCAACGCGCCCCCTCCTCCCCCGCCTGGGCGTCTCGCCAAGTGGCAGCGCTGGTATAACAAGAAGCGCGGCCGTCCCGCAACCGCAGACGTCGGCACCCTCGCGAGCCTGTTCACAGCCCTCAAAGACGCGACAGAAGAAGCGCTAGGCGGCGGACAGCCCATCCACCGCGTCGCTGTATCGCTGCCGTCCATCCCGGCGCTCACGCCCGAGGACCTCGCCGACGCACTGGCGCACGCCGGCCTGCGCAGCTGGCTCAACAGGGACACGCCCCGGGACTACGCACCCCGGCACGTCGCGCAGTCGCGCGCGGTATTCGCGGGCCACGGCCACGGCCTGTGCGCCACCTACACCGACCACCTCTACTGCGAGTTCGAGGACTCGGACCTGCCGCGGCGCCTGGCGCTGTTCGTCTCGCTGACGCGCCACGCGCTGTACGCGTCGCTGGACGTCGTGGACTCGGCGTTCCCGCGCTGGACGCGCGACGGGCCGCGGGTGCTGGATTTCGAGGCCGGGCTGGAGCACGGCGGCCGGGGACGGTTCGCCTCCGACGCCGACTACTGGGCGCACGTTGGTGCGCAGGTCGTCGGCCTGGTGCGCGGGAATGCAAAGCGGCCGCTGGAGGCGGTGCTGCTGGGCGGGGAGAACGCGACGCACGGCGCCTTTCTTGCGACGCTTCGCGACGCGCTGGCGGAATTGAGTCCCGTCTCTGTCGAGCCGCCGAGTGTCGATACTGCCGCGGTCGCGGTCGCGGACCCGGCGTTTGCTGCGGCCCGAGGCATGGCCGTGTTTGCGCGGCGGCGGCAGGAGGTGCCCGGGCACTGCAAGGAGCTTCCGAAATGCGAGACGCAGCGAGAGGCGGAGCGGGCTGGGGAGAGGGAAGGGAGGGCTGAGCTCCGATAGGTTCCACGGTGTCTACCGACCTAAGGAACCCGATCACTCTCGAGGATGGTCAGCTCGCTGGTAACCCGACCGCTACGGACTGGGTATCAGGATGTGTTTGAGTAAAGTAGTGGGTTGGTCGATACGAACACATGGAGCTGGGGGAGTTAGAGGGAAGGGACTGGTATTTTGGAGAGAGGCCCGTGGTTCTTAGTGGTTGACTCAAACTCTTTTGAATCCTCGCCATCAGAACTCAAGTTACTGAGAGCCGAACGAGTAGTTGGGTCGGTGATGACGGGACCAGCGAATCCTCGGTGTTGTATGTTTTGGTTTTTGGACGCCCAGCCCCCCGAGAAACCAGATTGTTAAGCTCCGTCGATGTGACGAACTCTCACATACGACCATATCCACGGAAAAACATGGGATCCCGTCCGCTCTCCCTTAATTAAGTTCGTGAGAGCCGAACTAGTAGTTGGGTCGGTGACGACCAGCGAATCCTCGGTGTTGTATGTTTTTTTGTTCTCGTGCCTACCCAGATTCACCGCTATTTGAGGTCCACCTCAACACCAGTCTCCCACATACGACCATATCCATGCGAAAATACGGGATCCCGTCCGCTCTCCCCTCGTCAAACGCATGAGAGCCAAACTAGTACTCAGGTCGGTGACGACTGGGGAATCCTTGGTGTTGTATGTTTTTGATACCTGTATCTTTTGCTCATTTTTTTGCTCAGGATTTTTCCAACACTTGTCAGGAGGAGCCTGGGGCGCTTGATGGTGCTCTGCGGTGCAGTGGTGTGTCGTTCCCGCAGACAGGGCTGTGTTTCGACCTGCTGAGGAAGATTCCTGGGTGTGGATTGCATGCCTGAGATGTATACAGTATGACCGCTGACGTACGGCCACGCCGTGTTGATGTATGGCAGGTTTGCCGGTATTGTTCTGGGTGCAATCTTTAGGGTGTCGCTGCGTTGCGTCGATATAATCACGCGGTGCTTTGTTTTGCCTGTTATTGCCAGTTCAGTGTGCGCAGTAGCTGACTATCGGAATCGAATCAAAACAGTAGGTAATTAGGGGCAAACTGAGCGGTCATTTCATGCAGAGGCTGACATTCTATATTACTGGGGGTATATGTCGGTTACAAGGTCTTCATGTTGGTTGAGCGGGATAATTCGAACCTCCTTTTCCTAACTACGGTACACACATAATGAGGCTCTTATGTAGTTGTATCTGCCTTATGTATGTGCGGCAGGTACAAGCCCAGAAGACGCAAGGTGAGTGACCTCGGAATCTCCCCGCAAGCGCATGGACCCAAACAATCCTCCGGCTCATTCAGCCCACCTATTCAAGCTCCCCCTTTGTCCGAAGATTCGAAATCGGACATTGTCCATAGATCGTCGCTATTTGAGTACCTCTCAGGATCGCCACAAAGTTTACACGGCCTCAATACGTGGTAGTCACCTTCGACTTCGTCTGCTGGGGTAGTTTCGTCTCCCTTTGAGTCAGTAGACTCGGAGTTATGCCCTAGTTCCATCAAGAAGAAATCCGGTCCGAGCAGATTTTGGGCTCGAACGGGGAGCTCGCCTACAAATGTATGAAATGCGTTAGTAAGTGAACAGCTCCTCAAACAACGGCAAGTTAGTGGGCGTGACCGACGTGTGACAGTAACACTGTGGAGCACCTGTCCCATTTCTGACACTGCCCTATCGTCGACTGCGAAGAGGGTAGAGATTCGCCGTCGCCAGGGGTCCCACAGGAATCTTTCGACTACCCGACAATGTCAGTCGCCATTCGCGTGTTTTCAAAGGCACTCTCTCGTGAGAAGACAGTTTTAAAAAAAAAAAAATAAAAAAATAAAGATGGCGTGCGCAGGTCTGATTTGACTTACGAGCTTTGGGGTCGGTGATGTCGAGACTCAAGATCTGGGGTTGAAACTCGTGCATAAGATCACCGAGTTGCAAAGCATTCTGCTGCTCCAAGCTGTCCGATCGGATCTCCTCGGCTAGCTGTTGATCGCAGTTTGCGATGACATGGGGGCGGCGGTAGCGGTCCCGGTTTGACTCTGCGCTCAGTGCTTTTCTTTGTGCTGGGCTAATGGGTCGTTTGTCTCGCAAGTTCTCCACCTGCTCGAGGTAGCAGCAGGTATGTGTCATGTCGAGAGCTTCGAAGGTAACAAAACGGATGAACTCCAGAGCCGCAGTGATGTTCAGGGCTGCGTTGCTGCCTCCACTGAGACGATCAATGTGGAGAACTGAGTGCCTCCATACCTCATCATGGTCATTATATCCTCTTTCCCGACCTCTCCAATCAGCCCAGGCGGTCCAGAGGGACTTGGGCACCGAGCACCCATCGTCGTTTGGGCTACACCAGCACACACACTGGTCTCGGATGACGCTCTGTGAGAGATCTTGCATCATCGTACGGTAAAATGGCGGGACCTGGCAATCCCAGTCGGGGAAGGTAAACCCTACTGTGGCCGCGATATAATGCCAACCGGTGGAAGACGTGTTGAGGCCGAGACCCAAAGGATCTTGTGGAGTTTGGTCCCCAAGCCGCCCGCCACGCGCCCATTCCCACATCTCCTGATAAGAGGCATAGTTTCGGATATTCCGGTAGCGCCAGACCATGATTGGGGTCAATCCCATAATATTGTGGGGCGGGAGTCCTCGGAATCCTCGATCCCAAAAGATGTCGAAATTTCCGGGATGCAGTCCAGGAAAGTGGAATATGGTGCCGTAGTCGGGTGGCACAACGAGGTGCCGGGGAACCGGAATGTCGAAGTTGGCGAGAGCGGCGCAGAGACCGCGGGCCTCTCCATCCGGAACGTCTATGGGATGCCAATCCAAATGGATGCCGAGCTTTTCCTGACACAGCCGCAGTAGATCTCGTCGTCTCTCTGCCAGGTTAGAAGCGATGGCTTCTAGACAATCCCTTGACACCCCGGAGATGAGCTCCTCAGCGTCCGAGACAAGGTCTAGCGCACAGCCCGCCTTCATGAGGACGTCCACTGACTCGGCGTAGCCCAACCGCAAAGCACGGCGAACAGGGCTTGCGTTCTCTATCGCGGCATGGTGGATCCACGCCATTTTAGCCCCAGTATCGATGAGTTCTCTGGCACTCGTTCTCAGGAGCCGTCTCAGTCCCTCCGGCCAGGCCACGCAAAGTTCCAGGGCCGTCAGTCCCTTGGTTCCAGCTTTTTGCATGGCGGCTTCTGGGTCAAGGGCTAACACACGGTCCAGGTCGTGTGCGGACTTCAGTAAGATTGCACGAGTGATCGGAGCCAGCTCTGTCATGAATGATAGGTTAACCAAGAGCTCTGTGGTCACTGCAAACAGCTTAGACTGCTGACCACTCATCGCAGCCGGTAACCAGCGGAAAAGGGTTGACATCGGGGCAAATTCTCCGGCCTCGAGGAGGAGTTTAGGCGAGACCTCGAAATTCCGCTCGGCATATGAGACAAACATTTGGGCATACTCCTCGTTCATTACCGAATAGCTTGACCAAAGTATGAATTTTGTTGACGCGCTGTATTCACGAGTTTCTTGGTTTAGGAACAGCTCACATGGCCCATGTTGGCCAGATGGGAATACATACCGAGGGAGTTCGCCATCCCCTGCTGAACCCTTTACACTAGCCACCCTCTGTAGAAACCCAAGGGCATATTTTGTGACAGCCCGATTGATGTAGTTCCCTGGGAAGCAGCAAGTATCTTGTACAACATCGAGAAGGATCTAGAGGCATCCCAAGTGTCAGTTCGAGTGTGGGTAGATAGGTAGATACGCTACCAGGTTGTGGAGTAGGCCGGCTTACTGTTTCATGGCTGTCTCCATCTTCGGTCAGGTCCCATGGTGATGATTTCTTTTCTCGATAGAGCGAGAGCACGGCATTTTCGACCTGTTTTAGTCGACAGAAGGCTTCCTCTGGGGATACCTTATGGATGTTGCGAAGCGACTTTGTTAAGCGATGGTGGTATCGATCCGTCTGATCATAGAAGATCTGAATGATAGGGCTCTGATTTCTCGGTACAATGTTCCTGAACCGGAGTGAAATCCCGGGCCGGCTGGTGCCAACGGCGTACTCGACACAGGCGCGGTTGAGGCGGCCGAGGAATTGGCCGAACATGATAGGAAACTGAGCTTGTAGGGTCCTCTTCTGCTTGCGAGGGATGCCGTAGTATGTGCAGCCCTCACGGTGTTGCCGCACCAATTCTTGATTCAAGCGGAACTCCATTCCCAGTACTAAGTACTGGTACGTCTCTTGACCACTGTTTAACGGGCAGTTGCAGGGCCGAGTTCCACGCATACGCCGGTGTCTGAAGGCGGTATCCACGTCTGAGGGATGGGGCATGGGGTCGAATAAGTCGGTTCGAAAACTTTGGCGCTCGGAGACTCCAGTCCGAGAGATCTGAACGGCCTTGAAGCAGAAAGACAAATCAGCCGGCAAAATACTCGCGCCACACTACAGACACCATCGATGGCAGGCGACTCACCAGCCCAGACACTTGCCCGGATAAAGATTCCACCTTGGCCAACATCTCGGTGACGGCTTGGCTGGTCACGAGGCTGCTTGACGCTAGGGAGCGCATGTCGGTTTGCACGACAGTGAAGCTCCCGCTCACGCTCCTCTCAAGATCTCGCACCACCCACTCGGTTCGAGCGACGGTTTCCTTGATCTCGTCGAGACTGCTCGAGATGCTGTGGTCCAGTGTTGTCAGCTGGCTGGAGTTTTGCTGTACCTGGAGTCTCAAATCCGCCAGTGCGTCTCTTGTCGAATCCGACGCTACATCAAGTCGTTCGACAGCAGTTCGGATGGCCTCGATCCCCTCGTCATGGGACACGTTGGATTTCCTGCCAATGCCTATGAGCCATGCGTTCTCAGAGATACCGGATAGTCTTCTTACAGAGAAGCAACACCGATGGCCAATCTCAGGTGTCCAAGGAGATTCTCCAGACACCGGCGGATCGAAGCTATTTCGCCTTCGCGAAACGGATAGAGCACTGCACGGCCGGCGTCCTTCACCTTTCCCTTGATATCTCCCAGGCCCTCCGGGCCCCTCAGCTTCAAGACAACCAGCTGCAAATCCACCAGCTCGCCCTTACAGTCGAGTAGGCACTGCCGAATGACAGTATGATCAGCGCCGTGTTGCTGGGCGAGCCGGGGCAGCACCCCGTTCAGCGAGTCGAAAATCGATATCAGACTGCGGACCTCCCTCAGGGAGTTGGCGATCTCTTTCCGGCGTCCATGGACCGACTGGAGGTATGAGACGAGGCCTTGGCAGACCTGGATGCCAACTGCCAGCAACATCAGCCATAATTTCCATGTTTTGGATATTCTAGGGGAAGCTAGAAAGCAAAAGTTCTGTCCCCGGAGCAGAGTATGGCTCCTGAGACAGCAAGGTGGGCATAGACAGCCTGGTTTGATGTACGGGAGACAATCCCGACGGCGGACCCAGCGACCGAAAGGGGGTCTGCCATCCTTCAGAGTTGACAACTCTTGTCGAATTCCAATTGGAAAGATCGATGATCGCGGTGCGTGAGGAAAGAGTTTTAAAGCCGGGTTCGCTTTGTCAGAGACAGAGAGAGGCGGTCGCGGAGTTGTCACGTCGACGACCCGTTCCGGAGGGGCTCAGCCGCTCAGGCAGACCTGCAGAAGAGACGCAAGGCTCTGCCCAGCCTGGCAGCAGTTGGCCTTCCCGCTGTCCCATTTGACGGTCGAATGCACAGCAGCGCGCCAAGAGGAAGGCAGATTTCGCCTCGAATAAAATGATAATTTGATTCGGCGCTGGGATGTGGTCTGGAGCAGACAGCATGGAAATAGTTTTTGCTCATGGACTCGGGACCTGTCGGGCATCTTCTCCAGCCCAACCACTGACCAGGGCGAAAAGAGCAGAGGAGCTGTCAACCAACTCACCAAGAGCTACATGAAGCAATCCAAGAGCATCATCCTTGCTGTCATGGCGGCGAACCATTCACAGTTGGTCCAGTCGTAGACGCAAAAGCCAACAGCCGGTGAGAAATTAGCCCAGCAATTATAGCAGAAAGCTCAATGACAAGCCAAAAGGGACCTCCAAAACTCAGGATCCGTTCAAGAATTCATGACTTCTTAGGTACGGTAGGTATGCCCTTCCCCTCTCGTAGGCGCGTGTCCAAGAATAAACCCCTATCCCATGTTGTCATAAACCCATGCGAACTCTCAGCTCCTCCAGCTTCTCTATACGCCCCGAGTCCAGTCCCACATTCCCACTGCCACTTCGCCGTCTACGCCTTTGTACCAGCCGTGCCATCTATCCACCCCTTCCACAACCGACACAGGCCGTGTAACCTGACAAGACAGACCTTGGCATCCTGGGTCCCATTTCTCTCTCTTTCTCTTGCTCTCTCTAAGGGTATCAATATGCTCCCCTCCTCGACCCGGCACCGGCTTGCCACACCCATACAAGCAGACAGGGAGGGCCGCGCCGTGTAGCGTCCCGCATGTCAGTCGTCGGCGGAATCCGAGGCACCTGCTACTGTGGCAGCGGCTCAGCCCCCTGACAACCCACGCCTCCCAACCAATCTTTTGAAGTGAAGCTCTCCCTCTCGCCATCCGACCACCAGCACCAGACCGACAGCTCGCTAGAGCCCATCCATATGCTGGCGTCAACACAAGGGATGCTTCAAGCAGCGACCCGCATGTCGACCCCAGTAGCCTTGACAGCGCCGTTCGACTTGCTGGTGGCGACCGGGGTGGCGGTGGACCGCCCGCGTGCCTTGTCGGTCAGGGCGATGAGTTCCTTGAGCATCAGGTCGCGGGTGGTTCTTGTGAGTTCGTCGACGTCGGCGGCGGTGAGGCCCGTGGTGGGGATTGGGTCGAGGACTGAGGAGAGTAAAAGTTAGGAAGGTGGAGTACAGGGCTGGGAGGTGGGAGAGGGGTGGACTGTACCCTTGCAGGGGATCTTCCCAGCGTTGAAGACAAACTCCTTGACCCAGAGGATGTGGCTGTAGTTGGCGGCGACGACGGGCACGATGGGGACCTGGGCCTGGACGGCGAGGTGGAAGGCGCCCTTCTTGAAGGGCAGCAGGGTGGGCTCCTTGGCGTAGCTGCGGGTGCCCTCGGGGAACATGTAGACGCTCTGGCGCTTGGAGCGGATCTCGTCGGCGGCGCCGCTCATGGCCTGGCGGGCGTCCTTGCTGTTGGCGCGGTCGAGGAAGATGCTGCCGCTGAGGGTCATGAACCAGCCGAGGAAGGGCGTCTTCTTGAGCGAGGCCTTGGCGGTGACGCTGCAGTACTTGGGGAACATGCAGCCGAGCATCAGCACGTCGAGCTCGGACTGGTGGTTGCCGATGAAGACGGCTGGGCGGACGGTGTCGAGGTGGTGGTGGGGGTCCTCAATGTCGAAGGTGACGCCCGTGGCCAGGCTCATGGAGTGCTTGAAGCTGCGGGCCGTGGCCCATTGCGAGAGCTGGTTGAGGCCGAGGAGGCGGAGGACGACGGAGGCGACGACGCCGAAGAGCGAGCTGAAGAGCAGGCACAGGTACGAGGCCAGCGAGCGGGCCACGAAGGCCGCCTTGGGGATCACGGCGGACAACATGAAGAAGAAGAGGGTGAGGGCGGTGTAGCCGGCGAGGAAGTACCCGACGTAGGAGAGGAAGGCGGCCATTTTGACAGCGAGGGCGGGGCGGACAGCGGGAGTCGGAGAGGGGTGCGTGAATCGCAGTCAGGTGAGGCTGCTGTCGGTGTCGTCGCTCCTGCCAGGCGGACCGTCGGTCGGTGCGAGCGGACTTGGAAGAGTTGGCTAAGGCAAGACAAGACGGGGTTGCGATTTCTCGGAGTGGCGCTAGAAGCACTCGGCTGGTCCCTCTTAGCGGGGTGTCGACGACGGGCGAGGCTCGGCAACGGGCGGCGGTGGAGACGGCTTGACAAGTTCAGGTTTCAAAACGAGGGCGCAACTTGTACTCTCCATAAATTAACGAGAAATTCATGAGCCCTTCCCTCGAAGCGGCGGTGGCAGGCTAGGAAAAGGCGCGCGCCCCGGCAGTCATATTTCTAGGTCACGGCGCGGGCTGTGGGAGATGCTGCCACACGCACGTGTGAATTTGGCCGAATAAAATGGCAGTTATGAGGGCGGACTGACAAGGCCCGATGCAGGCCACGCTGTGCGCTCCAGGCCCTGTGTGTGTGTGGGGTCGATGGGATGGCCCGCTGACGGAGGCGATTGGCCGGCAGGCCCCTGCATGGCCCACC
>FTCU01001175.1_pt1 | contig 18819 bp, 16 predicted proteins | sample 1639521 | NCBI WGS metagenome assembly FTCU01 (sample SAMEA3914864, study PRJEB12502) | metagenome | biome: forest; material: soil | place: USA | collected 2012-03-12 | depth 0.3 m
CCTAATGTTGTAGTGTGGTAATTGAGGATAGTTGTTTTAGTTCGCTGGAAACTGACCGACTCGCTTATATGACCGACTCGCTTATAACGCACGTTATCCAGTTCTATTCTATATTGTGTCTAGTACCGCCCTGGCATTGTTGGCTTGCAGTGCCGGGTTTGTCTGCTCTGGACGGAGTCGCTACAAGAGTACTGATCTGGCCTTGGACAGGTAGGCAGTGCGTGCGGTGTGTTGCGGCTGCTGCCGAGTCGCCGGTTGCAGGCCGAACTCCACGCCCTTTGGTGGAGGTGGCATCGAATGTGGTGGAGCTCATGCTGCCAGATAACGGGCGAAGACGTGGAGATGTTGGGTCCACCGGTTCCACAGCCAAATGGCCCAGCACGTGGGAAGACAGGGGCCCGGCGATCAACGGACCTGTCAGCTGACTGAGGCTCACCGACGTCCCAATCCCATGCCCCTCACCATCGTCACGACACCTACCAGACGGGCACACGGCCGACGGCACCGCGCCACATTTCGCGCGCGCCTCATGCGCAACGGGATCGCTCAGGCTGACTTGGCTGCGTGGAATCTCGTGCTCGGCAGCGAGCGTGGCAAGCCCGTGGCCAACTTTTTACACACACAGTACGTACTTTTGTGCTGAGCTAACGCCCCAGGCGGGAAATTTAACGACAATCGAGGCGATCGGAGACTCGATGTCATCGTCAGATCCATTACCGTCGACCACGACGGCGATGAGCAGATGCGCAATTTCATCTTGTCCAGCCGGGTGACAGGTGTTGGGCCATTACCAATGCGCACAGCATCAAGCCAAGTTCTGTGCAAGAAACCCGGCGATGAACAGCGGTGGGGAGTGATATGACTATGCGGGTGCCCATGCCTGCACAGGAATGTAGATCGGTACTATTCTCGCTCAAGAGGGGATGTGTGCGTTTTCTCATAGCTGAGCTACTTGCCGCTATCATGTGTGCAACCGATTTGTGTCTATCTCGAGCTCCAGGGATCGAGCGTTGCCAGCGTGATCCCAAAAGAGATCACTCTGGGTGCCTTCTTTGATGTAGTAGAGTAGGCCATGGCCGAGTCCGCCACTAGTGGTATTCTCTACCTTCCTAATATCAGCGTCCAAATGAGCTGAGCGGAAAGCTGACGGAGCACGCAAAGGATAACGTAGCCAGTTGCCTTTAGCGTCGCCCCATTCCTCTCCCCGTTTTTCCACCTCCAACCCAAGACCTGGAGGACCTTTCCAAGTACCGTTGAGATCGCCGAAGACAGTCGATGGCAGCTCAACCACGACGTGCTGCCGATGTGCCTGCGGAAGGCGGGCCACAGCATCCGCAATGGGACGCAGCAGCAAGCGGTCAATTTCATCCAAGACCCGGGCAGGTCTCGCCTGGAAATCAGAGTAGAGACCGTCTGTAAAGGACAACACCAAGGTCCGTACATTCGGAAACACATCGCCTAGGTGGCTGAGGTAGGTGGCCACCTGCGCTCTGCCCTTGTCTGCGAAGAGGTGGGACTGAGGGTGGCTGGGCTGATGGTAGCGCCAACCCCAGAGCAACACATTCCAACGCAGCTCAAGCGAGGTGATGCTAGCAAGGCGCTGAGGCAGAAGCAATGGCTGGCTTGCGCGGCGTGGCCCGGCGCAGAGCAAGGCGTCGAAGAGAGCGGTGCTCTCCATGAAGAAGGTATTGGTCGAATAGAGGACGTCGATCCCCTCGGCATACGCCTGTCGGCACGCCAATAACCATCCCATCACCCCAACAGTGCACTTCCCCGGCCAAGTGACGCAGCACCTGGCCTCACCATGCAGACAGCGGTCGCGATGAGGGTATATATACGTAGTAAGCCTGCCCGGCCGTGCCATTATACGCCGCTCCCAGACGGAACCTGGTCGAATCAGGCGATGGCACTCGCAGCTGTACCAATTCCACGCCAGGGGCGCGCCCTCATCAGGGAAAGCACAGAGGCTCAGAGGCGCTGAGCCGAGCCCATGTTCATTTTGGGCGCGCTTCTTCAAGGAAGCAGGGTAGTCCTCCCGGCGCGGGTGAGCAAGTCGTAGATCCAGGTGCAGAGTTCGCCCTCCAAAGGCAGCGATCAGAATGAGACGGCGCAGCTCGGCGGGGAGTGTAGCCAAGGTACCGAGAGTGGCGACGAGATCCTGTGAGGAGCCGGTTGGTGTCAAGGGCCGTGGTCGCTGGGCGGGGAGAAATGGGAGTGGCGGTGTCTCAACTGCCTTTGCTTGGCTGTCACGCCTGCCTCGAATGGTATCGAGGAAGAGTTGGATGAGGGAGCCTGGATGCCTGTTTTCTGTCGACATGGCCAGTTGTTGGAGAGGATGCAGGAACTCCCGCGAAAAGCTCTGCGAGGGAATTGGCCCATCGTAACAATGTGTCGTGTCCCGTGCATGGTGGTTGGTCCTCGATTTTGACTCTCGCCATCCGACCCTGGTCAATAAATACCCCGGGGTTCTTGAACCAAAATGCTTGGCAGGACAGCCTCCAGATTCCAACAATACAAAGGACCTCAGCGAAGAGGAAGTGAGCCCCCAAACGCAGCGGAAGTGGAAGCACCAAGCAGGCAAGCACCCAGCGGCAGACTGCTTCAGTTTGGAGGACCAGGGCGGGAGCTTCCAAGCTACGCCACAGTAACGTTATCCGCCGTATGGAACACACTAACTCAACGCCAACGTTCCCTCGAGGTTCCTGAGGAGCTTGGGTTGACGCTAAGAACCGTTGGGACCCGCAGCCAGACGAATCGAAACCCCCACAGTCCAAAACTCTCACATTTCTCCATTTCAAGGTGGGAGAGGAACCCAGCATTTGACCACAAGGCCGTGCTTGGCCTGCCTGTGCTTTCTCTCACCTGCCCGCCCCACTCGGCTTGCCCGCAAAGCGAGCGAAAGAAAACTGAGTTCAAGAAAGGATTCGACATCCATGTCCACCCGATGCGATGGCTGGCCTAGGTACCGACCACCGCCGTCCGGAGAAGCCACCTTCCGGCGTTGGTTTCCGTCCCGTGGTTGCACTGAACGGTGAGCGGAGGGTCGAACCGTCAATTTGGTCTGCCTGGACTGGGAACCACTGCGAATCCTCGCTGCCACTTTGGACGAACGAGGACATGTCGCAATCGAAGGCTTCTAGACTAGATGCATTGCCTGTCTGATGGAGCCGTACCATCACCGGTCAGGTCTTGGGATGGCCGATGGTGGCTAAAATGTTTGACACAACTGTGCCGGTGTTACCCAGAACAAGGTCGTTTTTGGGTCTCGCTCACGGCATCAACCACGGCATCAAGCGCACAGACATCGTTGATGGTCTGGGGAAGCAACAAGCGAGCTGGACCGTCCAAGTAAGCTTCTTTTCTGGATGGATGCAGCCCTCGTGGCCTGTCCCTGCTCGTTCCTGCTGGTGGTACATGATGTTCCACGGATGTCGTGTCGAGTTCAGCTGCTGCAAAGAAACAAGGTGGACAAGAACTTCCACGTGGTCATATGTAGGTAGTAAGTGTCATACGATGGGCCCAACTAATAGTCTTCAACAGCTTTCCCAAACCACTCAGCCCATTCGCAATGTTCCTTTCTCGACTTCGAACCCAGGGAGCTTCACTTCCTCTTTCCTTTCCCCCCCCCCCCCCCCCCCCCCCCGGCCCCGTCGCATCCAACGCCTGATGATCGACCAGATGCCGGACCCCGCACAGGGGTCTCAATGCCATGCCGTCTGTGCGTCATTGTTCCCTTTCGAGACTCTTGAGTGGGATGGCGACGGTCCCGCGCTTGTTTGAGCTCTCCAACAGCCTTATAGGCAGAAGTGGCGTCTTCCAGGGGCCACACCCGAACGGGCTGTCGCCAGCCAACCACGGCTTCCTCCGCCCCTCCTCAGACTCGTCAACCCCCTTGTTCCGGGTTTTCGAGGACTAGAGTGGTCGTTGAACCCTCAAGGTTAGTTGGGCTCTCAGTGTTCTGCCGTGGTCAACGAGCCACGCTGATTCGTGAGTTTCAAAACCACAGTCACCAAATCTCTCTCAGGATTCGATCGCTTCTCAGTAAGACAGGGTTCTTCAACCGACAACGACGTCTGTGCCCACGTTAGCCCCCATGTTGTGGCCCTTGTGGACCAAAACGGCACTTGGGCCGGGTCGCTTCTGCTGCCGTTCCCCAGATTTTGCTCCTGTTCCGGGGATCGTGAGGGTGCCCTCCACCGCTCAGTGCATGGGGCCCGGTCCTTGTCGAGATCGGGATGGCCGAGCGGTATCTACTGGTTTGTTTGATCACCTGCCACCGCAAGCATCATGGCCGTCGTCCGATGCTGTCTGCTCCCTTGCTGGCGATCTGGAATTTCTCTAGAACATTGGATGCCATGTTCCATGTCTCTTGTGTGTGATTCAGTGGCATCGATGCCTTCACCACCCTGCGCTTTGGTAACGTCGTCTCCTCGTGGCATCCGGCCTTGGCCAGATTTACCCGTCCCGCTGGTGTGGCGGCCCAAGAGTCGCTGTATACTGGTGTGAAAGTCCGGAGAAGCACCGAGACAGCAACCCGATGTGTTTTCTGCTGTGACCGGGACAATGGCAACGCTGTCATGTTGGGGGTCCTTGAGGTGAGGAGAGAGCAGCTTCTTAAACCTCATCAGGCTTCACCAGGCTTCAGCAAACACGCCACTTATCCAGGCACGATTTGAGCGGCTCATACCCGCCCTATTGCCACAAGACACGAAACAAACGGCTGTAGCTAGCAGCGCTCTCTGTACAATGCCGGTTGACATCCGGGCCTCCAACCGCTCACCTCCCGCCGCCGAGGTCTACACCGGAAGCGATCTTGACACACGAGGCAAATTTACCCGGCCGTCCTCTTTGCATACGAGTCGCACCAAGAGGTCAGGCGAGACGACTCACAGATCGACATGCAGCATCGCTCTCAGGTCAAATCACTCCACTTGGTCCGCTCCATCATCGGCCAGCGCCGGCATCGTCTTCAAGCGAGGCGGCATGGGACAGAGTTTCCCGGAACCATCTCTTCATGTCTCCAAGCTCCCGCCGGCAGTATCCCGTCTTCGTCTCAGGTCTGGAGTCGGCTATTTTCTATATCTTGATGGATATTCCCACGACTCGTTGCTTTCTTGCCTTCGGATACTCTTTTATCGATTGCGCTCCCTTTCCATTCTTGGCCGAATACCTCTTACTTCTGATGGAGGTCGTTCCTGCATCACATTTACACAGACTCTGGTAATGACATAGTACAACACCGTCTTGCGTCATGGACGCCTCTTTGTCGTTGGACCTGCCGACGTTCCCGGCGACGTCCGGGCTTCAAGTTTTTGCTCTCTTTATCAACTTCTTCTTTCCTGCCCTTGCACTGCTCGTCGTCACTGTACGGGTGGCTGGTAGAGTGGCAGCAAGCCAGCTTGCTGCGGACGACTGGCTTGTGTGCGTAGCCATGCTCATGTCGATAGCCGAGACTATCATCAGCTTCTTCTGTACGTTGGGCCAACATCCTCGACGTTGTCAAGGAGAAGCAAAGATACTAACGCCGGTCACAGTCATCAAGACAAACTTTATCGGCATTTCTCCGGAGCAGGTGCCACCTCATGACCCTACACAGGCCTTGATCTGGTCATATGCCGTCCAGATCCTGTACAACCCAATTCTAGCGCTGGTCAAGTCATCAGTCTTGATCTTCCTAACCCGCCTGTTCGGCCAGAAGGACTGGGTACGGCGGTCCCTCCTCTGGCTCAATGTCGCCAACATCTCCCAGATGGTGGCCGTCTTCTTCGCCATCATGTTGCAATGCACACCCGTAGCGTTCAACTGGGACCCAACCATCAAGGGTGGCCACTGCGTCGATCGCCGCATCCTCTACGTCAGCACCTCGGCCTTCAACATTTTGACTGACTTTATCATCCTCGGCCTGCCGTTGTGGGTTTTCGCCTCACTCAAAATCCCAAGGCGTACAAAGATTGCGCTCCTTATCGTTTTCCTCCTTGGCTTCCTGTATGTTTTATCATCCTGAAGCCATCCCTTCGCATTCTGTAACTAACCCTCCATTCAGAGTAACCCTCACCTCCACAGTCCGCCTGATCTTCCTCGTCCAAGGCCTCTTCAACGTCTCCATCTTTCCTAACTCAGGTAACAACGTCGGCTTCGTCACCTCAGCCATCGAAACCAACCTCGCCCTGATCACCGCCTCGGCGCCCGCGCTGCGGCCCATCTTTCGCTCGCGGGACCGCGGCGGCTGGTTCGCGCGAAGCGTCATGGCCACAACTAAACCAGGTGTTTCCGACCCCGAAATGGGCCAGAAAGCGCCCTTCGGCTGGGAGCGCGACAGCTCCCCCTCCGGTAGCACCAACAGCAACAGCAACATCAAGCCCGGGCGGGGTGGCAGCCGCGGCGGCCGGAAAGCCAGTGGTAGCAGCCGGCGCGGGGGCGGGCGTGGGCGCAGCCCGCTACGCTCGCGCGGCAGCGGCCGCGTCAAGCCGACCATCATCCGCATCCGCACGGAGAAGGAGGTTGGTGCGGAGCTGCTGCGCAGCTCGCCGCGATCAAGCGAGGAGCAAACCATGACGAATAATGGGATTGTGCGCGTGAGCGATATCCAACGAGAGATTGATGGGATTGTGAAGGATATTGCGGTTGCCGGCGCCGGGACGTATACCGGCGGTAGTGGGAGGCCGGCAAACGTGATGCGGCCTGTGACTCCCAAGACACCCAAGACGCCGGCTGCGAGGCCACGACCCTCTATGGAGACTATTTCGAGGCCACGGCCGTCAATGGAGACGATTACTGTCGGCGCGATGATGATCACGCCGCTGCCGCGGCCAGGGACGAGCGGGAGCGGAGTGAGGAGGGTCGCGCCTGAGAGATACTACAGCGAGAGCATTTATCCCGAGCAAGGGTTAGCAAAGAGTGATGAATGGGATGATGACGACAGGGTGTCCAAGTACTTGGATAGGAGGTTTGGGGTTGTCACGCCCAAGGGGACGACGCCGACGGCCAAGGGCTGGGAGGGGAGTGGGAGACCGTTCTAAAGAGATTGGGTAGGGAGGCATGTTTTTCTTTTGTTTGCGAAGCATCATCTACTTTGGAGACCTCATTGCTCTGGCGCTGGGGTTTCTTCCCGTCTCGTTCTGGTCTATCATGGCTTCTTTGTTTACATGGGGCGGGGCAACGGTTCAATTTTCAGGGGTTGGGGCGCACAATCAGGGCACACGCAAAATACCACCTATCTGTCTTTTCTGTATGTATGTATGTATGTATGTATGTATATAGAATGATGATGAAGCTGCCATGTACGATGAAATAATGAGATTTCAGTGCACACAATGACCATCTTGGGCCAGATGAGAAACAAAAAATGTTCGCTGTTCGACCTTACAGGTTGGCTGCTGAGCGCAGCCAGCGCCTCACTCACCCAACCCCGGTCACCTCGACTGGACTTGCCATGTGTCAATCCCGTCGCATTTGGCTTCTAGAAGAATGAGATGGGAATTTGGAATCCAGCCAGGCGATCGGCGAGGCCATGCCGATGAAACACGTGCCCGGTGCATCCGTCTGCGGCTCGGCCGGCGATCACGAGAGGGCGTAAAGCCGTCAACCAGCAGTATGATCGTTACGGGCCGAGAATTCTGACGGAGAATGCATTTATCCTCGGCCGCAGGCTCGAGGTGTTGGTCGATCGACTGTCCTTTTCCTTCTTTTACACCATCATGTCATGTTCAACTTCTCGGCCGGCCCCGGCTCCGGGCGGCGCCGAGGTGTTGTTAGCATGTGTACCGCTCGCTGTCTTTTGGTGCCCGTCGAGGACGGAGACGTCTCCAAGGCTGAATGATTGCCAGCGTGTTTTCAGAGAAGCTCTCCTGCGTTTTGTGCACCGGCGGCGAATGTCAACCAAACCACAGAGTCGATTGACGGAAAGAGAAAAGGCCTCGAAGAACCAATGAGCGCATCCCTCCCTTCTCGCTCAACCTGAACCCAAGAATGTCTCGGCGTTGCCCAGATGGGCCGTACGCCCACCGGTATCGGGTTTCGGTGACGGCGAGATGTGGCATGCCGCTGAAAGCGAGGGGGGCCCCCGCGCTGCTTTGGGCGGGAAATGGTGGGGTTCTGTGGTGCGGATGCAGATGCGATGTGACGTTGCAAACCTTTTCGGGTGGAACTTGGGCAGGACCCTTGATTTCCCCTTCTCAGATTCCCCCTCAGAGCCCAATCGGCGAAGGGCAATTGTGTTGAATTGTCGTGTGCGTTGAACCCTCGGCCTGGTGGGGAGGGTGCGGGGCATGGAGCCACTCAGCTGAGCTGCTTGAACCCCAAGCTGAAATCCTGTGCTGTGGTACAAGTGCTTCACCAACTCGACTCACTGCAAGACAGCCCCAACCCAATCAGGCTGACTCTATCCAACGCTCATTACCACAACATATGGGATACGAGTTTATTGTTTGGTGCAACGACACCATCAGCCCAGCAAATCCAGCGGGTTTCCGTTATCAGGGCGCAAGTGGCTGGCTCGAGAATTCGGAGCAAAACCCCCGCAGCCCGAGCGCCTCTGATCCCGATCTTGGCTTCCACTGCAGCCGATAATAGATGTGGCAGGTTATCTCTCGATCATGTCACACCCACCATCTCTTGTTGGAACTGCCCTTATCAGCAGCACTCCGCCGCGCCCAGGTTCTTGACAGAGTACCGAGTGGCCTGCGGTCTGACTCTTATGTACAATCTCGTAATATAAGCCGGGCTCGCTGGCGTACTGCGCATGTTGGCTTTCTTCGACTCTGCCTCGACTTGAAACAACACCGAAGGCTCCACTATTTTGACACCTGCCAGTCTCCCAACCTGCGCCGGTGGACGCTAAAGTCCGATGACGACAGCTGCCGCTCTCCCTTGTCACCCGCCTGCCTGCCCGGGCGCACCGCTGTGCCTAATCGTCGCGTGCCACTCAATCCCCGTCCATCTGTGTAACTCCACAAGCAGGGCATCATCGTGCATGCCGGCCGACGCTGCCCTGGATTGACGGCCATCGTCGCAGCCTCGTTGTGCCTCACCACCCACACAGCAGCATCTCAGACCACGAGCCGACTTCGCAACAAAAAACTGGAGGTCGAGCTTCCGTCTGAGCAATTTGGCGCGGCCGTTCCAGGGCCATGACGGCCTGGCGGTGGACCCCGAGCCACCATTTTACGTACTCGATTGCCCTTCTGCGGCACGCGAGACATTGCCGGCGACACAGAAAACCTCCCTCGTGCTGTGACTGGCCCCAAGGCCCACCCCCAAGGGTTGCCCTGGCCTTCTGACTCCCGCCCAACCCGCCGCGCCCGGCGGCCGCGAATCACGACCTTGCTGCGTATTTACGCCTGGGGTTGGGCCACTTCTTGAACAGCTGGACATCGACATGTCTGCGCGAGCCCATCTCGTTTCCTCCAACGGCCAGCCACGTCTCCCGACCACTCCGACCACTCCGACTACCCTTCCGACCCCCGGCCCTCCGTCTTATGCCGTCTTCCCTCCGTTCCCGATCTCTTCGACAAGAAATGAAGATCGCTTTGACTTCGACGACCCAGAACCCAGTGCCCCCAGCAGGAGCAGCAGTCTCACCATGTCCGCCGCTTTGCTGAGGAGAAGAGAGCATAGCCTGAGGTCGCCAACTCCGAGCCCCCCGACAGCCGACATGACGCCCGCACGCCCTACCGGAGCTTCTACCCCGGTACAAATCCCGATGAGACCGAAATCTCGCGATACGACACACCTCCAAAAGCCACATCGCGCCCATGCCGACCGGCGCCATCACTCCCTATCGCGGCGCCCAAACGATGTGCTCTCTCGCGAGGCCATCCCGGCCTCGGTCGCGGCCCTGCTGGCCGTCACCAGCATCCCCCCTTCAAAGGGCGCCCGGAGTCTACGCCAAACAAAAGCAGAGAAGAGGATGACGGTGGACGATATCATCGAGAGGGCCCAAGAATCTGAAAAGGAGCTCAGCCTAAAGCTTTGCAGGGGCCCGATGGAAATTCTCTTAATGGCGCCCGAGGACCTTGAGGCCGACGATGCGTCCATCTGCGAGAGCATTTCCGAGTCCCTCCTCTCAACGCGGACCATCTCGATGGAGTCCGCACCCTCGCTGAGCAACTCTTTCGCGACCGACACGCTTTCTTCGCTCGACTCCCCGCAAACCCCGCCGAGGAGGAGAAAGGTCCAACCGACCCGTCGGTCACTGGAGCCCGTGTCTTCGCCGCCCGGTGTGCCGGAGAGTCACCCTCTTTCTCTTGAATGCGACGTCGACGCGCTGGACTTCAGAGTGTTTGGGGTCAACGAGGAGGATCGAGGCAGGAAGACCTCGCGGCTGCCTTTCGAGCCGCTGAAGTCGGCCTTCAAATCGAACCTGACGGCTTCATTGCGAGCCTTGCGCCAGGCAGCCCGCTCCTTCTCGAACCTGAACTTCTCATCAATTCCGCCCGAAGACTTCCTTACCAGATCCATCTTGACCATGGACCCCCAGGTCCCATATACAGACGAACGCAGACCACCTCCGCTCGAAGAGGAGCCGACGGCTGCCCTGCGGCGCTACCTAAACCCCACCACAACCGCCCGCCTCGAGAAGCCCCAGGCTGTGTCATCCAGCCCGACGCTGCGGACGTTTACAGCCTCTATCCAGATGCAAACATACAAAATTCACCGGGCGCGCAGTGTTTCTTCCACCTCGGGCCGCTCACCCTATCCTTCGGTTGGCCCTTCCGCAGCTGCGCAATCACCGCAGCCGTCCCAGTCGAAAACAGAGGCGACCGAGTATCCGATGCCGGGCCCACGGCAACGCGAGATGCGCGAGAACCCAGACTTCATCCGCATTGCTGTCATGGAGATGGCCATGCGAAAGAGCGGCAAACTTGATGATCAGCGACCAGGCAGGGCCCGTTGGGCCCTCCCCCCTCGGAAGTCCAGCACGAGACCGTACGAGATCAGACCTGACGGCGTGCCTGCCCGATGGGTTGCCGTCACCCACTGAACAATACGACGCTCGATTCACAGCGATCCTCCACAACCGCGGATACGAGACATCGAATTCCAACCAAGTCTACGATTCATCGTGGGCGCTCCTCCAGAGCCGAGTATCTGCCCCGACCAGCACGACCCGCCCAACGTCATCGAATGGGCCCAGCGTGGCTTGGCAAGCACACAGCGCGGCGAGGCCCACCCAAGCGGGAAACCCATGACAGAAGTGGGATGTGGCATTCTGGCCGTCACCACCACCTCCTCTCTTCGCCATGGCGCCGTCCGAGTTGGGCACATCAGATCATATCCCAAACGCCGAACGGTCCGCTATCTTCCTCGGCATGGGGGACGCTGTTGATGGCCACGTTGCCGACCCACGCGGGATGTGTGGGGTTTCCTCGCCGGACGAATCGCCGAGTTCCCATTTCGACGCCGGCGACCATTTTCATGCGGCAGAATTTTTATTCCCGCACCCTCGTCCTCAGGCCCTCGCGGGGCCCCCGCCCTCGATCAGCTATTTCCTTCTTCGGTGTTATTCGCACCCATACGATATTTAATCGGCCGGAGCCGACCATAGCATTTTCCAGGACCATTTCCGGCAGGCAGGAAAATACCACACGCAGCATTTCTGCATCTCCACGGGCTTGGATGCATTTGGCGTTACCACATTGGGCAGGTGTTGCATCACTTTTTCGGCTTCATCAACTGGGGGACATCATTGGCAGCATTTTTTTTCTTTCGCATTTACGACTGCATCGGTATCGGCATCTCCCCCTGGTTCTACATTACCTTTTCCTCTTTTCTCTTTTTTCTTTCTATATTTATTGTGAGGGAACGGCGCATGGGTTGGTTCGGTCAGGCAAGGCGGGGTTTCCATTGTGGGCAACAGGTTTCAAACACACCATTTTGTTGCCAGCGGTGCTTCAGACCAACCCCCAATTTGCATGCATGGTGATGGCTCGAAGCCAGTAAATCGCCAAGATATCTTTCGGAAGTTCTAAAAGATATTGTGCGTTGGCAACAACGCTTGGATATTGTCATATTGGGCTAGTGCATACATAGATTGCATAGGTACTCGGCATTAGAAAAGTGTTTGTTGACTTCAACATTCTTCCTCTCCCCGTCCAACACTCGGGTCTCACATAAGATCTTTGCTGCGGTGCCAAGTGTGTGGTGCCACACCACCTCAACATCAGTACCCCATGATCATCAGATCTCATCTCCCGCGTGGAACTGTCCACAGATCTTCGGCTGCACGCAATAGTTTATCGGATTTGGTTCCTGGTTCCTGGGCCCATGCACCGGTGGTGTCATCGCGCGCGGTTGAGTCGTGATGGGCCGAGGTGTGACCGCCGCCACTGGCTACATACGTAGGACGTGGGAGGGTTATGTTGTGGCGAACAAACGCGACATCGAAAAGCGAGAGTGGGAGCAACACCAAAACGTCCAACCAAATCGCATCTTTTCCGATCCGGATATAACATCCACAAGAAAATATATACAGACAGCGATGCAGTACAAAAGAGAACAAAAAGCAGGAACATAAACCCTCCCTCACTCGTCATTCTCCTCCTCATTAGCAGCAGCAGCAGCGCCGCCCTTCTTCTCTGCCGCAGTCCTCGCCCACTCCTGCGCCTTAGCCGAGACCCTCTCCCGGCTCTTCGCATCCCCCTTTTCCTCCTCCCACGCCGCCCACCGCCTGAACCACGCCTTCGCTTGACGGGGCTTCAGCCCCTTGACCTTGCTCCCGCGCTCAAACAGGTCCCTGACTACGGCCACGTCGGTCGTCGATGCCGACGTCTCGAGATCGAGCAGCTGGTTCCACAGGTCAAACTTCTTGGGATACGTCGCGAGCAAGCTCTCGAAGAGGGTGCGGCCCTGCTCGCGGTCGCCGTTGGGCGAGCGGAACTCGAGCGCCGCGAACTTGGGCAACAGCGCCGTGTACAGGTGGGCCGCGTTGCTGCCGTTGCCGGCGTTGCCGAGCACCTGCGTAGCGCGCTTGAGCAGCGCGCGGGCGCGGTCCGGCTGGTTGGCCGTCGCGTGGAGGAAATGCGCGTAGTTGATCCAGACGTCCGGGGTGGTGAAGCCGTATTTCTTGAGGATCTTCTCGAAGAGGTCGTCGGCTTCCTGTTGCGCAGGGTTAGTATACTCGCTAGGATGTTGAGTGAATGGGTGAGACTTGCCTTGTGCTTGCCGGACTGGATGTAGATGCTGGCAAGACGCTCGTGGACCTCCTGGTCGTCATTGTAGGTGCATGCACGCTTGAAAACGTCCTCGACAGTCTCGTCTGTGCCATAGGTGACTTCCAAGTTGAGAAAGGCAATCCAAACGTTCAGCTTCTCGGTCTCCTCCTTGATGCTGATGCTCTTGATGGCCCGCTCAGCCACCTGTCTCGCACTGGATAGGTCGTTGACTTGCATCTGAGAAGCCATATAGGCGATCCAGAGCTCAGACGAATCGGGCTGGCCGAGCAGGAGACGCTCGTAGTCGCTGGAGGTCTGCGGCCCGTTGATGTCGAGCTCCGCTGTCTTGTCAACGATGCCCTGGGGCTCCCGCTTCTTCTTGGCCTTCTTGCTTGACACATCAGCACTGGCAGCATTCATGTTGTCATCAGCGTCCAGGGCGTTGGCTGTCCAGTCAAAGCCACCAGCGTCAAGACCCGTGAGCCCTTCCTCTGGCGCCTCGGTCATGTCAACATCGCTGCCCTCCTCGTCAACATCCTCGGAATCTTCATCGTCGGAGCCACCAATGAGAATAGCACCACCGACATCATTCATGTCTTCGTCAACGTCGCTCTCCTCTTCGCCATCCAACGCCGCTCCGGCATCCTCGTCCTCGCTATCGACCTCCATCTCGTCCGCCTCGCCATCCTTGAAGTACGAGGGCTTCAATCCCAGGTTGATCCGCTTCTTCTCCAGATCCACCTTCAAGATGCGGGCCTTGACACGGTCACCCTCGTTGTAGAGTGTCCTGGCATCCTTGACCGCTCGGTCGGCCATCTCGCTGCGGTGGCACAGACCGGAGAGATTCCTCGAGCCGTCGATGTCAATGAAGGCGCCAAAGTCCTCCACCTTGCGCACCTTTCCGGTGATGGTTTGACCTTCTTGCAGGTCCGCGATGGTGGTCAGCGGAACATAGTCCTTGTCCACAACCGACGGCTTGAGGCTCATTTCAAGACGACCGTCGGCCACCGAAATGATGCGGCCCTTGACCACCTGGTCGACCTGATAATGTTCCTTCCAATCCTTGAGGTACGCGTCAGAAAGGTTCCCAATCTTCACCAGTGCCACGACATCCCCGCCGAGGGACACGAAGAGGCCCTTATCCGAGACATTCTTTACGAAGCCCCGAACGATATCGCCCACCTCGAGCTTGGTGCTCTTGGTGACCTCCTTGTCCTTGACAGGCAAGGATGAGTTGAGCACCCTCGAGGGCCGCATAGATAGCCTGATTCTCTTGTTGCTCTTGTCAACGTCGACAACAGCCACTCGGACAATCTCGTTCTTGGCGTGGGACAAGGGGTTGGCTTCGTCATAGTCGTCGGCGAGATCTGCCAAGTGCACAGGTCCTGCCACGAGCTCGCTGAGCTTGACAATGACTTGCCTGTCGTTGACCTTGGTGATCTTGGCGGGCAGAACCAAGCCTTGTTGAAGCTTGTCCCATGGGAGTTGGCTTGCGTCAGCAGTCCGCGCTGAGAGATCAACCCGCTCCTTCTCCTTGTTCACGGCGAGAACCCGCACTTGGAGTGCGCAGCCCACAGGGAAACTCTTCTCAAGGTTCGCGAGCTTGGACAAGTCGTCGGAAGCCTCCATGGCGCTGATCCTGCCACGCACATTGGGAGAGAGGTTCGCCCACAAGTAATTGGATGCGATATTGTTGACGAAGGCCAGAGCGGTAGATCCGACCTCGACTTTCTCAAGGGTTGGTGACTCGGCGAGTGTGTCGGCCCTCAGATCGCTAGGTTTCATTGAGAGTTCCAGAACCGAGTGACTGGACCGGTGGGTGATGGGGAGGAAGCGGTGATTGCGGGCATCGTGAACACCGAGAACGCGGACCTCGACGATGTCGTTGGGCTTGAAGCGCTTCAGCGGCCTCTTTGGATCCGGAATATCCTCCCACTTGTCGAAAACCTGCGAAACATCAACCCGCCCCTGAATATTATCGGCGATCTGGACGTTGAGCTGGGTCTCCTTGACAGACTTGACCTTGGCCTTGGTGAGCTTGCCGATCGCGAGATCATCCACGGATGTAATAGAGTCGTCCAACGAGTTAACTGCCTTCTCAGTAACCTTGGCCGACTTTTTGACCTCCTCATCGGCGGCTGACGGGATGGCAACCACCAAGCGGCCAAGATCAGCGTCAACCGAGGTGATCTTAACAACAAGGGACTGGGACTTGTGCATTCCAAAGCCAGGCTTGTCTTGCGCGTCGTGAGGGATCTTGGACTTAGGGAGCAAAGCAGTCAACTTCCCCGCAAACTGAACAAAAACGGCCGTGGCAGTGATGTTCCGGACGAACCCCGGGACCTTGTCCCCCACCCGAGCGCGATCCACACTCGCAAGAAGCTTCCCCTCCTTGCTCGCCTGGACGAGACTCGGCTTGTGAGAAAGCGTGATAGACCGTCGGCTTTCGTTCTTCTCAAGAACGACCAACTCGGAGAGCGTTTGGTTGACGTGTATCTTCTTGAGGGCCGACAGTGTCTTGCTGACCGACTTGTCTGTGAGGTGAGCGACGGGGAGGATGGCCTTCAATGAGCTGTCGGCAAGCTCAACAAAAATGTCATCCTCGGTCTTCTGAGTAACCTTTGCGGAGACCACGTCGCCGATCTGGAGCTTCTTGAGGGCGAGCTGCTTCTCAAGCCCGAAGGCCGAGGGATCTTTGCAGGAAACAATGAGCTTGCTTGCTTCGGGATCGAAGCTGATGACATAGGTGCTGACAGTCTGACCCACGCGAAAGTGCTCTTTAGGGTCGCGGATATAGGCCTCGCTCATCTCGGAAACGGGGAGGAAGGCACGCAACTGGCCGTAGAACTGAACAATGGCGCCGTGCTGCAGCACGCTCACAATCGTTCCAGGGGCCTGCAACCCAACGGCCAATTCGTCATACGACTTGATAGCGGGCGCATCAGAGTTAACCAGCGTCTTCTTCAGCGTCAGGCGGAGCTGATGCATGGCCGGGTTGGTAGAGAGGACGCGAGTCTTGACCTTCATTCCTTCCCTGAATTTCTTCTCGGGATGCTGAAGGTGAACGTCGGCGAGATGGGTCTCGGGCACTAGGCCAGAGATTCCGTCCGCAATGTTGACAATGAGGCCACCGAGACCGTCCTGGTTGATGACAAGCTTCTCCACCACACCAGGGACCACCGCTCCAACGGGGATGTCCTCAATCCTCAAGAATGGCTGTTCGAGGACCTGCTTCTCAAACGAGAGGAGGAACATGCCGTCGAAGTTGTTGTAGCCAACCACGCGACCAGGGTGGACCGAGCCGACCTTGTACGGGCCGCTGCTTTCGAACAAGCTATCGACCTTGCCGTCCTTGACCCTCGAGATGTGAACGAACCCCGGAACACCTTCCACGCCAAGATCGACGTACAGCCCGATGCCAGGCTCGACCCTCTCCACTGTGCACTTGTCAACAATGGCCGAGTGAGCCAGGACTTGAGTCGGCACGGCTCCCTGGCCATCCTTGCCAGTGGTCTTTGGCTTCAGTGAAAGCACATGCGGCAAAACTGAAACACCCAGCTTGGGCATCTTCGCGTTGGGGAATGTGCAGATGATCCGCGCCTTGACGCGCGAGCCGACCTTGTACTTGTCCACAAGATCGACACCATCGGGCCCGGCACCTGAGTGGACAAGATCCGCGGTCACGTCCAAGTGGCCCATCACCTTGCCGACGACACCATGGACAGAGATGTCAGACACCAAGACGTCGGCCGTAGTACCGGGCAAGAACGAGCCGATCGTGGTAGCCTCGGTAGGACAGTTTTTGGCGTTCCCAAGGCGATCTGGAAGCGTCGAGAGTTGGACAACCTTGCCACTTGCGGGCTTCTTTGCCACGATGCAGAGCAAGACCGAGCCTGCCTGCAGGTTCTCCCTGGGAATGCTCGGATCGAGCTGCTTGTGTGGCAAGAATCCCGTCAGCTTGGATTCAGAGATGCCGATATCCATGACAAAGCCGTGATCTTCCTCGCTGACAACCGAGGCCATAAGTGTGCCGTTTTCGACCACGTCCTGCTCGGACATGCCGGTGTTGGCATGCGCCGGCTCGAGAGACAACCCGATGTGACGTTTGGTCTTCCCAGGCGTTGATTCGTCTTGTGTCGAGGTGACATAGGCGCGCACATACTGGCCCATGTGAAACAAGCTCTTCAGATCGACATCGTCGGCGTCGTCGTCCCCAGACTGGTCGTCGTCGTCCTTCTCGGCACTCGCTTGCAAGCGTTGGGTGAGCGACTCGGAGATGGCGGTGATGGGTACATGACCAACGAGGTTGTTCGGCAACGCAATGGCGAGATCGAGGGCGTTTATGGCGGAGACGGTTCCGAGAACCAACGAGCCTTTGACGAGCCGCTGCAGCAAGTCAGCAACCGCAATTGCAACACCCACAAGCCCTCCCAGCACAGCACTGCCAGCTATATCCTACCTTGAAGTTCAAACTCTCAATCTTGACGGCATCCTCGTCCTTGGACGACTTGGTAGCCGTCTCATCAGCGCGGGACTTGCGCCTCTTCTTCCTGGCTGCCTTGTCTCCTCCCTTTTGCGCCGCCGAGTGCTCCTCGAACAGGACATCCTTCTTTGCCTGAATCGAGATCTGCTTCTGCTCGAGAGGCGTCAGAACGCTGGCGCCGCCTCGTGGAAACAAAGGCTCCTCCTCCTTCAGTGTTGTGACCACAGGGGCCGCCGGCGGCTTCGCGGGGGACTTGGGCGGCTTTGCACCCTTCTTGTCGTCGTGCTTTGTCGATTCGCTCGCCTTCGCCCGCTTCGACGGTCTCGACTCGGTAGCGGGCCGGGATATTTTGGAGGCAGAGGCGCCGTTGGGGCCCTCTTTTCGTTTCAGAGAACCCATGATCACTTGTACAGCTGCTTGCTGTGGTTGTTGTGCAGCAATTCCTCCTCTGTTGCGGCGACTCCAAAAGCCAAAAGCTGCCTCTGAAAATGCCACTGAAGCTGCCCACCACAAAAATTTCCGGCAGGTCTTCAATCTTGGCATGCGCGATACCGATAAGAAAGGCGGTGGAGAGAGTGGTGGGGAAGGGTTCTGCCAAGCCTGAGCAAGGCCCACAGCAGACCAGGTGCTCCCGCTCAGGGGTCTTGCAGCTGAACCTGGCCCATGATCACCGCTGTGCCGAAGGCAGCCTGGAAGGGAAGTACACAAACAAAGATGCACGTTTAACTTTCTAGCAATCCACATCTTTTCTCTTGGAGGAGCACCACACGAATCTGTAATATACCAATATTAGTGATTGTATTGCTAGAGCCTCGTTTTTGCACGCTTTGCGCCCAAATTCCTCGTCTTAGGCTGACGATTGGGGGTGGTTGGCGTTGTTCTCGGTACTTATCACTAGTGGCCGAATGACGTATCTGCAAGCCTCGGGACGGGATAGGCAACGGGCTGGAGCCAACAGGAAGCGCGCTCCGACCGCCAACCACTGCCGCTTGCTCTCAGGAGGACAACACAGCGCGCAAGGCAGCAACGACGATAATCAACGACGACAACGACGACGACCTACGCGGCAAACGCACACCCAGTAACAAAACGAAAACAAATCCGACCATTTCGGTAAGAGTCGCACCTCGCCGTGCTCGATCTGCGCCATGGGCTCCCGCAAGCGGGCGAAACCCAACCCTGCCG
>FTCU01002278.1_pt1 | contig 18789 bp, 15 predicted proteins | sample 1639521 | NCBI WGS metagenome assembly FTCU01 (sample SAMEA3914864, study PRJEB12502) | metagenome | biome: forest; material: soil | place: USA | collected 2012-03-12 | depth 0.3 m
GCCCAGGCCGCTCTCCAAAAGAGGGACCGTCGCGCGGACCAGCACCCGCACCAGCATTCCCGAAGTGGGGAGGCGCAGGCGCACCGCCAAACCCGCCCCGCCCGCCGCGTCCTCCACCACCTCCTCCCCTGCCCCTCCCGGCACCAGACCCCGAAATCGTCCCCTTGCCCTCCACCACCAAGCCAGGCACGCCGCGCAGGCCCATCTTGCCGACGGTCATGGCGCTCAGAGCCGGGACCTCGGCGCAGCCGAAGGCGGTGGCGTAGCGGTTGGCCAGGGCGACGACGCCCGGTGGGCCGAGGCTGTAGCGCTTCATGAGCGACTTGATGAAGCCCAGGTTGCCGACGTAGGCTTGCTCCTTGGCTTGGTCGGGAACCTTGGCCAGGGCGGACTGGATGATCTGAGCGGAGGGGTAGGTTGCTGCTTTGGGGTGGTTGCTGCCAAAACATGTTAGTGAGGGGTTTTGGGTGGAGTGGTAATGGGAAGGCTTACAAGGGACCGTTGTTCTTGATAGGGAATTCCGGGTTGTTGTGGACGAACCACATCTCCTCGGGCGCGAGGACCATGACGGCCTCGCCGACCTTGCCGGCGCGACCGGTGCGGCCCACGCGGTGCACGTACTGGTCCTTCTCTCCCGGCACGCCGATCTGCACGACCAGGTTGATGTCGGGGAAGTCCATGCCGCGGCCGACGACGTCCGAGGCGAACAGCAGGCCGCGGTCTGTCTCCTTGAACTCCTCGACGGTGCGCGTCCGCTGGGCCTGCGACATGCGCGACTGCATCTGGAACACGGGCAGCTTGGGCGGGGCGGCGCCGCCGGTGTGACCGAAGACGTGGTAGAGCAGAGCCGCGTGGCGCGCGGTCGGGCAGAAGATGACGGCCTTGAGGGCCGTGTTGTCGGCGCGGGCGCAGGCCAGCACCGAGTGCAGGGTCGGGATGACATCGTCGACGGAGGCGACGGGGAAGACGGTCTGCGGGACTAGCTCGACGGTGGGGGCCTCGTTCTCGTCGATGGTCGAGAGGCGCACGTGGTCTTGGGACAGCACCATGGGCAACATCTTCTTGATCTCGGGCGGGACGGTAGCACTGAAGCACATGCCCTGCCACCTGGCTTGGGCCTTGGACGGGATTTGCTCCAGAATCTGCCTCAGGGCGGGAGCAAAGCCGGCGTCGAGCATGCGGTCGGCCTCGTCGAGCACGACGCAGCGGATCTGGCTGAGCTTCCGACGGGCGGCATCCTCGGTGAGATAGTCGATCAAGCGGCCCGGGGTCGCAACGAGGATGGTGGGGCTCTTCTTGAGGAACTTGTTGAGGTGCGACTGGCGGTTGCTGCCGCCGACGGCGATGTGGCACTCGAGGCCCGGGGTGCAGGCGCTGGTCAGCTTGTCGCACTCGTCGGCGATCTGCTGGGCCAGCTCGCGGGTCGGGGCCAGGACGAGGATGCCGACGACGGAGCGGTCCAGGTTCTTGACCTCGAGCAGGTTCTGCAATGCCGGTAGTAGGAAGGCGAGGGTCTTGCCGGTGCCCGTCTTGGCCTGAACGAGGCAGTCCTGGGTGAAGGTGGGCAGATGGAGGACCTTCTCCTGCACGGGCGTCATGTGTGTGAAGCCGTTGTTGGCGAGGGCCTGGAGCAGCTGCGGCTTCAGCCTGCCCTCTAGCTGCGCATAGGGAGCGCGGCTGTCCGTGTCGACGGCCATGGTCACGAGCGTGCGCGCGAGGATTCTGGTCGATGTGGTGGTTGCTGAAATTTGGCGAGAATGAAGCGAAAGGTTGGCTGCCGTCCGGAGAAGGCGAGCAAATGATAGCATGGAAGATTTCTACTCTTTTTGTTTTGTTTTGTCTGTTTGGAAACAAGGCAGGTTTGTGGCTTTGCTGCTTTGTTTCTTTTTCAAAAGTCGGGTTTCGAAACTTCCAGTCGAGAGGCAATGAAAGTCTGAAACTTCGCATGGAAATTTCAGCTGCCTGCCAAAAGGCGGGTTCTGGACCAGGGTGCTCCCGGTGCCAACCTGGCGATTGGATTCAAAGTGGCAAGTGGGGCGGGCCTTGGCACACGGATGAAGCCGATCAAAGGCAACCTCCACCCGACTGCAGGCTCCAGGCTCCAGGCCCCTCAGGCCCCAAGCCCCCCGTGGCAAATCTTGTCCGCAGCCCGGGCTCCCAGTCTCTCGGATTTGCATGCCAAAACTTGGCACAGGAAGGAAGAGGATGCAATTCGTTCTACTGTCTACTGCCGGAAACTCGCCATTGTCGCCAGCGAGAAGAGAACAGGACAGATTCGGAACGCCAATTCTTCAGATTCCCATGAGCCGTTGCCTCGGCCTTGAGAAATTGCCTGCCTTGGCCGAATAGAGACGGGTGGCGCCTTTGCAGAAGAGCGTCTTCAAGTGGACGAGATATCCGATCCCGACCGTCCCTACCTGACGACTGTCAATTCTGTCGCACTTGTGCACAGGCAAGGAACAAATCACAGGCAGATGTGAAAAGGTATGGTATATACAGTGAGTACCTATGCTATGCTATATACAGGGGATGGGCAGTATCCCGACCGTGGTCGCAGCCAAAGGACCAACCCAACCAATCATCCCGGGTCCCGATCACCACAGCCATCAAACGGCCGATGACGACCGCCGCTTACACGCACTGGTAATACCAGTCGTTCTGGACCTTGCAGGTACCCTTGTAGGGGCCGCAGACGGTCGGGCCGGTGTAGCCGATGCCGCCGCACTGGCCGTACATGCTCTGGATCGGGCCCGTCGCCGACGAGGTGGTGGCGGTCTGGGTGATCGTGGACGTGACGTAGACGGTGGTAGGCTGGGCCGTGGCCGTGGCGGTGACGGTGATAGGCTGGGCGGTGGCCGTGGCCGTGACGGTGACGGTGGCGGAGCTGCACGCCGGGGCGCTCGAGCTGGTGGGCGGGAGGGTGGCCTTGGCAGCGAGCACCGACGAGACGGACGTCCACGCGGCCTTGCGGGTGAAGTTGGCGTCGTAGAGGAGCGCGTCGCCCTGGCCCGAGAAGGTGCCGGGGATCCACGAGTACTTGTCGGTGAAGCCCCAGACGGTCACACCGATGCAGTTAGGGGTGTCGAGGCAGCCGCCCACGACGCTGGCGTAGTCGTTGCCCTGGGTGACGTAGGCCGAGGCCGGAGCGGGCAGGCTGCTGTGGCGGATGTCCAGCTCGGTAAAGGCGACCTCAACGCCGAGAGCGGTGAAGCGCTGGAGCGCAGTCGCAATGCTGGAGCGGCTCGGCGTGCCGGCGACAATAAGATGGCCCTGGAAGCCGACACCGTCGATGGGGGCGCCAGCAGCCTATCCAACCATGTCAGCCATAACCTTTCTCATTGAGGTGTTACGGGGGTATTTCGGGAGCACAGGTGCTTCCGACAGCTCCCGCGGCAGCCGAGAGGGGCTACAGATCGGATCGAATCTGACATACCTGGACGAGCTTCACGAGCTCGACGGCCCTATCCGTCTTGTCACCGTTGTACTCCAGGTTGTAGTCGTTGTAGTACAACTTGGCGCTGGGGTCGGCGGCCTTGGCCAGGTTGAAGGCCACAGGGATGTAGCCAGTCCCGTTGAAGGTGGTGAGGAACACGCTGCTGCGCCAGTTGCCGTCGTCGCCGACAGCCTCGTTGACCACGTCCCAGGCGTAGCACCGGCCCTTGTAGTGGCCCATCACGTTGCTGATGTGCGACTGCATAACCGCAGTAAGGGTCTCGACGGTCCAAGTGCCGCTAGAGACCTAGGAGAACAGTTAGTTCCGGCGGGCCCTTAGGAGGGAGCAGTCAAACGTACCCAGTTAGGAAGCTGGCTGTGCCAGACCAAGGTGTGGCAGCGCAGGACCTGGCCGCTCTTCTTGGCTTGGTTGGCGGAGACGTCGGCCGTGCCATAGGTGAACACGCCCTGGGTGGCCTCGGTACTGTCCCACTTCATGCCATTCTCAGGCACGACCTGGCCGAACTCGGTGGTGTCGCCGAGAATGGAGGCGTAGGTGCTGTCGGACTGGAAAGGACCCTCGCCAAGGGCGGAACCGAAGTACTTCAGACCAGCGCGGACGGCGAGGTCGTTGAGCACGGCCGACACGGCGGCGGGCGCGAGAAGCGAGGCCAGGAGAGTCTTGGAGTGCATGGTGGCGGTCTGGGAAGGGCGGATGGGGGGTGAGCAAGCGGTGGTGGTGCTTGACTGGCGGCGGGGAGCGACATCTTTATGTGGCGATTCCGGCATGCCCTGCTCTCGGCGGGCCCGAATCAAGACTCGGGAAAGGGGAGTGACATTGGCGTTCGCGCCATCCTAAAGGGTGAAGCCCAAGTGGACCAGCGCCCCCTGGCGGCTCCAGAGTCCAGGCCAGACATCCCGGAGACTCTTGTCCAGGACGCAGCTGGGGGAGCTTCTAGCCTCGGCTCCAGAAGTCATGGAAGCTTCCAAGTCCGTCGGACGTGGTATGGGGCCTGCAGGAGCCTGCAGGGACCGCAGCAGCCCGCAGAATATTGGTGGCCAGGGTTTCCCCTCATTGCTGCGCAGTCACCCCACGACGGAAGGCCTTCCGTGACTCCAACTCGCCATCCCATGTCGCCTCAAATCGGGACGCCAAGCCGACGCCAGAAGCCCGGCGACCGGGGAGCTGGCGCCCTCCGGTCCCACCCGGAACGTTCCACGGCGCTAGCGTGCCAACTGTTGATCCCGGCGCGCGCATCACGCCTCTCCCGATGGAGCCGCCATGGAGCCGCTATGCGGGCCGCTATGCCATCCTCGACTGTGGTGTTCGACGTCCCCCACGTGATATTTTAGCCTGAAGCGGTGGGCTAATTACAACTCTGGGCCCGCTTGGCTTCAAGGACGACTTGACCCGTCGCAAAGAAACTAGCGAGCGAGCGCAGGATGACGCGGCGACGAGCGGACGGGCGGACAGGTCACTTCAAGGTTCTCTTGCAGTGGGAGAACCAGGTGAAAGACCTGCAACATGCGTGGTGTTGCAGAATGCAGCTTGCGCTAAATCTGGCCGTCGCTTCTCTACCTTGGTAAGCGTTGCGACGAAGTGGTGCGCAGGTGCCATGGACCTGGTTTTGGGGAGGACGCTTGTGCGACCCCTGACTCTGATGTCGGAATCCGGATTCTCGAGAGATAACGTTAAGGTAATTAGGGCTCCAAAAAGAGGAAAGTGGAGCTAGCGCGGGGTGTTTTGCGCGCCATCCCGGAATTGAGCGTTGCTGCGGGGCAGGGAAGGTGGTGCAAGCGTGTGATGGAATTGTCCTGGAATTCTTGGAGGTTGCATGTGGAAGGGAAGGGGGCCTGGCGCCTGGCACGCCTGGGGCTGCTGCTCACTTGCTGCGGAAGTGTTGGCCCTGGTGGCGTGGTGGGGCGCAGCAACAGACGTGCCCAAGCTTTTTGGGGGAATCGATAGCGGCAACCCCAAGCGGGGGAGAACCTTGACAAGGCCGATTGAACCGGACACCGACTTCACATAGTACGGGAGTAGATCCAAAAGATGCCAAGCCACCCTGCCAACTAGGTTTTAAAGAGACTCGAAAAACGATGGAAGACGGCCTGTGCGGGCGGGGTTGACGCAGAACAACGTCGCCGAGAAGACGCACAAGTGAGGTCGGGTCGGGTCGGGGTCGAGAAGCAGGGCGCTATTGGAGCGGGCTGACCCCAGACCTTTGTCGTTGCCCAAATCAAGCCGGTCAAGACCGGGGCCATCGCCAGGGGGCAGATGGCACGACGAAGCAGCGGAATACGGATACGACAAGACACAAACCCTCATCAGAGATGCGCGAGTAAACAGACATAAGATGAGCAATCGCCACCTGCAGGCCAGCATCGGAAGAAGTCATCAGGGCACACAGCCGAGGCAAACTGGAAATGTCAGGTAATATCGACAGCAGCCGATGTGGTTCCCATCATGATGTCTCGTCCTGAAATTCCAAGTTCTGCATGCCTGCCGAGTATCTCAAGAGAACCCCAGCAAGCAAAGAACAGCGTCTTTCAATGAAACTCCCCAATCCTCGGCCCAAAGTACTCGCCCTCGGGCAGCACCTTGAGCACGCAGTCGCCGCTCCCATCACAGCCCTCGTTGACCACCGAGTTACCCCACCAGTTCAGCTCGACCTCGGAAATCTGCAGCGCAAAGAAGATGACGATGCCGCTCAGGGCAACGGCACACGAGAACGCCGCCGAGGTCACAAAGTTGTACTGTTCAGCTCGTCAGCACGCGAGTCCTCCGGCTGAGCCCACAACAAGCAACAATCACAGGGAATGACACCACACATACCTTGGACCACAGCCCCAAGTACCGCTTCTTCAGATACAGCCACGAAAACGCCGCCACCGGGACGGCCGGCCAGATGTAGACGAGGTTGTACGGCGCCCACGACAGCGCGCCGCCCAGCATGACGACGGGGTGCGCGTTGCGGATGATGGCGTTCTTGGGCCACCGCCGGCTCAGCAGGTAGAACGCCACGACCAAGACAATCCCAAACGGGAACCCAATCAGCGTTGCCGCATACTGGCCGCCGGCGCCCCAGATCTTGCGCGGGCCCACCGTCCCCCAAAACACGGCCGCCGTGAAGAAGGTGTTGGGCCCCGGGCAGGTGAACCGGAACGGCGCGTGCTTGGTGCAGATGTCTTGGATGTGAACTTGGTACTGCAGCACGCCGATGCTGATAAATGTTGACACGAGCGTGGGCACCATCTGCGCCCAGAATGTGAACCGCGGCGGGATCTTGAGGTAGTGCGCCAGCTTGAGGTCTGCGCTGAACGAGATCGCGTGCGCGCACGTCACGTAGCCGTACGATTTGAAGAAGCACATCGCCACGGCATTACCCTCCACCCACACCCCGCCGATGAACTCGGCCAGCACGTTGAGAGTCACCTCGACCCCCGTCATGGCCGCGATGATGCCGATGGGGACGACAAAGACCAGGCAGAGCGCGATGCCGTAGAGCACCACCAGCGGCGTCGTGTTGGTCGGCCACGCCGCGATGCCCACCATGCCGAGCGCGATGGCCGCCGCCAGGCAGATCATGTACCACCACTCGGGAACCTCCTTGTAAGCGCGCATCAACCGGTTGTGGACATCTAGCATGTTGACGTCGTCGTCGGCACCGGCATCGGACTGCCCGGTGGAGCGGCGGCTGGACTTGCCGAGTCGCGCCCTCCAGCACTTCAGACCCCACCAGACGTCGCGGAACCCGAGCATGATCTCGTGTCGGTGATAGAGGATGCCGTACGTGACTGTCGCCGAGTACATGCCAAAAAAGAACATGTACACCACCAGGTTTCCGGCGCTGAGGAACGGCGGCGAGTAGGCCGAGTACTTCTCGCCGTCAAAGATGCCCCTCTTGTCGATGATGGCGCTGACGTTGTAGAGGTTTCCAAAGTGGTCAAACGGCTTATTCGAGTTGATCGGGAGGTAGGCCGTGTTGAAGGTGTTCGTGTAGTACACCGTGGCGATGATGACCATGGAGAACAGCGCACCGATGAAGAAGTTGAAGGTCGAGAAGAAAGGCACCATCAGCGGGTCGATGTTGTACGTGAAGACGTTCCAGTCAAAGGTCGGGAGCGGGTTCAGACCCAGGCCGCTTGTGCCGCCTGTGATGTTGGCGAGGTTGATGTTGGCTGGGGCGATCCACGTCATCCAGCTGAAGAAGCTCAAAGCCGCGAAGATGTAGTTTGGGAACCAAAAGTAGAATAACATGGCCCCGAAGGCCCAGCAAAAGTACCGCAGGCGCGGCATCTTCCACACCGACTTGAGTGGGCCGACAACGGTTGCCGCCTCAATCGACGAATCGTGGAACGCCGAGTTGAGCGCGATCGTCACCAGCGACGACGGCCACACGCAGTACGCTGGATACACCAAAAAGCGGCGGCAGATGCCCGCCAGACCGTAGCCAATGAAGTTGGTCGACAATGCAATCAGCACTTGGTAACCGAGGCTGATAGCCCACGGCTGGTTGAAGAAGCGTGGCAGCACTTGGATCCAGACGATGTAGTTGGTGTAGGGGGCGCTCTTGGCCACGTTGGACATGATGGTGATCAGCATGTGCTCCTTTTTGTTGAACGGGCCTGGGTTGAGACTGTGGCGGACGCCGAACAAGGTGAACCCGGCATCGGGCAGGACTCGCTCGAGAAATTTGCCCAGGGGGTAGGCAAGCAGCTGCGGAACCGTCGCGATGACATAGATGCTCGGTAGGCGGACGTCGAAGAAGGAGTTGATGAAGGCAATGCAGCACGCAAAGAAGATGCCCATTGCCCAGGCGCGGATCGTCGACACCGGTAGCGCTGGGTCATCGTGGTTGTCCACGACGGAGCGGACCTCTGCGTACGGCGAGTTGTTGGTGATGAGTGCAACCTGGATCTTCATCTCGTCGATGAGATGGCGATGTTTCTCAGGGTCGGTTTTGACCTCTCCATTGCCTATCAGCTCCGGTTAACTGCCCTGATGACGACAAAACGGGTAGTTCTTTGCAGCTGCCGTGCTTACCAAGAAAGTGTTCAATCTTGTCGATGATCTGGATGGGAAAGTTGGGATCGCGAGAATGCTGTTTGTGCACCTGTGCCATCAACTGAACGGATGCAAATGGTGAGTATCACGCCAGGATTTCCTCGAACAGGGCCATACCACGTACGCGCTGGGTGTCATCGAGCGTGAAGGTCCTCGCAATCTCCCTGGCCTCATCGAGGTCGGCTTCGGTGACGTTGAGGGCGCGCCCGGTCTCGCCAAGGTCATCATGGGGGCTCTCATCTGCACCCTGTGTCTTGCTATGAGTTAGCGACCGTCGGCATGCCGATATGCTCCTGGTGACCACCCAAATCAGCGTACCGCAAGAGCATTGATACCGCCGCCATCAAAGTCGCTGGACAGTGAGTCGACCCTGGCGGCTTCATTCGCCTCTGGCTTCTCGGAATTGCTGGACATGACGGGCTGAGCGAAAGAAATTTGTGAGGCAAACGTTCCGTGTCTAAAGCTGGAGGAGATGGACGGCTCGGATTGTTGATGGAATCAGAAACCTAAAGGCGTCGCCTGCATGATGCGTGCCAGAACCTGATGAAGTCCGATGCGCAGCAGATGCAGCAAGGGCACTCGGTCAAACCAGGTGCCAGGGCAAGTAGGTTTGGAAGACTGCAGCAGTCACGACTCGAGCTCGGTGATCGTCTGATATTGCGCTTGCCCTACGCTAGCCGAGCAAAACAGAAGAACAGCGCTGGAAGGGCAGCCGCCCATGAGACGGCATCAGGCCCGAACCACGACCTCGGACTCGACCGAGTTCTTTCCATTTATCATTCCGCGAGCCTCCCTTTTCACATGCTGCCCTACTCTCGGGCATCGTTTTACAGTACTTGTGCTTCTGTATGGCAGACGTTGCACTGATGACGCTAAATATCGGAACCCACCTCCGAGACTTGGGATGAGAACAGCGTCAGGGGCATGCCGAGGAGCGTGGAGCTGGCAGAAATCGATCATTCCCCAGCCATTTGCTGCAAAGCCTAACCGGGAAGATGGGATACTATACAGTTCGAGATATCTGTCAACGGTCTGGTCCATCGAACTGTTTGGATCATGGCCCCTTATGAACTTGCTAGGAGATAGAGGGGTGCCACATGTAGATTGCTGCGGGACGCTGCGGGCAGACACATTAATGGCAGCCAGAACGAGCCAACAAGCCGAAGCTTCCGTCGTACTTCGGCAACAGCGAGGTGTCGAGTTGTAAGTTGGTGGAACATTGCCCCCCTCTCGAGTTACCTCGTCGGCCGACAGACAACCACTCGTTGTGATGCAGTGCTTGCCTCTCATGACACCTTCCCAATGATAGCAGGTTCGAAACGCGTTTGAGACCTACAGATGGAGGTGCTACCTTGTGGTTGAATAACCTAACATCCCAGGGACCTTATATTCCCTTAGTACTGTGCCACTGGTGGCAAATGACAACGCCTGAAAGGTACCTGTACTGTACCGATTCATTGAACAAGTAACTGGTGCATGGCAGTTTGAAGTTGACGGTGGTGTCCCCTGAATAATATCACGCTAACCTGGAGTGCAGTGATAAAATGTCAAAGAGAATGCAAGGGATATTTTTAAAAAGTGAATGAGATTGTCAATGGCCCAAGGCCCCAAGCCACCACGACTGCCTTTGTTCTACCTCTAGATTTGAGGCAAAGCCGGATGCGGGATCGGTTGGGCCCTGCAAGAGATGGGGTCTTTGTGAGTGCTTTGTCTCCAGCCTCACGACGATCAAAGAGCCACATCAATTCATCAAGAAACCGCCGGCCTGGTCTTGTCGGAAATCTGAGTGTCGAAAAGAATGTCAATCGGAATTGGAACAAGAAGTGAAGTGAAAACATCATGCTCATCGCAGATCACTGACGATGGCCAGCCAAAAGCAACTCCACGAAAACCCGCCATTCCTCGACGACTTCGGGGGCAGACCTACCCCAGCAGCATCGAAAGCAATACAACTACCCAGCCACAGAGACCTCCATCCTCCACTCACCGATGCTCAACTGGCGGACGCAAACCGGCCCGATGTCGATAGGCCGATAGGAAACGGCGAGGTAGCCCTGCTCCGCGCTAGATACGACCGCGTGGCTCATCCCGTTCTTGACGCCATTCACGAGGAGAAGATTGACTCGTTTCGATGGTGCCACAACGGCCTCAGGACAGCGAGGACGAGAGGATGGCTGGATGGCGAAGAGATCTACCACCTTGCCAATCGCCTCCTGGCATGGACCCAAGACCAGCCAGACGCACGTCTTGGGAATCGTTCGTCGGGGGACTGGTGGCTTCTGCCTGACCTCTACGCCCTACGTTTTGGAGGCATGCAAGAAGAAGCCCCGCGGCTAGGGACCGATATCCTTAGTGCTGAGGATCAACAGCTGCACCAAACCTTGTTCGACCAGGCCAAGTTTACCCTGCATCTGGTGCACTGCGGCGGCGCTCACTGGTCCCTCCTGATCTACCAGCATTCGACAGGCCTTAGATGGTACCTCGACTCCCGCCCCCAACGCGGAAAAATAAAATACAGCACCAAGGCCCGCCTCGCCTTCACGAGATGGCTAGAGATTTCTGGCAGGCCTGTCCCAGACTCTAAGGGACAAACGGCGGTCCTTGTAAAGAAACAGATGGACAATTGGAGCTGCGGACTTCACGCCATCGCATATGCCATGGCTTTTGTTCGTTTTGAGTGTTTGGGGTGGGAACGAATCGCCGGCTGGGGTTCCCTGAGCTCGCTGGAAATGTGCAAAAGGCTTGTGGAAAGCCTCCACCAGGTGATGGGACTCAAGGAGCGTGAGCCAGACCAAGTCCAGCCAGCCCCAAGGGTCCAACGCCAGCTTCCGCCCACTACGACGAAAACAAGAGGACAAAGAGCACTTGGTGTTAAAGTGAAGAGCGACGAAAGTCCCGGGCCGGCAAGGAGAAGGCATCGTCTCCGTGCCCTCAGCGCAAGCCGTGACCCGTTGTCTCAAAATCCCAATCAAAACATCCAGCCGCCTCCCATCCAGCCGCCCCCCATCCAGCCACCTCCCATCCAGCAGCCCGTCATCCAGCAGCCGACTGCTCAGCCACCTACCATCCCAGTACCGACCATCCAGCTGACGGCCACCCAGCCAACTACCGTCCAACTGACTACCGCCCACTCAACAAACCTCCCCAACTTGCCAGCTAGCAACCCACTCTCAAACCCACCAAACGCTCCCATTTCCACAGCACTGGCACCAGGAGCACCCAACCTCCCAGTGGCAGCCCCAGCGCCGGCACCAGCACTTGCTCCTTTACTAGTGGCGCCAGCACCTGCATCCCTCCTTGCTGTACCGGCACCAGCACCGGCACTCGGCCCCCTGCTTCCCGCACCACTACCACTACAAGCACCACAGCAAGGACTACTACCGCCGCCGCCGCCGCTGCCACCACCACCACCACCTCAACAACCACCGCTCGCCCGTCTGACCGCCACGCCAGCACCAACACCGCCGCAGGCCCTGCCACAAGCACCACTGCCGCCGGCACCGCTCCCAGCAGCACCCGTAGCACCACAAGCATTGGCACCACCAGCACCGCTACTACCACCGTCAGCAGTTGCACCACCACCGCAATCGGCACAAATGCCTCCTCCAACCACTACGATCCAGCAAACCACCGCCCAGCAGACAGGAGCCACCACCCAGCAGACAGAAGCCACCACCCAGCAAACTGGAACCACCACCCAGCAGACCACAACCGCCAGCCAACAACCTGGAGCCACCCAGCAACCCGGACCTGCCATCAGCCAACAACCAACAACCACCACCCCCGCCCTTCCCACATTCGGAGTCCGCCGCGCCCCCCGAGGCCGGGCCCTAGTCAGCGCCATCCGCGCCCACGCCGCAGCCGACGAGGCTGCCCGCGTCGCCCGGTGGACGGCTATCTACCAGGAGAGAGAGGATCAGGCGAGGGCTGAGGTTGCTGCTGCTGCTACTGAGGCCGCTGCGGCGGCGGCTGCGGCGGCTAGTGCGGCTTCGGCGGTGAGGCCTGCTTGGATGGGTGGTCCGAAGAAGAGGAAGAGGGATGGGGATGGGGATGGAGATGGAGATGGAGGTGGGCAAGGGGGTGGAGACGGGGATGGTGGAGACGGGGATGGACAGGATGGGAATGGTGGTGGCGGAGGGGTGGCGAAGAGGAAGAAAGTCGATGGAGATGGGAATGGGAATGGGGGGGCTGATTGTAGTGGTGCTGATGGAAAAGGGGACGGAGGTGGAGACGGGGATGAAAAAGGAGATGGAGATGGAGACGGAGACGGAGATGGAAAAGGGGATGGGGATGGAAATGGGGATGGGAAGGGAGGTGCTGATGGCGGTGGTGGCGATGCAGGCAGAAAAGGGGGCGTTGATGGCGGTGACGGTGATGGAGGGGCAAAGGACCTGAAAAGGAAAAGGGATGGAGAAGGAGACGGCGATGGTGACGGTGATGGAGGAGCGGCAAAGAAGCAGAAGGTGGGTGGTGGCTAGACCGCGTGCAGCATCACCTACTGTAGCCAAGAAAGAGTTGAGAAGAAAGGTGGAGAGGAAGAAGAGGCGAGACCCGTTTAGATTTATTTGGCTTCATTTGTTTTGTTTGGAAGGACAACGGTCCACTTTCTCCAGTCCAGGGATAACACGGAGTTCAGGTGTTCTGCATGTCACCCCCAAGAATGGGTATTAGCCGGCTGGTTACGTGGTGTGTACCTACATATTGAAAGTTCAGGTACCTACTGCGTAAATCATTGCTTTAGTTGCTTCCGTCACCCGGGCTGAGCCGGGTGTTGGAATAAATTATGGGCTGATGTTGGCAGGTTGACGAGACAGTTGAGAGAGGGGAGAGAAGCCCTGCCTACCTAAGCAGAAACTGAAGGAAAGGGATGGCGGGGGTATGGGGAGTTGGATATACCGATAAGAGGTAGACAGCCCCAGGAAATGGAACGATCTCAAGACAACCATCCTTCCCTCCGTCCCTGATCTGTTAGCAGTTCCCTCTCACACACCACGACCACCATCACAACACACGTTGTCCTTTGTACTCTCAACTTATCTTTTCCAGAGCCCGCAACAGCATGAAAGGATATTCTCGTCTACAGTATTAATAATAATATGCCACCTCTGGGTATCTATCTATCTCAATAACACGTACACCGCGCTGCATTCTTACACCCCAAATCAAGCCAGTCCATCTCATACACCTCCGCCCTCCTTCTCCGTCGGCCGGCTCCCTTCAGCAGCGGCATCCTCCCCAGGGAACGCGACCTTCTGCGTCACCACCGTCACCGTCGTTTTCTTGATCCCCGGCGAGCGCAAACCGCCCGGCCCTCCGGACATCAGCTCACTGCTACTTCCGCTTTCCTCGTTGGCATCCCACCCCGCCACCACCGTCACGCTATACCCCGGGGTATGGCCATGCAGTTGCCCCAGCCTCGGGCTATTCAAATCCCCAAACTCAATATCATTCTCCGCCCTGCTCCGCAGCATCATCCCCTCCCTCAACTCCTCCGTACTCTCCGACTCACGCAACATACTCCCACCACCTTTGGTAAACAACGACCCTCTCGCAGCAGACGACAACTCCTTCCCACCACGGGTAGTCGACCTCCCAAACAGCGTGCGGCTAGCTCCGCGACCGCCCGTGGGGTCGCCGCCGCCGGCGTGGTGGCCGTGGTAGCCGCCAGTGGAGCGTAGTAGCGAGCCGAAGATGCGCGGCATGGTCTGCGCCAGGACGGGCCGGATGGTGGGCAGACACACGGCGACGACGCCGACGGAGAGCTCGAGGAACGAGAAGGTGGCTGCGTCGACGTTGTCCCAGGTCGGATCGGACGAGTTGGCGGCTGCGACGAGGGTGCGGATGCGGTAGATTGAGACTGCGCAGGGGCTGGCGAGAGTGAGGAGTGTTAATTAGTGTTTGGGATAAGGCTAGGGAGGTGTGCAGGTGGTGCTTACAAGATGCCGAGGGTGAAGACGATGAGCAGCATGGCTTTTTGGCGGGTTGGGAGGTGCAGCGAGCTGATGACTGGAATGGGCATAGAGAAGATGGCGAAGTCGGTCACGACGTTGACGCCGGCCATGATGTACCAGATGGTTCCGTGGTTGAGGCAGAAGCCCTTCACTTCGGGGTTCCAGAACGCATCGACCGGAATGCAGGACAAGGGGAGCAAGAAGGACAAGGTAATACCCCAGCAGATGAGAAAGCCAAGGCCGAAAATGATAATCTTTCGGAGAGCCGTGTTGGAGAAGATGCGTCGGTATTGTAGCAGGATTGAAATCTTGGTCAAGCAGACGGCGACGTTGTACACGACGATGGAGCTGTAGAAGGACTGTCTGCGGTCAGAGTGTTGTTCTGCCCAAGGGGCCATGGACCATGCTCATGAATGCTTACCTTCATGTAAGGGATGTAATTCTCAGGGGGCATCATCCACACGTGGCGCCCAAGCCCATACTTGGCCTCTGTTCTTTGTCAGCGACCGAGAAGCCCTGAGTAGGAGTAAAGGAGCATTGCCATACCAAGACCGATGGCCACGGCCGAAGCGATGGTCAGGATCTGTTATCGTCGTGGTCAGCATCGGTGTATTCCTGCTTCCCACAACTTCGGGTTGCTTACCTGCGCGGGAATGATCAGGGCATCATCCAGCCCAAAGCTTTGTAGGATGACAGCACGAGAATAGCAGCGCATCGCGACGACGAGTGTGGAAAGCGTACAGGCCACCGAGAGAATGACGATGACCTCAGTGACCCTGGACTCATGGTCCAGGGCATGATTCGGACTTGGATCCGCCATGTCGTTGGGGAAATAGTCTCGCGATGCTACGCAGCAAGGTTGGAGGCTACCCTGGAGTCCTGGGGAACCGTCAAAAGTGGACGGGCCCGACTATATGGAATGCGCCGTGGGTAGCTGGACTGCGCGCCCGAGCCAGTAGTAGCCGAACCCTGATCGACACGCCGGGTCCAGGGCGCCGGGTTGTTGACGGCGCGGGTCCCCGGGTCCGCCGAGGCATGGCAAGTCATAATCACGGTTCTAGTAGCTGGGTGGATTCAAGCACCGCCCTCTCTCGACTCACTGAAGAGGCTTACTGACCCACAAACACCAACAAGTGTCATACACGTGTATCCACCATGTCCTGATCGCCAGCCCATCCCGGATTGGTAGCCCAACCACCAGGGATTGGCCCGCCGAGGGTGGCAAAGCTTCCATGACGCCCAGCTCGGACTCGGGACGGTCAGGGGCAAGTGCGGAGCCTGTCCCGATCTCTCGTGATAACTCGCTGGCTTGGCCGGTGGACACGAAGGCTGCTGTGGCGAACTAGTTAGTAAAACCTCGGGCAGCTCGGGATCCAGCGAGAGAGATTGAGAACGGCTGGTAATTTAGCACCTCGCAGAAATATGCATTATGGGTCCAAAGGCGGTCATCAATGTTGGAAGTCAAACTGTCAGCCCAGGCCGGCCTGTGGACTCCTGGTGCAGCTCGCCCGAGTCAGTCCGCCAGCTCCAGCTCCCCGCCATGGCGAGGGTTTGATGGTTCCGGTCGCATCGAGGATCATTCACCCGGGGAAACACATCATTCACACTGCCACCATCGCATCCCGTCTCGGCATTTGCAGGGGACCTGCGGCGTTAGAGTGACGTGCGCGACGGGGGCTTCCCGTGCTTATCGCCGACGAGCCTCTCTGGAATGTCTCGAATGTCTCATTCTCTGACGCCCATGGGACTGACGTGACTCGGTCTGAGAATTGAACGACGGTCGGCGTCGTCGATCCCGGCGACAACGGCCCCAGAACCCTCGCCAATCGTCATCTGGGGTTTCACTAACTTTGGCGTTAGCATCGTCTTGGCTTGGTCGAGGTGATCGACACAGGGCTCCTCCCTGAAACCACGTCAACGAGGCTGAAAGAAGGAAGGCTTCAAATCCTAGACTTTCCCCTTTTCAGCGCCGTCTCGCGCAGAGATTTGATGGCATCGTGTCACCCCACAGCCACTTACCAGAACTGGAAGTCATCAGCACAGCAGCATGGACCACCTCTCTCGTTCAGGCAATCTTTTCCTGCTTTCAAGCTTTGGATCGCCAGAGATCCTCCCGCTTATCTCCCGACACGGGTCCTTCCCGTGGGAACGCAGGTTCGGCTGGGCACCCCGTCGTTGAGAGCGATGATGAGGACAGCAAGAGCAGAACTGCGTGGTTGATGGCCAAATGTTTGTGTCTGTGCTTCCGGCCGGGGCTAATTTGTCGTCTTTGCTGGCGCGCCGGCCACTCGCATGGGCGGGCCGAAAGCGCCGTGGTTCTGACAAAACCGACCCAACGTCGCGCTGGCTCATCTCGGCTTCTGAGCTTCTCTACCTCGAACCCACCCTGAAACGGCCAATGCGCAATAGTGCTCCGACCATCCGGCTTGCCGCTCCTTCAACCCGGGCAGCATCGTTACCAGTAGCCTGGGAACCCCCTCGGGCCTAACATCCCTAATAGCAATATGTCACCCCCGGAATGCTTCAAGTTACCGGCAGAGTCCACTTCCCAGATTGCATGCTACACAGTGCCACTGCTTCCTCTGCGCCCTTCATATTTACGTACATACCGGCCTACGTGCTCCTCTCTGTGCTGAGAATCCAAGCCAGCAATGCTGAGGTAACAAGACAGCACCTTGCCTTCACTTACACAGAACCGGAGGGACATGAGCGAAGCTCGCCTCGCTTTGGGAGTTGAAAGGGCTCAAATGCAAGGTTCTACGCATCCGCCTCGTTGTACACCTGTCTCATTTATGAAGCTCGAAGAGGAGGTCTGGTATTGATGGCGAATTTCAAGTTCTAGTTTTGATTCCCGGTCTCCCCACTGATGGCCGCTGTCTTTTTCACCTTGTTGTGTGTTGGATTGTGCCGGTTTCCGCGTGCCGGTCCGAACTAAGTTTGTCTGAAGTTTGAGCTTTGTTGCCTGAAGTGTGAAGGATAGAAAACATGTAACTCCGCGGCCAATCCTCTGTGCTCGCCTGCCGCAGCATTAGCCAATTGGAGAGCTGAGACCGCCCATTGGATGCGGGTTCAGTCCGTTGGCAACAAGGCACCAACAACAAAAAAACCCACGTCTTTCGCTCCGCCTGCGACTTCGACTCCAGGCACCAAGAGCTTCCCGTCATCTTCGCCATGAGTTCCACCGCGGCGCCACCAGAGACCCCCAAAGCTTTGCCTCAGTTGCCTGGGCCGAAGCTTGCACCTTTCACACCAACCGCTTACGCCGACCTTGAATTCATAGAAGAACTCGGTAACCCAGCTGAGGATATGGATTCCTTTGTCTGGAAGGTCCGGATAAATGGGGAAGAGCCGTGCTATGCGCTCAAGTTGGTAAGTAAATTACCGAGAAGTACCAACTGCCGTTCAAAGAAGGCATCAAGTCCGGCCTGAACGGGAGGATGAACCGACACGTGGGCACTCACTAACCCTAGTTCCGGTTTCTGCCGGTTGGTTGGCTAGAAACAACCGTAGGCAGCTATGTCACCCGCCCGCTCAGAACCCCCCAGCTCTGGGTCGACTATTTCGAGCCTTTCAGCTGCGAGTGTCGCGTATATGGCCGGCTAGAGCAGGAACGCCGCCAAGATCTTGCTGTCCGCGCCCACGGCTACCTCTTGCTCACGCCCGAGCAGGAGCTCGAAGTTGGCAAAAGGTGTAGCCCCATAAACCCAAAAGACGGACCCAACGACGACCCGTTTGGCCGCACGGATGAACCGCTGGCATATGACCGCCCTGTCCATGCCATTGTTAAGGATTTGGCAGCCGACCAGAACCACTTCATGCCGGACCAGGTGCGCCAGCTATGGAACGACCTAGAAGATCTCCATACGCTCGGCATTCTCGTCAGGGATATCACGATCGCCAACTACCTAGGCGGCAAACTCATCGACTTCAGCCGCGCATGGACAGTACCCCACCCATCCCTTGAACATATCAGCCCCATGTATCTCGAGCGCCAGAGGCAACATGATCCGCATGACCTCCAGGAATGCATTGTTGATTTAGCCAGAGGGAATGGCTGGAATTGGGAGGAGGTCGATTTCCCTGCGGAGCTAGTGGCATCTTCCTGTGGCGAGAATGAAAATGATGACTACGGCGTCGATCCGAGACGGTACGACTGGCGGAAATGGGAAACCGATCTTGATGCGGTGGACATGTTTCTCAAGCACGACCTCTTCGGCCCGCCTTACCCCGAACCAGAGCCCTACCTGGAGGACTGAACAGAACGTTGTATTGGCTGGTAGCCCGAGAAACCGTAAATTCCTTCACACTTCCAGAGAATGCATGTTAATTAGTGAACCCCTA
>FTCU01002771.1_pt1 | contig 18653 bp, 8 predicted proteins | sample 1639521 | NCBI WGS metagenome assembly FTCU01 (sample SAMEA3914864, study PRJEB12502) | metagenome | biome: forest; material: soil | place: USA | collected 2012-03-12 | depth 0.3 m
CCCCCAACACCACCACCCCCAAAATCAAACCTAGGCATCTCAATCCTCGGCGCCTCCTCCCCCACAGCAGCAGCCTTCTTCTTCGCAGGCGAGGCGCTCCGCCCCCTCTCCCCAGCCGGCGGCGGCGGCGGGCCATAGCGTACATCCCTCACCTCCCACCCGTCCTCGGCGGCGGCCGCCACCCACGTCCGCAGCCCGTCATGCACGGCGCCATAGAACTTCTCCTTGCACAGGCGCAGGCTGCCGCCGAGACAGCGCTCCCAGCCGCTGACGCGCAGCTGGCCGCGCAGGGCGTTGCGTTCCCGCGCGCAGGGGGTGCAGGACAGAATGGCGTTGAGCAGGTCGAGGTGGCTGGCCAGGTAGTTTGTGGCGTCCCACTCGACGCCGCCGACGTAGGGCGCTGCGGGGACGGGGGGCCGCTGCTGCGGGAAGTGGCGGGTCATGTAGGCGGCCGGGTCGGGGGTGGAGGGGCTTGGGGTGGGCAGGGAGACGATGTTGAGGTTGTGCAGGAAGATCCAGAAGACTTCCTTGGTGACGTTGACGACCTCCTTGCACCACACGCGGTAGGGCCGCTCGCGGCGCATCTCGAGGACGAAGTCTGGGGCGCGCTCGGCCTCCTTGGGTTCTGGGTCCCGCAGGAAGCCGAGCACGGCGCGGGCGCGCGAGACGCGCCCCTGCGGGGCGGCGGTTTCGATGTAGGTTAGCAGGATGGAGGTGATAATGTTGCGGGTCGTGAACTCGCTGGGGCCCTTCTTTTCCGGGTCGAAGATCATGTGCAGCAGCGCCGGGAAGAGGGTGGCGTGGATCGAGTCGAGATACTGCAGGGCCATGTCGGTGGTGCAGAGGGCTTTGAGACAGAGGAGGTTCTCGTGCAGTAGTGCGTCTTCGTGTTCTTCTCTGCGGGGGTGTTAGCCACGTTTTGGGTGAGTGTCTGAGGAAAGGGGTGTGACGAGTCTGGCCCCCTACTGGTCTGCAGCTGAGACAGCATCGTGACAGCACAAACTTGCAGAAGCCCAGGGTCCCTCCCGTTCCAGGGAAAGATAACAAGGCAACAGAAACACATACCTCCACTCAACAGCCATAATCCGATGCAGCAGTTCCACGATCTCCTTCATGCCGCCTAGGCGGATGAACTCGTCGGTCCAGGCGACTGTCTCGTTGCGGAGCAGAAGGCGCAGCTTGTGCAGCTTGCCGACCTCGACCAGCTCCGGTTGCTGCACCTTCTGCAGGTAGGCCACGAAGTCGCCAGGTAGCTGCTGGCCCTTGACCTTAGCCAGGAAGCTGCTGCCGTAGCCTGAGGCGAAGGGCGAGGGGGGCTCGCTGACCAGGCTCTCGGTCGACTTGGTCCTGAAGTGGCGGCCGATAGTGCTGTCGCCCTTTTTCTTGGTGGGTGACGACGGGTTGGATTTGTTGCCGCTCCCGCGGACGATGGTTAAGCTCAGACCCCGGCCGTGCTTCTTCTTTTCTTTCTTGCCGTCGTCCTGCTGGTCGGACGGCCCCGCTACCGTTGAGCCGGCTGCGTTGGCTTGGGCCGGCTGGGGGTTGCCGTCGTGTGAGAGCGGGCGCTCCAGCTTGGCCTGCATTTCTGCCCAATCCTGGCGGATAAACTCCATCTTGATGGTGTCGCTCAGGTTCCGCATCTTGTACCGCTGGTTCTCGGGGATGTTGCGGCGGTTCAGCATCGCCTCGAGATGCTTGTCGATATCCTTGGGGTCGATGCATGGCATCTCCGGCCCGGGTCCTGCCGTCGGCGTCGACGGCGGGTTTCTGGATCCTGTGACTGGCCGCGATGCTGGTGCCGCTGGTGCTGCCGCCGGTTTGCCGCTCTTCCCCCACGTCAATCGCTTAGATCGGCTCTCGCTGCCGCCCGACCCTGTCGACCCTTTCGTGTCCTCTTCCTTGCGGCCGATGTAGGCCTGGAATGATTTTGGACGTGGCTTTGTGGTAAGAGATGCCACTGGCGTGCCACCACCCCGCACGATGGGGGGGTATACGCTCCTGGTGGGCGTGTCGGCCGGTGACTCGATTCGCGGGGAGGGTGGCCCAAAGTTCTGGGAGGCAAACTGGGCGTAGATAGGCGGCGGTGGGCCCATTGGGACGTGGTGGTCGCTGCCCAGCGAGTCGTGGGGCGACCTGTTTTCCTTGTCTTTCTCCTTCGCGGCCTCCTCCATCACGAGTTGTTTCAAGTTCTTCGAGGACTTGGGCCGGAAGAGGGCGGCGATGTTGGTTGCCGACTTGGCCTTCTTGGGCTTTGTTGGCGAGTTGTCCCTGGTTTTAGGGGGCTTGCTTGGGTCCCTATCCCTTCCCCCGAATGCCCTTAGGGAGATTGTAGAAAACCCGCCCTTGGTGGGTGACGGGGGCGCCTGGTCGACATCGCGGAGGCGTCCTCGCCTCTCGGGCGACCGCTCCTGTCGGTTCTGCTGCAGCTCGCCGAGGGCGTGGGCGTACCGCTCAGGTTCCATGGCGGCCGCGGCTGCTGCGTCGAAGCCCACGTGGAACACGCCACTGCTTGTGCTGGGCGCCAGACTCTGGTGGGAGAGGTGAAAAGCGGGAGTTGTCGCGATGGATGTGATAAGGGGCGCAGACGGCAATGCCGAACCGTCCGAGTTGTTCCTCTTGTGACCGCCTCCTATGAACGAGCGCAGCACTGACGATTTTGACCGTTGGTGGTGTTGGTGGCGTGATTCAGAACCGGTTGGGGCCTGGGAGGCGGTGACGGATGCCGGAAGACTCGGCATGGTATTTAGACCGGCCATTGTCGAGAAAGAAGCCATGGCCGTTGTTTAGACGTGCGTTGCCGCCGCGGGATGCAGGGTGTAGGATGCGTGCGCGATGCAGGGTGCGAGGGTGCCGTTCGATGTCTCGGAGACGTGCTGCGGCCGCCCGAGCGAGGGTGAATGCCAGTGCAAATGCCAATGCAAGACGGTTGGAAAAAGCACCGACAACAACACCCACTGACCGACTAGGACCCAAAAAGAAGCAGAACAAAAAAAAGAAAGCCACTGTCGGGTGCTGCGATGTCTGCGATGCGATGCGGTGCTGTGCTATGCCATTGCTGTCGGAACCATGGAAGATCCCAATGGCTGACCGTCAGGACCAAAGGCCGTCCGTCCGCTGGAATGGAATGTTTCGATTTTCAGACGGGTGGTGGCAAGCAACTTAGGGATGTTCCAAGGCTGGTCACATTGGTCGAGCGAGATCCCGGCAACCGTTGTTTACCGGGGCCCGTTGCCGGGCAACCCTCGCTCTGCTGGCCCCCGTCAAATGGCGCGCAACGGCCGCGGGCAGCGGGCTCGGGCTGCCCCGCGATGCCCCCACTTCCCCGCATGAGATGGCTGAGTGTTGACGTTGACAGCGCACAGGAGCACACAGCAACGCACACCGCACACTGCATCACAGCACGGGATGAGCGGTCAGCTATTCTTTGGTGGTATCAACAAGTGTATTTGGTCAGTGTACTGTGTAATTAAATAAGAGAACATCTACCAACTCAACAACCCCTTCCCGCGATCAAATCCGCCCCGAAGCTGCTTCTCGGGCTTGACCACCTTACCCTGCAAGACCGTGAACTTGACCAGCCCCTCACAGTCCTCAGGCTTGATCCTCGCAAGCCAGATACACTGCGCCGCCCCGGCATCTCCCTCTTCCTCTTCACGCTCCTTCCCCTCTACCTCTTCCCCTTCCCCTTCCCCTTCAACCTCCTCCCCCTTCGGATCCTGCCCAAAAGCATCCCTCCTCCGATAAACCATCACATTCGCACTGTACTTGTGCCCCCCCACATGGCTAATAAAATAGATCCCCACCCCCCCAGGCCGCTCATCATCCAAGTCCCGATACAGCCCGAGCGGCTGCAGATGCCGCTGCAGCTCCCGGCGCAGCAGCGGCGCCGACTGGCCGCAGCGGGCGTCGCGCGTCTTCTGGCTGCACAGCAGGATCAGCGCCGCGTGCGGGCACGCGCGCGTCGTCAGGTCCTTGAGCGCCGCCGGCGTGCCCTCGGGCAGCGGGGCCTCGAGGGAGCGCGGGAGAGGGAGAGGGGTGGTCAGCGGGGTGGTGGTTGTTGCCGAGACGGAGATGATGGAGGTTATTAGCGTGGGTACGGTGGCCGGGGTGACGTTTTCGATGATGGTGAAGGAGGGGAGGAGGAGGACGGTTGTCGGTTCCGAGTAGGAGGCCGTGCCGTGCGGGGTGGGGATGTTGGAGGCGGAGACGAGCAGGCGCTGTGGTTTGATTATGCGTTAGGTGCGTATCGTAGGGGAGGGATCGTAGGGAGAGACATACCCCGTTCGTTGGCCCCTTGGTGCCGGCGATGGCCTGCATGACGCTGCCCTTCTCCCACGAGACATCGTGCACCCAGTCCGTTTTGCCCGTCGCGATCAGCACGTGGGTGCTCCAGCCCTTAATGAAGCCGTACAGGTCGTCGTTCTCTTCGATTTTGAATCCCTTGGGGTACTGGATCGTGCAGCTGCTGCAATCGTGGTCGCAGTCCTCGCCGTCGACGGCCTTGTCGACGACCGGGAACAGGTCCTGCAGCGCCGCCTTGCTGCCCGAGTTGCCGATCGCGAGCGCCTTGGCGCCGTTGATGAGGGCTTTGAGCGTGGCCGCCATGATTTGGCTCTTTTGCCGTTTCCGTAGCCGCGCGTGTGGGTGTGTTGGGCAGAGATGGAGCTGGAGCTGGCCGAAGCCGCCCGGCGGACGGGACGGCGGCGGATAAAACAAGAAATCCAAAAAAAGGCCGACTCCGTGGTCCGGCAGCCTGGTCGGTCTTTTCTGTCGGAGCTAACGGGGCCAAGCGCGGGGCTGCGGCAGAGTTGCAGCGGCAGGCTGATTGATCCCCGCTGACGTTATCGCTCAGTTCCAGCACGATGCACCCTCTGGAGCTGGAGCTTCGAGACAAAATGAGATCAAATGCTGATCAGCCGCTGCGGTTCCCGACGAGGTCGGTCCCGAACCGTCCTCCATTTACAGAAGTATTACCCTTTCGATTCGAGACCTCCACCATCACCATTACCTCGCGTCTAGTGCCAAAAGCCAAAGGCCATCCTAGACAGGATCAACCTGGCCCCAAAGGCCCCGTAACCCCCCAAATACAGCCCGATGGCGCCTCGTAACGCCGAGCGAGGATCCCACATCTCACCCTCAAAAGCACGCCCAAAGCACCAACTCCCCTTCGGTTAGCCATAAAAGGAATGAAGGTGACGGCAGCTTGCGCGGGCATTGCGTAATGACTCGGGGCTCGAGGCGGGAGGGCGCTTGGTCAGGGGCCCGCGGGGTCGATCCCTCCCCTTGCTCCCTGGACCCTGCAGCGGCTTATCAGATTGATTGATTAATTGATTTCGAGACTGCGGTGGTCGTGCTCTGTGGGTGTGGTCGATTTTCCAGAGTGCGCCGCGCAGGGGGTGATATGCACAGAAAATGGGTGGCTGAATCTGGCTGATGCATGATGGCGAAGGGAGAAGAAACGCAGGACATGATGGAATGATTCAGTTCGCTCTCGAGCCCGATGACGCTTCTACCGAGAACGAACTGAGCACTGGGCTCCTAGAGGCTGCAATGCGAACTGCAGCCATTACTTCATCAAACGCACAGCACGAAGCCCGAGAGCGTGGCTGCTTGCCTGTCGGTGTAGTAGATGTCACGTTGGTTGTATGCAGCACTTGAGCACTATAGGTCACGGTTTGTGCCTTTCAACGATTACTCATTGCGCAGCTCGAAGCAACCATCATGATCATCGCGACAAACAAATCCCCCTTACTCGAGTGTAGTTGAGACCAAGAAAGCCACCCAACTCGCTCCTCGCCCAACGGGCCCCTTTTTGAGATGACAACAAAAAAAGAGAAAAAAACAGGCACCCGTCCCCTCCTGGAGACTAGGTATATACGAAATAATCCGTAGAAAAAAAAAGTGATCAACGCTCTCCATCACATTAGCCCCCCTCAAAACCAAGGCCCCTCACTGCACCTTCCTCGCCTCCTCATAATCCGCCTGCGACACCGACACGCTCGAAACACTCTCCCCCTCGTCGCTCGTCAACCCATCCCCGCCATCGATAGTATGCCTCCTCTCGCGCTGGCGCCGCCTCAGCTCGCCGCGCTCGCGCATCGCCTCGCGGATCTTCTTGTTCGCCTGGTCGAACCCCTCCTTGCTGTCGAGCGTCGTGAACCCGCTGACGGGGAACCCGCCGCTCGACCCCAGCCCGCCGCCGGCGCTGCTGCTGCGGCTGCGGTTGCGGCTCGGCGGGCGCGTGGCGAACAGCGGTGCGTGGCCGATGTTGCTGAACGACTCGTTGCGCGGGATTGCGCGGCTGGACTGGTTTGTGTTGCGCCGCGATATGCCCATGGTCGCGGGCGGGCTGCTGGCGCCGCTGGCGCCCGGCGAGGACGCGCCGCTGTGGCTGCGCGAGTGGAACGCCGCCGTGTTGCTGGGCCGGGTGGGGGAGATGGGGGTGGCGGCTTCGGAGCCCGGGGTGGCGACCGGGTCGGACGAGTTGGCGCGGGCGTAGGCGTCGAAGACCAGCCGGGTGTGCTCAAAGTCGGGGAACATCTCCGGGCCGATGGTGTTGATGGCCTCGGTGACCTGAGCGCTAAGCTGGGCGCGCCGCTCGCGGAGCTGGCTGATGCTGTAGCTCGACGACGGGTTGATGCAGAGCAGGAGCGGCCTGAGCGACTTGAGGATGTCCATACCCACCTCGCCGAAGCGCAGCGCCGCAAATGTAATGGCCGGGAAGACGACCCACCCGGCCAGGAACACGGCCCAGATGGGCACCCACTCGGGCACACGCCCGCCGAGGCGGTCCTGGTACACCCTATACGCCGTGATGGACGTGTACAGGTTGTAGATGATGGGCGCGAGGGCCATCGAGACCAGGAGCTTCCATGTCGCGATGACATCCTTGCCCTGGATCTTGACCGTCGACCCGGCAAGCGCTATTTTGGCCTTCTGATGGCTGATGTATTTGGTGGCGATGAAAATGGGCGCAAAGAGGATGAGTCCCGGAAGCACGCCCGCTGACAGAACCAAGAGTTTGACGAGCCGGTAGAAGAAGGTGAAGACAACCGAGATCCACGACATCTTGCCGTATTCGACCTGGTGATCGCGGATGTTCAGGTAGCGAAGTTGCCGGTTGTACTTGGTCACCGACTCCTTGAGCTTGACGACGCGCGCGTCGTCCTTGTACCGCTCGTAGCCCAAGGCCAGCCGGCGGTTCAGCTCAACAACCACGGGAAGAGGGAGCTTCTTGCCGGTCGGGTTATACAGCCTCCTGGCGGCTTGGATGACCATCAAGGTGTCGTAGTCGGGCGCCGAGACTGTGACGGCGCTCAGCGAAGAGTGCACCAGGTCGAGAAGCTGACCAATCGCGTCTCTCCTTTGGTTGTTCTTGTACATTTGGACGAGCTTCGCGGGGACCTCGAAGGGGGGACCGAATTCGACGACGGCCCTCGAGCGGAACTTGTGCGCGTGGAAGTAGTTCATGCCGACCGGGACAATCCTGAGGCCGCAGTCAGGGGCCTCGGCGAGTGTCCCCAGCGCCATGATGGCCACGCCGGCCTTCAGCGGGAGCAGCTCGGTGCGGTCGTGACTCCCTCCCTCGGGGAAAATGCCGACGCACCCGCCGGACTTGAGCCGGTCAAACACGGCCTGGTAGACCTTGGTCTGGTCGATATGGGGGGCAAGCTTGTACTTGGTCCCTTGGTATCCCGGCTGTGGGCCGTGGACGTCCTTGTTTTGTATTTTTCCGTCCTCGTCAATGTCCTCGCGGCCAGTAAGCTGAGTGATGGGAAGCTTGCCCTTCAAGGGGCGCTTGATGCGAATCTCCTCGGGTCCGAGGATCGCCGCGACGTCGACGCTCGCTCCACTCTGCCCTTTCACCGATGGGAGGAAGAGCATACCGCCAACCTCGGCATCCTTCTCGAAGTCGGTGCCGATGCCGCGAATAAGAGTGGGATCGTTGATGGGGTCGGGGAGGTAGACGGTGCCCTTGCCTGGTTTCGCCGAATCCTGAGCACGGCCCACAGGCACACAACCGACCTGGCGGGACGCCCATCCTATGAAGCCTGAAACTGACTTCTGCGCGATGAGCAAGGAGACGCGACGCTTCGCCTCCAGCTTTAAAGTCCGTTGCAAGATGAGCGCATCGACGAACTGCGGCACAATCCTGCTGTTAGTTTACTGCCCGCAGAGAACGAAGGAGAGGTAATGCCTACCTGATTCGCGTGTGGAGCGGCAACGAAGAGGACGGGGCCATGACGGGGCACCTTCCAGGCGCCGCGGGGGTGAACTTCGCGAAAAAAGAGATCTGCTAAGATAGACATTGTCCACAGGACGCTGTCGTATTTCCAGTTGCTCATGGGGTAGAGCTGCTTGGCCGAGACTGCCGAGCTTGCGCCCTGTTGGGCTTGCCTCGACGTTTCCTCAGACATGACGATGGTGGGTGGTCGAGACGGTGTAGGAGAAGGTTCCGGGCATGCACTGGGCGGCTGAAGACCAAGAGGCGCAGTTGCCTGCTTGGTCGCTGTTCCGAGTGCCTCGCGCGAGCGTAGACGGAATCGGTTTCAACGGTCCCGCAGCAGCTCGTCTGCTTTGCGGGAGCTCTATATTCCCTCCGTCGCCGTTGTGTTTACGCGCAGGGAGCTTCGTAGCTGGCAGGGCCGTTCGTTCCCATGTGTGTGCGTGGGTGTAGATAATGCAGCGGCGAAGACAGAGAACCGTGAATCCCGCTCAATAGGTGTAACTTTTTCGGTGATCGAGGGCCTGTCGGGAGTTTGAACCGGCGGGACGATGGTGAAGTGGCGATTGCGGAGTCAAGGCTGAGGAGCAAGCCCGATCTCGAGGAACGGCAAATGTAGGTCGGCCGAAAGGTGTGAGTCGGGACTTGGTCAAGGACCAGCTCAAGGCTCCTTGGTTGGATGGTGGGGCAGGGGGGTATCGACGAGGCGTGGGAAACGCTGCAGGCGCAAGATAAGACGATGATATTAGCGCAACATCAGAAGAGGGGTATCGCGGGTATCGAGCAAAGAGGAAGCTGGAAACCGGCAGCGACACGAAGTTTGAAGGGGAGAAGCAGGGAAAACAAACTGGAATGCTCAACCACGACGAGGGAGGCTGCAGATAGATGCATGCGATGCGCGAGAGAAATTCGGTCTGTTGCAGGCGGGCTAGGCATGCACAGTACCACCACAGGCCACCCATCAGAAAAATATGTGGAGACCCAACGATGTCATCCCCACCGCCCCCCCCCAAGCTCGAGCGCCGGGAGCAGCAGGCAACCGAAGCTCTGAGCCCGCCCCCTGCTGAGCCGTTGGCCCGGGCGTCTCGGTACACGTCCTGGCGGCGCGCAACGGTGCCACCTCCAGCGAGCTAAAGTGGGAACTTCGCCTCTCTTGGCCGCTTTCGATTGGGCGCTTGGCAAGCTCCTGGGGTGGCCTGTCTGGGATTCGAGCCCGTCAACGCTGCTGCTTGCCGCATCCTGCAGCGACCACGAGCCTCCGGCTGCAGCTTTGGCGCCAACCAGAGGCGGAAAGGTGTGATGCAGACTTCTCAACAATTCGCCATCCGGGCAATGGGTGAGGAGAGCAGATACGACACCGAACACACACAAAACGCATACTTGGACGGAATACACCGCAGTTCTCGGATAGCGATGGCCAGTCCCGCTGTCAGCTTCCTGGACCCTTAGGTCTCAGACCAACCCCTCCGCTTGCGGGGAGCTTCCTTGCACACGGCGATCTATTGCGGTCGCTTGATGGGGTCCAGCTTACTGTAGCGTCGTTTACTGCCTGTAGTTTTGACAAGCTCGGGCCTGGAATCGAGAATCCCCAGAAAGACCCCGGTTCCGTTCACAATCCCTCCGCGATTCTGTCCGAGGTTGGGTAAAAAGGGCCCGGTTGTCGCCACCATGTTGATGCAGCATGTGCCATCGCCTTGCCTCGCCTCGCCATGATCCATCCCGCCGCCGATTTTTGTTTGTCGCACACGAGAAATTATTTTCACGACCGGATGCGTCCATCCCTCGGCCGCTCGGTCGGTCCGCCCGGGGCCAACCACCGTTCGGGATTGCCAAGCCCCGGCAGGGCGGATACCCCCCACAACCACCCTCACCTAACCCACTTCGGTGAGAGATGAACTCGGGAGGTGGTTTTGCATGTGATTGTTGACATGCCCCTGCCAAGAAACGGCTTGGAGGTTGGATGCTGGATGTTTGTGTAGCATTGGTGTGGATGCACAAGTCAAAGGGGGGGAACCACCGAAAGATCGCACAGCTCTTGATCAAGTCAAGGCAGCTTCATCTAGTGCTTCGCTGTATCAAAGCTGTTGACAGAAAGCCTACATACAATAGTCGTGACATCTAGGCTAGGCTCGGTGGGCTCTTCTCCCTCACTTCTTCTTCCCCTTGCCCTTCCTCCGCCCACTCACCCCCGCAACCCCAGCCGTCCCGTCCTCCAGCTCCCCCTGCTCAACCAACCCCTCCTTCTCCATCTCCCTCAGCTTCTCCTGCCCACTGATAAACATGGTCAAATCCCGGTTCATCTCCTTGAGCTCCTGGTTCTCCGCCCGGAGCTGCTCGACCGCCTGGCCCGACCCCTCGGACGCACTCTGGAGGTGCTCGATGCGCTTCATTAGGCCCGCGCTCACCTCCTTCTCCTCCTGCAGCGCCTTGCCCATGCTGCGCGCCAGGTCGGCCGACTTGGCCGCCCGGTTCTTCTCCCGCGCAACCTCCCGCTCCAGGGAGGGGACCGTCTCGTCCTTGAGCACGCGGTGCTCGGCGCGCAGCACCGAGAGCTGCTTGAGCGCCTCGGTGACCTGTGCCGAGGCTGACTCGGCGGCGGCGGACGCCTTGGCCGCCTTATCCGCCGCCTTGTTGACCAGCTCTTCAAAGTAGACGCGCTGGCTCTCGAGCTGGCTGGTGAGGAGGTGCGTGTACTCCATGCCAATGTTGTCGAGCTTGGCGCGGGGGACGACGTCCTCTTGCGCCGTCCCGCCCGACTGCCGGTCGTTGGTGTTGTTGCGCGGCAGCTCGACGACTTTGCCGTCGCCCTTGTCGCGGATCAGCCGGTGCACCCACATGTCTCCCGCGTAGTCCCAGACGTGCTGCGTCTCCAGCTCGAGGCTGAAGCTGTGCGCCGTCAGCTTCCAGTGCTCCTTAGCGTGACCGCCGTTGTAGCGCCCGCAGCCGACGTTGCCGCAGATGAGGCAGATCCAGAGGTCGTCGGTGCAGTTGCAGCTGTTGCAGATGTTGGCTACGCCGGAGCCGAACGGCTGCGAGTAGGGGTTGTTGGGGTCGTAGCTGTCGTGATTCGGCTTGGGATTCGTCGCCCGGCAGACGGGGCAGCCCGAGCCTTTCCACGTCTGAAGACATGTGCAGTGGAAGACGTGCTGGCAGAGGATTGTCATCAGGCCGGTTGTATCGTCCATGCGCTCGAGGCACACGGCACAGGTAGGGAGCTCAATGAGATTCGGAGTCGGCGGCGGGAAGGGTTTGAGCGAGTTGGCCATGGGAGATGTAGGCGAGAAGCGGTCGCTGGTGGCCTCGGAATGCTTTCTCTGAATGCTCGTGTGGCTCGGCGTCTCGACGGTAATCGACTTGATGAACGTGACATGGCAGATCTCGGTCTGTTCACAGACGGTTAGCACCCAGGCAAACACAACCGCACAACCACCAATGCATCTACTCACCTCGACGCTGTCAAAGGGCTTCCCATCAAACTCCTTCTTCCACTCCTTTGCCCTCCTATAGTCCCGAAACTTCATCAGGACCATATACCGGCTCATCCTGCTCGTCATAACCATCCGGTAATGGCTGACATACCCCCTCCACTTCTCCCCAACGAACCCCAGAAAGTCGCTCGGCGACATGTAGCTGGGGACCGCGGGAATGCACAGCATCGTGCCCTCCTCTTCCTCTTGACCCCCATCCTGGCCTTTGCTATTCCCCTCCCCCGGCCCCTCCAACGCCTCCTCGGGCACCCCGCCCAATGCATTCTCCTCATCCCCCTCCCGATAAAGATGCACCACCCCCCAGCCAGCCTCCGTATTCTTCGTCCCGAGCGGGAGATACCGCGCCTTGGTCGCCAGCCCCATCCCTCCCAGATTCGGCCCCAAGCTCGCAGCCGGCGTCACCTCCCCTCCACTGCCACTACCACTCCCACCACCACCGTTCATTTTCCCCGCCATCTCACTCCCCACCGCGTCGGGCCGATCAAAGCTCTCGATCCTCACCTTCCCAAACCGCCAGTCTGTCACCGCCCTGCCCGGCCCAATCCCGTCTGCGACCCTCGGCAGCGGCGACCGTCGGACCCGAACCGGAAACCTCTCGCCGTAGCGCCCGGCGGGGCCGTCGTCGTCGAGGTCGTCTTCGTTGTAGGTATCCCCGTCGCCAACAGCAGCAGCGGCCGCGACGTGCGCCTTCCCGCGCTGCGCGCCACAGTCAATCACCCTGGTATTCCCCGCGGCGGCGGCGGCGTATGAAGTCGCTCGGGGGTATTGGTTGTGGTGGTCGTCGCCGTGGCGATCCTCGCGGTGATAGTCGTGGTCTTGGGTGCCCCACTGGCCGAGATCCCAACGTGGTGATGGGTTTGCCGGCTGGTGTCGGGTTCGTGGATGCGCGGGTAAATCGTCAAAGATGCTCGCGCCCGGTGAGGGGACCCAGATGTCGTCGCGGGCGGTGGTGTCGGTGGTCTTGCTGCTGCTGCCGTTGCCTTTGGAGGGGGCACCGCTCGCGGTCGGGTCGGGCGTTGGGTAGAGCTCGAATTTGAGGTGGTAATAGTACGGCGGCATAGCAGCAAGTAGGTATTATCGTAGGTTTGCCGTCAACTCGGGTCAAACGGGGGCGTGGCCCAAGAATGGAGACCCGTTCGGTGGAAGGTTTTCGTTGCTGCTGCGGCCGACGAAGGAAGACGGGGATGGATGGATGGATGGTGTGGCAATAGCTGGCAAAGAGGGGTCACGGAGGTAATAGAGGTTCTGCTTCTCGAAGCTTGCGGTCTTGTCCAGCAAGCTGCATTCTGCTTTGGTAATGCGCTCGCCCCTTCAACGTCTTGCATCCGTGGAAACGAAAGGAGAGGGAAAGTTTCTGGTTTTACCTAGGTACCACGCAGCGCCAGGGTTGCAGCTTTGGGCTTTTGGCACGCTCACCTCCGAAAACGGACGACCCCACCAATAAGCAGCACTCGCCGGCGCATTACACATCACATCTCACACACAGGAAGCAAATGCAAACATCTTGAGAGAGCAGACTCAAACCGAGTCTGTTGGTATCATGTTGGTGTCATAATGCTAAAATCCCAAAACCCAAGTGGTCGCCTTTGGCTGACCGTCCCAAACCCCTTCCAGAAGCCGCCCCAACCGCTGCCAACCGCTTACTGGCCTCCACGCAGGCGCAGCACCAGATGGAGAGTGCTCTCCTTCTGGATGTTGTAGTCGGACAGCGTCCGGCCATCCTCCAACTGCTTGCCTGCAAAGATCAAACGCTGCTGGTCGGGCGGGATGCCCTCCTTGTCCTGAATTTTGGACTTGACGTTGTCGATCGTATCCGAAGACTCCACCTCCAGGGTAATCGTCTTGCCCGTGAGGGTCTTGACGAAGATTTGCATGCCACCGCGAAGACGGAGAACCAAGTGCAGGGTGCTCTCCTTCTGAATGTTGTAGTCGGACAGAGTCCGACCATCCTCCAACTGCTTGCCAGCGAAGATGAGACGCTGCTGGTCAGGCGGGATACCCTCCTTGTCCTGGATCTTGCTCTTCACGTTGTCGATCGTGTCCGACGACTCAACTTCGAGGGTGATCGTCTTTCCCGTGAGAGTCTTGACGAAAATCTGCATGCCACCGCGCAGGCGGAGGACGAGGTGGAGGGTGGACTCCTTCTGAATGTTGTAATCAGAGAGGGTGCGGCCATCCTCGAGTTGCTTGCCGGCGAAAATCAGGCGCTGCTGGTCAGGAGGAATGCCCTCCTTGTCCTGGATCTTCGACTTCACGTTGTCGATGGTATCAGAAGACTCCACCTCGAGGGTGATAGTCTTGCCGGTGAGGGTCTTGACGAAGATCTGCATACCGCCACGGAGGCGAAGGACGAGGTGGAGCGTCGACTCCTTCTGGATGTTGTAGTCGGAGAGGGTGCGGCCATCCTCAAGCTGCTTGCCCGCAAAAATCAGGCGCTGCTGGTCGGGAGGGATGCCCTCCTTGTCTTGAATCTTCGACTTGACATTGTCGATAGTATCGGAGGACTCCACCTCGAGGGTGATGGTCTTGCCGGTCACTGAATGCACAGTTAGAATCGACGGTTTGGTCGGGCTGGAAATCGGCGGTCGGTGCGCGACCGACTGCCTCTGGCGCGGGGAAGTGCAACTTACGAGTCTTGACGAAGATCTGCATGCTGGGCAAGTGTTGTTGATGGTTTGAGTGCTTGAGTGATGACTGGAGGGTTTCTTGATGGACGATGGATGCCTTCGATGGCGAAGCGAAAAGGTCAAGGTTGTTTGAGGAAAGGAAGGATGTGGGTGGAAGGAGGAGGTCGGGAATGCTTAAATAGGGAGCAGTTGGGCAAGAACGGAGGTTGGCAGTGGCAGCCAGGCTGCCGCCGCCCGGGCGGGGTGGCTGTGAACGCGGTGCAAAGGCGCAACCGCCGCCCAGTGGCCAATGCGAGCGATGGAAGTGGAGCGAAGCGACCAGAACGGCCAGTCAAGTCATCGGGTCAGGGCGGGCTGACGCGGTGGGGCGAAAAGCGACAGCCTCGCCGAAAGAGGCCTTTCTTGCCACCACCAGCGCTGCGTTTGCCTGCTGATTCATCTTGGCAGGCAAATGGTGAAATGATTCTCCAGCCTTCCTTACTTCGCAGTGAGAGAAGTGTTCTACAAACCTCCATCGCGAAACATCTCCAGAATACCTCCTCTCCTCATTCATGAGCGCCTGGCTGTCCAACCACCTCTCCGCCCGTGCCGAATTACCCCGGCCCCTGTCAGGCGCTCACTCGACTCCGCCCCCGCATTCTCCGATAAGCCTGGCATGGCAAAAGGCCGGTGACGTGGTCGGCAAGCGAAGTCTCGCAAACACCGGCCAGGCCGTGGAAATGCTTCCATCTCCACTGCTGCAGGTTGGTTGAGACGAGAGCCTCTGATTGCAAACCCTTGGACCAGTTCAGCTACTGCATAAAGTCGCGCGGTCCTCACTGGGTCCTCACTGGGCAGATCGCCCGTGACCTCCTGGCTCCGGGGGCGGACCCAAGACCACCTGGACCAGACTCGGCCAGGTCAGGGCCGGCGGGGGCGAGCAGGTTGCTCCTTGCCCCTTCAGATGGGGGCCAACCAGAGAACGAAATAACTGTCGTCTCGGTTTCGCTCATTCGTTCATTAAGGGACCCTTGAGCTCTCCATTCGTTTTACACGGTAGTTGCTCTGGCCTTCGACTCTTCCGCCCTTTAACGTTATCTCGATGGACGGTCAGAGGTCTCCGCTCCGGTGCGCCCGTCTCCACCATTTCCAAACCCAGCTGAGGAAGAGCAACAAGACGCATGATGACGCTCCAACGCAATGCAGAAGGTTTCGCCGGTTTTTTCAAAGTAACAAGCGATGCGTCAAAAGTTGCGGTGTGGCACGACACTTGTTTTATGCACCACACCCGAAAAAGAATCAATTCGGCAACGTTATCGTGAGATCGCGCCATCCTGCCGCCGAGAAAGACCGAAGCTGCTCGGTTGGGCGATCGACGTCATCGCCGACCGCGTCCGGCTTAGCAAAGGGTCCACCAGCACCAAAGCGACCAAGCCCTTGTCCATCATTACAATTCCGCGATCCAGATTCGGGACCATCCTTCAGCGCCGCAAGCGTCAACCAAACACCTTTCTGGTCTGCCTCGGACACGCCGCATAGCTGAATAATCACACTGCACCACCAGCTCCCATCAGCTTTAAAATTTTGGTAAGTCCCCGAGTTGACAATAGAGGGCAGGGAGCAGCGCCAACCAGATCCCGAAGATGCCCGACGACGACGGAGTTGCCGAGAGAGGACGGGCTGTCAACTGGGTCGACAACCGCTCTGGATTGCCTCCCATGGCGCAGCGCGCAACATGCCCCTTTTTCATAAATACATCCGGTTTTATACTTGTCCATATCGCAACCAGGCGACTCGTTGTCCCACTGGCGAGGCGGCTCGGTCTCGTAGACAGCAACGCAAACGCAACAGTCCAACCCCGGACAAGGGCTATAGATAATTCCATTCACCAGAACCGACTAATACATACGACCATAGATAGCAGAAAACATGGGATCCCGTCCGCTCTCCCCGAATTAAACTGCTAATCGCCAAATCAGTACTCAGGTCGGTGACGACTGGGGAATCCTTGGTGTTGTATGTTTTTTTTGTCTTTTTCCACAGTCCGCTCGTTATGCAGGTAAGCTACGGAGTAGTTGCTCCAGATAACAAGAGGGGACAGCCGAGGCAAAGGGACATCGCAAAATCAGCACGCACAGAACCAGTGAAGGGAACGGCGTTCTCCGTCGAGGTAGGGAGACGGAGAGGAGGATGGTGATGTATTGGAATGAGCGTCGGGCCTATTTGCCAACGAGCGGGCTGTACACCTCTCGAGTGAGTGGAAACGACCGTGATGCCTTCTTCAAGTTCCGATACGCTCTGTCTAGGCGCTGCCGACGAAGTGCATCCAATGTGGCGCCCCGGTACCAAGAACGGAGATAGAAACCTGGGCAAAGATGGAAGAGAGAGAGAAAGACATTTTGCCGCCATCGAATGCCCTGTTTGTCTGTCCTTCAGGAGTCACTCGTCCACCAGGCACGCGGTGCCCTAACTTGCGAAAAACAGCCTTAGTGACGAGAAAGGAGACCTTGTGGGCGCCGGGCAAGAAATCCTCGCTAGCCACTCGTGGTGGCCGTGATCACGCACGTGGTGAGGCCCAAGGGGATAGGAACGTCCTGGAGATGATTACAACCCGATTAAGCTCTGTCTTCAACTGAGATATGTCGTAGACAACAACTTACATCGGGGCAGCAGTAGGTAATACTCCCACACTTAGGCGGCAAGAGCGCCACGCAGATATTGTAGAGAATTGGGGTGGTGAAATCGGCGCAGCACAAAGGGATTGTGATGGTGTTGCATGAGTCGGTCCTTTTGTCCAAGGCTGGGAGGGCGGTGGTGGTCATGGCGAGCGCCAGAGCGGCGAAGACGCTGGGGAACTGCATTGTGTCGGTTGGGTCGAGGATGAGAAGTCTGAGTTTCTGGGTTTGGTGGCTTTTGATGTTTGATATCTTGTCTCCTGATGCTGGGACCGGCTTAATTTATGTTTCAGTCACTCTAGCCGGCCGACCGCCCCGAACTAGCTTCTCTCTCAACAAGTCACCTCTGACGCAACTGCAAGACAGTCTACTATCTACACACTATTGAGAATCTTCAGCCCCGATTCTGACATATTCAGATCACGCGACTTCTTCTCGACGCGCCTATCGCTCATCCAGGCCCTCCCATTCAAGCCACATCTCATATGATCGATCGGTGACACAACATATAACAGACGGATTGGGATTCTAAGCTTCTTGGTAGGTTGTGGTAGAGAAACCTCAAGCAGCTGAGTTGCGTGGGTGGCTTACAAAGCGGGGTACGGGGGAGCTGCAGGCACGTCGGAGCCCAGGACTGGACGAGAAGGCGGCAGGCATCGTGGATGTTGGCCCAAACCTATGGTATGCCATCCACGCGCATGTGTTAGCTCTGGTGACCGGCGGACCCCTGGGCGGGCTTCTGGACGTCCCACTCGACGACCAGGGCGCCTGTCGGCTGTCGAACCGAATGGATGGCGAGGTTTCCGAAGCTTCCGTTGGCAGTGTGTACTGCTGTCAAGTTGTCGGTAAAAAAGCCGTCTCAACAACGACGGGCACTTTGTCTGTAGGCGTTGAAATAGGGAGATGATGAGTACCGGAGTTGTTGTTTTGGTGTCTTCTTGATACCAGACTTGCCAGGATGTGGGCCGTCAACTTCTTCAACCTTTATCTTGACATTGTTTATTGCAATCTTTGGCTATAAATAGGATACGCTTACCGACTCGCGCACACATAACATCAAACTGTTTAGCTTTACCTCGAGGGCTTCTGTTAGCTGGGAAGTTGACGAGGGAACTACTCATTCTTGCACGTGTATCTCCGGCGCATCCGCCAATATGTAGGCTGGGTGAACTCAAGGTGAACGCTCACAGTTTAGAAAAATCTCCTCACCATCATTCTGAGTCAAGACTGTTGCCTAACACACGCAGACGTCTCACTAGGACAAGGCCGTGGAGACGTGAGTGGCTGTGTGAGACATGCTCGGTTGCGGTTGTAGAATGGAGCACCAGGACAGCTTGACGGAAATGATTAAGAAGACGTTATGTTCTTTGGTGAGCATCATGCATGCATCAAGAGTTACTACAATCTCTAAACATGCACCCCCTGACGACAAGCCTCCAAAGCGCTCAAGATGGTTGATGCATATCACCTACGAAAGCGACCGGGAATGGAGGGCTATCAATAGAGGAGGGAGACCTGAAGCACAAAACGCCTCGCTACATTCGGGAAGCCTCGAGGTTTGTGCTGAACGTACGTCATGCAGTCTCCTGCAACACACAGCCGCCCATGTAGCAAATGATAGAGATCACAACACGCGCTGTTGGTCCTGATCCCTGCCAGC